>Ga0179593_1258655_pt1 | contig 12389 bp, 12 predicted proteins | sample CZODoug2_1_08_16_FD_185931 | JGI IMG/M metagenome (GOLD analysis project Ga0179593, IMG submission 185931) | Vadose zone soil fungal communities from Angelo Coast Range Reserve, California, USA - CZODoug2_1_08_16fungal (PacBio error correction) | ecosystem: Environmental > Terrestrial > Soil >...
TGTCAGAGAAGAAGGGGGGCGGAAGCACCGCCCCAGGAAGTTTTTACAAAGGGGGAGAAATTGGAACCAACTTGCCAAAGGGACAGAAGGAAGGACACGTCCAAAAAGGAAGCCATATAGTCGAACTCAAAAGAAAAATCGCAGCACCTCCTGCTGAGTCAAGGAATTAAAAAAGAGGGGATAGTCACTTACGCCAAGAGGGGCAGGGAAGAAAGGGTAGACTGACCGGTTAGCGGAGACAGCCACAAGGTATTCCCTGAAACGAAAAACGATCAGGACGAGAGGAAAAAAAAAAAATCGGGATGAGACTACCGGACTTCGTTACAACGCGACAAAAGCACCGAAAAGAAAGGGGAGGGGAGAAAAAAGAAAGGAAAGAGAATTTTCTTCATGGCAGATTGACAGGATATAAACCAGTGGGAGGGGTGATGGGACATTTGGAAAGAAGTGGAGGGGGCAGAGGCGGGCTGAGGACGAACTTAGGGAGATCAAGGAGAGACGGTATTAACGACTGACCACCCCGGATAAGGGAGGGGGGGCAAATCAGGCATAGCGGAAGAGGAAACGGTAACGTGAGATTAAGGGAGAGGGAAACAATCAGGAAAACCCAACTCCAGTGGATCCCGACGCGTTTGGAGTAAGCGGGGGAGGCGTGATAGCGCCTCTGCAGAGAAAGTGGTAGCATAGGAGCATGAGGGAAAAGGGCCATCGGCTACACGAACTCTGGTTAAAAGACGGAAATGTCCGAAGAGGATTGAATACGCAGTCAAATTGAGGAAAAGGAAAATCGAAAGAGAAAGAGCCACAAGGGTAAATTTGGCGCGAGGCCAAGACGGGCTAATAGCCACCCCGGAAAGGAGGATCGAAAAACGCTGCTGGGATGTCATCCTGAGCACAAAAGAAGAACGGCACCGTATAAAAGGGGATCAGGAGCTGTTCATGTCGTTTGGGGGTCGGGTGGGGGCTCTAAGAGGGTCTCTGTACTACCACCGGGAAGGGATTAGAAAAAACTTGGTTGTTGTCATGAAAGAAGAGCCACGTGCACGGGGGGTGGAGCGAAAAAGGTTACCTCCACGTGTACCTTGAAAAAAAAGGGAAGAACATGCTGTCCCTTGTTGTGGAGAAGCTGACAGAGGGGAACTTCGGGTTAAGCGGACCAAAACAAAGGATGGGAGAAGGAGGAGGGAGAATGCGAAAAAAAACCAGGAACTTGTATGGAGTATACGTCAAGCAGGAGGATGAGGAAGCCCGGTTGGAAATCGCTGGATCGGGGGGTGTGAGAACACAAAAGAAAAGGTGGAACGTGAAAATGAAACAAAGATGGTACCGCAGCGGATAAGGGACCATCCGTATCCACCCAGTAATGTATTGAAAGGAAGAAAAGGAGGTCACCTTGGCTTGTCGGCAGTAACTATGGAAGGGGGCATAAAAAGGAAGGGGGGCTCAAATGCTGAGGTTAAAGGGGAGAATAGACGTTTGACTCATCTGGCGTCGTGACGGAAAGAAATCGCCCAATCAAAAGGGTCCAGCACCAAGAGGAAATGGGATCCAGAATCGTGAAAGGGAAGGCAGCATGGTTGAGCCGGGAGGGGGTGCCAGTGGCAGAATGATGGGGATCCAACGACGGAAGAAAAAGCCAATTTCATGAAAAAATGCGGTTTGTTCTCTCTAAAAGAAGAAGCAAACCGTCTCACACATTGTACGAGGTAAGGGAGAACATGGCTAACTGGATGACGGAGAAGTACAGAAAGAAAAGATGGTGAGGAAAGGTAAACATGAAGAGGACCAGCGGAAGAGGGAAGCCATGCCATCGAATTGCGCAAAAAAAGCCTCCGAAGAGCTACGAAATAACAAATAAGTCCCGTTAGGGAGGGCTTTGTGAAATTGTGAGGGGGTCCCACGAATCAAGACAGAGGGTCTTCTGGGGGCAATGAAAAAAGGGATTAAGCCCTTTTTGGGAACCCGGGACAGACCACCAAAAAAGAAAAAAGAACGGGAAACTCCTGTAACACGGAAGAGGAGGGAAAAGGATGAGCATCTTGTTCCTCATGGGGGACCGAAAATCAGAAACTCAAGGGGGGGGGGGGGAATTTGGGGACGGGTGGAGTTACACGGGGTTAAACCACACCCCAGTGAGACCGTCTTGAAGGGGGCAATCCCTAGACGAGGGAGGGAGTAAAATCCAGCTTGCGGCTATATGAGAAAAGGGGGGTCACGAGCTAAAAGGGGCTAATGACCAGGAAAAAGAAACGATAGAGAAACAAATGATGATACGGAATTTCGAGGGAAGCACTCAGAAAAAATTCTATTCCTCACCCCGAAGGGAAAGAAGGTAGCGCATGCCCGGCTTCAGGTAAAACGTAGATTCAAAACGTGAAGAAGAAATGTTTCAGGTGAAATCATTCAAAAATGGCTCAGTAAGTCGGAGGAAAGAGGGGGTAGAACGCGGATAAGGAAGGGGGGAGAACGAGGGGGTAACCTGTATCAAACCTCGAAGTGGCGAGCAAGCCCTAACTCATTAACGAAAAAGCCTTAACGGGAACACGTCCAATTAAATTCAAAGATACAAAAACAACCAACTGAAGAGGAGGAGAGAGGGAGGGGAAAGATTTTAAGTGAAAAAAACCATCAGAATGTGTAAGGTTAATTGGGAGTAAAGCAGGAGAGGGAGAATGCGAGACACGCTCGGGTGGATCTGAACGGGACTAGTAATCGGTAACCCAAGGAGAAGGCAAGCCACACCACTGAGGGGCGCAAGGAGGAGAGCAAAAGCACTGAGACGGATCCGGAAATGCGAAATTGGTTAAAGAGAAAGGCAGGTAAATAGACTCCCGGGCGAAAAGAAAAAAAAGGAATACCTGCGACCGGGGGTGAGCATAGAATTGAGCTCCGAAAAGGAATCAGTGGGATAGATCAGGTACCTCCACGGAGGGGGACCGTGAAATAATTAGCGGGGGTCTCTTTGAAAACGAACATGGAAGTAAAAAACTCGTATTAATAGCTCCTAGGGGAAGACCCCCCTCAGGGGGAGTAAATCGGAGGAATCTTTTTGAAACCACGAAACCACGTAAAAACCAATGCAACCCCAGGGGCGTATCGGGCAGAGTAGTTGACTTGGGGGCCAGACTGCAGAGGGCCGGCCGCCTTACCAGGCTTCTGACCTGGTGCAAAATCGGGGCAAATGGGAAGGGAGGGGTTTCGGTGTCCCGGGGGGAAAAAAAGGATAATTAATCCCTGAGGTATACTTCCCGATATGACGCTTTCGTACAAAACCAGAAAAATCCACACTTCCCTAAAGGCACAATTCTAGCGCACAGGGAGGAACTCTCGACGGCTTTCTTGTAGGATAATGAACACTAAATGAACGCCACCGTGCATCCTGTGGTGAAAAGAGGCACAAGCTCGCCAGCGAGGTTTAAAATTCAGCAGTAATAAACGGGGGGGGAAAAAAGACATGTTCGAGGGGGAAAGAGTACCGTTTTTGCGAAAAACTGGGTGAGAGGCGGAAACGCCGAAAAGAACAACACAGTTAGAAAAAAAAGGGGGCCTAAAGGTCTTTAGGAAGATGATAAAAACTCCTGCAGGTGGGCAAAAACTCAACGCAGAAACAAGGAATATGTTTTCTTGCTCCTATAAAAAGAAGGGGGGGTGAAGAGTAGCTCCTTCGGTCGCGCATGCGAGGAAAAAAAACATAGGTCTTCAACGGTATCCACAAAGCAGAACGACTGAAAGCGTAGGTATAATTAAACAGTTACTCCAAAAGCAGGGGGAAAAGCCGAACTCCTCAAAAGAGGGATCATAAGCAAAGTGTGTTTAAAAATGTCCCCAAGATCTGATGCGGACATATGTGTGTCCAGGGGCTAATTTGGGGGAGTCAAAAGTGGCTGCGCGGTAGCCAGGGGCAGCAAAAACCCTCAAGTACAAGATGTTCCAACGGGATGAAAAGAGAGATCATCAAGGGGAGTAGCAAAACAAAAACCAGGGTTGAGGGCATCACGAAGCATTTAGAACTGGACCAGACGGTGGGGACATCGAACCAGGGAATCCTCAAGACCCTATAGAGCGAAAAGGAGGCACTAAAGGGTAAGAGATAAAACAGCCCTTTGGATAAAGTGAGGCGCGAAAACAAAAAAACTAAGGTCTCCGACGAAAAAATCCGAAGGTTCAAAGAAGCTTTATAACCAAGAAAGAGGAGAGAAAAAAGAAACAAAAACCACAACGAACAGAACCATCTGATGAAACGGATGAAAAGTGTTAGCCGTGGCTAGTTTTGGTTGAACAGCAAATATGAGTATAGTAAGGTAAACGGTCTTACTCATCGCACAAGGAAAAGGGGGGGAAGATATACAGGCTTGACTAAAGTCGAAAGAGGGGCAAAAAAATGGCGCGAAGTGCCGCGGTAAAGCAAGGTGGAAGGGGTAGAAGATAACGCTGAGGGAAGGGGAGATATTAGAGAACACACCAAAAAGAAAAAAGAGAGGAATCCGAATAAGCCTAAAAATGAAGAGGACAAACTGATTCCAAACTCTAATCGGCGCGTCCACGCGTCCAAGATTATACACAGGGAAGAAAGAAACGGGACCGAGATGGGTAGAACGAATCTGCTTAGCATCCTCAAGTACAGAGGAAGTTAAGGGAAATCGCTGATTGGGGCATCAAGAAAAACCTCCGAGGCGTTGTTAAAAAAAACAAGTTGTGACCATAAAAAACTTGAGAGGGGAGAAGAAGTTTTCAGAATCCTAAATCCCGAAAAAAAGAGGGGAAAACTGTTCCCAAAGAAAAATCACACTTTTGGGAAGAGAAAATATTCAAAGAAAATCACAAACAATGCAGGTGGTAGCCAAAAAACAAAGTGAAGGTCGCGGGGGTTACGTTGGGCAGTAGGATAACGCTGTCGAGGGAAGGGGGGGGACAGGAAGAAGTTGAAAGAGGGGTTTTGAACGAGGAAAGAGTTGGAAAAACGGCAGGTGTGGAGGGGAAGGAGAAAAGGGAAAGAAAAGGCAAAAAACAACAAAAGAAAGAAATGACCCGGCAAAGTCTGACGGAAAAGACTTAGAAAAGTAGCTACACGTCGAGATATCTCCAATGTGAGTTGCGGTGGGGATACTAAGGACTATCGAGGAATCCGGGAGGAAAAAAAGTGGGTGGGGCACGTAAACGCAGAAAGAAGGGTGAGGGGGTCCTCATTCCAAGATCAAAGGGCAAAAAAGGGGCGAACATTGCGCTTTAAAGTCGATGGGCGCGTGCCGCGACAAGTCAGGGAGAAACGAAAAGTTCACAACAAAAAGAGTAGGAATATAGATAGGTTCAACCTGAAGAGTCTAGAAGCGCCCAGACGAACTTGAAAGAGTAAGGGGAACCTTGGGGCACTGTGAACTGGGCCATGTCAAACCTAAGTCATGTTCCCCAAGGGAGGTGACGCATGGACCCTCGAATTCTCACCGGAAGGGGTAAAGGCAAATCGGTCAACACAGCATTGCTAAGAAGGAGGGTAAGCGTATGTATAAGTAAAATCATTTGATGGATAAAGCGCAGGGAGAGCACTTAGCTTAGTTTATCTTTGAAAACGGGTCAGGGCAAAAAAGGCCACAAGAGAAAGACGAGGCGTGCAACAACACGATCTTCAAAATTCTTTTCGGCCTGGACAAAAAAGCGAAGGAGGAGAACACGGGGCTAACGGACCAAATAACGGAAAAAGTTGCTGGTCTACAACGGGAATGAAAGGGATCTTCAATGATATGGGAGCAGGCACCGGGAGGGGAAGGACAGTTGTAGTAAAACTGGCCCAGTTTGGAGGGCAAGGGTCGGGATTAACAAAGTAAGGTCAAGATCATCTACAATCGTTAGTGAACTACGGAAGAAAGGAAAAAAAAGCCAGAAAACCGAGGAGTTTTTAGCGCAAATCCAGAGATTAAAGAAAGGGGGGGAAAGGAAGGAGGATCGGACGCAAAACTGCGTCGAGACCATATAACAGTAAAAACGCGGTGGGAAGTTGAAGCCGTAGGAAGCAGCTGCTCTGTAGATGTTAAGCAGGCAGCTCAGACAGGGGAATACGGCGACCCGCGCCTTCATATTTTGGTGAGAAAGTGGAATAAAACAAAAACGATTGGGAGAACGAGTCCCCTTGCTGAAAAAAGAATACAAGGGAGCACTTGGGGGAAAGGGTGGGTGTCAAATAGGAGAAGACGAACAAAAGGCCGTCGGTATGATCGAACCGATCTCTCGAGGCATGCCTGCTAAAACCCAATAGCACCAAAAAACATCCCCTGGGTTTCAGCAATAAAGGCGGGGAAGTGTGCGGTGTGGGGGTGGGGGAGGGACTCTAGCTATTAAATGTTACTCAAAAAGATGTTGCGAAAGGAGAGGTTCGGGAATCTCGGTAGGATCCCTTGAAAGATGTGGTGGGTTAGAGAACAACTGTGGACGTCACAAATGAGTAAGCCATGAGAAGGGGGCGGGATGCAGATCAAGGGGGACAGGTGGAGGCGGCAGGGGTTTCAGGAGGAAAAAATCTTTGTAGGGATAAAAGATTATCGCGCGAAGCCCCTAAAAGGGGGGAAGAGATCAAAAGGTGAATGAAGGGGGGACTCAACTGAAGAGGCTGGGATAGTGGTTGGAGGATGCGGATCCCTGCGAAAACCTGTAACTATGAAACAGAGGGAAAAAAGGGGAGCCCCGAAGGAGAAAAGTGGGGCATAACGATTACGGTCAAAAGTGGGAGGAAAAGTCGCGGATCAAAATGGTCATTTTTGGAAACAGTAAAGAAGCTGAGGAGCAGTGGGAGTTATTTAGAAAGATTAGAAAAAGTCTGGCTTAGGCACAAACGCAGCAAAGAAACTACCGCCAAAAAAAACGAGGGGACTTGAGCAGAAAGAAGAGTGCAAGGGCGGTCACATGTGGAGCTGCGTTTAAAATAAGCGTGGGAGAATCGATTTGATCAAACAGAACGGAAAACCACAGGTTTCAGTAACCTGCGGTGTGAGTTTGAGGGCAATCCAGACAGAAAAGGAATCAAAAGAAAAGTACCATTACCGGGTCTGACCTCACAAGGGAGGAAGGGATAAATCGACGAAAACTCAGCGAGACTGAATAAAAAAAGAGGACCCTGGGAGCGTGGAGCCAAGGGTATCACGGGAAAAAGCCGTCGAGGCGAAAGAAAGGGCGAATAAATTACGAAGAAGGTAAAAAAAAAAAAAGGGGTTTGACTTGGGATGGGAAAGAGAACGCCCGAGATTGATTTCTTAAGTATCCCTAAGGAGTAAAGGACAAGCAAAAATTTGACACCAAAAACCCCTGACGGGGTCCAGAGCTTCAGAAGGCAAAAGGAGAAAAAAGTAAACTGCGAAAATTACAGGCCGTCAGTTCAAAGGACACTCATAATAACTCCACTTGGTCAGATTGTTGTTTGTGAGAGTGACCCAGGGTTAAACCAGGTCAATATCTCCCAACGGGAGGGCCCGTCCGACGGGATTAGGAGAGAGCCGATGAGGCAAGCTAGAGGATAACCTGGGGTTTCTCCATTAAATGAAAACTAGAAAAAGGCGAAATTAACCCAAAAGAAGAGCGGAACAAGGGAGAAGCACGGACGAACTTGGACTGAACTCCTCCTCCTCCCCCGGCAGGTAGGAGGAGAAGCAGAGCCGCAGGGAGGAAGGACCGTCTCTTGAAAAAATAGTGCCAAGGGGGGGAAGAGGGTCACGCCTGCCGAGCATAAGCCGGCGAAGTGGTGAGAAAAAAGACAAGGCTCGTACCAGGGCTAAACGATGAATAGCAGAAAAAACCAATCGGGGGTGAAATAGCCGTCTGCTTAGACATCAAGGAAGAAGGACCCTTTCGTTAAACATACTTACAAATGAAGAAAAAATTCCCTCGGAGGCAAACAAAAAAGGAGGGGAGAGAGAGTCTGTGAAGCTTGAAATTTTTATTGAACCAGAAAGGGTAAGGTTAATGGGAAACGGGAAATGATGTTGACTATGCTCTACAAAAGCGGGGGGCTCGAGAAGTACTAATCGGAAAAAAGGAATGAGAAGAAACCACGCAACATTCCGGCCAATTAAGGCCTCACCGCAGAAAGGGCATCACGAACTTAGTGCCGGGGTGAACTTTACCTGAGGAGAGAAAGAAAAGAAGTGAGAGTCTTCTCCAGGGAGAAAAGAAGTGGAATATATCCGTCGAGCAAAGTTGAGAAGATTTGCATAGTGAAGCCTCAGGTCGTGACGGGTCAGGGTAGCAAGGGGAGGGAAACTAACATGGATATAGAACGAAAAACGAATTGGGGATAAAACGAAAGTAGGGAAATGGCCACATCCCAACTTGAATTCAATTAAAGGAAACAGGGTTAACCAAGGGGAACAAGGACCACCAATACCCAAGGAAAGTATATATCGTTAACGGTCCGACGGGAAAAAAAGGGAAGAAAAGCCCTTTGTACCTGAGGGCCATGTTCCGGATCACACAGGGGGGAGGGGCGGGGGTGGGACCCGTACCGGGTTAAAAAAACCGGAAGCATTTAAGACCGTGAAGGTCCGATATGGAGGGCTTGAGGTAAAAGAAGCCAAATGGCAAGAAAAAAAGGACCCTAACTTAGTCATTGAAAGATTAAAATGTGAGGGGGGTCGCAGCCGACGGCTTTCAAGGTGGGATAAAGTCGAGCTGGAAAAGTCCACACCCGCAGGTCTGTGCCCCGGCGGAAAAGAGAGAAGTGGGGATACGGTAGTCCAGAAATAAAGAAGTTTGGGAAATGTCAGAATAAACTCAAATGGGAAAGCGAAAGGGGTTTATACCGAAAAATCTTACTGATAAGACAAAAGCATGTATGAACGGTCCTTGAAGTGTTCCGGGAAAAAATAGAGATGCACAAAAAAGGCAACTCTCATCACCTCTGAAAAAAAAAAAACTTTCAACGATTTTGTTAAAAACTGGCTCCGAAAACCAGCTTGGGGAAGGGCGGAAAGAAAAGCCTTGGGGCGATGGAGGAGTAAATAGCCAAGTCACAAACTCGTACTCAACGGAAAGCCAAAAGAAAAAGAGCTCCTAAGCGTCGGTATGCAACCTAACTGGGGGAAGCAGGAAAAAAGACGAGTGAGCCTCCAAAAAAGAGTTATCATACATTGGTTGGGCTAAATGAAGAGGGAAAGAGATAGGGTATGCAGGGATGTTAAGGGGGGGATACTTCAAAGTGGGCTTGCTCGTTACGTCCTCCAAACCAACAAAGGGAGAAAATTTACACGGGCCCTAATCGATCAAATCACTTTAGGATAGCCGAAAAGTGAAAGGAGAAAGCTGAATGATTCAGGAGAAACGTTTTACAAGCAGAACCCGGCGCCGCACCGTGAAGGGGGAAAAAAAAGGATGGTCGAAGGGGAGGGTAATTATCAAAGAACGATAAGTGATCGCTAACCACTAAAAAACGAAAAAGAGAAAGGGAAGGGACCAAAACCGAAGGGGCTAATAATCTTTTTTGAAAACAGACGGAGAGACAACCACAACAAAACCACCGGTAGTGGCTGAACCAGGGATGAAGGACGGACTATTGGGTTGAAAACAGGGAAGGAAAAGCATATCGAATATTTATTGCAGCGGTCCTTGCGAACGCTCCAGATCCACGGTGTTCGAAACTTGGAAGAGAGCAAAAAAACATGAGATCGCTCGATGGGGAGAGCCTGTGACTCATGTACTTATGAAAAGAGACAAGCCTCGATGATGTCCTAACTTTGCTGACTCTAATAGGAAAAACCCTAGGCGAGGTGCAGAAGTGACTGCTCCAGGGAAAGGCCCTCTTACCCACGGCCGTAGAAAGCTGCTCCACTCGTCAACGATGAAGAAACCGTCTGATCAACGCTCGTTGGGAGAGAAAAGAAGTGCCTTAGAATCTCCGTAATACAACGTTCCAGGTTAAGACGCTGATGGGGACGCTAAACCGCAGAAAGCTGGTGTTTTAACAAAAACTTCATTTATACGTATGAAAAGAAAGAAAGAAAGGGATAAAAGAACTAAGCTAATCACCCTCCGCCCCAAACAAACAAAAAAAAGAAACTCTGGGAGGCAGACAGACCACTTTCACAGCCACCCGCCGTGACGAGAAAAAAAACAAATAGTGCGCCCCCTGGCACGGGAACCCAAAGTGCGGGGGGAAAGGGCTTGGGGGGTTACTTTCGCCAGGGGGAAGGCCGGTCTAAAAGGGCTCAGAAAAAAATTGGCGTGTTGTTGCAACAGAACGGGGCTCGGGGGGTTGGTACGGAATACCGTAGCCCTACCTTTACTTGGAACGCAGAGATCACTGGAAGGTAAGGCGGCAGAAAGTCGAGGGAAAAAAGGGAAAAACTAAAGAATAATCGAGAGAGATGATTAAAGCGTGTGACAAAGGCTGGGAGGCGCGGAGCTAGTAGATCATACGAGAACAGAATCCTGGGGGGGCAAGGGAAATACTGCGGGTTTCGGTTTAAAATAAACCCCGGCACACAGACACAAGGTAATAAATGCCTGCATGAAGTGAGCTGGTCGGGGGGGGGGCTCAAACAATTAGGAGAAAAATAATCGAAAAAAACAAAAGGGGGAAAGAGAGAAAGGAGGCCGACTGGTTCGCTAGAAAAGTCACAGCGACTGTTCCGGAATGTAAGAACCTTGGGGAGGCCAACAGTGGATCGTGGGTCCATGGGGAAGCCGGAGTGGCCAGTGCCAAAAACATGGCTTGGAAAAACTATCCTCGACTAGACGAACTAGAAAAGGAGGAAAGTACAAATCAAGCCGTTATAGAGAGGTAAGAACCGAATGGTCTCTGGGGCTACCGCGACTGGAAGCCGGAAGGCATTGGCTTAGACCACGGGGGAAAAGAGAGCAGAACCAATGTATTCAGAAAACTATCCTACTCTGCGGCCAACAACCCAGGGGGGACTCCACAAATTCAGTATTGCCTTATCACGGCAAAGCGAACCGTATTAGTCAGCGAATCCCTTAAATCGGGGAAACGACAATTTGTGCGGGGGGAACCCACTACAGGAAGAGAGGTCTTCCTCTGCCAAAGAAATTTGAGGGGTGGGTGGGGGAACATGTGTGAGGTCTGAAACTGTGCCGGTGGGGAAAGTCGTGGTACACGTTGAGTCCGATCAACGCAGAGGGAGAGTGTCACTAAATATAAACGGGGGGAAAAGGAAAAACAGCCGTCTAGTTGTTTTTATCGGGCACGAAACGAGTTACAAAGGAAGTTTCTAAGGAAGGAGAAAGGCTAGCAATCAAGTCAGAGTACCCAGCGCGTTAACCTCGTGGAGTTAATCTGGACTCCAGCTCGAGGCCGGGGGGGAAGGAAAGACATTGGAAGCGACAGGACTACCCTAGCTCGGGCAGAATTCTGAGGGGAGAAAGAGAGCCCTAAACAGAAGCGAGGAGAGAGAGGGTCAACCTTTCTTCCAAGGCCTCGCACGAGGAGAGACGGGAAAACGCCTTTTGGGCGTGCCAATCCGGGGAGAGGAGAAAACCACGAGCCTCGAGCTATGGAAGAGAACCGCTTGAAATATATATATATATCACGGGAGAAAAAGAAACTGAGCCCAAGGGCTCACGATAAAAATGTGCCTACCGAAGGGTCTTTTCGGGGGGGAGTACTGGAGATCGTTCGCTTATCGAACCGGAGAGGGGGAGAATATAGGGTACGAAGTCCGGATTGCGTGGGGGTGAGCGTCAGTTATCCAAAGGGTCTGTTTTATCCTTCATAAACAGAAGGACCCTTCACATGGGGGGGGACTCTATTGGTCAGGGGAGGCATGGGGGACGGAGAAAACAAAAGCTGTGTCAACCGACAGAGTAGAGGAAGCCCAGAACCGTTTCGGAGATACTCAATTATAGATGGGGAAAACGTGAAATCGCGGGAGGGTGGGGGTCTTGGAGGGACCCGAGAAAAGACAAGGTGGACGAAAATTGCAGAAAGAAGAGAGGAGGAAAACGGCAGAACCACCCAGTGGGTTCATATTATGAATGAGACGGGAGCTCAAAGGGCGATGGGGCGGAGATCAAAGGGTTTAATGTTTTGGCATAACGAAGCTTCCTTATAAACGGATTGGCGCTTGCTGGGTTGGGAAATTGACAGTCTTATGCGGACGAAAGAGGAAAAAGATACGAAAAAAAAAAAGATGGTGATCGTGCAGACAAAAATCGTTCAAAAAATTGGTAACAGCAGGGGGGAGATGGCGTGCAATTTGCAAAGGCGTTGTAGATAGATGTTGATCCGAAGCGCACATGGGCGTAAACTTCTTGGTCATTGTGCTTCGAGACGAAAGAAAAGGGAAAGAAAAAACAGGTCAACCATTGAAAAGATTTCAAGAGAAACCCGTTCCTGTCAGAGGACTAAAATCTAGGCAGCATTGGCAAACCTACGAATCGTGACTGGCCATACA
>Ga0179593_1307726_pt1 | contig 12389 bp, 9 predicted proteins | sample CZODoug2_1_08_16_FD_185931 | JGI IMG/M metagenome (GOLD analysis project Ga0179593, IMG submission 185931) | Vadose zone soil fungal communities from Angelo Coast Range Reserve, California, USA - CZODoug2_1_08_16fungal (PacBio error correction) | ecosystem: Environmental > Terrestrial > Soil >...
GAAGCGCGTGCAGAGCAAACCGTGCGCCACTAATGCAGATTTGTCCGGGAAAGCGGCGAGATCCGGCGAGCAGTTGAAAAGTCGGGCGGTGCAACGACAAGCGTACGGGGGGGGAAACGGAAATTTTGGGCCCCGCGGGGCAAAAGCATCAAATAAAAAAAGGAAAGTGGTGGGCAACCTATTATTAACAGCGATCCTTGCATCTACTTACCGATTCTAGAACAATCCCTCATTCCATAATGAGGAGAGACGTAACTTATCTCGATGACACAGATCTGGGTTCAGCGCGGGAAAGAGGGAAACGGGTCGTCCAGTTTGAAAAAAAAGAGGGGAGTCTATGTAGACGATAAAGATAAGAATCACCGAAGGGTGTTGCGACGGGAACGGGCAATCGCACCCAACCCGAAACTGGGATAAAGCACGAGGCCTGGTGGGTCCAAACAAAGAGCCATGGGGTGAAATTCCAGTGCAGCCCACCATGAAGGGAGGGTGGGCATCGAGATTTTATAAGAAATAGAGCCGCAGCACTCGGCATTTAAACCACGGCTCACAGCAAAGTCCGGAACGACTTGCAAGTAACTTGGGTCAAATCCTAAGGGCCTTTCTTTCGGTGCGGAAAGAAGAGAGAGAGCATTCTAAAATTACATTCAAAGGGGGGGACGGCACATACAGCACTTTTGGCGTAGGAAGAAGCAGTGTCCTGAAGGAGCAGGGCGGAAAGCAAGTGTCAAAGAATTCCGGGATCGGACCGAGCTGAGAATACAGGTTATGGCTGCGATTGCGAACCTGGATTACGATGACTATATTTACAAAACAAGGGCGGGTTATGGATTTCCATTTATAAGAACCATCGGAAACCTCGTCCCGCTTGTACGAGAAGAGGGAGGGGAGGAGGAAGCTTTGCTGACACGTTCCAGTAGGCGATGCTCATCGGGAACTGAGGACACCGCACAGGCCGTTTGGGGGGGAAGGTCTGGGAGGAATGCCCTCCGTGTAGATTGCTGGGAAACATTCGTGTGGAAAATAGAAAGGACGTTCGGACGGCGTCCTTACAAAAACGAAATCATGGTGCAGAGGGAGGAACAGTGGAAGAGAGTGGGCCTTTGTGAGCTTAGAGAAGCTGAAAAAAAAAAGCGCAGAAAACGGATATCAAGGAAAAGAAAAAAGAATGGGGGGAAAAGAGGGGGGGTAAACAATCGATTCAAAGCAAATCCCTCAAAAGTGTGAAACTGCTAGCAGAAGGATTCTCCTGTTGCATGATTATGGAGAGACAGGGAGACAGAGGAGCGGCCAAGATGGGGGGTAGAAAAAAAAAAAAAAACCCTTGTTGCGTCCAAATAACTGCAACGGAAGTTCACTAACTGGCGGAAAGAAAGGTTGTGGGGGCAGCGCAAGGTCTCATTCAATGAGAGCTCTGCGGAAACTAGGGGGTATGAAGGTTGAAAAGGAGAAAACAATTTTCAGTGAAAGAGTAAGGGTAACGACAGACTGCAGACGAGGGATCCTTTTCCTGCAAGGAGCGTGAAGTAGAGGAAACTGGGAAGATCGGACGTGGGGTCGTACATAAGCGTTTGAGGTGAAGAGGGGGACCAAAATCCGAACATAATGGGAATGTATCCAAAAGGAAGAAACCTGATTGTTTGGTCAGTGTCGTGGGTCACTAAACGTGCCCACGGGGAGAAAAGAGAATAGAGTAGCGGAGCGGCATTGCAGCAGCAACAATTCTCCAGAGGGGAAAACAAAGGTATGGAAAAATTCCGAAAAAGAATGAGGATGCCCTCCCGGTATCATTGGCCGCAAAAACGCAAAAACGGGGGGAAGAAGAAGGAAAGGAGCTAGCTGGCTAACAATCGTTGTTGAAAATGGAAAAGTGGTCCACCCAAAAGTTTGAAAGACAGTTGAAAAGAAAAAAAAAAGTAATACCCAATAACGTTGAAGAAAAAGGAAACCGCTCAGAAAGAAGATAAAACTGAATTTGGAGGGAGGAAAAGGGTTGGGCAGGGAGAAGGGAAAAAACAAAGGAAGAAAACCCAGAAGCATAGAATCTCAAAAAGGGGAAAAAGAGCCCGCACGACAGAAGGAAAGGGTCCTCAGTTAAAAGGGGAAAATCACAAGGGGAAACCCCGATTTCCGAATGAATTTCCGCAACTGCCTCTCATATAAAGCCAAAAAAGGGAGAAGAATACACCGGCTGCATCAAGACAAAGACCAACTCATTAGTGGAAAAAAAGAGACAATTTTCAGTTAATCAGGAAGACTAGGGCCACGTGCGAATGTTGCCGAAAATGCTGAAGAAGGAAAGTCACAAGCTCAAGAGCCGTTTGACACAACTTCTTGAGGAAGTCTTTAAATTACTGTCTGGAGGAAGAAATTATCCATCTCACCCTTGGGAAATTAGGGGAGTCTGAAGTCTCTCTCAAAACAACAGGGAAGAGACCAAGGGAAAAAAAACCAGGGTTAAAAAGAATTAACTGCGCTGGATACCATAGCAAGGGAAAGAATGAATAAGACGGGAGGGGTTGGGATAACCGCTCGGGGAATTGGATGACTCCGTGAAGGAGGAGAGCGCTCGCAGGAAAAAAAGAAAAAAAAAAGGGGCCAAAACGAGAAGGGAGCAGAGGTCGTACTTTTAATGTAGTGGTAAAAAAAAAAATGGGCGAGTCCGCGTGAGGGAATGGGATCCAGGAAAACGTAAACCTTATTTAGTGTTAGCCGAGTGGGAGGGAAACCCAGAAAGAAAAGCGTAGGGTTGATTGAGCAGGTGGAAAACTGTCTGGAAAAACAGTGCAGGGGCGTCAGGAGAAGTAAATAGTGTGGAATGAGAGAAGCAGTGTTGAGTCATTCAGCTTACCTGCCCCTTTGAGGGCAGAAAAAAAAAAAACCACAAAAAATCAAAAACCCTGTCATAAGCGGTGCCTTATTGCTCCCGGGCTGTCAGGGAAAGACACCATGGAATGGGGGGGGAGTCGGAGATTGGGAGGAATGAGCCAAATTGTGAAATTTCGATCAAACAGAAAATTAGCACACAGAGAGATGGAAGAAAGGAGGGGGATACGTTGTTTCTCGTATGTCCCCCAATGCACAGGAGAAGAAGAGGATGGTACTTGTTGCAATAAAACTGGGAAGAAAAGGGGGGATTTGGCGAAAGAACGGGCGCGGGGGATTCAAAAATTCGCGCGAAAAAAAAGGGGGGTTAAAAGGGCAAGAAAGACAGATCGCGAAATTAAAGCTCACCAGAAAACTTCCAATTCGCGTTCGGAGGGAGGTAAATCAAACGATCTATGGGATCGAACGTCAGGAAATCTTCCCTCGCTCGAAGAACCAAGAGAAAGGCCATTAAGCGGCGGGAGGAATTTCAGGGGAAAAAAAAAAGTTTTTTTTTACCAAGCAGGTTTAGGCAAAAATGTTGGCCGCAAAACGGTGGGGAAACTTCAAAAACGGCCAAGATGCGGCTCGGGTCTCCAAAAGGGAAAACCCCGGTAAGAGGCCCAAAAAGTGGCAGCCAGCAGAAACGTCTGGCCAAGAAGGGTTAAGCAGGGGGGAAAAACGGAAAGGGCTTGGATCGCCGGGAAAGCAAAGAGAAAAAGGTCCCCGAACATCGGCCTTGAAAGAAAATTCTCTTAAATCGAAAAACCGCCAAAAAAACTAACAGGTCCAGAGGGAGGGAGGGGAGGGGGGGGAAAAAAAGCAAAATTAAACACGAATATGGTCAAATTCATTTAGAGGGGAAAAGGAAGAGGAGAGAGAACACAGTTTTCAAACGGGAAAAAGGGGGAATGTTACTCTCGAGGATAACAAAACAGCAGAAAAAGAAAAAACTGATGGCGATTGGGTCAGAAACTCTTGCCGCGATTGTCCTGATATGGACACACACCGAATTGGAAAAACAGCGACCGAGACTCCGGGGTGGAAAGGAAAAGGAAAAATTCTGCAGTGTCCTTCATTGACTTATCAAAGAGGAACTGCGCAAAAGGGAACGTGCGAAAGAAAGCTACCGTTCTCGTCAAGCTGTGGGACTAATCTCTCTTGAGATTCGACGGACAGAAGGGGGAAAATCAAGCGCGTAAATCCGCACTTGCAGTGTGGGAAAGGAAAGTCATTCCGGCGCAAATGGGCAAAGAACCAAAAGAGGGATAAAGAAAAACAGCTGAGACGAAGATCCCGGACGAAAGGGGGAATGGTAGGAAAGGAATAAGACACCTCAGAAGCCGAAAAAAAGTGATACTGCCCGGTGCCATCGCATGGAATGAGGATCATCTGCTCAGCCACCACCGGAAAGAAAGGGAACTTCAGTTCGTCTTTATAGATATGCCTCGGTTACACTTAAAGGTGAGAGGGAAGAGGCTGCCTTGTAAAGGCAGAGTGCAACAACACAAAATTCCCAGAGTCAGGTAAATGAGGAAAAGGAAAAGCGAAAACCTAGGCATGGGAGGGAAGTGACCATAGAGGTAGTGGTATAAAAAACCCGTCATAAGGAATACATGTTGGAATTAATTGGGATGAGGAACCTAATAAGAGAAGACGAGAAAAGCGGTGTGAAAGGGAAGGGCAAAGAAGAAAATGACACAAGACAGGAAGAAAAAAGGGGCGACCCGGGGGTAGTTTCCCACACGCTCGACACAGATCCTTCGAGCATACAAATCGAAGTATATGCGAATGAGGGTCTCAGAACGGCAAAATCAAGGTAACGGGGAGTGACGATTACACCGAGAGGGGAACAAGTTGTTCACCGCACCGGGGGGGGAGGGGGGTTCAAGAGGCTCCAGGGAAGACCACGCGCAAATGGGCCAGAAAGCCGGTCCCGTAAAACGCTGCATTGGGGGACAGCCCCGGCCATTTTAAATAAGCAGCGCAAACGATAAAGCGCAACTCAATCTACGAAAAATGAAAAACTACCGGCTAAAAGCACGTTGGGCGAGGGGGGGGAAAGCCGGCTGCCGAGAATCACAACAACACTGAGGAGAAAGAGACAGGAGGAAAAAAGAGCACAAACTAAGAAAAAAAAGAAGAAGGGATGGGGGTATTTTCTTAGTCTAGTCGGAGGAAAGGAAAAACTCCGGCCTCAGGAGCCTGAAAGGAAACCAATTCGCCGGGTCCATCACATGGGGAGAAACCAACTTTACTCCGGTGGGTACAAAAGGAGTAGATTCTTTAAGCCGGCAAACAGCTAATTAACGGAAGAGAGGGAAAAAAGAGAACCATCGCAACGGGAATGCAAAAGGAAAGATCAGCAGAGAGGGTCGCGCGTTAAAAAGACCCCGATAAAACAAGTTTTATGTTGGGTGGACGATGTGACGAGAAATCGAATACAGGACCGGAGGGGTGGAGGAAAAGGGGGAGAACTTAGCGCTACTCCATAAAAGGACTAAAAGGAAGACGAAAAAGTGGACTCAAAAAAAACAATACGACAGAAAAAAAGGAAGAGCAAATTCCTCTTTGAAGAAATGGAATCACGAGGGGGGGCACTCTGCCTTTAAAAAGAAAAAAGTATGAACTCTCACTGGGCAAGGAAACTTCGATAGAGAGAAAAGCCGAAGAAGTCACTTTCGGGAGGGGGGGAGGGAAAACAGAATAAACGCAAAATGCAACTTTAAAGGGAAATCAAAAGAAGAAGTGGCTGATGAAGAATTAGCGGGTCCGAAATGACTCCTTGAACAAATACTGGGGGGAAAGAAATTCCGTTCTCGAGCAGTAGTGGGCAAAACAAACGCGCGGGTGGGGGGCTGACGATGAGGGAAGGAAGAGACCGATATGGAAAAACTGAAGTACTCTCATTTTCCAGCTTCGAATCCATCCAAGGCAAGGGGCAGGGACAGAGGGGGAGAAGAGGAGAAAGTATGGCAAAACGGGCAGCTGGTTAGGCAGAAGAGGCGGAGAGAAGCGGAGAAAAGGCAAGGGAACGTTGGGAACTGTGAATGCGTCCATCCTCTTGGGGGGGAAGAGGGGCGCGTGCTGGCAAGGAGGTGGGGTTCACATATCGAAAGGAATTTAGGCAAAAACGAGGGCACCCAAAGCAGGCCATCAGGGATTTCGTGGAGAATTCAAAATTGCCTGAATCGAGAGAGAAAGACAGCTGCGCAGGAAAAAAAGAGAGAGAAAGGGAAATGGGAAAAGCCAGCAAAGCAAATGAAGTTTGCCCAATCTTGGAAAATCAAAGTAAAAAGACGCAAAAAAAAGAGAGGGGAATGTAAGCAAAGTCTCCTGGTTGGGGGGGAGGGGCGATACAGGGACGGGCCAAGAAATGAGGGAGCAGGTCCCATTCCTTAGTTTGAGAACAAGGGCGCTAAGAAAAAGTCCGTATTAACTGGCAAAGGCCAGTCAAAAGGGGAAGGAAGCGAATTGTGTTCACGGAAAGGCATTCACTGGGGAGAGGATCGCCTATCGGCTGGGGAAGGGGGACAAAGAGTCCCAATTTTTCGAAAAGGGAAGTGAACGTACTACTCAAAAAAACAAAACCGAAGAAACAACGGGGGAAGCGAGAGACTGGTAAGAGAGGGAAACTAGCGACAGCCAAGTGTGGAATGCAATCTGCGACGAAAACGAGGGAAGGGGGGGTGTATGGTGCGAGCAATGGACCGATCGTTCTAGGGAAGGGGGGTAATCAAAGAAGGACTTGGCGACAAGGAGAACCAGCGGAACCGAGAGGCCATTTCGCACAAAATTCTAAGGAAAAGTTTTATTTAAACAAACATCACTTTTAGGAAAGGAACGTATAAGCCGGGCAACAAATAAACAGAACGTATAGACAGAAGAAGGGAAGTCTCGACGGTGAAGCGTGTGGCTTAATCTGAAATTGAAAGGGGGCCATCCATTAGAAAACAAGATAAGGGGGAAAGAAAAATTAAAGTCTGGGACACTTCAACGAAAGGGGGCACTGGAGAACAAGGGGGTGAAAAAAAAAAAACACCACCAAAGATCCGAAGTTGGAGTGCAAGGTTGTGGAGTTCCGAGGGGAAGCAGCTTCAGCTAGGGGAAGTCCACCCTGCAAAGAAAAGGACGGCAAAAATCGGCCAGAAAAAAGGACCTGACTGGTGAAAAGGGGAACCTTAAAGATCAAACCGCCAAATGGCCGGGGCGCGTGGACATGGTGTGCCAAAAAGGGCACGCTACCATCAGAAGACCACGTGAAGGGCGATCTTAAAGAGCCGCAACGAGGGGCTCGCCTCCACCAAGAACATCATTAATCCCAATTGGAGGATCCGTCACAGAAGAAGGGAACCCGTTAAAAGGAAAACCTGACATGGGGGGCGTCCATGAAAAGAGTCGAAAGCACCCTGAACGAGCAAACAAAATGCGAAAGAGGTCTCAAAACTCACGACTCTCCGCCTGGATTGGGACGGGAAGGCCAGACGAGGTAAAAAGCCATCTTACAACGTGGTACTCCTGCTGGGGCAGGGAGTTAAAGGTATCCGAGAACACAACACTTAGTAGGAAGGAAAGAGATGAACTGGAGGGAAAACATCAGGCGAACCGTAGGGGGAGTTGACCAAGGAAGAGGGGGAAACCAGAAGTCAATGGGAAAACCAAGGGAAGGAAAGAACGTATTTTTTTGCCTAAGGGCGACTTGGCTGCAACTTGAAGGAGGAGGAAGAGCTCGAACCCCCTCCTTCTCAATTAGAAAACAGCGGGCCTAGAGCGGGGGGCCGAAAGTGAGCGGGAGCTTTGTAGTTTTAGGCGCCTGAAGTTAGATGAGAAAGACCAACTTGGCACGCCGGGTGGCGTAGAGGAAGGGTTTCTCCACAGGCACGAAGAGGAAAATTTTTATAAAGGTGACTAACATGAGGACCGGAAGGGGAAGGCAGGAAGGAATTCCTCAGTGCAGGCCCGTTTTTCATGGCAAGTAAGGAAGCTCTGCCCCTTTCGAAAGAATAAAAAAACAGGGGGGGGAACTCGACAGCTTGGAGATATGGAAGGAGGATTGCGGGTCGTGAATACGTGGTCTGGGGGGGAGGAGATTTGGTAAGGGGGGGGTAAATGATGGCATGGGAATTTCATCTAACCATCGACGCTGAGGAAAAGGAACGTCAGGGATAAGTAAGGAAGAGATATCACTTGTGGGGAGGGTTCTCGGGGGGGTCTTCAATGATAACGGCAAAACATCAGCGCATGATTGGGGGGAATTGTGGAAAAATAAGTTCACCTCTGGATAATTGGGGGCGAAATGCCGCGCAGAGAGAATTCTCCCTTAGCAACAAAAGGGAGCACGGGAAAGGACCCGGGAAATCGGATCGGAAGGGGAAAGAAAAATCAATCAGAGTTTCGTCGCTGCAATCCGCGCGTCTGTCGCAGCGGAGAGCAGAGCGGAACCAGAATAGAATTCAAACAGGGGGGAAACCCGGAGAAAAGGACGTGATCAGTTCGGAACTCTCAGAAGGGAGAAAGAAACATGGTGCCGCCGGGGGCACTTAAACAAACGCCGAAGGAGGACGGGGGAGGGGAGAAGTAAGACTTCTCGTGCCCAAACAAGTCGCTTTCAAAAGCAGACAGGCGTAATTGCCGCGCGCAGGGGGTTACGGACGAATTTCTTTTGATCGACCCAACCGGCGAGAAAGAAAAAAGGGGGAAGAATAGTTCTTCAGCAGTGATCTCCATAAATCAGCACCGCGAGAAGGGGGGAGGGGAGAGACAGTTTTAACTAGTTTGCGAAAATGATTTCAAACGAGAGGGGCAAATTCATTTCGAACTCGAAGTGTCATAGGAGGAAGAAGACAGTTTGGTCCTGCGGCCCTGGGAGGGAAGAAGAGGATCCTCAACCAGCAGTCTCCACGGGCAAGAAAAAAGATTTGGCAGGTTGGGGGGGGGGAAAAAGAGGAGATCGGAAGACGCCAGGGGCAATGAGACCACACCGATTTTCCCCCACTCGAACAGCGGCGAACAAGAGGAAGGACGCAGAACCGGAAAAGTCGGAAAGTTCTTTTTCCTTCATAGGGAGCAGCAGAAGGGAAAAAATGCCGGCGGCAAAAACCAAGAAAACGAAATATGGCATATGGGGACGAGGAATCAAAGGGGGGGGCGACTCTTGGATCGCGTAAATCAAGGCGCGTGTGTCCTATGAGTAAGGCCGGCGCATCGCGCAAAAGCAAAGACGCGTGAGAGTCCACTCCTGTCGAGAATCCCTGAAGAGAGGGGGGAAAAAAACAGTTGTAAGCAAGGATAAGTTCCCAAAAAAAAATGTCGAAGAGAAAAAAGCGGGGGAAATGCCCATCAAAGTGCGCGCAGTGTAATGCTCGGATAAAAAGCAAACCACGTAAAGAAATTGAACGAGAGGGGCGGGGCTAGCCTCAGGTACAGGGGGGAGGGACGTCAACGAACTTGCTGTTGAGCTTAAAGAAGTGCAACCAAGAGGTAGGGAAAAGAAAAGGAAAAGTTGAAAAATCGGCGGTTGGTAACCGGAACTCGGTTCACACACCAGGAAGCGGATTCCCTCCATGGGGGCAAGGGGAGGGAGGGAGTGCCCTCCCTCAAAGGAAAAATGAGTGAAGTTTCTCAAATAGACAAAAACATGAAAAATGACGACCCGGGGAAAAGGAAATAACGCGCGAAAAAAAGATCCTCATTCGACGATAGGGGAGGAGATATGCTATTATGGGTCTCGTACGCAATCATGGAAAGAAAAGACACTTAAAATAGTAATTGTTGCACCAACAAAATTAGGGAGGGTCTGCTCCAGTCCGCGACCAACGGCGCAATGTGGTCAAAACGGCAGTACACGGTAAAGGCGGACAGGGCCGCCCGGCCAGTTAAGAGGATCGCCTAGAGAACCAACCACACACCACCAAAAAAACCCACAAACACCCACAACCACCCCAACAAACAAAAAAAAAAAACACACCAAAAAAAAAAAAAAAAACAAAAAACAGAAAAAAAACAACCCAAACCAACCCCAAAAACCAAAATCATCTCCGACAAAGAAAGAACTTCGGCAAGGGGGGGATTAAAGGGGCTGACTGTGGAAAATCATCTCTGGAAAGATACAAAGAAGGAGTCAAATAGAATGCACAGGGAAAGAGCAAAAGGCAACAACAGAAAGGAGGGGAGGTGAGGCGCGATAACGCGGGCTGTTTAAGGTGGGAGCACTGGACGCCTTTTTACGGACCGGAATGGGTTTGGCAAAATTGCGCTTGTTAAAAAGAGAAAAGAAGACTTACTAGTGGTGAAACAACTATGAGGCGAGGTAATCAATCACCGTTACCGAAGGCGCGGTACGCGACCCTCATGAAAAAAGAAGAGACGCAGGAGATCCCGTATACAACCGGGAGATGGAGTCGCGCGTAAGGGAAAAAGGTTCAAAGGACAGGGTCTGTGTCGATTTAAAACGAGAGAGAAGAAAGGTCACCGAAAAATTTGTCGACTAGAGAGCAGCTATCCCTCCAAAAACGAAATACACCAGGGAGAACAAAGGCCTTTTTGGGTCATCCAAAGGCAGAGGGAAATCCTTGCAGCACCACCCTAAAATTGGAAAGGTAAGGGAGGGGAAAGAAAGATGGGTGAAAAACTCTGCAGTAACCACTTCGAAAAGCAAGAGGGGACCTGACACATTTGACCAAAAAGGGAAGCTGACAAGAGGGTGGCATGATTGAAGGGCTGGGAAAGAAAAAGACGAATGCGCTGCAAGGTATGCGCGCAGCGAGAATCAAGGAAGGAGGAAGAAGGAGCGTGTCATTCTAAGTAAACTTACCACAATCACGGGTTACATCTCAAATTCAGGGGAAGATCGAAATCATTAGGCAATCAACGGGTTAGCGATGGCGAGGGGAGGAGCTTGCCAATAGGAAACAAAGGATGTACGCGAGGGAGTTCCATTACACTCCAAGAGGAGGACTCGGAACAGCGTTGACGAAGATATCTAGGAGGGCAGTGTTCCTGGCAAGCGGTTGCAAGGGCAGGAGGACAGGAAAGGAGAGCTCCGGACTGAAGGAACCGAAGCGATGGTTACGAAACGTAAGTCCAGACCAGGGGAAAGGTCGCATAGGACACATTCTTGTGGTCAATAATCAGGAAAAATGAGTTTTCGCAAAGAATCGAAGTGGCTGACCAAAATACAAATCGTGGAGATTGGGAAGTAGCATGAGATGCCTTGGGATAGTGAGAAAAACTCGCAGGGAAAAAAGGGGAGAGAGATGACCAGCGAAATTGGTTTGCCCAGTCGGTGAACATCGCTTACCAGGGAGCAAAGCCTCAGCGCGGGGGGAACAGGGGAAAGTGCGGGACGACGTAAACGGGTCTGTTATTGAAGACAGTTACTGGAAAATTGCAGACGGGCATTCATTATTTGGAAAAACCGCTCACCTTAGGAGAACGGGCGCTTGGAAAAAAGGTCACTAAGTTCTTCGGAACGAGGAAAGGGGTTGTGAACGAGCAATTGTCAAAGGACGATCCGCACAAAAACAAAGGAGGGTGTGGCCACGGCGGGAAAACATGTTTTCACTGAAGACTCGAGAAAATTTCCCCTCAAGAAGGATCGCCTTTCACTGGAAGAAAGGGTGGAGGATCGAAGGGCGACAAAAAAACGCGCAGCTTGGAATTGCACGACGGGCTGACTTGTGAAGGGGGTGAGCGAGCAGAAAGGGGAAGAATCAAGAGGTTCTTTTTTCGGGTAAAGGAAGTCAACGGACCCCCTGCGTCGTCGGGAATTCCGCTCTCGCGCAGAAGGGTAGGGGAAAAAAGGTAGTACCAGGCGGAGGAACTCCTTAAAATCAAGCATGGATGCCCATGGAAAGAGAAAATTGGCCGGGCAACATACAAAAAGCTCCAAAACGTGATCACTCTGCAAAAAAGTATTATCAGAAAGTCCGTTTCTAAGGTGGACTGATTAAGGATCTGAAATTGACCCGGGGGAAAAAGGTAGAAAATCCGACTCGTCGGTGCACTTCCAAAGAAAGCTGGATCAATCAACGTCAGGAAAAAGAAGAAGCAGTTGGAGTTCTGGGGGTTGCGAAAAAATGAAAGAAGAAAGCTGAGAGGGTCCCAACTGAAAAATACATAAGAAAAAACAAAAATCGGAAGACGGAAAAAAGAACCGCCGACTGGGTTGCAAAACAGTTCAATTGCTACAAGAAAAAAAAGCCCAGCTTTCCTGCAAGCAGGGGGGGGAAAAAAATAGATACGGGGAAATACTGCAGGGGCAAGAATCTATACCTCCAGAGAGACAGAAAAAAAAAGAAATGAAGGAAAGAAAATTTCCGGGGCCACCGCTCTAAGCTTGAGAGAGGTAAGGGGTTCGTCATGCGAGCGGGGAGAAGAAAGGAAAAGGAGCACACCTTCAACAGCGCTGGGAGAAACAAAAAAAATCCCCGGTCGGAGCCTGGAAATACTTGAGACAGAGGTTAAAAAAATGGAGACAACGAGGAAAAGGGGGTGGACTGCAGGGAAATCTCAACAACAACACG
>Ga0179593_1357274_pt1 | contig 12389 bp, 15 predicted proteins | sample CZODoug2_1_08_16_FD_185931 | JGI IMG/M metagenome (GOLD analysis project Ga0179593, IMG submission 185931) | Vadose zone soil fungal communities from Angelo Coast Range Reserve, California, USA - CZODoug2_1_08_16fungal (PacBio error correction) | ecosystem: Environmental > Terrestrial > Soil >...
AGCATGGAACCCAAACCCAACTATTCTGCGGCAACAGCAGAATCCGGGTGTGAAAGGGGGGGAAGGGGAAACAAATAGGGGATCGGGGTGGATCCCATCAAGGTAAAAAGAAAGGTGTGGCGGGAGGTTCCTGGTAAAAAAATCAAGTCGGCTTGACCGAAAGAGGAACAGGCTCGCTTAAACTGAAAGGTTAAAGCGTGGGGGGCCAAAAAAACAATCAGAACGCATGAGGAGAATCTGAAAAAAGGCTACGATCTTTTGGGTAAGAGAATCTGCCATTGGCTACCGGAAACACTAATTTCACAGCAGGGGAACGAAAGGCATCAACCACGGGGGTAGGAAAAGTCTCAGGTGCAGATCCAAGAGAGAAAATATACTTTTTGGGACAACTTTTCGGGGGGGAAAACAATAGCAAAGGGGGGCGCGGGCAAACTGGGGTAAGGGGGGACAGACGAAATAAAGGCGCGAGCAACGAGGAGGGAGACTAGCATGGAGTTCGGGGGAGAAAATGGGGTATAATCCTAAAAAAAGACGGAACGTAAAAGGAAGATAAAGTCCTCACACGAAAGGGTTAAGGAAGACAAAGTGTGCTCCCGTATTAAAACTGGCTACAGGTACACGACGCGATGGAAATAAAAACCGGACTCGACAAGATACTACTGAAAGGGGGAAGGACGTCCACGGAATTCATGATTGAAAACCATCGAAGAATAAACACGGATACCGGAGCCTCCCACGGTACTCGGAAACTGTTCAAATAAAAGGAGAAGAGAAAAATGACATACATCCACTGGGCCAACAAAAAAAATTAGAAGGCGGAAGACCTAAAATGATCAGAGGGTCAAGAACTGGAAAAAAAAATCCAGTGAGACACTAAGGGGACACATGAAAACTATCAAGCTCGTTTGGACGAAGGGAGAGAAAGGAATTTCAGACATATGTAGAGGGAATTCAGGACAAAAGCCATCAAAGAGGCAGTTCCGGGATAAGGGAGGATAGGGGGACCTATACTCCATAGGGAGAAAGGACAGCCGAGGAGATGTTCCCAAAGTGAAACGGAGGTAGAACCAAAACGAGGTCTAACAGAGGTGAACTCCAACTACGAGACGTCCACAGAAAGATCGGCTAAAGTATCGGCATTACTAAATACTGGGTTAATTCAAAAGAGTTTGTCATAAAGGGGGGGGGGGACTCAGTCTTAGGGTGACACCTGGAAAGCCCTCACAAAATTGAAAAAAATTCTCGAGGGATATGAAAGGGTCTGACTGTAAGAGATGATCGTTGTGGCTTTCTGAGTGGGGAAGGGGGGAAATCGGGATTCTCTAATTCTTAGGAGATAACCTTAAAAAACCTCTCAGCGTGCCGAGAGTGTTCGGGGGTCCTGGTGACTTTCAAAAGCGTTTTTTCAAGTGGGAGAAACGACTTGCAGACGCCTCTTGGAGGTGCAGGAACGTCGGTGAATGAAGGTAAATGATCCCGCTTGGCGAGAGTTGGATCTAGGGGAGGGGGGGGGGTGTTTAACCTGGCAGCGTGAAGAGGGCATTGAGAGGAGCCCCTAGATAAAAAAAGGAGAAGAAGGGAGAATTTTAAAGCTAGATACGGTGAGTTTCTTCGATCGAGACAAGGGGGGCGAAGGAAGAAAAGTTGGGGGGCACACACCGCTGTGGTCTCGGGAGAAGGCGGGAGGAAAGGGGAAAAAGGTTCACGTAGGAAGAGACCATCTCAACCGGAAGGGGGGAAAAATCCGAGAGAGACTGTTAAATGTGGGAAAAGCCAAAGGATTCTTGGAAAGACTAGGAGGCAGACGTCTTCTTGCTGTCCCTTCCAAGAGACCATGACGTTTTGGGGGAGAAAAAGCGTGCTGTTTGAATGAGGGGGAATTAAGCGGCCCGAACAGGGCTTCAAAGGCCAAGACGCGGGACGTGGGTAGGGGAGTGGTGCTGAGCGAAGTGTTGACTTAAGGGGGGGAAACCCCAGAAAAAAAGATGAGACTAATCTTGGGCTTCAACATCATTGAGGAGGAGACCACTAACATTTCGAAGGTATCTCTAGCTTACAAGCTAGTACGGCGTGAAATTTTATATTAGCAACACAAAAAAAGTAAAACATGGAACGGGGAAGAACCGATGTTCAACGCTCGATGAAAAACTAGTGTGGGTGCATAGGTCTGAAGTGAGGAAAGAGTTAGTCCAGCTTTTTCAAGTCGCTGGGCAACCGAAGCCAGCCTCATCAGCAAGCCAAATAAAAAAACAGGGACACGGGGGACAGGGGAAGGGTTTCAAGTTTAGGAGAGATTGGTAAGCCAAAAAAAAAAAAATTGAAGGCGGAAGCCAAAAAACACAGGTGTCGGCCAGAGAAGTCGAAGAAAAAGGAGAAATCAAAAATTGGTACTGTACAATACCTCGCGCGGGGAAAAACACGCCGGGTCAGGGAAGAAGCTTTACGGGGGAAGTCAAACAAAAAGCGCACGAGAAAGAGGAGTGGCAAAAAACCCTACGTGAGAAAGAAAAAGAGAGACGGTGGACCAAGTAAAAGCGGATAACAATAAGCCGGAGGAAAAAAAAAAAAAGGCTGGGCCCGGGTGAAAGGCCCTTGTTTAAAGAAAGAGAAGAAGGGAGCGCCTCATACGAAAACGCTGCAGCTCGACAAAAACAAAGAAAAATTCGAAGAAAAGGCCAGAGAATAAGTGGCACCGAGCATGAAATAGGCGCCGGCCACCCCCATACCACGCGGCAATCGAAAAGGAGAAAAGAAAAAAGAGATTGGCCCACCCGGTATCAGTTTTCGAGCATGTAGCCTAAGATGAAAGAAGCAGTAAAAGTAGAAATACAAGAAGCAAGAAGATTACAGAAGCCAAGAAAAGGGACAGCCGAAGCTAGCGAAGGGAAATTTTGAGGGGGGCCCCCCCCTTTGGTGGGGGGGGGGGGGGGGAAGGGTTAAACACTCCAGTAAGAGCGAAGGGGCAACAACGAGGAAAAGAAAGTAACGAAATAAAAAACTGGATGACGGCAGCGCGAAAGTGACTAGGTGTCTCGCTTTGAAGGGGGGGGGACAGAAACGACAGTTGACGGAGGGTTTTGGATTACCGGATGCAAATTGGGGGAAACATCCACGCAAAGAGGGGGCTAAAAAACAGTGAAAGAGATAGGAAAATAAAAGTACCCTGCAAAAGCGTCTCTGAAAGGAGAGGTGTTCAAGCGCGGAGAAATGTCTGGCAGGGGGGAAGGCAAAAGAAAACGAAAAAGATCTGAGGTCTGCAAAGGAAAAACTGAGGACTATGTTTACTGGGGACGTAGTTTCATCACGAGGGGGGGGAAACATAAAACGACGGATTAATTTTGTTTGTGCCAGTCGACGGGAATTTTTCTGATGTCTCCAGGGTTCAAAAAGGTTCTACAGTAAATTTGCGGGGCGGTCGGGGGGAAAGGGTTGGTAACTCTGAACTTCATCCGGAAAGTAAGAAATTCCTATCTCAGCTTGTCGAGTCCGGGGGTGGTATGTCAAAAAGACGAGGAGGGACCTGGGAAACCAAAGGAAAAAAAGAAAATTTAGAAAAGAAACTGGGGGGGGAGAAGCGGTCAGTCAACGGGATGTTAAAAAGAAACTGTAGACTTTGATTAACGGAGGGGCACAAACGTAGCGCGCGCCAGCGAGACGGGAAGCGCCGTTGATTTCAAAAGAAAAAAGGGAACTTGCAGGAGGGGCACACCCGCGGCCAAAAGCTTGAAAAAAAAAAAGGATATGGGTCAAGGAAATCGTGATCATCATCGTAGCAGAGAAGGTGTCTCGATCGATTTCGTAAGGCTTAGGTGCCATAAAGATGTCAGGCGGAAAAAAATGACTGAAAAAAAGATCGAGCAGTTCTTGGTGAGCACAGAATGTCCGTACGTGAAACGGTGAGTGCTTGAAAAAATTTACCCGCATTTGTAAGAATCAAATCTGAAGCGGCAAGAGGCGGCCGACCGGGGGGATTACCCTAGCAAGACCTTCGTTGAGCCCGGAGTCATACTGCACCCGAATAGGCAATTGCCGTTAAGAAAAGGTCACACACGGAGTCACTTCGGGTGACAAGCCCGGTAGAAATCACTCTCAAAGAGAGAGATTGAAAGAAGAAGACGCAATGAAGAAAGTGAAAGAAAGAAGGAAGGGAACAACAAGGAAAGGAAAAAAGACCGCCTAGATTAAGAAAGGGAACGCAGAGAAAAAAAAAAAACGAACGCGTCAGAGGATTCGCGCTCACATTCAGAATCAGTGTGAATGGGTTCTTGAACGGCAATTTCGAGAGGGGGTATTCAAGATTAACGGGTCTGTGAAACGCGGTAAGGGTCCACATCAGGTCGCATGAGAGGGGACTCATGAAAACCAAAAGCGGCTTACAAATGACAGGTTGAAAGCGTTTGTCAAAAAAAAGAAAGCCAAGACTACGAAGGATGGAGCAATAGGAATGCTACAGAGGGGGGGGTTGTTTGAAGCGAGGCCTCAGAAACTGTCTTACACTGGAAAACACGACGATTTAAAGTAAAAGTGAAAAAAGGGAGAGACCCAGACACGTTGATTCTGCGACGATGTGGGGTACAGGAAAATTCGCAGAAATATCATTGGGGCATCGGGTTCGAGGAGGGGGGGAAACGGCTTGGGACGGCGTCGAAAACGTGTACAAAATTCGAAATAAACTGCGAGACGAAAAAACGGAGGAGGACAAGAAAAAAGGAACTTCACTTTGGGGGGCAACGAAAAGACTAATACGGAGATCAGTTAAATTAGGGAAGAAAAAAACCATCAGACCAGTGAACAGGTTATTGAAAACGGGACAAAAGGGGGAGGCTATCACAGCGATGGCTCCACCACTAAGCAAGAAAGTAACGAAACGGAAATCTGAGCGGGCGGTAAGTGAAAATTGGGAGGAATTCCTGCTAGCTAAAAACGCGAAGGCAGGGAGGTAACAAACGGATAACCGTGGAGGGTGGCTGGGACAGAACAAAAAAACGAGAAACCTTAATAAAAATCCATAAGATAAAAATCAAAAATCTCCGAGGGGACACTAAAAGAGCCTGATTCAGTAATACGAAAGGCGTCAATAAGAAGTAATAAGGAAAAAGGGGGTCAGAAAAGGGAAGAGAAGGAAGAGAGTTACTCAGGTCGATCATTGCCCAAGTAAAAGAGACAAGTCCAGCGGACATCCGAGAGGACACGCTCAGTGCCGGTTCTGTCTAAAGAGAAGGGGGCAGCCGTCGAATCAGTAGGACCGATGCAATATGGAAATGGGAAGGCTGGGAGGGCCAAAGGAAAAGGTAACAGGAAAACAGGAACTTCCAGGGAAAGAAAAATAAATCCACGACCTAGCGACCGGGGCTCAGTCACACGAAAAGGGGCTGGATGACTTTCAAGACGTTGGAAGAGTTTTTACGATCGCGAGGAAAGGCGTGTTCCAACGGGGCCTCCCAGAAAAAATTGGAACTAGAAAAGGCCAGTGGGTTTCTATGATCGCGGGAGAGTCAGCTTGCTTCGGATTGGTGGAGGGAATCGGGAAAAAACCGCCCAGGAGGGGCTAAGGGGAAGAAGAAAAAATGACATCTGGAATGGAATGGGGGGGATATTGCGGCATTTGGAAAGAGACAATGGAGGAGGTTAAGGGGGGGGGGCCGGCAACGCTGGTCATAGAGGTTGCACTTACTCTCGCCTGTGAGCGAAGTGGAGCGTACATTCTGGTTGTCTACCATGGTTCATCCGTCGGGAAAGCCGCGGATTGCGATCTACAAAAGGGGGGAAAAAAATCAGGAGCAAAGACAATGTTAGGTCGAAGCCACTCCTGGAACCGCGATGATCTGTGGCGATGGAAATTGTTTTGAGACGGGACGGGTGGGGTGGCCAACGAGGTTGATAGTTACGGAGTATTACGGGGACACAGTGGGCATCCCGGAGGTTTCTGAATCAAGGAAGAAAACCGGGAAGGGTGGTACACGTCAAACTTGGGAGAAGTAGAGGGATTGGTCGCTCTAAATGTCTTGCATCGAGGAGTTGGCGGTTGGTGAGTAATGTAGATTGGCAGGGAAAAAATGATCCCGAAAAAAGTGTTTCTGAACAGGCAAAATGTAGGGGCGGGGTAGGAAGCGACTGCGTGCTCGGGTCCAAAAGGAATCATCAAAATCTCTTCAAAAACGAAGTTAATCGAATGGAAAAAATCCAAGTGGGGGACGACAAGTCAGAGGGAAACAGCGTTGCGGGAAAGGGAGGGGAATGTTGTATGGCTAGATCAACAACAAAAAGAAAGTAAAGATAAAAACATTTAGCCGGAAAAAGAAAGGATTGGGGAAAAAAGGCAGGAGGAAAGGATGTTGGGTGCGAATCGATGAAGGATGGGGAAAAGGGAGTATCAAAGGGGTTTGCAATCAAGGGGAGCAACAGAATCCTCGGCACAAAACCCTCACGCCCAGGGAAAAGGGGGTAGTGGCAGAACGTGGGAAGAGAGTTTACTCAAAAAAAGCAAGAGGGGAGCCAGGCCTGAAAACTCCATGGGGGGAGAGGAAGAACGCATCAATAGTAAGATGGCCCGAGAAGGGGAGTACGGGGTACACGATAAAAGGATATCAGTGCGTGATGAAGAAAAAAATGCCAGGAGTCGACATCCATCGTAAAGGAATGGACCACCCGATAAGAACAGCGGAGTTTCAAAAAACTGTCCAACAGAAGGAGGGGGGGGGAAAAAGATCTCATCACTCGAGAAGTAATTGTTGCTAGCTAAAAATTGAGATTGCGAGAGAGGGTTAACGAGAGAGAAGCAGCTCTGGGAGAGAAAACCGTTCAAAGAGAGGACACCACAAACGACAACGATCAGGGTAGCAATAAAACATCACGCGATCATGCAGATGACCAGCGCGCCGCAAAAAAAAGAAAAGAGCGAAAGCGTTCACGGACCCGCGAAAGATAAAAAGAAAAAAAATTCACTGAGGGGGTCATAGGGAGGACGGTAAAGAATGTCGGGAAGATGTACCAGGACGAAATCCAAAGAACAAGAAAAACGGGACAACTGAAAGAAAAAAAGAAGACTCTAATTTCAGGGTGGGGGGGTAACTAATTGGAAACCCTCGCCGGTCCAGCTACATTCTAAATATTGGGGGGGAAAAAGTCCATTAAAGTTACTTACTGCGCTCATAAGCGCAAAAAGGGGATATGAGCGAGGTCGTGGAGTGGAAATACGGGAAGGGTGGGGGAGGCTCGGTCAATTTTGAAGGGGTACCCAACGCAATCCCCTCCGGCAACTAGAAAAGATTGAGGCAGGGAGGAGTAGAGGCGCCCGAGCAGAGCCCGGCACAAAGGGAAAAGTCTATTTAGGTGTCCGAGTCCGAGAAGGCATCGGAAAGGGGTACCAGGCGAGACAAGAGTAAGCCTTAAAAGGGATAGACCTCTCAGGCCGCTGGGGGGGACGAAATCCAGTTCCAGTTCGAACCATATTGGGGACTCACAAGAAAGGGACGGATTTGGGGGGGAAAGGTGGCCATAGTAAACAGGGGAGAATTTAATATTCAGATGACGGGAATTGGTCAGGTCGCAGCAGGGGGGGGTGCTCCTCCCTTTCAAGTTCAACGCGTGTAGTCCATCAGGAGGGAAAAGGGGATTACTCGAAGGGGAGAAAAAAGTTTGAGGCAAGGGGGAAACTCCGTTGCCGGAAACAGAAGGGAGCTCGGGAGAAAAATTTAGACCGGCAAATAAAAAGGGTCCGGAGAAACTGATTGGGGGATTTCAGCTCACTAACGATCCTCAAGGGGGTGGGGGAATTGAGGAGATAAAAAAAGGGAAATGGGGCCAGACTCGCGTCTCGCCGCCGGAAAGGGGAGGAATTCGCAACAATTCGAGTGGACTCAAAGTCTGCGCACGCGAAAAAAAAAAAAGGATCAAGACCGAAAAGAGCAAAAAGTGGTTGTACTCAATCGTGGAAGTCATGAAAACATCGACAGAATCAAATTTGTCATCGAGTTGGGAGGGGGGGGAAGTCAGTTGCCATCACGGAGGTTAGTAAGGTAGCCGCCGAGATACGCTTCAAAAGGCGTAGAAGGATGTAGGTGCGACCAAATGGAACGTTCGAGAGAAAATCTGCGAGGGGGAGTTGCCAAAGAGGAAAAAACACAATTGCGCTCGGGGCTTAAGTGAAAACCTTATTGTGGACCACTTACCAGAAGCCAATACAAGTCTTGAAAGCAGTCATCAATGAAGTGCACCTGATAAGGGCGGGAGAAACAAAGGGAACCCAGATTATGAGGGGGAAACGTCGGGAAGCGTTAATATCTACTCAAAACGGAGTATAAAATGAAAAACGAATGAAAAAACGATTTCTCGGACCAGAAAAAGGAAGGGGTTACATGGGGGGAGGACGATTAGCGGAGCGGTGGCAGGCCCACGGAAGGGAAGAGTGCGGGCTAGAGGAATGGCGTAGGACATCTGTCCGTGAAAAAACCCGCTGGGGAGCAAATGCAGGGTTTGCTGGGGGCAACAGCCATCTATCAAAAGCAGCATTCTTGAGTGAAAAGAGGGACTAGATAGTGGTCGAGTCAATCAAAGAAGGAAAGACAAGGGATGAAATAATTAATTAAATCTCAGAGAACCAAACGTTAGTCGGGCTAACTATGGTGGGCATTGAAGAAGGGAGGGCGATATTGTGGTGGCGCGTTCGGCGTTCTTTTCACAACGGAGGCTGGCTCAGTCGGCATAAGATGACTGCGAGAAGCGAATACCGAAATACTGCGGCGTCGGTCTGAAAAAAAAAAAAAGGGCCAACTTTATTATCACTAACGAAAACTACTAAATAAAGCAAAAAGGGAAAATGATCCACCGAAACTCGAAAGGGGAAACTCCGGTTTCGCCCGAATCCTCCCTGAAGATCAAAAAAAGGACGCGATGACCTAACCGGACCTAGGGATCTTCTTAATCCTGGGCTCCTAAAGTTTTAATTCGAGTGAACTACCTAGAAGATTCAGGAGGAACCAACGGAGGACGTATCAAAAAGGGGGAAGGGAAGGGTAAACGCAGAAGGAGGAAATACTTAAAATTAAGCAGAAAAATGCAAAACAAAAAATTCTAAACTCGCTTCCGGAAAGAAGAAATAACGACCAGACAGGACGGCGGAATCCGGGGAAAAGCGTCATAACTGAAAAAAGTCTTGCTTGTCGCAGACAGAACCTTAAATAGGGGGTTGGCCAAAACGACAAGGTCGTACAAACCGACCTCGAAAGACAACAGTCCGGGGGTATGGCGCCGGTATAGGGGATAAAGGAGAGAATCTTGAGACGGGTAGAAATTCGCTGGGTTGGTTGTACTACAGTAAAATTGGGACTCTTGGTATACCACCCAAAAAAGAAGTCGACTTTGTCAATAGACGAGAGAAGACTCCACGAAGAAATTTAAGCGAAGTCAAGTGGGAAAGCACCCGTTATTCGTTCAGCGGGGAAAGCTTTTGCGGATCTGGACCATGCGCGTGGTGTCACCCAACTAAAAAAAGATTCTATTAGAGATGGGAAAAAGGTCTGCTGCGCTGTCTCGGGTCATGGATTCAGGAGTGTTCTGTGAACCTAGAAAACCAAAAATCGAAGATTAAAGGAGAACATGATCAAAGCTTAAAAGGACTTTGTAGTGGAAGGGGGAAGCTGGACCAGCGTTTCAGGGAGGAAACATAACTTGGAGGGGGCGGAATGAAAGGGGGGAAAGGGCAGGATAGCGCCACGGGTCGGAAGTAAGGGTTGGAGGGTGTTGTACCCGGAGCTTACTATAATATGAACGCTGAAGAAGGTGAAAAAAGGAATTGCAAAAAATGGTTGCCTAGGAGGAAATCCGCCGGCAGATCTAGGGTGAAAGAAGGCGGGGTATCGTGGCAAAGAGGGATGGTCTAGGGCCGCGTGCGTTGTTTTGCAACAAGCCGAGGGGAACGTGGCATGATTGGGGAGGTTATACGTTGCCTGGAGACAATCCCTCCCCCACAAACCAACGGGGTTACGAATCAGAAGAAATTTTGGAGGGTACAGGCAAAAGGAGGGAAACAACTGATTCAAAGGAAAGAGAGTCTTTAGGGGGAAGGAGGGCATAGAAAAAGTGAGTTTTTTATGAGTAATGGAAGTGGGGGGGGGGGGGAGGGTAAAAGGAACCGACAGTGCCATCCCGTGAAACGTGGAACCAGGGGGGGGGGGTTCAGAGATCGCGGAACTGACGGAGGGAAAATGAATAACAAGAGGAAAAGGAAAAAAGGCGGAGATCCACGATTCAACATCTTTTAGAAACAAGAAGGTTCTCAAATTCATCGAGCGGACAAGCGGAAATCTTGGATAGGACGTAAGGGTATCTACAAAGAAACAAAGAGAGGAGGTAATATTATGAAAAAAGGTTTAAAGAAGGAAATCCCTTGTCGCTTCTTGAGCACTCGCAATGGAGTGGGGAGAAAATATGGAAATTATTTGAAGAGTGATCTGGTGGGTAAAATTCGCTGGGATCCTAATCAAAAAGCGAGGATTAAACACACAAAGAAAACCTTAAAAAAGGGGAAAAGGACAAAAAAATTTCAAAAGAAGGTTACCGACAAACAACCAGCACGATGAAAAGTCCTATGACAAAAAAAAAAAAAAAAAATCGGGGACGCCGGCCAGCAAGAAAAAGATGAAGAGCCCGAGAAGAGCAACACGGTTGGAAAGGGATCTCTCCGAAACACAGTTGGTATCAAAAAGTCGTCCGTAGGTAACATCACAAATCCTGGCAAAGTAATGCGAACTAAATCTGACGCAGAGATATCAGGGTCACGACTGAAAAAGGGGGCTGCAAGAGAAAAGCTTCTTTCGAAGTGGATGTGTTGGTAAAGGATAGATCCGCGCACGCACACTAACCGCAAGCGCGTACACACAACAAAAATGTACGTCAAGAACAAGAACCGAGCGATCTAAAAAAAAGCATTAAACGAAAAAAAAGGGGTCAAACAAAAGTAAAAAAGAGGCCGGTGCGGCACATCTGCAAAAGAGGTAAAAGATCACCATGAAAAAAAGGGCACGCTGAGATCTGTGCGGACAGGTCAGCCAGTAAAGAAAGTGGTTGGGGGGGTGGGGGTTTTTGGGTGGAGAGGGACCTCGTGAGCGGAATCGGAGCAAGACACGAGAAGACAGACAAAACTGGCCAAGCCGAGAAAGGGAGTTTTTGGGGTGGCAAAAAAAAAGGTCCCCAGCTAGCGGAACAACATGAAAATGGAGAGGGGAACTTAAGGTCTTCCAGGAGGGCAGAGAGGAAGGAGATAGTTAGAAAATACTGGAGGGGACAAAAGAGAAAGGCTCGGGGTGTGTCACCGGTGAGGAAAAAATGGGTACATAACAACACACGCGCATGTACGGCAAGGTACAAATTGAGGAGCTTAAAATATTCTCAAAAACCAGAAAGGGGGGAAGTCGTTGGTCAGGAGGGGAGGGGGGTAACGAAGTGCCGTCTAATTGGAAAAAGAAACAAAGAAGAGCTGACGGGACGAATCGTTCTAAGGCAGAGCGGACGCACAGGAAGCAACGAGATTTGGGGGGGGTTTCAGGACGCCGAGCGAAGGAGTTATTGGAAATATATGAGGGCGGTTAAACGGTTGGGGAGGAGGGAGAATGTAGACCGGGGGTCCCGGCGTAAATGGGAAATTCGCAAGGTTCCCTCAAGCAGTTCTCGCGGGTAGGAAATTACTGGACTCCCAGCGGAAATGGGGGAGAGGTCAGTTCGTAGGGACCCTCCTTCGTGGGGCCCTGGAAAGGCGCTGGAAAAAAAATTAGTCGGCAAGAAACGGGTAGGTCCTCTGGTGGGATCGTTTGCCACTGAGGGAAGGAATCAAAGGGAGCTGGAAGGTAAGGAGATAAAAGTGATTTTCCAACAGAGAAGGACCGAATCGTAATGAGGCGCGCGGGTATTCGGGAGCAACTGGCCATCAGCTGCACCAAAAAGGTGAAGCAAGGAAGAAGCAAAAAGGGATTTTTGGAGAAGGCGTAACCAGCACAGGAGGGAAAAATCAGTGGGGGGTGGGAGCGAGGACTTCGGCAAATCGGTGTGCCTCCCTGCGTGTCGGAGGAGACCCCGGAAGACTCGCAAAAGGCCTTTTTACCCAGAGGCTTGCGTAGGTCGGCGGAGTGCGGAGGTCAGAGTGTAAAACGCATTTGGAAGTACGGAGGGGAAACTCTCTAGCAAGAAAGACCGCGATAGAACTTCGTTGATCCGTCGAATGCAACGACGAGCGGGAGCGCAGGCCGTAAAGGGCCAACAACACAACTGATGGGAAAAAAATGAGGGGAACGTTCATATATCAGCACAAACAAGTAGGTATTCGTGTTGAGGAAGGATATTCCTACCGCGTCGACAAAGCCAACTCACGGGGGAGGTGTGCTTCACTGAGAATA
>Ga0179593_1339316_pt1 | contig 12388 bp, 16 predicted proteins | sample CZODoug2_1_08_16_FD_185931 | JGI IMG/M metagenome (GOLD analysis project Ga0179593, IMG submission 185931) | Vadose zone soil fungal communities from Angelo Coast Range Reserve, California, USA - CZODoug2_1_08_16fungal (PacBio error correction) | ecosystem: Environmental > Terrestrial > Soil >...
GCAAGCAAATCTAGAATATCCCAGATGAAATAATCTGCAATTTTGATCGACTTAAGAGGCGGCCGAAAGGGGGCAGCAAAAATCGCAGCAGAGTTCGACGAGAAATCGTGGTCCGATTATGGCGGAAACAGCACCAGAAAAGGGGGAATAGAAGTCAAGGGAACTCTCGGATCCTAAAAAGAAGCTAAGCAACGGGTCACACACTGCCCTGGGGGTCAGCCGAGGAAAAAGGGGGGAGTCAGAAAAAAGGGGGGGCTCCGATCTGTGTCACTCGATCCCTCGGAGTGCACTAAAAAAAGGTTAAAGGAAAAGGCAGAAAGTCCGAATACAAGTGACCCAACCAATGGGCGAAAGGAAAAGTGGGGGGCCCCCGGTTACACGGCGGATGGGTCCAAGACACAGGGGAAATCCTCCGAATTGACGGGCAAAAAAAACAAAAAAGGGGCAACTCCACGAATAAGTGGGGGGTGAAGAGAGGGGACGGGGAAAGACCGGGCGAATTACGGGGGGGGAAAAACGTCTCGTCGGGTCGACGGTGGTAAGACTAGAGGGGGAAAGAAACGAAAATCCACGCAGTGGCAACGAGAGGTGACGAGGGAACGTTACTGGGGGGAAAATCTTCAATAAGACACCAACTGAGGGGTGGAATAACATAAACTCGAGTCGGTTGGGGATAGTAATAGAAACAAAAGGACCTCGCATAAAAATAAAAAGGCGGGCAGGGGAGGACACGGGACGGGAGGTGGCAATAATAAACATTAATAGCCTGGGAAAGATGGGCTGACGAAAAGAAGGAGGGGGGGCCAGTGTCACGAAAAAAAAAGGGAAAAAACCCAATTACGCAGAAGATACAGGAAGCACATGCCAACCAGAACTCTAAAAATGAAAGGGCGAGAGGGGGTGAGAAATCGCAAGCTGTAAGCCGTCCCTTCCACCGCCTCAACATCCGAAAGAGCCGCAAAAAAAGAGGGGAAATTGGCGGAAATCAAAGGCCTCGGTTCGTGCACAGGGGGAAAAGGCAGACAGGGGGGGGAATATCGCTGAAGTCGGAAGGAGGGGAGGAGGGAAAGTCGGTAAAAATGACGTTAAAAGATGCCTTCAACCAAAAGGGAATGAAACAGCAGCGGCGGCGGAAGAAGAAAAAAGGACAACCACCGAAACGATTTGAGAGGAAGAGGGCTAGCAAGCGCCCGGCTGGTAGCCTAAACGACCAGAGCAGGAATACAGAAAAAAAAAAGCAACTTCACTTGAGACAATCCCTATACACGGCGGCGAGAAGAATGATCAATGAGCGGATTCGAAAGGCTCGGGAACCATTGTCTCAAGAGGCAAAGAAGGCTTCGGGAAAATTCAAAAAGATCTCTCAGCGGGAGAAAAGTCGGAAAATCAAAAAAAATTGTTTAAACAATCCGATTAAAGAAAGCAAAGAATGGGGAGGAAGCGCAGGTCGCTTGGCTTCCGGACCATTGGATAAGTGAGGGAAAAGCATTAGTCACCGGTTGAAATCTGGGGAATCAATCATCAGGTTGCCGACACCTAAAAGATGGGGGAAAGAATTGGGGCAGAGGGTTCCTGTACAAAAGAAGGCAAAGGGGGTTTGGGGGTAAAGGGTGGTCTTCAAAGGGGGGGAACCCTGACTCTGAAAAGAGTGAACGCTGACTACATATGGCGGCGCATTCCATAAGACAATGTGGAGGGAGAAACAGAAACGAAAAAAGTATGCAAAGGGAACAAATAAAAGGCTGGGGTCAAGAAAAAAAGTGCTTTAAAGAGTCAGCAGAAGCGTTTCCTGCAATACAAAGGGACCACCCTCAGGAACTAAATAGAATGGAAAATTCGGAAATCCGAAGGGAGCTAAAAGTACAGGGAGGGCAGCAGCTGATTGGGGGGTTAAATTCGGAACGAAGGACGAAGTCCGACCTGACGGGGAGGGGGGTGGTGAGGTGTGGGCAGCCAGGGAAAGGGCCCCATAACGAAAGCAGCTTGGAAATGGTGAAGAGGGTCTGTGAGACCAATTTTCCTAACGAGAGAAAGAAAACGTCCGGTAAGGACTGCCGAAACGTCAGGCGCGCGAAGCAAATCCTGAAGCGCATCACATCAAAGAAGAACCGCAAAATCATAACTAGCCAATCCCTCTGCGGAAGGCCGAAAGATCACTACGGCGAAGACCACAACAAACCAAAACCCCCCTCAATCTCTTTTGGACCGGTTTAATAAAAGGAAATAACCAAAAGGAAAAGGGGAAGGAAACTGAGTGACGATGGCGTCGTGTTAATGCATCCTCACTCTCAAACAAACATTGAGAAGAGATGATCTGCGAAACGACGCCTCGGCAAATAAAGGGTTTTACCTGTAAAAGAAATAGGGGTAACGGACAGAGGAGACCACGATGGGGTGGACCAAAACGAGATATTATTTGAGAAGAGCTGGTCTAGGTGGAGGCAAACCGGATGAGGAGCGGGGCTAGTAACAGTTCGTCAAGGGATTGGTAGGGCTTCGTAACTTCTCTGTTCGAGCGGCCTGCGTTGAAGCGGTACCGCTTGGGGCACCCGATAAAAGGGGGGTTTCCGTCTCGTAAGACTTCTGCAAGACGAACAGTCCTGAAACCCAAACAGGTAAAGTTGGTCTTCTTCTGACTGCTTCTCGGCGCCAACTCCATCGGTAAACGCGAGTCGGAAAGGAAACACGGGACCGAGGCACATGTAATAGAGGCCGTCCCTCCCTACGATGACCATTAAGGTTTGCCACGCATTCACTAAAAAAGGGAGGATTGAGGACCAGACTGGTGAAAAAATTCGAAAGAAACGAACAAATGGAATCCATAAACACCATCAAGATGGAGAAATGGCAATAACCAGAACCATTGAAGAGGCAAAGATCGCCAGGGGGAAAATATTTAGTCACGGCAAACGCTCCCCCAGGAAAGCAAAAGTCAAAAAAGCCTTAATGAAAAAAAAATGAGATTTTCCGGAAACAAAAGTGAAAAGACCAATAAAGAGGCAGGTTAAGCCAAACCGGGCTGCTCCGTCAAAGAGTTGTAAAAAAAGGACGGGAGACAAAAGGCCGGGAGAAAAAAATCGTCGGGCCAGATTTGATCGCGAAAGGGTGGTTTTTAACCAAAGTCCATTAGGATGTTAAAAAAAAGTCCAAGAAAACATGCAGGGCAGGGATATCGATTTTTCAAGACAACCGCGCAGATGCGATAAAGGGGACGAGGAAGAGAAATAAAAAAAGAGAAAGAAAAGGAACAGAGTACTCGACGCGGTCCGTAAGGGGATTGGAAAAAACAGGGAAGTGGAAAGGGCTGTATCCTACGCAGGGAAAGGGAGAATGGAAAAGTACAGAAAAACTGACGCCGAAAAAATCAGAATCTGGAAGGGGGATCGGCTATGTCAATTTACTGGCTCAACAAAGAGTGAAGACAGTCACAGGGTGCGGCATCTAAATGAATGGAAAAAAACGTTGAAAACCTGAGATTAGAACGGGGAGTCCAAAAGCCGACAGGGGCAATGGGAACCTTAAGCCGTATACGCCAGGTCTATGGTTAAATTGGAGACCGGGAGAGTTTTGATTCGTTGGAAGGAAAAAGCGTTTCCCTGCCCGATTAAAAAACCGCAAGAAAAAGGTCATCCTTGCCAGAGGGGGGTGGGCATTGAGGATATCAGCTGGTCGAGGGGCGCAAGCGTTCCACCTTTGGGATCAAACGGCACACAAATATTTCAGTACCGAAAACTCAGGACTACATGGGGTATGGAAAAGAAAACGGCAGAAAGGGGGAATCGGATGCAAGACGAGGGGGGGGTAGAGGGGTACCGAGAAGAACGTAGAGTTTTTCGGTACGCAGCTAAGAGGAAACAATGAAAGCTTTTCGCACCCAAAGGTTCCTTAGACCGAATGTGCCAACGCGTGAGAACTAAAGTACAAAAGAGAGCTTCAACAACAAACGAGACTGTCACAGGGAGGGAAGCAACGAAGAACCTACCTTGACGTCGTTCACCCAAGAACTGTCCTGATGCCAAGTGGCTTGGGGTGGACCAAGGACCTTCGGAAGGAGAGCAAGTGGCGAATTCCAAGCGTTGACAGGGGGAAAAAGAACTTTCGGGGAGGTGGTAAGGGGGGGAACTCATCCAGAAAAAAGAGACTAAGGCAAGAAAAAAAGGAAATAAGAGAAGCCATCTTGGCACTAAACGACAAAAATGGGCCCTCATTGAGAAAAAAAGGACGCACGGGCCTAGTTTGAGCTCGTATAGATTAAGAACGGCAACAGGGGCGGAAAGTCGATGGCCAGGGACTGGGGCGGCTGGGAGAGTAAAAAGGGGAATAAGCGAAGAAACGCGCAAATTTGGGGTGTGCTGCCCCTTAGGGCTCCCGAAAGAAGAAGTCGGGAAAGGAAGAATGTCCCTAAAAAGGTATTGGGGGAGTTGGGTGAAAGGCAAGAGAGCTCATAACAAAACTAGGAAAGGAGCAAAAAAATCGAGAACCATAATTCTGAAGGGGAATGAATCGGATGTCACGAAAACGTATCACTCGGAAAAAGCAAATTCAAGCAAGAAAAAAAATCGCAGGAGACGAGGTTCGAAGAGATCGGAGAAGCTCAGGAAACCACCAGAAAGAAAGGGAAAGAGGAAAGAAAAAACGAAAAAAAGCAGGCGGAACGGTTTCCAACACAGGAGGCCTTTGTTCATAACAGAGAATCAGCTCTAACTGTCACCGAGAGGTTAATCAAGAATTTAAGGTTTCCAGCTCGCGGGGAGGGGAGGGCCAGGAGCACGTAGCATTCCCCCCAAAGGCGACCTGGGGACCCAAAAAAAGAGCTTGAAAGTCCGCAGGGAAAGTTAGCCTCCCTAACTTCCAACAAACACCACTGGGCCCTACTAAGGCAGTCTTTTGGGAAGGAAGAAGGTCGGGGCGACTCGAAAGGGCGAGGTAAGACCGAAAAATAAAAACCAGGGGGGAAAAGAGAGGGTTCGCATACGCTAGAGGACGCAGTGTGGCAATCTCGTCGAAGGGGACAAAAAGGGAAGGGGGAAAGCCTTTCACTCAGACTTATTGACCAACTGCGGTTCAGGGGAAAAAATCAATTGCGGTTTGCGATAGGTATAGGGGGAACAGGAAAGCAAGCGGAGAAACCGGCAATCCAATTGAGGACGGCGTTGGGATCATAAAACCAAAGGATCTGAATTAATGGGGGAGGGAGTGAATAATACAGTTGTGGAAGGGGAGGAAAAAAGGAAACCGCTTGCTCGGGATCTACATATTATCATAAACCAAATGCCCCCCAAACGCTAGGGGAAAACTAAGGTCCTCGGACGGGGAAGAAAAACGTGAAAAGAGAAATAAGGACAAAGAAGCCGGAATCAAAAATAAAATCGAACATTCGAGAAGGATAAGGTTCGGCCGTGGAAACGGAGAAGTGGTGAAAGGCGCGAAGCACGAGGGGGAATTCTGTCTTAAAAGGAAGGAAATTCGGGGGAAGATCAGTCACAGGAGTGGAAGGACCAATCAGCGCCCATTAGGCCGGGGACCCCAGGTTCCAGAGTTCCAAATGACGCTTTCTATCTCAGAAGTTTTAACAAAAAGGCGCCTAACAAACCGGAAAGATAGAAAAGAGATTAGCAAAGGAAGGCTTGAACCACAGCCCGCTAACCTCGTCGAGATCTTGAGGGGAATCCACTATCGGATTAGAAGCAGAGAACCGCGCGTAAGGGGATCGCGCCAGAGGCTTCAAGGAAACGCAGACTAAAAGCGAAGAGGCGGAAAATGAAAATCATAAGGAAGTTGGGTAAGCGAGGAAAGACCTGGGACGCAACGTGTCGCCGGGGGTGGGATGCCAGGCCAGGGGTGCCTACAGGGGGCAATTACCCTTTAAAAAAAAAAGTGCCTAGCTCAGCCCGGTTTTGGTCAAGAAAACTGGGAGTGCCAAGAACGGAACTATGTCCGGTTAAGCAAACAGTGGTGGGGGTGTGGGGTTCATGGAAAAAGGGGTTTGAAAAAATATTTAAAAGAGTGCAGCTGCAACGAAATCCATATCTGCAGAAGGAACAAAGCAATTTGGAAGAAAGAAGCCAAGTGTTTGCCGATGGGAAAAAAAAATCAAACACGGAACATTGTTCGGGTCGGGCAGAAGAAATAGGAACGGAAAAGAGCCAAGGAACCTCAACGGTGGAGCTTCTATTAATGAGGTACTGGAAGGTCTACGCAGGGAGAAAGCAGAAGTTTAACTGAGAGAAGGAAACGAATAAAAACTATTAGCACCGACGTTCTTCTACCGAATCATCATGATGATAAGGGAAATCACGGGAGGCGGTGGCAAAAAGGGCGGGCGTCCGGAAATAAGAGCAAGAGAAAGCGACCAAATAGCCGGGGAAGGTCATCCTAGAAGACAATAAGCTAGAAGGAAAGATCAAAAGAAAAAAAAAAGACGAAAAGGGGCAACGTCAACTAAAAGCAACATCCGGCTGCACCCCACAGAGAACGAGAGGCGTACAAATCCTCATCTCTTTGGGGGAAAAAATCGTGTCGCATCGCTAGAAAAGAAAAAAGGAGAAATAAAAAAAGGGTGTTTAACCTGATTGAACGAGCCGGGTTCAACCTGCAAGATCAAACAACAACGGATTGGAGGGACAAAAAAAAAGGGAGGAAGGAACACAAAAAAAAACTCGTCAATCAGTTTAAACACCTATCTTGTTGATAGTCGGAGGATAGAAGATTTGGAAGAACGGAGTGGGGAGGCCGAAAAAGCTTCGAGGTGGGGCGTCGAAGCCGAAGCTTACAAATCGCTGGAACGGTTCGGATTTCAGTGGCTGGCGAGGCAGGGGAGGGGGGCCCTGAAACAAGAGTGGAAGAAAAGGGAGGAATTGGAACCCCGGGATAAATGCCTGAAGGCTGGGAGGAATACTCCTGAAAGGAAAGTCAGCCCAAGCAATCGGGGGGGGGGGGCGTAGGAGAGCTGATGAGAAAAGAAAGGGGAGAATCGTTCTATGGCTAATAGGAGGAAAAAGGGCTCAAAAAGAAGAAAATGAGCTGCTGCCTATAAGGACGGGATTACCAAATAAAAAGAGTTCCAAGGAAAAAAAAACTGGAGGGCCCGGAACGATAGCTTCGTGCTGGAATCTTGCGACAAAGCACCTGCTGGGGTGATCCCTCAAACAATCAGGCAGTGGCCATAGGCAGAAAAAGGCAAAATTTCGAAAAAGTGGGGGGTGCGCAGAAATGGAATATGAAGCCGATTCCGCGAATCGGAACCATAACCCATTAAATACAAAAAAAAGTGAAACGAGTGGGTCCGGCACCGAGAGCGAAAGGTGGGGAAAACCACGGATGGTCGAACAAACCGCTGGGCAAAGCGGCAATGAAAAATCACGGGAAAAAGCAACAAACATGCCGATCAAAAAAACTAAAGGGAGAACGCCAAGAAGTGTGGCTCAGAGAAGGTTTTTAAACCCTTGCAGGAGGATGGGATTACCGCCGAAGGAAAAGGGCGGGGCGAGCGATGGGGTCAATGGGTACCGGAAGTAGGGAAGTCCCAGAAAAAAAGGGACGCGCTGCCGAATCTAAATTGAAATCGAGACCGCTATCAGACGCGGTCGCGATTGAAGTGCTTCAAGCCGCCGTGCTAAGGCGGGGGGGCGGCCGGCGCAGGAAATTCAAGCCGGAAAACTGAAACCGGTCAGAAGAAGAAGGAAAGACGATGTCCGGGGAAAAACAAACCGCTTGATTCACTGACTTGGGAAAGGGAAATAAAATTAAGAATTTAACCTATGGGGCGACGACATCCTTTTCACGAGAAGCGGAGATGAAAATAAGAAGATTGACAGTCCGACCTGACAGGGATACCCCCATGGCGATTGGCGAAAGGGGATGTGAAGAGGTTGGCATGAACGTCTGGGTCCCTGCTGCCGTTCAAAACAAAACTGATGGGCTGGGGTCAAGTCGCGTTGGGCGCGGAAAGAATAAAAAAATCAAGGGTAATCGGCCGCCAGAGGGGGTCCCTTTGAGAAAGGCACACTAGGGTAATTTCAAGTACCAGAAAGTAAGCAGGATATCAAGGATGGGAAAGAGAGGGAAGAACATTGGGGAACGCCACTGGATCGAGGTGGGAGTGGGAGAACAAGATCCCAAAAAGCTCGAAAGTGTTTGAGGCTAACCGCACTGGGCACTGTCAACCGAGCAGAGGGGTTTCGAACACAAAGAAAAGGGGTGAGAGTCTTAATAGGAAAAAAAACTTGAAGAAAGCCTACTTCCAAAAAAGCGGGGTAATGAACACAGACGGTTTCACCGGAATCTCCCGGCAACTTCAAGGACGACACTGGGTCGGGTAACACAAAAACGAATGTCGTGCCAGTTTGCCATTTGTGCCCGGAACTTTCAGGATGTATAACGGAAAGCAACGACGTGACCGGGAAAAAATTTCATGGTCACTTGGAGAGACGGTATACGAACCAGAAAGAACCATATCAGCGCGGCCTGACACCGGAGGGGCAAGGAACAAAGGTCGGGGCCGTCAGAACGCATGAATTGTCAATTCTAAAAAAGGAAGGGAACGAAACGGGGGGAATCTCAAATGAGAGAGTTCCGGCGGCCTTTGCGGAAGGTGATTATTTCCCCTTCAGAGGCATCAGGGTACGAGCCGGAGAAAAAGAAACGCCCAAAGGGAGAAAGTAGGGAGACCGAATCTACCGTATCATCAATCCTAATAAAACTGGATGGGGGAGGAGATGGGTTGATTAAATCTCAACACAACACTTTAGGGGGAAAAAAAAAAAAGAAGATGAAACTCAACAATCAAAACAAAGATGAACTGAATGGGGGACGGAATCGGCACGCCCGCAAAGGGCCAGCAAAGCTGTTAAGACGCAGAGGAAAGCCGGCCCAGAAAATGAAGAAAAAGAACCAAAGGGGGGAAAAATCATCTAAAGTCGAAAGTCACTCGAATGAATAATAAAGGGAACGGCACAGGTGCGGAAAAGGGGTTCGAACAGAGTTCATGGCGTGATCGACGGCCCGAGCTGTTCTTAGAAGAAAACTCCGGGCAGGGGGAATCCTGATATGGTTCAGCATGAGGGGAAGACAAGTTGACCAAAAAAAGTCGGGGTGGGGCCAAAAAAAAAAGGTAACGAAGGGGAATAAAGCCAACTTATATAATCCTCCAATGCCAAACGGGAACATAAGAAATAAAATGGAGTGTGGGGGAACGTCAATGTCAGGGGAACCTGGGGGAAAAATCCGCCGGATTTGGAAAAGAAAGGCGCGGCGTAAAACGAGGTGGTGGAAGCCTCGGGGGGGTCGCAGTAAATCGACACGCATTTGGGCATAATCTGAGAAGGGCAAACGTGATGAAGGGGGAAAAAAATCAATTCGAGGGGACGCCTTGACACCAGAGCAGTAGCACATCAGAAGTAGTGGGCGGGAATCGGGAATCGACGACACGCAAGCGCAAAAAAAAATAATATTTTCTGCGTTGGTCTTGGGGGCATCGAACCATAAGTCCCTGAATTGCAAATGTACTTTGAACGAAGTCGGGGGGGGCCAGGGAAAAAGGGAGCAGTGCCAAAAGATCGAAACAGAGGTCTACAACCCCCAACTAAGAGAAAAGGGGTCAAGAAAAGGTAGAGGGCGGTTTAAACTGAGTCGTCACAGGTAAAAAAAGGGAATGCAACGAAAAAAAACCATCCAGCACGGCCGCAAAGAAAGCGAATTGCGGCTCCGGCCTCAGGTTTATGCCTTTAAGCTGGTAATATAATAGGAAGAGCGACAGGGCTTCTCGAAAAAGAGGGTAAATGACGGTCAGAGAAGAACCAAAACCAGCGAAAGGGCGAAACGGACAGAGAACGTACCCCGGTCAAAAACAGGTTTCGGCTGGGACGGAATCAGAGAAGGCTGGGAAGGCCTCCACAGAAAGAAAAAAAAAGAAGGGCAGAATAAACAAAAACGGAGGGACCCGGGAAATCCATCGAGACGCGTCGAGACGACCTATATCAAGGAGGGTTGAGTCGGAAGTAGAACAGGATGACCACTTTTCCTCTGAAAGCAAGTAAGGAATTGAAGCAAGAAGGAGCGAGCGCAAGGGGGGAAGAGGGCCTCCAGGAACTGGGTGGGGGGAAACATGAAGAAAAAATCACGGGGCAACCGGTCGCAGTGGAAGAAGGAAAAGGTTGGGAATCAATGTAGATCAAGTTATTCAAAAAGTTGAAAAGAGTTGCCCATCGGCAAAGGTGGGGGGCTAAAGTGAGATTGGGGTAGGGGAGAAAGTCGAATGGGAAGGGGACCTGAAAAATAACAATTGGTGGTCAATTTCCTGGGCAAATGTGGTTAACAGCGGGAGAGGTGCCCGCTGCTAATCATTCTTCGAAGGGGCCCGATGCAGGGCTGAGAAGGAAAAACCTAATGGAACAGACAGGTGCAGAGGGGGAACAGCACGGTGGGATGCCGGAATGCAGCAATAGAGGAACGAAGCCCGCAGGTCAGCCGTCCGAAGATTTGCGGATGATGGGGAAACGAGGCAATGGAAAAAGAGGTCAAAGGGGGGCCAGCAAAATTTTAACTTAGGAAGCAAAGGAAGAAGAGAGAAAAACTCCGGCGAACGATTACGTTGCGTGGTGCCCGAATCAAAAAAAGAACGGCATCAGAGGACGGATAAAAACCGAATGGCTTCGCTACAAGAGAAAGAAAAAGCCCAAAAGGCCGTTATCAGGGGCAAAAGAGAGAACGAAAATACGTAGCGGAACCGAAAAAGTCCGAAAAAAAAAGCCAAACAATACAACAAATGCCATCAAGAGAATAAAACCAGGAGGAGCCGACCACCATAAGAGAGCAAGACCTCAGAGACGTGGGGTAAACAGAGTGTTCTCCTCCGAGAACAAAATGGAATTGAAGGAACGCAGGAAAGACGTGGGAAAGTGAAATAGCAGATAAACAACAACAACTTAAAAGAAATTACAATAAAGAGATGATTCAAAGCCTCTTCAATAAGGGTTTACCGAACTCAGGATTTTAATCTTCCTTATACAACTTTTTTTTTACCAACGGGGGGGGGATGTTGGGGCCACGAAAAAAAGACACGAGGTGGCGGCCGAACCTGCTGTCTTGGGAGGAAGCAAGGGCCTCTGACGTTCATAAAAAACTGAGGGGGCGTGCCGGCAAACTTGCGCTCGCGTCTGGGGGGGAACATGGAGAGCGTAAAAAACCGCAAAAACGCCGGTTGTCAAAAATTAGCTGACAGGAAGGCGACGCCAGTCCCGACAAAACCAACCAAGAGCTTTGTAAGAACGAATGCAGCAGGCTGATTAGGCCAAAGAAGACTTCAGCTGTAGAGCATGACCGATATTCACGACGGCTGTACGCAGTTAAAAGTAATGATGAAATCCAGGACAGAACCTTGCAAGTACCAAGACGGACAGTATCTAGACTGGCAGCCGAGACTTCCGAATGATGATTGCAGAAAAAAAAGAAAACGGTGTATCCCTTGCCCCTACTAAAATGAAAGGAAAAACAGATTCACCCAGAAGGTGCATAAGGGCAAAGGCAAAGGTATGTAACAAAGGGGCACGCTGACCGCAGGGGGTCAAACCATCAGAAAAACCCCAACTAAAAAAAAAGGGGACGAGTGTCCGGAACGCTAGCTAAGGTGAACTGACCACTTCAAGGGGCGGAAAAAAAAAGCGGGAAAGAATGGGACAAAAGGAAAGAAGGAATATAAGAAACACGGCTGCATCAAAGCGAAGCTAGCTCACTGAAAGGGAAATCAAACTGTGGAACAGTTCCAGGAGGAATGGGAATCCGCCGCCTGACGCGAGCTTGGCGTCTAGGGTGTTCAGTAACCGAAGGACAAAAAGAAGAAGGGACTCGATCCGAACGAAGTGGAATCGACCGCTCTAAACAGGTTCACGCGTGGCTGCTTGCAACGTGCGTGCGAAAAAAAGGGAGGGGATCACCTGTCTGAGGGCTAGCCTTCACATCGGCGCCGTGCCGACCTAAGAATATGGACCGGGGGGGAGTCAAAGCGCCCAGGGAATTTCAAAACTTCGGTGGGGGCAAAGCGCCGGAATTACCTCTTTTAGGGACTACAGAAGAAGTAAGAGAGTAAAAAACAGCGGATATCCCATGAACCGGGGAAAGAAAGACCCTAAAGCCATCCCAGGTGAAGGGTAGGCGGGAACGCGATGTGGCTTGGGGGACCAAGGGCTTGTAACAGGGAAAACTGCAGATTCCACCGCAGATTAACCAAGGGTGGACAGTGAGAGGGGGGGGGGGGCAGTCGTATTAATCATAAGTGGGAGAGGGAAAAGAAAAGCGGGTCCCTTTGGGTGTACGACACCACGACGGGGGGAGGCACGCAAGAAAAAAAAATTCAAGTTTTATGAGTGCAATCCCCCTCCATGAACGAAGA
>Ga0179593_1472439_pt1 | contig 12388 bp, 18 predicted proteins | sample CZODoug2_1_08_16_FD_185931 | JGI IMG/M metagenome (GOLD analysis project Ga0179593, IMG submission 185931) | Vadose zone soil fungal communities from Angelo Coast Range Reserve, California, USA - CZODoug2_1_08_16fungal (PacBio error correction) | ecosystem: Environmental > Terrestrial > Soil >...
GAGGATTACCGGGGCAAGTCCGTTCGCTTGTGGGCAATTATCAGTAAACAGTGGCAATTTCGCGTATTTTCGGTGGTGGGACCAGTACGTGGTTGTGGGGAACATCCACTCAGCATGGGGATAAGTGCCAAGCGTGGTCTGCGAATTTGGCGCAGGGAGAAGGCCGGAAGACCATCAGGGTCGCGGGAAAAACGCGCCACGGGGGGGGGGGATTTTCGTCTCTCGAGAAAAACTATGGGGACAAGCAGACAACATAACAAATAAAGCCACAAGGCCGGGAAAAACCTCAGGAAAGAGTCATTCATTGGGCATCGGGGAAAAAAGATGTGGTTCTCTCAAGTCCGCCCACCTGGGGCGGAGGGGGGAGCTTGGAAAAGGGAGTTGTGTGTTCTCACGAAATAGGGGGGGCCAAAACCAAAAGAAACGGCCGACTAGTTTCTGACCCGTTGGAGCAGAAGGACACTCTCTAGGCTGAACATAAAGACACGTAAAAAAGGGGATAAAAAAAAAAATCAATGGTGGGCACGTCAGGGCAAAAGAGCGCAAAAGAAATTAATCAAAACGGGGGGGAAAAGGGGCAGGAAGCAAAGCAAAGCTGACAGTAAAACTAAGAAGACGTCCAGAGGGGACGAAGGTGTGACGACTCGGGATGAAGGGAGACTTGTTGGCTTGCTAGAAAACTTTATTAATTGTCCTGACCACAAGACCAAAAAAAAGGGGGGGGGGGCTGCAGTTAATTTTCCACATAAATTACAGGATCCTCCTCAGGAGAAGGAATGACAAAGGACCAACCTGCCCACTGGAATGTCCGGGTAAAAAAAAAATGAAACAGGAAAAGGGACCAGGTAATCGCCTGAAAAATTTTTCCTGAGGGTAGAAAAGGTGGAGCTCAAGACGGGAAAAACAGGGAACGCCGATCACCGCGACGGGACCGATGGGTATAAGGTCAAGTAAAGAAGGGGAAACATCCCTTGCCGAAAAATGGAGGACAGGGGAAAAAATGAAGCACCCAGGAAATTGACCCGAGTCCACACAAAACACTACAACCACGGGGAACCAAGCGAGAAGGGAGGGGGGAACAAATACTCAGAATCAAAAAAAAAAAACTCGAAAACGAAAAGGTGGACCAACCGGTGTTCCAAGGTTTACATGGGGGGGGGGGAAGAGTATTGGTGAAGCAAATTGGGGGCATTTCGTTAAACACAAAAAACGGGGGGAGGCATTGGGGGGGAAAAGGCGCGACAGTTAAACAGAGGAGGGGGGAGGCAGCCAGCTGTTGAAGGCAAAACGCGTCTTGAAATCATGGAAAAAACAAAAAAAAAAACAAAGACGGATGCCCTGCCAAAAAGTAACGATACAAAGAGAAGGAACTTTCAACCAGATCTTTAAAGGAACAGAGGAGGAAAAAGACGGGGGGGTGCAAAGAACCATACTGGGCGGAAAGTTACCAAAATGGGGGAGAAAGAATGAATGCCCCGAATCTTGTCACCGAAAAGACAGGCAACAGAAAGAATGGTCACAACGAAAAAGGGAGTTGGGGGGCTGACGGAGTAAAAAAGAAAATTTAAGATTCATCGGCCACCTTTGGTTTGTGAATGAAAAAAAATCAAAAGACCTAATAGTAAAAAAGACATTTTTCACTTCTTGTGCCGGAAGAAATAAGTCAACGAGAAGCGGCTGAAATTGTAGGGGATGAGCGGACAGTAAGGGGGGAAACCTGATACTAGAAAAAGGGGAAAAAATGCTCTACGTCAAATCGTCCGAAGAAGAAAGTCGAAAAAGTTTCGTGGTCCAAATTCGTGATAAAAAAAAAGAAAAAAACCGGCGTTGGAAAAGCCAATTATGGCGGGGGGGGGTGAAACGGGAGGTCAGCAATGCGAAGAAAACTCGGGGTTGGGAGATTAGGAGAAAAGATTTCCCACCTTGGCAACTAAAAACGGATCCTTTTACATGAAACGGGGGGCAGAAAGGGGGGGAACAAGGTAGTGCGGGCCACCAAACATGGGGGGGGAGATTTGTCAGTCCCAGGACCTGGACAGGTGTGGTCGAGAGCGAAAAAAGGGGGGGATTTGAAACCAACAAAAGACCTAGAGTGGGGGGTGGTTTTGCCATTATGGATGGGGGAGGGGGGGGGGGGGGACCGAGAAAAAGTCAAAAAGAACGGTGGTGGAAAGTGCTGGAGGGGGGGATATGGGGGGAAATCACAGGGGACAGAACTCTGAACAGTTATCCGCGCAACACCCCGCCGAAGAAAAAGATAGGCTATATTTTACAAGAAGGAGTGAAAATAAGTCGGGGGGGGTACACCAGAGTGGAAAAAAAAAAACATGAAAACGTGGGGGGACCCAAGACCGATGTGGGGGGAAGGGGAGGCACTATTAGGTGGGGGGCTTGCGCCGGAGGGAAGAAGAAGCAAGGGGGGGAGGGGGGTGCACGCATAGACAATCCATAGGTATCTGGTGAAATGAAAAAACGATCCGAACCTGGGGGAAAACAAAAAAAACTTCAAGATTGTGATCTACGGGCCAGGAGATGAAAAACTTACGGGTGCCAGTAGAAAAAAAAGGGACAGGATTTATTTGAGGAAGTCGCAATACGAAAAAGGGGAAGGGAAGAAGCAAAACTTGTTATGTTTGCCCTGAACAGGGAAAAAGGAGGTCGTCAAACAAACTACCGGATGCCGGCGGAGAGGGACTGCCAGGGGAAGGTTTGAAGATCGAGAAAAAAAAGGAATGGCTGAAATCCAAAGACGAACCAAAGAGAAAACCGAACGAGGCGAAAGTAGTCAGTCGGCATGCGTGGGGGAGGAAATGCAAGCCAAGAAGGGGTGAGTAATTCTCCAGGACAAAGAAAAAAAAAAAAAGAGGAAGGGGGGAAGGAGAGAGAGAGGAAAACTTCGCTTGGTGGAAATGCTGCAAAGGTAGAAAAAAAAAGAAGGAAAAAAACGGGGGGGACTCAGGGGCTCCGTGCAACCGGCGAAGGGGTATAAAAAAAAGTGGATGTTAGAAGGTAGTGAGGAAGAACAGAAAAGACCACCAGTTCAGGAGTAGGGAAATCTCCGACAGCAAAGGAGAAAAACGCAACCGAAATACAACCGAAATCAACAAACCCGTCAATTGAAATAGGGGACCGGGGTGGGCTGGTAATAAGAAGCGTGAGCAACTCCCCTGGGTCACACAAAAAAGAGGTGCAGACAGCAAACTTCAAAAAAGAAAAAAATCAGTGTAAAGTTTGAGGGATTGGCATTGTAAGGTTGGGACCCTAAAAAAAGGGGGCCGGATCAAATCGGTCGTCAAGCGGGGGGAGGGGACACTCACGAGAAAAGGCCGCACGAGAACGAGACAAACATAATCGTCTAGCGCAGACCAACGGAATGGCGCATACGTGGAAAATGACAACATCTTGGGAGAACTACTGGGAAAAAACGAAGCTACTGTCTTTCAGCGAAAAAAGAGGGAACAAAAAACGAGTACCGGGTAACAGGAGGAAAAAAAAAAAAACAAAGGGACGCGAGACAAATAAAGCAGGCATAAAAAACCACCGGCAGGACGAATCTCGAGGGACAAAGAAAAGCCCACTGAAAACCCCAAACAAAAAACCGGGAAGAGAGGGAAAGGGAGGGGGGCAACCGATACGCTCCTCCCCGACCAAGGATGAAAGGAGGGAAAAATAAAGGGGGTCGGGGTGTACCAGACCAATCGGGTGGGCATAATACGGCAAAAGATAATTAGCGGTGTAAGGGGGGAAAGGAAAAAGAAGAACACAGGGGGTCTCCCGCAAAAGTTCACGGGGACAAGTAACTGGGGAAACCTGCCTGCACGTGTGGATGTCATAAGCAAGGAGGAAAATTGGGACTGTCAGGGTGTTTCGATCTTCCAGCATGGTCTCACTTGGGAAGTGAAAAGGAAATGAGGGCGACTGGTAAAGAAAGCCAAAGTAAAAAGAAAAGACAGGGGCCAAACTCGTGGAGAAGGGGGGGAAAAAACTGTCGCCGCCAGTTGCGAAAATCATACAGGAGGGGGAGGGGGGGGAAGCGTAGATGTCAAACCTGGATATTACAAGGGGGGGAGGCAAAAACAATACGCAAAGCTGGTTTAGGGCAAGGTTGGGTCTGTAATCGGACAGCCGGCTAAAGGCGAAACACTGTCATCTATTTTTTTTAAAAAAAAAAGAAATTGACAAAAGGGGGGGTGGGAAAGGAACGAATTGGCCCGTCCGATCAAGGGGAAGGGTCATCTATTGGGGCAAGTAGGCACCCATATCGGCAAACGACAGGGGAAACGGGGTAAAAGAAAAAAGGGGAAAAAATCCGGTTAGTCTGCATCACAAAAAACTTGCGAGGGGGTGGGTTCAAAAAATATCGATAGGGCCTTTCAAAACCGCTATTGGCTTATACCACGGGTGAAAGGAAAGTGAAAAGAACACCTAAAAAGGGGAGGACCAGAACCGCACAGTCAACATTTCGGGTGTGGTGTTTTTGAATGGAGCACGAAGAGTCTGAACAGTTTTCCCGCGGGGGGGGGGAGGAAAAATCAACCAATCCTGTAAAAGAGGGCAAGGGGTGTTCATACCGGGGGGACAGGGGAAAAAAAAAAAGGTGAAACCAAGTGGGTCAAAAGGTTTAGTGGGTTTGCAAGACTGAAAATCGAAAAAAAAAAAGAACCGCGAAAAAGAGAAAAAAAGTGGCGGCGGGGTGCCCCCTTTGCCGAAAATTATAAGGACAGGAAATTGTTCCACAAGGCGATCCTTGGATCCTTGAAGGGGGGGGTGGGGTGGCCCATCAAAGGGGGGGAAGTTGGGCATGTGGAGGAAAGGTAATTTGTACATGGAAGCAGAGAAGAAAATCACTGTTCCAAAGACAAGGCTGAAAAGGAAATAAATCAGGTCGAGACCAAGGCGGCAAAACCAAGAAAAGGACATAAGGGGGGCAAAGCGGAATAGGGAAGTTGGACGAAAAGCACGGGTAACACAAAAGAAGAAGGGGTATGATTTCGCGCAAGGGGTGATCTTTTCAACCGGGGGGAACGGCGTCATTGGCACACACAAGAAGGAAAAAGGATGGGGGGGGGAAAGGGAAGGAATGTCCTTCGTGCCCGATCTGGGGACGAAAAACAGTCCGGGAAATCGGATTGGGGGCCAAAGGAGCAACCGAAAAAGAACGGGATTACCCAAAATAGAAAAAAAGGGGACAAACAAGGTGGGAAATCAAAGTAACTTTCGAGCGTTTTCTCACGGCCAGGAGGGTAAAGGCATAGGGTGCACAGAATTTAAACAAGCGACCGGAGCCGCGTTCTCAACGATAGGATCAGTGGACCAAACCTCATCAGGGCGTGCCAAACAAAGAGAAAAAGAAAAGGACGCAAGAAATCGACATGATGGGATGTTGCCCACAAAAAGAGGCATCAAAAACGGAATCGTGATGGAATTCGTCAGCCGTGAATGACCCAACCAAAGCGGAAACGGAAAAAAGAAAATCTAGATCAAAAAAAAAAACTGGGAAGGATGAGAGAGAGAGTTCCCTGGGGGACATGGGGGGGGGGGGGGCAAGTCCGTTGGTCGAGTTGGTTGGAAAAAAAAAAAGGAGTCGAATCCCACAGGGGGAAAAGGCCTATCATTCTGTCTTCGGCGCGATGCTAAATGTGGGGGCTGGTCTTTGGGGGCAGTCCAACGCATGCTCGCTGGGACGGATGCGATTTGTTGAGAGTAAATCATCGAAGAGGGTAAAAGAAAGGGAAAGTGACAGCGCGCAATAAAGGACGCTGTAACAGTTTACTTTCGTGACGTATGAAGGTCTCAACAAGGGGGTAGACAAAAACGGGGGAAAAGGGACGATCACTCTGGCTGTCATCGGCCCAAAAAGCCTGTGTGGGGGGGCGTGGTCCGAATGGGGGTAGGCCGTCAAGGCATGGGGGGGACTCTATAAACCGTCGTTTAATCAAAACTTGAACGAGGCCCAAAAGGCCGATCTGTCTGTTTTCGCGCGGAAAAAAAAACTGGGGGCACAGGTTAACGGAAAGACATTCTCAATGTTCGGTTTGCTCCATCGGGAGGGGGGACCTGTGCCGGGGTGCTAAGGCAAAGAACTTGAAGGGGAATCATCCCCGCACAACTCTGGACGATTAATCGAGGTCAGGGCGTTGCGACCAGCCAAACGTCATTTTGAGTCAGTTCCCGCCGGTTGAAGAAGATGTGCACGGACGATGGCTCAAAAAGTGAAAAAAGAAGGTATGTACGTTCATTTGGAAAAGGAGTTCATCTTGCAGCCTCTCCAAGTGTAAAGCGCTCTACTCGCAAACTGCCATCCAGGAATGGGGGGGACGGTTCAGGGGAGGGCAACAAAAACAAAAGCCTTACACGGAAGAAAAAAGGGGAAAAAGGAGCTTCTTGAGAACTTTCCGTCTGCAAAGCTTGGGGGGGGGGGGGACGACCAAAGCAAAAGGGTAAAAGCAGAAACACCCCACCGATCCACTGCAAACGAAACAAGGAAGGAATGGTTTGGAGGGAAGTGTCAGGAAGAAGGGAAAAAGGAAAAAAAAAAAACTAAAAAGACTCCTTCCAAATTGGCGACCCTGGGAAAAAAGGACCCTGGGTAAAAACTTCTCCCAGCGGGAAAGTCAAAGAAAACGAACGGACAAGATCAAAGAAGGAAGGGGAAAAAAAAAACGATGCCGATTCAAACCTGAACAATTGGGGAAAGGGGGGTTCACCGCAGCGGGATCCTGGGAACAAAGGTTGGTTCAGGATGAAGGGACAATTCACATCAGGGAAAAGGAAAAGCCCTAGAGAATTTTCAAGAAAAAAGGAAGCAGGGTACAGAAACAACAGAAACGATGTGTGTACCTTGAAACAGGGACAACAACCAGGCAAGGCTTCGCTATGGGCCGAAAGAACGGACGAGAAACGTCTCACAACTCAGGAACGGGGGCAAAAGGCCAAATTCAACGACAGCGTACAAACTGTGAGGAGGGGAAAAAAAGTGTTGGAAACATCGGGAATTGGTCAAACGATACATCTCCCGGCCCTAAAGGTCAGGGAAGGAAAAACCATCAATTCAACATGTGGACGAAGTGTGGGTTTGCAACAGGAAAAGCCCCAACGGCAGGGGCCGGGGAGACGCACTCCGATCAATTTTTTCCCGTGAAATGGCGGTAACACCAGGAAGTTACGGGGGCGGGACCGAGAAGCTGTAGGGGGGCCCAGGTCGTCTGTCGATATAGACATAAGAAATCACAAGGGGTAGAAGGAAAGGCGAACAATCGAACACGGAAAGCGGGGGTTCTAAAATGTGACGTCTGCAACCACGGCTATCGGACAAATGGGAAAACACCAAAAAGGTGGACTTTTCAGACATAGCGGAGAAACAGGGGGGGGCTATCCTACAGCCGTTAACGCAGAATTATCCACAGGGGTGGGGGAGAACTGTGAGGGGTCAAAAAAAAAAGCAACCGAGCCCATTTTGTTTATGGGGGGTAAAATTCCCTTTGAAGAAATTTTGGGGGGTAGCGCGTTCTGGTGTATTAGAAAAACCGTCCATTGTCAGTGACGCGAGCGAGGGGGGGGGGTGTGGTTGGAAGAAAAGTCTGTTGGGCCGAGCGACAAGAAAACAGGGGGTGAAGCAAATCGTATCAGTGGCGCAAATAGAAACAAAATATTCGTCGCGGGGGGCGAAGCAAGAACGGTCGGCAGCAGATCTGTAAGGGCACCGGCGTAAAAATGTGAAAGGTCTACCAGTATAGACCAGGAAATTGATGACCGGAAGGGGCAGCCATCAAGGCTGTCCTGTTTGTCGTGATGGGAAAAGAACCGGAAATGGAGTAGGGGTAAAGTGGTCAGCCAAGGGAAAGGGGAAGGGGAGGGGAAAAGGGGGTAAAGCATAGGAGGAAAAAAACACGTTCATCATGGATAGAGAATCCGACCCCTCTACAGGCAACACACTAAATCTCCTGGTTATCAACACTCAAACAAACGCCGGACTAAAAAAAGAGGGGGGGTGTCCTAGTTAAAAAAAAACCTGAATCGATCTCGGGCCGTAAGGGACGAAACCACACAACAAAATCCGATGGGTGTTTCCGTAGGGGGGGGGGGGGGAACCCGAAAAAAGGGAGGAGAAAAAATCCAACTAATGGGACAGTCAAAAAAAGGGTTGGTATGAGTTTTTCCCTCAAAAAACAGGGAAAAAAAAAAGGGGGGGGGGAGAGGGGGTGGGAGCAAAGGGGGGGGGGGGCCGGCGGAAATCGCCAATGCCTCAAAAAAAAAAAAAAAAAAAAAAAGGGAAGGGAACTGGTGGAGTTAAAGCGTTCGAACGATCCTCCAAAGGGGGGGAAAAGGGTACTCCAGCACTGGCGAACAGGAAACGTGGGATTCTTGGGGTGGGACGAACCTGGGGGGACTCTATCGAAATGGGATCTGAGCGAGAGAAAAAAAAAGGAAGGGGGGAAAAGGTGTACCTTTGTTAGGGTTACAGTGTGCAAGGGGACAGGACCAAGATAACCTAGTTAAAAAACTGTACGGGTTGCAAAGGAGGGGTGGTTTTGGTCCTTGGGGGGGAGAAGTCAAACTCAGGGAAAAAGAAAAAAAACCCAGTTCCAGCAGGGACGCAGAAACCTGGCGGCCGAAACAGGAACAACCGGAAGCACGACAAACTGCAATCCAAAACCGAAAAGGTCAAAGTTCCTAAATGGAGGGGCCGGGGGAAGAAAAGGCACCGTCACCCCTACTCGGGAAAAAAACAAAATTGCAGGTGAGCTCTTCCCCAAAGATCACATAGAGGACAGGGGGGAAGACAAAGGGGAAAAAGGGGAATGTGGAGGTGCGGTAAAAAGAAAAAGGACCGATAAAAACATCGGTGGTGCAGGCGTGGGAAACAAAAAATCAAAAAAACGAGCACCCCTGCAGGGGCCGGACCACGGAATAGGAAGGCCAGCCAAAAAACCAAAAAGGCAGCAACCGTATATACGTGGGGAGAGGATAAAAAAAGGTGGTACCGAACACGGGAACCGTTTTCCGCTTAGGATAAAAGGGGAAAGAAGGGGTTAGGGGCACGAAAAAACGAGAAACGTATTTAGGGCATGAGCAGGACTAAAAAGCAGACAAACACAAAGGGGGGAAGGATCGAGCAAACCAAGGGGGGAGCCCAACCAAAAACCAGAAGTGCATGGGGTTAAAAGGGAAGGGAAAACAAGAAGAGAAAAAAAAAGAAAAAGGACGACACATCCATAAATGGGGACGGGGGTCGCGTACCAGTGAACAGAAAAGCTCGGGTTTCATAAGGTGAGCCAAGGCATTAGCAAGGTGTGGGGGATGGGAAAGCTCTACCAGGAGAACAGTCCTGAAAGAAATGAAGCCCACATGGGGGAAAGGGGATAGCCCCAAAGAACACGGACGCCGGTGGCCTCTGGTTCGAGCTTCTCGGACGCGCTTTAAGTCAAAAAGGGGGGCAAAGCTTACTAAAAAAGGGGCCAAATAATTGCGGAAAAGAAAGTCGGGCGCGGCCAAAAAATAAAAATTGATAGCACAAGCGGAGGAAGAGGGAGGCACCAAGAAAAGGGGGGATAAGCAACGTGTGACAAGGGGGGGGGAAAGGGGAAAAAGTTAAATCAGGGCATACGAACACTATTAAGGAAGTCAAGGACACAACGGTGGGCCAATGGTTGGGGGTCAAAAAAGCCGATGGCGTGGGAACAAACGAGGGTTGGCGGAAAAAAAGAGCGTTAGCCCAGCGCGACCGCACCTTGCACAGGGGGGGGAGTCAAGTACATGAAAGTAACCACGGGCTCATCCGCAAAAAAACAAGGGGCGAGTGTTCGAAAATTTGAAAGAATTTCACGCAAGTGGCAACAACGTTTAACCGGAATGGAAAAACGGCATCCGCACAAAATAATGGATCGCAAAGAAAACGAGAAACCAGTGGTGAAAACATTGAGGAGGGTTCGGGGGTGTGAATCAAGGAATTCAGGCCAGAAAAAAAGTTTGCTGCTGACCTCGGGGCACAGCCTGGGCGATCCAAAGGGGGGGTAAAAACCGGAACCAGGTCCACAGGGGGGTCGGAGGCTGCTTTAAAGGGGAAGAAAGGAAAGACAACGGCGGCTGCGTTCGGAGGGAAAAAGTCGCCCATCAACGAAACGCTTTTCAAAAGAACGACAACAGCAATGGGAAAAAGAATGCGCAATGGACTGGTTTTGTGGCCAAGCGGGGCTGAAGAGTCCAAAGAGGCGGGTAGAGAAGCGGTGAAAAAACTCAAAATGTTGGGAGGGAAAGCAAACCGTGGACAACGGGAAAAAGAAGTAGCAACAGGGGGAAGACCCAACGAACAAAAGAAAACCGCAGCACAATCAATAGTAATGGGGGACAACTTAAGACCAAAAGAATGTAGCGAATTAAAATCATAGGATGAGTGGAGATGAAACGTGGGGGGGAAAAAAGAAAGAAAACCCAGATGGCCAGGTCCAGTAGCAAAAAACTGCAGTCACAGGAGTAGGAACAGATGGGGGAAACCTCGGGGGGCCCACAAAAACAGAAACATGACCGTCCGTAAAAAACCACTAGCGAGTAAACCATTAAGAAAACGTAAATAAGATTAAAAAAGGACCGCACGCCCAACAGACGGAAAACTGCGACAGAAGGGGGGATAAATTCAAAGGGGAGGGGGGATAAAAGTGGACCTTCAAAAGGGGGTTTCCAGCCGAACCACTGTAAAGCTGTCTCGGACAAGATGAACTCAGACCCGCAGATTGGGGCAGCCAATTCGCAGGAGGAAGCCCAGCGAAAGGTGTGAGCCCCACACAGAGGAAATGAAGGCTGGCAGCTAAGGCAAAAAAACCCAAAGGGAGGACGAGTGCCAAGGAAGGACTTAAGACCAAAACACTTCGAGGAGGAGGAAAAAAGATGGGACCTTTGGCACGTTGACGTGTCAAACTGTTTTTGGGGGGGGAAAAGGATAAAGCTGTAGCGCATTCTCTGTAGGGGCAAAGGTGGAAAACGATATGCACTCGTGGGGGTGGACAAAAACACTCACATGAGGCACATGAGGGGCGTTTGGCGTGGTGGTCTGAAAAGGGGGAGAAGCGGGAAAATCACAGGGGCACGAGAACGCAAAAAAAAACGACAAAAAGTGTCTGAAAAAAACGAAGACCGATGCCCAACAAAACAGGGACGACTGTGCGAAGCAAAGTGTCATGAAGAGAGAGTTTGGGCGAAGAGGTGGGTATTCATCAGGGTTGGGGGGGGGGGTCAGTTATTTGGGAGCGGGGGGTACGGGTTTTCACACATATCGTATGGAGAGGGGGAACAAGAGGCCGTCGCCCGGTGACGTTTTCTGTTGGGAAAAAAAAGACTTGCGCATCCAGGGTGTGAGTGCCTCCGGAACTTAGTCCTGTGGGGGAAGGGTGCACTGGACCGGGATTTAACATACGGAACAGAAATGGGGATGGAAAGCCTGGCGGTATAAGGGGCGACGTGCGTATTTTTGAAGGGAGGCCGTTTACTGAGGGGGGGGTGGGATATAGGGCCCGTGGGGGGGGGGAGTGAGCCTGGGGGGGGGGCACTCGCATGACGATATTGACAGGGGAAAAAAAAGACATCAGTCTTGGAAATGGAAGTTCAATGGAGTCCGCTCAAGGGGAAGAAAGGGAGAGGATAAAATGCAAAGGGAGGTCGTGGGGCAAAAAAGGAGGGGCAGGTTGCGAGGCCCAAAAGAAACGTCAAGATCCAGGAGGGAATGTTTTCCTGGAAAAGGAATGGGGAAGGACTGTGTAGAAAGCGTGGCTGCACGGAAAAGACACCAAACGGTCGCGGAGAAACCGTAAACCCCGTGTCGGGAAATGGGGAGGGGGACTACGGGAAGAAAGGAACCGTGGGACACCGAATGAAAATGGAAAAAAACTGATCGCCAAAAAGAAGATGAAAAGCATGGCTGGAAAGGACAAAGACGACACCGGGAGCTCTAGGGGAGAGGATGCCGCCCCCGGGAAAAGACATGCTGGAGAACGGGGGGGGGAAAAAACACCACGGTAGGGAGGGTAAAGGTGGGGTGGCGTGGGATCTGAACGGAGAGCGGGGGGGCGATAAAAGTGAAAAAAAGCCCCCGATAAAGTTTTTTCAAACCGACGGTGGGGGGGGGGGAAGCGAACCTAACGGTGCAGTCCTGACGGTTACACCAAATCGGAGGGGGAAAACGGAGGCGGAATTGGGGGATATTGTATAAACAATCGGGGGGACGGAAAAAAGAGGGGGAGGGGTGGTGCACAAGAAAAAAAAAAAAGGAGGAAACTTGAAATTTGTGAAAAAGTTGAGGGGGACGGTGTGAAACGATTTACGATCAGTGGTGGGAAAAACCAAAAATGATGGCGCAAACAACACATCAAGTGGAAACGCGTTGGAGGATTTTGCA
>Ga0179593_1574947_pt1 | contig 12388 bp, 19 predicted proteins | sample CZODoug2_1_08_16_FD_185931 | JGI IMG/M metagenome (GOLD analysis project Ga0179593, IMG submission 185931) | Vadose zone soil fungal communities from Angelo Coast Range Reserve, California, USA - CZODoug2_1_08_16fungal (PacBio error correction) | ecosystem: Environmental > Terrestrial > Soil >...
AGACGGACTGCGTTGGGGCGCAGGATTTTCGCCGCTACAACGAGAAAGGGAATAATGGCATAGGGCGTGGGAAAAGTTTCATGCCACGACACGGAGGATAGAAGCGGGACTACGCGAAAAAGGGTGTTTAAGGTATATACCTAAACAAAAGAAAAAAGGAAGAGGAATATAAGGAAGAAAGCGAGGAGGGACGGGTCTGGACGTTGGGCAAGGAATTTCAGGGTAAATCGTAGCAAAAAGGCAGAAAAAGTATAAAATTCGGAAAAACCCATCAAAAAGACTGCCTGTGGCCGATGGAAGGGCCTGCGTAACCCTCACGGTTGAGAACTTGAAAGCAATGAAAAAAGAAGATAGGGGGGATGGTAAAGTCGTTCTTGAACTCAGAACTAAGTGCCGGAACAGCTCGCATTACACTCAACCTTTGACAGTGAAAGAAGTTGGAGGGCGAAAGGTTGTGACGGGCGTGGGCAGAGGGGGGAAGAACGTGAGCGGGAGTCCAGCATGTGTCTGAGAGAGTCGATATGTGTTCGAGGGGGGATGGAGTGGTTCACTTCCTCCAGAAAATTTAGAACGGAGAAGGAAGGTAAAAATGGATGGGTGGGCGACCGTTTTCTAAACCCGCGGGGGGCGAGAAAAAAAGCATGTAAGCTTAAAAGATGACCGGAACGAAAGAATAGGAAGAAGAGTTAGGAGGGGACTAGAACTAAAGGCGGCGAAATTCTCCTGGTAAAAAAGAGGCCTGAGAAAAAACCGGGAGGATAAGAATCAGGAAGGAGGTTTGGGTTGCAAACGACACTCTAGCCCAGAAGAGGGAATGAGAAAGGTAAACAGATTGCGAATCGTTGAGCTGACACGCAGGGTATGACTATTGAGCTACGGGGGGTGGGGGGCGAGCGTGGGGGCAGGAGTATTTCTGATCGGTGAAAGGCAAGACCGAATTACGGCTGCAAGGAAGGAAGAGGTGGCAGAGAGATGGCGGGTTTTGGGGAAAAGATGTGGGTTTGCTGGGGGGAGTTCGGAATATAACGCCAGGTGGCTGGAGTCAGGGTTCCGGAAGGGATGGTGGACTTGTTCCTGCGGTGCTTTCGCAACCCCTCGAAACCAAGATTGGGGGAGGGTCGATGAACCGGAAAGTGTTCCTGAGAATCGATCGGCGCCTAGCGATGTCACTGCACTAAATCAGAGGAAGTGTGAGAAGGGGCTGCCGACTATTTCATCTGTTCCGTACACGACCATCATTGAGTGATAAAGTGAATGGTTGTGGCGCTGAACGGAGTTGGAAAAAATCCAGGGAGCCTCACTGGTAATTTGTGTCTACTTGGGATGGGGTTAATGTACTCCAGCGGAGCGAGTGGAGGGAGTAGGGCGGAAGAAAAGGGAGCGTATTCGTTGTAAAGGGATAATGTTGGGAGGTTCGAGTGAGTGGGCAAACAAGCGGGATTTGGGGGGGTGGTTAAGTGGCGATGGAGGGAAAAAGGTACCATATTCGAGGGGGGAATACTTGTTTGATAAAAAAGATAAAAAAGGGGGATGGGGGATTGTTGGGGGGGTAAGTGATAGGAAGAAACAAATCACACACATGCACAGAGGAACGTCATCGAAGAAAAAAACAACTCAGTGAGATAAATAGCATGGGAGAAATGCCTTATGGGACTTCCAGTCACATAAACCCCTATCAGAGCAGACTATTAATGAAGAGGGGGAGGAATGATACGAGACTGGTGAGGGGGGGGGAAGATTCGCTCGTGTGAAAAGCGGATAACTTCTTGGGTAAGTCTCTGATCCGACCGGACAAAGGAGGGAAGGGTGTTGACGTTAGAAATAAAGTCTCTTTGTACCCACCAGAGTCTGTTGTTATTGTGCGGGGAAAACTACTATGGGGATGCGGCTATAGAGTGAAAACTGGGAATTCTTCAAAGAAGTTTAACACATGGGTCTGAATACAGTATGGTTGGGGTGAGCTACGGTTTATGCCTAATTCCGGGATAAAAGGGGGGGTGACCTGGGGGTAATCTTTTCAGATCGGTCTTTGGTTGGGACCCGGGGGGATTCTAAAACCCGTATTCCTGGGTCATGACTCTCGCAAACTTCGACGTGAACCTGGAAAAGGGGGGGTAGACGCGGGGAAGAGAAGTAGGGGGCTAGAGAATAAAAAAAAATGAAGACAACTTGAAAAAGAAGTCCCTAAAGAGAGCTACGGAGGGGGGAATTATCTTTTGGGTGCCTAAGAGGTGAAAAAGGGGGGAATCAGAAGGGACAGAATTGCGAAAACAGAGGGGGAGAAGGGACGGTTCGCACGAGGCAACTACTCAATGGAGTGGAAAGGGGGCAAGGAAAAAATTAACAAAAGGGGCCATCATTTAATGCTAACAGAAACCGATGCCGAAGCGTGTGACGAAATGTGAACGCGAGGGAAGAGTTGCGGGGAGTCTCTGGGCCAGCGTATTGTTGTTGTGGCGTTAGAGACCATATATGGGTCGCGGACGTAGGGGGAGTTGTTGTTCAACTGGAAAAAAAAAATCTTGTGAGACCAAGGGTTGCGGCATCACTTTCCAGTGGTAGGGGGAAGAATGGGGGGGGAAATGGACTTACTTGCGTAGAATTTGATAGATCCCCCGGATGACTCCAAAGGGGAACGGAAGAGTGGGGAGGTCGCTTTCAAGGCTGTTCGGGATGGTGTAGGGGGGGAATGTGATGGTCGCGCAAAAAAGAAAAATCCAGCACAACTGGGTTACTTACTTCTAGACACTGGACCGTTTCGGCGGGAAGATAGTCTCGAAGAGGGAGATTTCAGAGGGGGAAGGCCGCGTCATTACAATCAAAACTTCGTTAAACTCCAGAGGAACCTCAACAAAATTCGGCGAGGAAAACTGATGAAAGAGTCCAGCAAAGGAATCGGCAGAAAAGGTTTCCCAGTCGAGTCTAACGTACTTTCGGAAAATCTCTTCATCTGTACAGAAATGGAAGAATTGATCTGACGTGGCGGATCAAAGAGCCAGAGTCAACAATCACTTCACGTTGAAAACGGGGGGCTCTCCACAACAACAAAAGAGAGAAGATATATTAAAAGAACTAATTAACGTTCAGAGATGAAAAGGGTTGCGGATTGCGCCGGCCCTCCGCCTCAGCAAATGTCATCTCGCAGGGTAAGTTTATGTAATGCACAGGAGGAAAGAGCTCAGTTCCAAAGTTAAAGGAAAAGGGGACTGGTCGACCTTTCTGCCCTCCTGCTGAGAGGGTAATCAAGAAATTCCCGCGACGCATTTCAGTAACAAAACAAGGAGTACAGGTGAACGCCGCCTCCCGCGTCGTAATAGAACTGAGGTAAGAAATCGGGTCGGACTGATCGGGCTGGACGGCCTAAAGCGTCCAGGGAGAGGAAAGTTTGGAAATCGGGTTTGCGGCGAGGGGGGTGGATTTCAAAGACCAAGGGGAAAAAAGTAACAAGCCAGCGCGGACTGCCGAACGAATAAAACGGCCTCCTGTTCAAGTTTTAGCCACCTAGGACCAAGGACTAGGGCACAAAGAAGGAATCTGGAAGTACCTTGCACACTACAGACGACCAGAATGAACAAAAACCGAAAATCTGTTCGAAAAAAAAAGAGGGAAGGGGAAAGGGGGGGCCTTAGTAAAATAGCCCCGGGTGGCTCATGGGGAAGTTTAGGCACAACCAAACATAAGGGGCGCCTACGTATGCCCTTAGTGCCGCAAACAAGGTCGAAGGAAAGATCGTGAGGTCGGACGAACAGGATGGGAAAGGGGCCAGGGGAAAAAAAGGATGACGTGCCAAACACGTTCCCATAGCGGCGACTCTAAGGAGGGGGAAATCGTATGCCTAGGAAATTGTTCAACAGGATAAAAGAGGAATACGTTTAACTGTATGAAATTTGACACACAAGCAGGATGGCTTTGAAAGGTTCCCCATGCCCGTGCAAAAGCTGGGAGGTGTTAAAAGCTCATGAGGTCAAACCTTTACATGTCCATGAGTCACATTGTCAGGGTTGACACCGCGTTCACTGTGTTGCCGCGCAGACTGGGGAACAATCAGGGGAGCTCCTAAAAAGTCATTACCAAAAAGGCACCCGCCCGCCACCAGTCAGCAGACACAGTAGAAGAATAACGGAATAACATCAGGAAAGAAAACCAGAGAGGCCTTAGTAAAAGGAGTAAAATTTCTTGCAAAGCCCGGAATCGCACCCGCCACCTGCGTAAAAAAGAAAAAACGCCAAGGAAACCATCGTTGCGAGAAAATGTACGCCAGCACCCAAAAAGAAAAAAGGACGCCTGGGCTAATACTGATCATCATCCAGGCCTTAATACCATGGGAGAATTAAAAAACACAAATCAGCGTCTCATTCGCAGATAGCACTAGGAGGGACTACTGCTCGGGTGGGTTATGGCTATTGGGAGTTAATCCTAATGGGGGGGCAGCCTTGGGGAAAGGCCGGGGGAAGGCCGACCCGTTGTTTCCTTTGGTGTTCTAAGGGCAAGGGACTCTGGGGGAAGATGTCTTGTTTGAAAAGAATATCACCCAAGAAAAGACAAACAACTCATCGTGACCACAAGGGGGTACTAAAAAAAGGTAGGGTCCCGAAGTCCGAAACTAGAAAAAGGACAAAGCAAGAGGGGGGTGGGACAACAGCAATCGGAAACCAGCCCGCATTCGCCCGTCCTAAAAATAATAACGCCGGGGGATGCGCCGCAAGAGATCGAGTCGTCAAGAAAAGGACAAGCCAAAACAAAATAATAGCCTAGGTGTTGAAAAAATCGGCTGGCCAACGTCAACGCAACGGGAAAGGGAATCGGAAGAAAAGCGAAGGGACATAAGGACAAGAAACAGCGCACCCGGAGACACCCTCCTATTGGCAAAAAGAAGAATAAGAAGAGGAGCACCGGCAAATATCCAAGTTATCAAAAGAATGAAGGGCTTTCACCCATCCCTGGTCTTAAGCGGATAACGCATAACCGTCCACCAAGCCGCCGGGGGCCTTCCCGCTCCCGAACCGCTACTTACGACTGAAGTCACAACGCCCAAAGGGGTGAAAAAAATAGCAAAAACCCGAGCCGTGCTCCTGTCCGGAAAAAGAAGGCTTCAATAAGAAAGGAAGGAGTGAAGGCGTTCCAAAAACGGTCCGCCCGCCCGCGCCACGTAGAGAAGATACCAAAATGTGTGAGGATCAAGTGAAGTGAAGAGCTGCGCAATACTGCTCAAACTATCGCAAAAGGGGGAGGGAGGACGTTCAAAATTCTAACGAACAGGGAAAAATTAACAAGGAAGACAGGAGTACTTCAAACTCCTAAAGGGGTACTGGACATCGGGAGGAAGGAGGAAAACTCCCCGCCTTCGAGAAAAAAGAAGGAGAACGGCGCCAAAGAATAGGGAGGAATATTCGTAGTCCCGGCGACGAAAAGAGACATAGGGGGAGAGTCAAAAAGCCGGCAAAAAACGCTCCCACATCTTTTCTTGCAATTTTAAGAGAAAAGGGGAACAAAAAAGAAAAGAACCCATGCAAAAAAACTTCGCAGAATCGAAATCAATAAACGGGCTAAACAAAGGGGCTCGCCGCGGCCAACGCAAACTCCACACCGAGAAAAAAGAAGAAGGGGGATAAGATCACAGGGGGTGGGCGTGATAAAGATGTCCAGAAGAGGACAGAGTGACAGAAAAAGGAAACGAAAGACCTAGGTCTCAAGGTGTATGGTCGCAACAACGCGAACCGAGGGTATCAAAAGGAGGAAAAGAGGACCAAAGAGGAGAATGGGGGATTGAGTAAGAAAAGGGAGATAGGAAGTGAGGGCCAGGATGGCGAAAGACCCCGCGCATACACCTAGAGAGGGGATGGACCTTCATAGGGGTAATATCGGCGAAGTTGACGGGAGGAATTGGGAACGCAAAAAAAAAATAACAAAGCGCTACACGTCCAGGTAGGAGGGAAGGGAAAGGTGGAGAGTGCCAAAGAACGACGATGTGACAGGCAGAGGAACCCACTTAAGGAGTGGGTAGCGGGAAACACCTCTGACCGCCGGTCGGATGAAGCGGTACGAATCTGCTCGAAAAAAACAAAAAGGGTAGGATAGGTGAGGAAGTCGAAGAACCGGGGGTTGAAATTGGGAAGGGGAGCATCGTACAAGGCCTGCGGGGGGAGACCGGGCACATGGCGGGCACGAGCAGGGATCTGCGAAGGGTGCGCGGCTAGCGCTAGGACATGGGGGGTGATGGTTTAGCAGGGCAAGGCAAAAAACAATCGGAAGAAGGAAAGTCCAGGAAGAGAGGTGGCTCTGTCAAAGAAAGAAGGGGAAGGGGTGAACGTAAGGCACAAGTGGCATCAGGGGGAGAATCAGGGAAGGAAACTGTCAAAAATCAAAGACGGCAAAGGGTTGGGAGGAGGAAAATCTTTCCGTGGGGAGAACGTGGAAAAAACAACGTGAGACCCTACGTAGAGGTAGCTCAGAGGCCAAAAAGAAAGACGAAGAGGGAGGAAAACTACTAGCAAAAAAAAAGGGGGAGGAAATGCTGCATTCGGGCGCGAAGGGGGGGGGAAAAAGTTCATGGGGGGGGAGCTGGCCGAAGCGCGGAACTTTTGAAAGCAGGGGCGGAAGTCGCGAGACTCTGGGTTGTGTTTTCTTGCGCGCAAGAGAAGAAGGGTAGAAAACTAAGAAGTAAATGGCAGAGAGTGGAGGTGGGGAAGGGGGAAAAGGAGGGGGTTGCAGAAACTCATTTAATCCATTCTTAAATGATTAAAGTATTCGTTTAGGAAGGGAGAGGATAGGTGCACGCTCAAAAGGATGGCTGAATGAGGGGGAAGAAATGCATACTAGGAGTTAAAGCCGTCTGGGCAGGAAGGGGGGGTACCGTTTTTGCAAGGGAGAATGGAACGACACATCGGAGGGGAAAAGCGGAGTGGAGGAGGTAACACAGTTAGAATCGGTCTACAGAACTTTACGAAATAAAAGAGGGGAGATATCCCCTACGGTTTTGTGTGGAGAAATGTGGGGACGTGTGGAAAGAATCCGTGTGAACCGGAGAAAATAAGGGGATCGGAAGACTGATTCAATGTGAAAAGGAAAGGCATGTGGCTGGAAAGTTGTGCTGGGTGAAGGGTGGGAGGTTTGAACGGGGGGGGGGACAGGGATCGCGGCAATGCTGGCAGTGTGGGGTAGGGTGGGGTGGGTTTTCTAGAAGGCTTCACCGGAAACAATGGGGAAAAAGTGTGAAAAAGACATGGCGATGACATCTGGAAGTTGAAGGCCGCGATTATGTACGTCGGGGAATGGGGAACTCGCGGACGGTGGCAAGTTGTGAAGGGGGTTCCAATCGGTTCCATAATTCAAACGGGGAATGAATGGGGGGAAAAGGGTGCACGCATTGGTGGGGGCAGCGGGAAGTTTAATCCACACTAGTGGCAAGCTTTCGGATTTGGAGGGGGCTTGGGACTCGGGTTGCGAGGAGCGCCGGCTAGCTCTTGACAAAAGAAAGGGGAGGTCTTTGAAAAGGGTGGGAAAGAGAAAGGGTTTCTAGGAACAAGTTTTTCAAAGTGGTTCGAGAGGGAAAGGCCATAATTTGGGGGGAGGAATCTTTAATTCAAGGTAAAACTTTGGGTAGGTGATGGAAGAACCGAAAAAATCAAAAGAAAAAGATAAAAAGAATAGCAAAAGGTAACGACCCAGCGGCCGCACATCTAACTAAAGGGAAGAATTCGCTTGAGCAAGGGGCAAGAGCACGCACAAACGAGGCAGAGCAGGATACTGAATCTCTGACTAGGGATTTCTGTCCGGGGAAAAGGAGAGTGACGTCGGGGGCCTTGTGGTTCGCCATGAAAAAAAGAGATCTCGTGCTGAGGGGTTTCTGTATCACAGGAGAAAAGAGGAGGTTGGAGAGGACTTTGGGGTTGGAGAAGGGAAGAGGGTACAGGAGAACAGGGCGCCTGCGGGACTGTAGGTGCATCAATTTCGAGCAGGGTGGAAGGGGGGAAGGGTTTGCCTTTTTAAAGTAGAAGGGTGGGTACGCAGGGGGAGGATTGGACCATTGCTGGCGCTTGTGGTATACCAAACGTTCCGGGGGGGAATGTGAAAGACGGCGCAACCAATTGCTTTCTCAGGGGGTCGGGGAGGGGAGGGACAGTAGTAAAGGGATGGACTGCAGAAAAAGAGAAGGACCGACGTTCGACTAAAATCCTAGCTGGTCTGTGGGGAGAGGGGAAAATTGGTTGTCACAACGGATGTGGGCCCGGAGAAGATGGATACGATGTTGTCCCTCTTCTTGATGAGCATAGGGGAAGACTAGGGTAGGGGGGGAGTGGGGAGCAACACAAGGGAAAAAAAGAAATCCGGGTGAATTGGGAAGCCTGCTTGTAAAGAAAGGGGGGTAAACGAGAAGGGAATCCAAAAAAACCAAAACGTTGTGGGTAAGCTGTGAGGATCATTTTTATGTTTTATTTTTCTGTCCGAATAGGAAACTATTTTTCTTCAGAGTGAAAAAAGACACCCCCACAGAGAAGGGGTTTTTAGAAATGGCGCAGCAATATCGAGGTCATTTCAAAGATGGAAAGGAAAGGGATGAAAAGGATTGGCGATACTGTTGGTCGGGGGGCGGCAAGGCTGAGGCTTGTGACTGTCTGAGGAAAGAGGATGGGGAGGGGAGTAGGGGGGAAAACAAGGGGGGGGCAGGCTTTAGTCAAGAAAAAATAAACATGCTCAAACGGGAAACTTAGACCTTCTAGGTTGATAGGTAGATCGGAACGAACTACTGGGAATTGACCGCCGAAGCCTCGTTGATTACTGGGGTAGCATTGACTTCGGAGAAAAAAATTCCTCAGGGGGGCTCGACAATAAATTGATACTGGGAAACCGTAAAATTCAAGAAACACAATGAATTCTTTCATGTGCTCGGAGTCATTTCATGAACTTGAATGTGCAAACAGAGGCGAACGTTGGGAGCACTGGAGGCTCAGGAAGACGTGCAGATGGTGGGAGGCTGGAATGGCTGGAGCGGAGTCGGAAAAGAAAGAAAAAGGGGATCATACAGGAAAGTTACGGATGAGGTTAAGCGAGGGAAAAAAGAGGAATAACAGGGGTCAAGGGGAAAGGGGGGTGCAGGTGTTCCGAAACCGCGAATAAACGCCTCAGCCATTCGCACTTTACGTAAGGAAAACTTCCTTTTCCAGTGAGGAAAAATTGCAACTGGAACCGTTCGGGAGACCTTCAGCGTACATCCCTTGGGGGCTTGGATCAGGGAGGGAGGGATTCAAAGCACGCAATTGCTGTAGGGGGGGGTCCCTTTGGCATTTGAAAAAGGCTTCTGAAGAAGCAGGGAGGCAGGGGGGGAGTCAAAGAGACAGGGCGAAGCAGCATCCCCCCCCCCAAACACACCACCCCAAACCAAACCGCCCGACCCCCCCAACTTGTGGGGTTTTTTTTTGGTTTTTTTTTTTTTGTTTTATGGGGGTGGTGGCCCCCCCTTGTTGTTGGGGTTTTTGGTTAGTTTGGTTTGTTTGGGTGTTGTTGGTTGGCCCCCACCCCCCCAGCCCCAAGCGCCCCCCAAGGCCCCCCCCCCCCCGCCGCACCGCCCCCCCCCCACCGCCCCCCCCCCCGGCCCGCCGCCCCCCCCCACCGCGCCCACTAACCCACCCCCCGCCACGTAGACCCCAAAACCCCACCGCCCCCCCGGCCAACGGCCCCCACATACCGCCCCACCACAAGAGCCCAGGCCACCCACCAACCCACCCGCCGCGCGCCCCCCGCCGCGCCGCCCCGCTCCCGGGGCTCCACACCCCCCCAGCTCAGCCCAGCAACCCGGCGCACCTCCCAACAAAAAAACCCCCCACCAAACCGACGCGTCTGCGATGCCATCGCAGAAGGGGTGTTTCGGCTAGAAAGCCCTGCCACAAGGTGGGAAACAATGCACCAGGGACACAGATGCCAAGAGCAAGCTGCCACCCTCCGGGAGTCGAGGGGGGGGGAGCCAGGACACCGATCCACAAAAGAAATAGCCCTCATTCCGTAACTAAGTACTATGAAGGGGGGGAGAAAGAAAAGGTAAGAAGCACTGGGGTCCGCAAAGGAGGTAAAGTTGGAAAGCGCAAAAAGTTCCCAAGAAAACAGTGCAACGCTTTAGAAAAAAGAAAAAAAAATATCGCGCACAGGAAGAACCTGACGGGGCTCGAAGAGTTTATTTACACGGCGGTGGAGGGCTAAGAAAAAAGGGAATGGAAACGTTCAGGTGCGGGACTTCAATTCTGCCATTTACATCTACAGCTTTACCGTAGGGAAAGGGAAATCTTGTGGCAATGGAGGGACCGAACGTAGCAAGGACAGTGTGAACCCCAAAATTTTCCCCCCACCAACCTGGGAGCACTTCGGTTCGAAAACAGGAAGAAGAAGATCGGGGATTTCTTCAGCTCAATGATGCAGAAACTTCGAACAGTCAGGCCCACGCACAGTGAGGTTCACGCTGTAGTTGGGAGACGCCGGAGCGGAAGAAAAAAAGAGACGGGGACGCCGAAAAAAGGAATTCCCACATTCCGCGAAAGCCCACCAAGCCGACAGCAGGCAAACATTCTAAGGAAAACTGAATCACATCGCTACCACCCAACACACGATATTAGAAGCCCAAGGGGGGGCCAGGGGGGGGAACACTCCAATACTCAGGGGCAATCCGCGCCACCGGGTACCGGAATCACCAAGACAAAAAGGGACAAAAAGCATCTTGGGGGCACTCGTCCATCCAACAAAGACTCAAAAAGAGGCGTGATCATAGGGGAAAAATTAGAATGATCGCGACCAGAGAGAAAAGTGGCGGCACACCAAATTTATCTAATTCCTAGCTGCTAGGAGAGGTGTTGGGGGGGATTACTCTTGTGGTTAAGTCCAGGCCTTATTGGCAGTCCCTACAGGGGGAGGTTACTTTGGGGGCTTCAGGTACGCGGCGCTTCACTGAGTGTCTGTACCGCTCAATAAAAGGAAAAGAATCACCCAAGGCAATCATCAAAAAAGGAGTACGAAAAAATATTTCCGATAGTCACTAAAGCCAAATCCGCTTTGGGCAAAAGCTAACTGAGCCCATGCACGTTGTGGAGTAGCAACTCCTAAACTTCCGCAAGATGGAGAAACCAACTCGTAACAAACAAAATATCATGCGTCGGTTAGTTAAATCCTCCAGATAAAAAATAGACCAAGAGATAAACTCACTGCCGAGCATAAATCACACCCATGAAAGGCCCCAAGGATAAAGAAACTCTATTGAACAATAATGGCGGCCTTGGACAAAGAGACAAAGAAAAATATCTCAACTGGGCCGCAGTTGACATAAGAACGGACGAAGTTTTGGACGAAGGAGGCGAAAGCTGAGCACGCCCCGAAAAAATAAACTAATTCCCCAAAAATCACTTTAAGGAAAAAGCGTGGCAACGGGAAAAAAACACTTCGAATCGCAAAAAAATAAGAAGAAAAAAATTCGAAGACTTCAATCATTGTTCCGCAATGCGGGTACAAACCTAAAATTTAAGAAAAAAGGAGAGGGAAAAAAAAGGTAGAACAATCTCAACCAGAGAGGGTTCGCATCAGGCCGAAAAAAAGGGGCACGTTATCGGTCCAGAACTTGGGGCCTCGGGGAGGATCGTTCAGGAGAAGAAACTGAAAACTGCTCTAAAGAGTCACTCCCGGTAGCTGGCTCATCGACAAGAGTCAGAATCACTTGGGGAGAAAGACTAAAATAACTGCCGCCAAAGAAAGAGGGCAAACATTTCTTCAAGTCGGTACCGAGTAGGAAAAGGATTGGACGTCAAAAAAGACGGGCAACCCGCACTTCTTTTTAATATTTTGACCAACAAAATCCCCAAAAACAACAAAAAGGTGCTCAAGAAAGATCAAACTAACTGAAGCGAACCGCGCAAAACAACCACGGTCACCATTAAGGAACCAAATAATGAGGGAACTGTCCGGGGGGGTGGCGGGAGAAAAAGGGAAAGTAGGTGAAGGGAAAGAAAGGACGGGTCCAAGACGCAGACCAAAGCTGGGAAAAATCCTCACAAAAAAGGAAAAAGGGATGGTCAAAAACTTTGACGGAAAATCAAACCCACCTGGGGGATGGTGGGGAGAAAGGGAGGCCTCTAACAGGAGGGAAAGGCACTTGCCAACGTGGCGCCGATTCGAAGAATACAGCATACACTCAGATCGAGTTCGGAAGGGAGGTACTATTAGGAAAGGGGGGGTGTCTCGCGGGCCAAGAAAAAAGAGGACCAAACCCCGGGCACGATAAAAGGGAAAGCGGTCGTTCTTCGACACAGGGACCCCGTGAAGGAAAAAAGGAGACTGTTGACGTGGGAGGAAACCTCCCAGACACATCTTCAACCCACCCGTCGTTGATACCTGAGAAAAAATCAGAACGCTA
>Ga0179593_1581338_pt1 | contig 12388 bp, 12 predicted proteins | sample CZODoug2_1_08_16_FD_185931 | JGI IMG/M metagenome (GOLD analysis project Ga0179593, IMG submission 185931) | Vadose zone soil fungal communities from Angelo Coast Range Reserve, California, USA - CZODoug2_1_08_16fungal (PacBio error correction) | ecosystem: Environmental > Terrestrial > Soil >...
AGAAGGAGGGGCCGATTACCGCAAAAAAAAAAAAGGGGAGGTTTTTTTCCTCCTCGGGAAAGAAAAAAAAGGAGCCGGAAATCCACTTCGTCGGGTGCAGGTTTTCCCAGACCTCGGAAGGAGGCAGCCACCACGCTTTGAGAACACAGAAAAAGAGATGGAATGGGGAAAGGGGTTGATGGTGGGAAGGGTGAGTTTTCAAATGTTGGTTGCGGGTGGAGAGGGAATGGAATCGAGTTAAAAAAAAGGCTCCATAGAGGGTGCCATACAGCCAGAAAAGAGGCGCGAAGGAAGACTCACGGAGAAGGAGAAGCGAAAGCTTTCATGGCGCTCCTTTTTCTTCCGGGAAGGGAAAAAAAGAGGGGGTGCCGCGTTATTCCCTTCAGCTCTGGCGCGGTCCGTCGATGAAGGAGGGGGGTCACCTGTGAAAGGGAAAGCGGCAGCCCAGGTCCCCGTTCCTCGGCCAGGGGAAAAAAAAAAAAAAAATCGCCGAAAACGATAGATCAATAACGGCAGAAAGCGCGCGACAACCGTATTGAAAAGCGCGGGCAGCCCTTCTCACCCGCCGGGGGGAGGGAAAAGGGAGTGCCCACTTCTCGTCGCGCTCTAACGAGAAACGCTTCTTCCCAAAAGGAAGGAACCAGAGAGGAGAAGGATGCCGCCTCTTTTTGTTAGCGAAAGAAAAAAAGGAGGGAGCAGTTTGTCCCCTGCCACGTTCGAAAAAAAGGCGGAGCGAGGGGGAGATTCTGCCGGGGGGGAAGGAAAAAAGGGAAAAATAAGCGGAAAGGCAACACTTCACTTTTGCGCCATGTTGCTGCCGGGAGATATTTTGGGGAAGGCCGTAGCGGACCATGACGGTTCATGTTAATCCCTGAAAGAAAAAAAGGAGGCCGTCGATTGCGAATCCGAACCCGGCTCCTAGAGGGGGAAAAACCGGCGAATCCCTTTCCGGAAAAAAAAAAAAAAAGCACGGTTGTATTTGGCCAGGAGCCGGAGAAAGAAAATGAGGAAAGGGGGCGAAGCAGCCTTCATTTTTCTGGCCGGGGGAGATCTACTCGAGAAAGAGCGTGCGCAAGAGGGGGGATCGCCGTGGCGAGGTTTTTTTTCTCTCCAAGAAGACATCTTCTCCCCCGGTTAGTGGGGTGCGGGGGGAAGCGGCCGTTTCTCTCCCGAAATCGCACTTTCTGAGGAAGGGAAGGTGGGCTAGGGGGTGGAAGTTTGGAAGAAAACCGTCAGAGAAGCTCCTTCTCGCCTTCTCCTTTCTCCCCTCTTAAAAAAAAGGGAAGAGGATTTTCCCTTTCATCTTGAGTGGCGAAGGGAAAGGACCTGCCAGGGGGAAGAAGGAGAAACGCGCGTTCCCTTCCTTCTTCCATCGCGCGGGAGAAAAAAAAAAGGAAGGTTGCATAGTCGAGTTTGCTTTGACCCAAAAAGCGCGAGAAGAACGGTCAGTTTTTCCCGAAACACCAGGGAAAGAAAAAAAACCCCGCTCGACCCAGGGCGCGCGCAAGGGGAGCTGTGTTTAAAATCTCCTTTCGGGGGGGGGAAAAAAAGGTCGAACTTTTCCTGCGCTTGGGGGGGGGACCACCCAAGCCCTCTCTTCCCCCTTTCGAAAAAAAGGGGAGACGCCGAGAGGAGCTGGAGGATGATTCTCTTTGCGCCCGGGAGAAAGGGGGAAAAAAAGATCTTTTGGCCCAAATCCGACGAAAAGAGAAGGGGCGAATTGAAATTTTTGCGGTTGGGGGAAAAAAATTAGGACGATCATCTCCACGAATAGTTCAAAACCAGCCAGCAACCACCTTCCTAATCTTCTTTTAAAAGAGGAAACTTCTCCTCCCTAATAACAGGGTCACCCCCATAACAGGGCCAGTCTGTCCCCTACTACATCTTATTGAGGGGGGGGGGGGGGGGAGGGGGGGGAGGTTTTTCCTCCTGATAGGAGTATTTAATCATAACATCCAATACCAAACCAGAAAAAAAAAAAAGGGGGGGGGGAAGGGTTTTTATATTCTTCCGCAAATTTGCAAAAAAAAAAAGCCACTTCGTGAAGAGGAGTTTTCAAATTTCTTCCTTCCTCATGTCTTATGGGAAGGGAAGATTATCAATCTCCTTTTTGCCCTGCCGACAAAGGATTTCGGGGGGAGGGGGATGGTTGGCTGTTTTATTCTTTGGTGGGGGGGGGAAGAAAAAGGGTGTTGATGTTTCTGCCTTTCTCATACCCCGCGCTCCTGCCGCAAGAGAAAGTGACACTTGGGGGGGGAGGGGGGAAAGAGGGGAGGAAACCCGGGCGCACGTTGCTTGATTAATATTTCTGAGAAGGGAAAAAAGGAGGGGGGGCGCCAAATTAAAGGTGAAAAGGGTCCGAGGGTGGTACTCGGTCCTTTGTGTCCTAAACAGAAGAAAAAAAAAAAAAGGCCCCCGAGAAGTTCCGGGGAATAAGTTGGAAGAGGAGGCAGGAAGGGATGAAGACGAAGGGGTCTTCAACAAAAGGAGAATGTATATCCCCTTCTTTCCTTTTTTGCCAGGGGAGAAAATCCTCGTCTTCTCAAAAAACAACAAAAGAGGTGTAGGGGAGAGAAACGAGCACCCATCATCCCTTGCCTCTACAAGGGAGGGCACCAACCCACTTCGTTCGTCAATACCCAAGGAGGACTACCGACAAAAGAGAGGAATTCGCCAAGGCGCCGGCGTTCTGTGTCCACAACAGGAAAAAAGAAGGAAAAAAAGAAGGGATCTGGAATTCTGGCGCCCGCGTCCTCTGGCCCTAAACTGCAGCGGAAAAGAAAGAAGGCCATCACAGCCACCGTTTCGCCCTGTGTTTCCTCCGCCCAGAGAAAAAAAAAAAAAAAAAAGAAAAACCGCGGTAAAATGATTAAAGGCAGAACATCCAAAAAAACCATTCGGGAAAAAAAAACCAACACCAACCTCCCCCAGAAAGGAAAAAAAAGGGAGGAAGGCAAAGCCGAAAATTGAAATTAAGCGCGCGAGTGGGGGGGGAAGTTAGCCTTAAAAAAAAAGAGATGCCAAGAGCTCCTTATTTTTTTGAGGGGGAAAAGAAAAGGTTCGACGGCTCTGACAAAAGCAGCCTTCCTGGGGGAAAGGTTGGGTGTGGATTTTAGAAGGGGAAAAAAAGGATCGAGCGTGAAACCCGCCAATGACCCAAAGGAAACCGACGGAGGGAAGAGGGAAGGGGGAAACCCTTTTCTGGGGAAGGTTTCTTTCTGTCCCCCTGAGAGGCGTGCTTCCTAGGGAGACAACGTATCCCCTCACCTTTCGGAAAGGCTGCCTGCCCTTGCAGAAAAGAATAGTCCCCTCATGCTTTGCGGGGAAACTCAAAAAAATAAAATCCGGCCCACTTTCCCGCTTGATGGGGAAAGGAAAAGGGGGCCTCTCCGCTTTCCTCCAGGAAGCAATCACCTCCGAGCAGAAGAAAGAGGGGGGAGCTCGGAAAAAAACACACAAACACGCCTTGAAGCGGGGGGGAAGAGAAAAAAAAAGGAAAAGGAGCCCAGTCGCTCTCCTCCAAAGCGGGGGGGGAGTACCAAGGGGAAATTACCTATTCCATGGAGAAAAGGATGAAACAAAGAATTCACCGTGGCGCAGCGGGGGTCTCTCACGGGGGAGAACAGGAATCTTCTCTATGAGGGGGAGAGAGAAAAAAAGAACTAACTCGCCAAGCAGCGAGGCGATAACTCAAAAGGGAGGAGCAAGGAACCCTTCCCTTCCTTAGAAGGAGGAAAGGAAAGAGTGGACCTCGTTTTTCTATCGGCTCGTAAAAGGCGAAAAAAATTTTAAAAGGAAGAATTCGCCCCCCTGTCCCCATTTCTCATCAAGGGAAGAAAGAAAGAGGAAAAGGGTTGCTCCTCTAAGGCGAGAAGGAGAACTAGACCGGGGGGGCGAGAAACTTAGAAAGGAAAAAAGAAAAGTTAGACCCCTCCTATGCCCGCAAAACAGGCAACCACTAAACGGGACTCTCCGCCTTCCCAAAGAAAGGGTATCCCAACCTCGCCACGGCGAAGCTGAGATTGGGAAAAAACCAGGAGCCGGCGGCGCGTTTTTTTAGAAGGGAAAAAAGAAAAGAACATGAGGCTATTCCCGGTCGAAGGGATGCGAAAGGAGCGGCCTGCCCATTTACACCTGGGGGAGGAGAAAAGCCCCGTGATCTCCCGGGGTGAAAGAGGGGATGAGGGGAGGATACCGCAATCTCCTTCCAGTATCACATAAAAGAGGAAAAGGGGATTCCCTTCACCTTCTGGTTCAGACGGCGAAGGGCAAGAATCAAGAGGAAAAGGAGCAAGTGCCGTTTTCCTTTAAGAGAAAAAAGAGGGTGAATAAACAATCCTCCGATACCGAACTCAAGGGGAAAAAAGAATTGGGGGGAAAAGGGGAGGGGAAAACCGTTTTTCCTTAAAACATTCCATTCCGAGGAAAGAAAAAAAAAAGCATCCTTCTCCTCGTGGCCGAAAGTTTTAAACGAAAGTGAGAGGCTAACTCTCAGTTTGCCAATCAAGAAGGAAAAAAAGAAAAAAAGGCTTCCAGCTCGTCTACAAGGAACGGGCAAGTTTTGGCAAGACCTTGCCGGATGGAAGTATGAATTTCTCATCGTTTCTGGCGAGGGAAAAAAAAAAAAGAGAGGAACGGACCTGCTTGCGCGATTTTCCGGCGCCACAAGGGTCGCGTCAAAAGAAGAAGGAAAGGAAATACGCGGCACCCGTCCCTCGTCTCCTTTGTGGGAAAGGGGGGGAAGGACACCGGACGCCCACGAGAGCGCCAGGAAGGCCGGCTCTCCCAAAAGAAGAAGGCGCGCTGCGCGGACCCCCCCCCCCCCCATTTGCAGGGGAAGGGGGAAAGAAAAAAAAAAGGGGGCGGCGCCCCTGCCGCTGCCCGGGGCTGGACCTTGGGGACGAATGGGTTGGGGGGGGGGGGAAAAAAAATGCCGGTCGCGGGCAAGGTTTCTCTCCTAGGCCTCCTAGAGAAAAAGAAAGGGGACCTCCGTATGCACCTTGCCCGCGCCCGAGAAGGAAAAAGGGGTTTGCAAAAAGGGGAGACTCGACAAAGGGCCTTCAGCCCCTTTTCCGCGCCTTGGCGAAAGGGGAAAGGAAAGAGAAAAACTCGGCATTCTGTGTTTTTTTCCGGCGAAAAGGTGGATAGAAAAGAAGGAGGGAAGAGAAAGCTTTCATTTCTCTCTCCTTTGGGAGGAAGGGAAAAAGGGGGGGGAAGAAGGGGGAACGGTTCCCGTCTTAATTCCTCCGGCGCTGGAGAGGGAAGGGGAACGGAAAAAAAAAAGGGGCGACGAAAAATCGCGCAAGCCATTTTCTTTTTCCCTAGGAAAAAAGAAAAAGGGACCCCCACTCGCCGAAAAAGGGAGAGACAATTTGTAAAAGAACAAGGGCAAGGGGTCGCCGCCGGGAATCCCCCCTGCTCCCCCTCCGGGGGAGGAAAAGGAATCTCCACTGCTTCTGTCTCGCTTCGACTATGGAAATCCGCCCACAGGGAAGAAAGCGAGGAGAAGGATGCTCCTCTTTTTTGGAAAAAAAAACGGCATTTTGAAAGGACACCGCCCGTTTCTGCCACCCCCTTGCCTTTTTAAAAGAAAAAAAAAAAGGGAAAGGGGTTCAACCGTTCCTTCACCGTCTCGCTGAGCGGAAAGGAAAAAAAAAACCAGGATTTGCGGAAGAAAAAGAAGGAGGCCTGGCTTGCCCGTCTTCACTGGGGAAAAGAGGAGCCCGGGCCGGCAGGTCCTCCCCTGAGCGGGGATCTGGAAAGGAAAAGAAAGCTGAAAAGAGGGGGAGGTTTTCACCCCAGGAGGGAGAAAAAAAAAGAAAGCCCACGTTGTAATGGTCCGGCCCGCGCCCGCGAAGAAGGAAAGTCGACGGCGAAAGAAAGGGGACACGTCCGCGAGAGCCACCTTCTCCGAGGGGAGAAAAAATTTGCCAACATCGGCCAAGGAGGGCTTTAGAAAGGGGGCGAGGTTGGTGATCTCCTCAAGAAAAAGGGCCGGGTTGCGGCATCCTTTTTTTCCTCTTCTAGTCAAGGGAAGGGGGGGGGGGGGGGCGGGCCTCTGCGGTTTGTCTTCTCGACGAGGCGGAAATGTTCGACTTTCTCTCTTCCCAACTTGCGAGAGGGAAAAAAAAAAAAAAAAAAAAAAGGCGCCTTCGAGTGAGCAACGGATGTGCAAAGCGCTGCAAAAAGGGGGAACAGGCCAGTGCGAGAGGGGGGGGTACAGGGGAAAATGCCTTTCACTGATACTAATCTAAAAGAAAGGGGGGGAAAAAAAAGAGCGCGGTCGGATTCTGTGTGAAGAAAAAAAAGAGGGACGTTTGCATCTTCCTATTTTGGAGGGAAGAGGAAAGAATCGGCGCTGACGAGACGCCTCTTCAAAAAAAACCCAGAAGGAAGGGAGAAACCCCTCTCTACCCCACTTCAGAGAGAAAAAAGAAAAAAAGGGGGGTGTTTCAAATCTCCTTGCGAGATTGGACGCCAGGGGAAGGATAAGACTTTTCATGAAGGGGGGGGAGAAAGAGAAAAGGGGGGGAAGAAAAAAAAAGAGAATACAGCTTCACTTCTTCTATCTCAACGGCCGAGCGGCTTTCTAATTAGTACTTGAGGATTAAATCCTTAGAGGAAAAGGAGGTGGAGCCATCGACGAAGCATCACTCTTTCCCCTCTTTCCGATGAAGGGGGAGAAAAAAAGGGAAAAGAAGCATGAAGTACTAATCATCTGCCACGTAACCAGCCCGAAAACAAAAAACTAACCACAAAAGCGGCGTTTTTCCTCCCCGTTTGTGAAAAAAAGAAAAGAAGAAAGCAAGTTCCATCCCCGAAGGCCCACATAAAACCAGGGCCAGTCGCCCGTACTAAGCGGTATGGATGTTTGGAAAGGCGGTTGTAGGGGGGGTTTCCGCTCTATCCTTAGTTACTTTAGGGGGGAAAAAAACCCGGCCAAGCCTCGCAGTTTAGAGTGGGGTTTGAAAGGAAATGCGCAGAAATTTGCCCAAAACGCACACTCACCTTCAAGGGAAAGGGAAAAAATCGATTTTCATTTGCTTACTTGCCGGGAGAACGGCCGCAGGAGAGGAGAAATCGGCTTTTGCCCTTCGACCAAACAGTTCGAGATTTGGATTTTTTTCTTTTGGGGGGGGGGGGAAAACCCACCGGGTGTTGGATGTTCTGCTTTCTTCATTAAAAAAAAGCAAAATCGGGAAGAGGGGGCGGGATGGCCCTGGGGTTCTCTTTTAGCGTCTTCCCCGGGAGGGAAAAGGAGAAAGGAGGACCAGCCCCCAAGAGTAGCTTGGCGCCAGAAGCAGAGGGGGGGGCCTTAGCCGTCGGTTGCGGTCGAGTTGGGTTTGGGTTTCAGGGGGGGGGAGAAAGGAAAAGAGGGCCGCCCTTGGCGCCTTCCGCGCTTGTTGGGGGAGGGGGGGAAGGGCCGCGTCTTTCCGTGGAGGTACTTGGGAACGACGAAGTGGGAAGGGTTCAGTAAAAAGGGCCAGGCGGCTTGTGGTCCTTTTCTTCGAGAGAAAAAAAAAAAGAAGAGAGAGATCGGTGGCGTCGAATACCCGCGCACCCACAGCAGGGAAATGAGAAAAAAAGGGGGCACGGAAACCACTTCGTCGTCATCCCTTCCAACGGAAGAAGAGGAAAAAAAGACGGATTCGCCAAGGCGCACGGCGTTGCCCTGTAGTCCAAAAGAAAAGCTAACGCAGAAGAAAAAAGAACGAATTCTGCGCCCTCCTCCTCTGGCTGCTCAAAGAAAAGGAAAGCCCGTTTTTCCGCCCGGTCCGCCGCTCCAAATCACAAAAGTCGGGCCGTCAAGGGAAAAAAGATGAAAAAGGCAGAAAATCCACCACCCTTTTGAAAGGGGAGGCACAACACCCACCTTCCCAACATCAACCCCTCAAGAGGAAAGGGAAAAAGGAAAAGGCCAAAGCCTATTTGAAAATAAGCGCGCGCAGGTGAAAAAAAAAAGGGAACCAAGGGCAAACGGCGACGGAGTTTTTTCGTTGAGGGGGGAAAAGAGAAATCAACACCAACCTCAACTCGAAAAAGCGGGCTGCAAGTTTGGTTTCTTTCCTGTGAGGGGAAGGGGAAAAGACGAGCTTAAACCCCCAAATCCCCCCCAAGACAAAAGCCCTCTTCTTCTACTGGGGAAAGGTGTGTCCTTCGGGTCTTGCACCTGCGGAAAGAATAATCTGAAAAAGGAAAAGAAAGCTTAGCCGTTGGTTTCTCTGAGGGGGGAAAAAAGAAAAGGGGAAAGTGGCGATTGATCGTCCCTCAGGAGGGTTCATCAAAAATAACCGGCCAGCCCGTTCCCTGCTTATGCTCGGAGAGGGGGAAAGAACTTTCCTCCTTGATCACCCGGCTCAAGATCCTCATCCTCCTAAAAAAAAAGAGAAAGGGAAAATTTGGGCCTCGGACTTCCCTTGAAGCTGGAGAGAACCGGGAAAAAGGCGGAAGCCCAGTCCCCTCTCTCCTCCAAAAAGAGAAAGAGGCCCTGCGCAATCCCGCCCGAGCTTTGAAACAAAGAAAAGTGACGCGCGAGGAAAAGGGTACGCGCGTTTTTCGAAAAGGGAAAGAGGGAAAAGGGTGTTCCGGGAACTGAGACGGAGAGACTCGGCTAGAGAGAAGGTGTAAAGAAAATCTACTACATGAAAAAAAAAGAAAAAAAAAGAAGCCGCCGCTCGCTGGCAGAATGAGTTAACGCGCGTGAGTCGGGAAAAGGAAAAGGAAGGTAAACGGTCTAAAATTCTCCACTCAAAAAGGGGAAAAAAGAAACTGCCGCGCTTGGCAGCGCTTTGCAGAAAGGGAGGGCTAGGAGGTGGATCAGACGTTTTATCGATAATTCTACGTACAGGAAGAAAAAAAAGAAAAAAAACGTTTGGCAACCCCTAAACCGTGGACTCTACGCTGCCCAAAAGAGAAAGCGGGGATCACAAAAGGAAAAGGCCGATACAAGAACTCCTCTTTTCCTCCAGAGGGAAAAAAAGTGTTTTTCTCTTCAGAGACGGGAAAAGGAAGTCGAAGGGAAGGGGCGAAGAATTCTCTCCTTGCGAGGGGAAAGAAGTACACCGTTTCCTTTTGGGCCGAGGCATGATAGAAAGGGGGGGAAAAAAAGAGAAGGCTCCTTAAATCTTTCCCGTTCTTGGAAAGAGAAAGGGGGAAAAAGGATGACCTGCCTGCATTGATTCCCTTCACGAAAGGAATACGGAAAACTGGCAGCCAGGCCCTCATCTCTCCTTCAGCAACCTTCTCAAAGTGAAGGGGGGAAAAAAGGGAAACGGTTGACGAACAAAGCCGCCGATCCGAACTCACGGCAGTGGCAGAGGAGAACGTGGGGGAAAGGGCCGGAAAACAATTAAAGGGGAAAAGGAAGGGCGCCTCCACCCAAAGCTTCGCATCCCTTCTCCTCGAATGGCCGAAAAATTTAAAAGGGAGAGGGGGTTCGAGCGCGACGATCCTTGTCATATCACGCGGGGAGGAGAAGGGGGAAGAAAAAAAAGTCCCTCGCGGCGACAAAGTGACGGGCAGTTTTCCCAAACGAAGGGAAATATGCTATAGAAAAAAAAAAAGGCGAGGAACCGAGAGCGCTTTTCCATTCCTATGAACTGAAGAAAGAGAAGAAAAAAAAAAAGCAAAGGACCGCGCCAGCCCTGAATGAAATACGCCCGCAACCGGAAAAAAGGGGGTTTTAAAAAAGGGAAAAAGGGACAGGACGCCCCCCTATATCTCCCCCATGGAAAGAAGGGGGAAAAGTCACCCTCTCGCTTGCGCGCTGGAAAGGGCCGGGTCTGGGGGAAAAGAAAAGAGGGGAATTGAAGTGCCCCTGCCTCTTCCCTTGAGGAAAAGAAAAGGGGGGGAGGGGGGGGTGGTGGGCGTTCCCTTTCTGCGCTGGCAATTTGCTTCTACGAGGAACTAGAAGGGGTATTAGAGAAAGGAAGAGAACAACTTGACCCTCTCCTAATTACCTTCCCACCACCACTGGCAAAGGGGGAAAGAAAAACAGGTCTCATCCCCTTTCAAAAGGGTCAAGGAAAATCCAATTCGTCTTTTCATTTTTCCCCAGACCCAGAGAGAGGGGGAGAAAAGAGGGGAGAAAGGCGCGATTTTTATCTCACTCTCGTCCTGAAGAAAAGAATGTCTCTAAAAAGGAGAGGTAACATTTACACTCCACTTTTACCAACTTCGCGAGAAGGGGGGAAAAGGGGAAGAGGGGAAAAAAAGATGAGATCAATTGCGCCTCCCCCGGTTTGGCGACGGAAAAAAAAACTGGGAATTTTGGAATTTTCCTCGTCCCTTAAAATCGCGCGCGGGACATCGCCGGAAAAAAAGAAGACGAAGCAGCGCGAAAAATCGTTTGGAAACTGCAAGGAAAAAGGGGGAAAAAAAAAAGGGGGACCCTCCGGCCTGGACGGTATTGATCTGCCACTGCAGAAATCGGAGGATTGGAAAAGGAAACACACCGAGGCCGCCATCGATTATCAATTTTCGCAGGAGGGGAGCAGGACGCGGGCATCGGCATGGGAATGGTGGGAAGTGAAATTGGAAAAGAAAAGGGCCCTTTAAGTCCATCGCCATACTGCCGTTATTTCGGGAAAGAGGGGGGGAAAAGGAAGGTCCTTCCCGTCCTCGCGACGTAAAGGAAAAACGGAAAGGGGTATTCCGGGGAAGGGGGAGGGGAGGGGGGGGCCAAAGGAAAATATTACTTTTTCGCAAGAAGGAAGAGAAAAAAAGGCAGGGTCTCCTTGATCGTGATCCTGGCCGGAGAAAATTCCGGCAGGAAGGAGAGGGAAAAAACGTCTATAATCCTGTCCCGGAAGGGAAAACGAGCCCGGCGAGAAATCTTCGCCACTTAAAGGGGGGGGGGCACGAATCGCCCCTTCATTTTTCAGGGGGAAGAAAAGAGCGCAGGGGGACATGGGGACAATACGGCGCCCCCTTATTTCTTGGGAGAAAAGGGGAAGGTGATCCCCCCCGCCCGGTTGCACAAGAGGCATGGGGGGGACATCTTCTATTCCCCCCGGGGGGAGGGGTTTGGCGGGCCTCTGCGTTGTCGATCTAGGAGGCAGAAGGAAGAGGAGCAAACTTCGTCAATGGGGAGAGGACTCGCTCGGAGCAAACGATTTCCAGCGCTTGCCAGAGGGAAATTGCCAGGGAAAAGAGGGAAGGAAGGTTGCGCCCCTTTTGACAGGAGGAAAAAAGAGGAGGGGAATTCTGCCACGCGCGGCGTATTCGCCGTACGCAATCAGGGGAAAAAAAAGCGGTTGGGAGGGGAGGGGGGGGAATAGCTGTCTTTCTATTTTCGAGGAAAAAAACCGAACACACAAGGCAATCGACCGCATCCTGTTTTGAGACTCTCGAAAAAGACGAGAGCCCACGGGGTCTTTGTTCAAGCTCCGGGCGGATGGGAAAAAAAAAAAAAGAGGTTCCTGCTCTTTTTGAGGCGAGCGAAAACAACGCTTGACAAAAAAGAAAGGAAGCAAGATGAATCCAAACGGCGGAAAAGGACTAGGAAAAAAGAGGGCACGCACCGGTTCTCATTTATTACTCGAAGAGAAAGAAAGAAAACGAAGAGCATCAATGTAACTCTGGCCGGATGGGTGGAAAACCCCCTTCCCATCCCTGAGGAAAGAAGAAAGAAAAGAAGAGAAAGGGACATCGCAACCACACGATCTTGTCAAAGGAAGAAAATGGTAGAGGAAGACCCCTCTTTCTGACCAGAAGAGGGAAATTCCCACAACCATTTCCCCATACGAGAAGTGGAATCTGAGGGGGGGGTTTGTAAGTTTTCTCCTGGGGGGAAAGGGGGGACGCTCTCTCATTATGTACTTATTGGCATCACAAAACAAGCCCTAAAAACTCTTCTTCTCTTTTGATGGGGGGACGTCTGCAAAATTTTGCCCAAAAAAAAAAACGGGGGGGGGGGTGCATTGCTTCCTGCCGTAATCGGAGAAAGGAAGGAAGCGCCTTTGGCCTGCGACAAGGCCTAGGAAGGGAGGGGGGGGGGGGATGTTGGATTTTTTTGTTTTGGGGTGGGAACCCCGTGTTGTTTGGCTGTTCTGATCCGAAAATACCCGCGCTTTTCCCTTGGCCGTCAGAAAAAAGGGAAAAGAGGGTGATCGGGAGCGGCGGACCCGGGGCGAAACGGTGGCTGGAGGGGGAGAAATGAAGAAGGGAAGGGAAGAAGAGAGCGGCTCCCCATAACTTCGATGGAGGGAGGAGGTTTTGTAACTCGGTTTCCTTTTTGGACTAACAGCACAACCGAAGAAATGGGCGGAAGGAAAGGGTGCGGTGGCGGTAGTTTCCTGTAGTTCAGAGGAGGGGGAGTATTGACGACGAAGTGGGGAAAACGACGGGAGGAGGGGAGAATGCAGGCTTCTGTTGGGGAGGGAGGAAA
>Ga0179593_1667864_pt1 | contig 12388 bp, 15 predicted proteins | sample CZODoug2_1_08_16_FD_185931 | JGI IMG/M metagenome (GOLD analysis project Ga0179593, IMG submission 185931) | Vadose zone soil fungal communities from Angelo Coast Range Reserve, California, USA - CZODoug2_1_08_16fungal (PacBio error correction) | ecosystem: Environmental > Terrestrial > Soil >...
CGAGTTCAAAACAGCCGAAGACCAGGGGGGATGGTTGGGAAAAAAAAGGAAGTCCGCCCCGCGACAAGGGGGAAGCAGTGAAAAATGACCATCGAGGGGAAAGGGGGCCGACAACTACCCGATCGGGAGGGGGTCACCCCGAAAGGGAAAAAAGGGTTTTTCAATGGGAAAAAAAAAATGACCTCATCCTGGCACATAGAAGAAGATAAACACATCGCAAGGAAGGCGGAGGCGCCTGAAAAAACCAAAGACGAGAGACATTAGAGTGGGAGAAGGCAGGCCTTGTGCAAAAGGAAAACCGCCCCTACCTTAAAAAGAGTGAAGCACACTGGCCGGGGAAAAAAAGCAAGGGTCCAGGGGGGGGAAGCAGGAGCCCTTGGAATCAGTGGGGAGCGAAAGGGTGAAAAAAAGCCCCTCCCTCCAGGGAAAAAAAAGCCTATGAGAAGGGGGTGGGGCGCAAAAAAGGGCCGTCTTGTTGGGGGAAAACTCGCGGAGCGAACCAAACCGCTAGTGGAATATTAAGGACGTCTAAAAGTTCCCTCTAAAATCCAAGGACAGGGCCATGGGGGGCCAGCGTGATGGGACGAAAAAGGTGGGTCATGTGGTTTGGGGTGCCACTGGAGAAGCCTGCGTCGTCCGGGTGAGGGAAGGGAAGGTGGGAAAGAAGGGGGTCCAAGGCGTGGGGAAAGAGGGAGGGAACTGGTGCGGTGTGGCCAGGAAGACGTCGGAGGGGAGGGGGCGGCTGTCTTTGAAAGACAGGAGAAGGTATTAGGGGGAAACGGGCGGACTGGAGCAGGAAAAGAAGTGGAGATTGGGGGAGAAAGGGGGAGGTCGGCAGACATCTGGCAAAAAATGTCCCGGTTCTGACGTGGGGAAAGGGGGAGGCAGAAAGGGGGAAAAAAAACGATGACTTCTTAGATGAAAAAGGGGTGAAGAGGGTCTAGGGAGGGAAGGTCAGGAGAAGGGATCAGAAAAAAAAAAAATCTATTATCTTCTGGGGGGGACGTGGGGGCCTGGATTCCCTTATCCGGGGGGGGGGGGGGGGGGGGGGGGGGGGGTTTGAAGGGAGGAAGAACCCCTTACTTGTAGAGGGGAGGAGGCTTGACAGAAGAAAATAGTGCCTACCCCTACTTCCCGAGGTGTGCCGGCAAGAAAGAAAAAAAGAAAGTTTCATAAGGGTCCCAATAACGGCGGGGGGGTTTTCTCTCCCCCCAAAAAGGACAAAAAATGGACTGTTCCCGGAGGAGAAAAGGGGGGGCCCCTCAATCCGGCGGAGGGGGAACAGGGCGTTGGGAAAATGAGGGAAGGGAAAATAGGGATCGTTCGTGGCATCAACCTCGCCCAGGCGAGGAGGGTTTACGAAAAGAGCTTGAGACCTGGAGCACTGTCATTGGGGGGGGGGCGGATGTGGGGCCGGGGGAGGGGCGGTTCATGAGGGGGAATCCTGCAGGTGGGGGGGGTGGCGAAGAAAAAGTGCTTGCAGGAACGGGCAAAAGGAAAACTGCTGGGAAAAGTCAGGGGCGGTAAAGGGTCTAGGAAATGTTCGAAAAACCGAAGGGGAAAAAAAACCGACGGGGGGGGGGAAGGCTGAGTACGGGAAAAGCCAGGGAAGGGAAGGCTTCTTCCAAAAAAAAAGAGGGAAAAATTTTGTCTGGGAAAAAACAGACGTATACTGGCCAGGGGGAAAAGAGGGCAAACGTTTGGGGACCGTGCGGAAAGAAAGGGCGTGCCCAGGGAGAAAGGCCACCATGGCGAAAAAAAAAAAAAAAGGGTCAAGGGGAAAAAGCCATGGCAATAGAAAAAAGGGGAAAAAAGCAGTTCATCAGGGGGGGGAGAGCCCCAGCCAGAAAGGAGGATGGGTCCCCTTGCCAGAAAGGGGTGGAAAAGACTCTTGAAAAAAAGAAAACCGGAGCAAAAAAACATCGACCGCACAGGGGGGAAAAAAAAAAAAGGAAACGATTATGATCCGCCTTGTCCAAGGGGGGGGGGGGGGGACCTGGGGGGGGGAAAAAAGACGGTAGGCGTTAGATCGCGGAGGGAGGACCGGAAGGGGAAGGAAGGAGGGCCCGGACAACTCCTCGAAGGAAAAAAAAAAAGGGGGGGACCTGCCTGCAGGCAAAGGAAAGGGGGGGGGGATCACAAAAAAAAAAACCACCTCCTCGGCCCGTCCGAAGGAAAAGAAAAGGCCCTATGAAGGGAGAGAATCAACAGAGCGGCGCACAGGGAAAGAAGCTCCACCCGATTCTTTGGGGAAAGAAAAAGGGGCGTCAGAAAAAGAGGGAAAGTACTTGTCTTACTCGATGAAAAAAAAAAGGAGAGAAACAAAAAAAACGGAGGAGGAGGAAAATAAAGTCAGCAGGGGAAAAGGGAAAAAAAAAAAAGACCGGGGTCTTCGTTCCGTTTGGGAAGCCAGTGTCCCGCCATCCCCAAAAGGAAATCGGTGAACGTAAGGGGCAGACGCCGAGGAGTTGTCTTCGGGAAAAGGTTAATCGACCTTTCCCTAGCAAGGGAAGAAGGTAGTGGGGGGGGGGAGGGAACCAACGGCCTGTTTAAAAAAAGGCACTACCGCCAAATGAACCGACCTGGACCGAATCATTCTCCTTCGGAGGAAGGAAAAACCTGCCGGCGCAGAGAAAGGGAAAGGACCTAGAGGAAGGAAAAAAAAAAACGAATGTCCACCGGGACAAGAAAAAAAGGGTTGGCAAAGAAAAAATTAGCTCTCGAGAAAATAGGGGGGGGCCATCTTTTCGGAAAAGGGGGGGAAGACCGGCAGAGGGGGGCCTTCCAACCGTGGGGAGCAGGGGGGGGAAAGAAAACCCCTCAAAAAAAAAAGGGGCAGAAACGGCGGGGAGGAAAACCTACCCTGACGACAGGGAGGCAAAGAAAAAAGGAAACAAATGCCTGGGACCAAGCTGGTCTCCATGGCAAAAAAAGCCCCCATGTCAAACCGGCCATCGGGGGAAAGGAAGGGGCCACGGTTTCCTCTTAAAAACAAAGGGACCATGGACCACAGAGGAAAAGGGTCTACGAAAAATGTGGGAAAGGGTCAAGGGGGAAAAAAGCTTGTTTGTGAGGAGCTCAAACGGGCGAAAACGGCGTTCAAAGAAAGGGGGGGAATCTGTTCGGAGAAGGGACTGGAGGGAAAAGAAGACCCTCGCCAAAGAAAAGAAGGGGTTTCCGTGGTGAGAAAACCCCCTAAACAGGGAACGGGGGGGGGACCACGCCCCAAAAGGAAGGGTCTTTGGGGAACTGTAGGGGGGGAAAAAACACTGCAAAAAAAAAGAAGGCCTCAGAAAATGAAACCCGAAAAAAAAAAAATCCAACGAAAAAAGCAACACAACAAAAACTCATACCTTGGCATAAAAAAAAAAAAAAAAAGCTCTTCTTTTCCAAAGAAAAAACTTCTAAGAAAGGGAGAAAAAGAAAGGGAGTTGTTCCACTCCGGGAGGACTCTCAAAAACGAAGAGGCCCAGGGGACCACCTAAAAAAATGTCCCCATTCCCCCGAAAAAAGGAAAAGGGCCATGTGAAATGGGGAAAACTAAATACCACCCAATTGAACTCGAAAGGGGACTATCTCTTCCCTCGAAAAAACGTCGAAAAAACCACGGCCACAAAGGGCAAGCCTCGGGGGGAAAAAAAAAAAAAAAAGGAAAAGTGGGTTCTTCAATAAAAGGGGGTCCCCGCCCTAGGTCACCAAAAACATCCGGGAGAAAAGAACAGAAACAAACCGACCACTCAACCGAACGTGAGAAAGCAAACTTTCTGAAGCCCCTCCGATACAACATCCAAAAAAAGCATCTCTAGGAAGGATGCATGGGGAAAGAAAAACAGTCCGTGCGAAAAAAAAGGCCACGAGAAAACGAGGGGGGACCACAAAAAAAAGAAAAGGACGAGCCTAAAGAGAGGGGACGATCGCACCTGTCTGCCGAAAAACTTTGTAGGAAAAAAAGTCGATTGGCTCAAAAAAGGAAAGAACGCCAGAAGGCGCCCAAAAAAAGAAATCGCCCGGAAAAGACAGTAACGCCGCTACGAACTAAGAGAGACGGCTGAATCCTAAAGGAAGCCAAAAACCGCGCTCCAGAAAGTCGGCGGGGGAACAAAAAAAAAAAGACCAAAAAAACCTACGCCGCAAGAAAAAAACTAAAAGGGAACACATTCATCCTCAAAAAAAGACAACCCCAAAAAGGGGATACCCCCCCGCGTTGGTCAAAACCATAACACCCCCAGGAAGGGGGAAAAAAGTTCCCAGTCACTCGGGAAAAAAAAAGAGCACCCTGCAAAGAAAAGGTCCTTCTCATTACAAGGGGAAAAACTCCAGTCACCCACTTCCCAACTTCCCCGAAACGGGCCGAAAAAAAAAGGGATCGCTGTCCTTTACTCTAAAAAAAGAGTCCTACACAGAAGAGATGCATTCCAGATAAAAAGAGGGGGGAGAGAAACATAGCGGAGTGTGTAGAAGGAGGGGGATACTAAAGTAGAACCACTGAGCCAACAAAACCTTCTCGGCAAACCCTACGGAAACACGGTCAGGGCCCAAAGGGGGGGGGTGGGGAATCTTCTGTAGGGAGGCCTGATTGAAACGGCACACGGGTCCCCGGCAAAGGGAAAGGATATGAAAAAAAAAATGACGAAAGAATGGTTCGAAAAGAGGAGGGGTTCTACCCGCGCCATCCGCAGCATCAAGGATGCTCTGTGTTTTCGAAGGGGCAGTAAAAAAAAAGGAAAGGGGGAAAGCTTTCCAGGTCCCCAAAACCAAAAAGCCATTCAAAGGGAGGGAACTAAACGATGAACCACGCAGTTGTTCAGGAAAAGGTCCTTAAAAGGTCCCAAGCAGCCGAGAAGGGGTCGAGGGGAAAAAAAAAGGGGGTGCCGATCAAAACTGTTAAAAACCATGCCCGTCACAAAAAGGGAGGTGGGGGGGGGGGGGGTCCTGGTTTGGGGAAGTCGACTTTCCAAAAATCGCGGGAAAAAAGGGCTTCCGACGAGAAAAAAACAACAACAGAGAGAGAGAGGGGGGTAAGTTCGAAGTCCAAGGAAAAAAAAAGGGCCGAAGACTCAGTCGGGGGGGGGGGGAACACGGGGAAAAAAATAAGGAGTCGCCCAAAAAAACATCGCGGAGAACATCAAATTGAGTACGAGAGGAAAAGACACCTTACCAGAAAAAAATGGGGGAAACCGAGACCCGAAGGGAAATTTGGGAAAACCTGTAGGGTTCTGCTGGCAGAGGGGGGGGGAAAAAAAAAAAAAGCTCTCACAGAAAAAGGTATCGGAGGCAAAAGGGGGGGTCCGACAAAGTACTATAAAAATTTCAGGGAGAGGAGAACTGCCGGACCCTTGACAGGAAGAAGCCACTTACCTGAAAAACATCCGGGGGGGGGAAAGGATGGACGGTGGCCGCCTGACGGAGCAGCCCTTGGGTGTTGGGGGCCAAAGTGGCTGCGAACGGGGTGGAAAAAAAAACTCCCTCCCTAAAAGGGGGAAAGATGTGGCTTCGCCAGGGGAAAAGCAGCTTTACAGGGGATCCGAAGGAGCCGTCAAGGACCGCTAGTGGCGGGACGGGAAGGGGGGATTTCGGACAAGCTGGAAAAAAGAGCGGAAAAAAAACCTTTCTTAGGGGTTTTCCAACCGGAAGGGGAAAAGTCCCCTTTGGCAGGGGGGGGAATGTGACCACTTGTCCCTGGGGAAGAAAAAGGCGTCTCAGGGGAAATGTTCGGAGGGGCGAAGGGTCAAGGTGCGGTGGGTCGGGAAAGGGTCTGGTGGTTGGGGGGGGAGGGAAGCAAAAGTAGGGGGAAGGGGGGGTGTTGGCGGCAGTAACTCAGAAGGGGGGGTCGAGTTAGGTTTTCGTAGGCGGAAGGGGAAAAGGACCGTTCGATTTAGGGGACCGAGGGAGGGGGCCGTAAATATGGCCTGACTGTCTTCCCGGGGGGGAAGGGGACGACTGTGGGGAAAAAAAGGCCCTGCCTCGAAAGAAGGGAAAATCGTAGATGTCGAGCACGTGCTGTGGTGCGGAAAAAAGGGTTGGGGGAGTCCCACGAAGTTGTCGAGGAAAAAAAAGGAAAAAAATCGATGATCTTTGAAAAAAGGGGTCTGGGGTGGGGGAGGGGAGACAAGGATGACCGAGGCCGTGGCGGTGCGGTTGGAAAAAAAAGGAGGGGGAAACGTGTGGACCGCCGGGCGGGGATGGGAGGGAGGGCAGAGGTGGAGGCCAAGGGAAAAAAAGACCCCGACGGGGGGGAACACGAGGGGGGGAGAACGTTGACGGCGCAGAGACAGCAGGGGCCATAGGGCTTAAAAAAAAAGAGGGGGGTGGCACGAAGTTTGACAGGGAACAGTTTCGGCAAGGGGAACAAATTCCCGGGTGGGAAAGTGGCCCGCAAGGCGGCAGAAAAAAAGGGGTGGGGTTAACCCGGCCGGGTGACCTCGCGGAAGGAAGAAGGGGAGGAACTCGTGCTTGGTGCCCAGAAAGAAAAAAGAAGCCGTTCGGGGGAAAAGGTGTCAAGGGGGCAGGACGAGACTTTGACCATTGTTCGTTGCTGAGTGATGGGGATCGGTCCACAAAGGGAGACTCCTTCTTTTGGGGGAGAAACGCCGGGCCGAAAAAAGTACCGGGCAGCGGATCTGACTGGGGGGGAAAAAGTAGGAGTGCTGGTGCGGGGTACAGAGGGAGGCCGTTTGGGACGCCCGAAGAAACCCGACGTAGAAAAAGGAAAACTACATCGCAAGCCCAGAGAGCAGGTGCGGAAAGGAAAACCTCTCCTAAAATTTTAGGAGGAAATGGGGTTCCGTAAGAGTGGCGCATCGGGGTGGGGACAAAAAACCGGGTTTTGGACGTGGGGACGGGAGGGGAACGCCCGTATTGAAGCGTGACATGGGGGGAGGAAAAACCATCCCCCGTGTGAGGGGGGGACAAAAGTTCCTATACGGGCCCGGGCATGTCAAAGGGTCGGTGAAGGAAGACCATTGGCAATGGGAGGATTTGGGGGAAATGACAATTATCCCCAGGGGGGGGGACCAGCTGCCGGTTGAAACAGAACATCGACCCAGAAAACAGGGATCTAGTATAAGCTTGGCCAAAAGGGGGTTGTCCCTTGCGGTGAGGAGGGAAAGCACGGCAAGGGTCATAGCGTTCGGAAGGAGCCGGGGCAAAGAACGGACGCGAGTGCCTAGAGGGAAAGGGAGGGGCCCGTCTTGGCCAAAAAAAAAAACAAAATCCGGTGAGAGAAGAAAAGAAAAAAAAAACTCGTCCCAAAGATTCCGGCAAGGGGAGGGAGGAATCGACTCCCCGGCGAAGAACCGAAGAGGCAAGGAAAAGGGCGACTGCCCTCTCAAAGGGATGTGGATGCGGTACCCGGAAAGGGCATAAACGAACGAAGCCCTGGGGAAGGAGAATAACGCCTACTGCATAAAAAACAACAAACGGAAAGGGAGAGAGGGGAGATCATAGAAAAAGGAAGGGGGGGGATACGAGTACTCCCCAAGACCGTGACACGTTGATAGGCCAGACAGGTAAGGGAAAGTCCTAGGGGGGGAGCTTTTCCCCTGGAAACTCGTTTAGTGCCGCAAAGAGGACATTCTCCTTCTAGAAAAAAGAGAAAAAAATGGGCCGAAAAAAACTGTCTTTCCCAACGGCTTGGTGGAGTCCACGGCAGGGAAAAAATGCACACTTCCTTTCGAGGAAAAATCCCTAGGGGAGGAAAAAAAGGCTCCTGGAGACCTAACGCTATGAAAAAAACGCTAACCCTCACCGAAAGGGAAAAAAAAGGAAAAACAGGGAACAAATGCCGAGACTACTCGGGGGGGCCGTGCCCTTATAGGGAGAACAGCTTGTCGATGGAAAAAAGGACACCACTACCTTAAAAGGTGTCCCGGCACAAAAAGGGGGGGGATCCTTTTCAAGACAATCCCCGCCATGCTGGCACAAGGGGGGTCGCTCCCGGGGGATGAATACCTGAAGCGTTGGGAACTTCCCCAATAAGGTAATTATAAGGGGAAACCTCAGGCTGGGTCGCGCAGGGTCCCTGCCCCCCAGGCCCGGGAAAAAAGAAGCGGCCTAACTCCGAAAAAGGGACAACAGAAGAAAAAAAAAACCAAGTGGAAAAACCCTGTACCAAGATTAGAAAAAAAAGAGAACTCCCTGGGGCCTTGTGTCAAAGAAAGGGGAAAAAACACCAAAACTCTTGTCCGCCAACTGCCCACAAAGAAGAAGGCGTTCCTGGGGGAAAACGTCACGTGGGTGGGGAGGCGACCGTATTGCAAAAAATGTCGCCGGAGAAGACCCCGCGAAAAAGCACATTCACTTTCAAAACCCTGGCGGAAAGGGGAGGGTTGTTTGCCCCCGCAAAAAAAATTCGCCCACCAAAAAAAAGGGAGGCCCCGTTGAACCGCAAAAAGAACCTCAGCAACGAACAGAAGAAAGTGGCTCCCGGCTGGAATTTTGCCTCGACAAACTAAAAACAAAGAACTGGCTCGACCAAGGAGGAAAAAAAAAGGGGAAAGGTGGCCCACTCTAAAAAAAAGAACTGGTGACTCGACGAGAAACAAACCGCCGTAAACAAAATAACACCTTGCGGGCCAAGGCCGCCGTCGAAGAACCCGGGCACCATGTGGCCAAGGTGGAAGAAAGGGGGAAAAAAAACCAAGGAAAGTTCGACCTAAAATCCGTGGCATTCCCGGTGGTGGATAAACGGAACGCCCGGACACAAAAGGGAAAGAAACTCATGGCCCGTCGGGGGGAAATTCATGGGCCTCAGGAAATAGGTTCCAAAAAAGAAGACGCAACAAAAAAAAAAAAAAAAAACAAAAAAACTACAAAAAAAACCGTCAGCCTGAAGAAAAGACGTGCTTTCGAAGGGGGAGGGAAAGGTCTTCGAAAACAAAGGAAAAGAAAAAAAAAAAAAAAAAAAAAGCCTCATCCGAGGGGATACGCTAAGACGACTTCTGTGGCCGCAACATAAGAGAAAAAAAGGACCCTTGAACAGCAGAAACCATCTGAAAAAAAATCATCGTCGGAAGGGGGGGGAGGACCGAAAAAAGGAGAGAAGGCGAACCGTGAAAAAAAAAAGATGCCGGAACGCAAAGAGAAAGCACCCCATCCGCAAAGCCCCCTCCTACGAACTGAATACAAGAACTTCGAGTCTACCTAAAAGGAAACCGAAAAACCACGGCCGACACGGACGAGCCAAAAAAACACAAAACAAACCAGAACCCGAACGGGTCATCCCGACGAATAAAGTGGTACCGCAAGCCAAACCATCAATCAAAACCGTCCTACTGCACAGGAAAAAAAGGCAATGTGGGTTTCCCCCAACAGCCAAATCACAACGCACAGCCACGGGAGCAATCAAGAAAAATTCCCCCCAAAAACAAACCCATTGCACCATCCACGCATTGGGCCCAACTGACTCTTAAAAGAAAAAAAAAAAAGGAAAGGGTCCGTTTCGCGGGGGAAATCCTTGTTCACAAGTCACTTGTCCCGGACGCGAAGGAGCCCTGGGATGGGGGAATAACTCTTCCAGGAAAAACGTTAAAAGCGAGACATGCGAAGCCCAAAAGGCGTCTCAAAAAAAAAAGGAGGAGGGACGGCCAACGTCGAGGCAGCCAAAAACACCCAATGCTCCAGGAAAATCAAAGACCGTGTGTGTCACCTTCCAGATGGGAAAAAAAAAAAAGGCCCATTTCCGGTCGGGAGGGGAGGGGAAAAACGGGGTCCGGATCCGGAGGCACATGGTACAGGAAGTAGTCTTTTGGGAGGGACCGCGGCCCGCCCCAAAAACACTCAACCAAGCCCGGTACAAGGTTGGGAGGAAATGTTGCGAGAGGTGGCTGAAACGATGCCCGATGAAAAGAGGGGCCAAACCCTTTTACCATGTGAGAGCGGATGGACACAAGCTACTAGAGGGGGGCGCGACATCAGAAGGGCGAAACGATGTCATCAGAGAATGGAAAAAAGGGGCCTAACAACAGAAGAGTTTACAAAACAAGGTGCCAAAAAACTGGTGTTCGGCTGTGCGTACGGAGAAAGAGAGACCTAGAACCAACAGAATAGATAAGTAGAGTACGGAGGCGACCGCCAGCCAGAAGAAGGAAGGGGGGGTTTGGGAAGTCGCCGCCCGAAAGCGCACATGGCATGCCAAATCGAGGGTCGCGACGAACCCTAGGATTCGTCGAGGTGGGAAGAAACTCCTGAAATTTTGTAAGGGACTATCGGCATGCAAGTGGGGGGGGGGGGACGCCAATCTCGAAAAACTGTGAACGGCCTGGAGCGGAGGCGGCGGGTCGACCCAAAGAGAGGGAGATCTGGGAAAGGGCATCGGGAAAAGGCGGACGGAAACCCGGTTCGGCCTCCCAGGACCGTCGAACGATGGAAGGCCCATCTGGCGTTGGAAAGCTGGGGAGGAAAGCACACCCTTGGGGGTCAGTTGGAGGACAAAGTGGGGCACCGTCCTCACCACCCTACAGGAGGAAGCGCAAAGAAAAGCGCATGCCTCGCCGTGAGGGGTGGTACGCGGGGGGAGTCAGGCCCCAGCAGGGGCGCCGAACGGGGGGGAGGGGTACCCAGGCTTGTTAAACGGTACCTGGAAGGGGAAGGTGTCGTTGCAAAATGTACCTTTGGCCAGGGGGACGTAAAAAAAAAAACTTGAAGGGGGAAATCACTTCCTCGTGATGGCGGGGAAAGGGGGAAAAAATGGGGTCAGGAGGCGTGCGGGTCTGGGGCCGACCCAAACGTTCGAGGCGGGGTTGGGGGGGGGGGGGGGAAAAGGGCGGTAGGAAAAGAAAGTCTTAGGCGCCGGACTGGGGAGGAAAAGTGGGCGATTTTGCGAGGGGGCCCATCCGGGGTGGGGGGGGGTTCAGACACTCGATCGGTTCCCGGGGGAGGGAAGGGAAGTGGATGATCCCCGTGTGCAGGAAAAAAAAAAGGGGTTCGGCGTGTCACAAGCGGTTCAGTGGATCAACTAAGGAAGAGCCACAGAATGAGCTTTTGGGGGAGGTTGGACCGGTTTAGGGGGGGGCGAAGCCCACGGGATGAAAAAGGAAAGACGTTTTTAGGAATAAGTTTGGAAGCGGGATCCGGGGGGTGGGAATGAAGTCTGGCGGCGGGGACCGAGGGCGAAGGCAAAAGTGAACGGAGGGGGGACACTTACCTAAAAATAAAACGTTGTGGCACCGGAATCGGGGGAAAATAACTAAGATAAGGGAAGATCCCACACACACAAGGGACAGACGGCGGTTGGTCGAAGGGGAAAAAAAGGGGTGGTCAATTCTCCAGGCACAAAAAGGGTCTAGTCAAGGGCCCGAAAAGCGGGCTGGAGGGTTTCGTTTTTGTAAAGTGACCTCGGAAAAAAAGTTCGAGAACGAAATTAGTTCTGAAAAGTTCCCGAAAAAAAAAATTCGGGTAGGGTGTCGAGGAAAAGCCAAATAGCTTGACAGCGGAACTTGAGTTCGTGGACGGAGTAAACGGGAGGGGGAGCGGTCATGCGGAACAGAAAAGACGTTTTTGTTGTCTAAGAGGGCGGGCTCCAAAATAAAACAGTCCGGGAAGACAACTGGGTCTGGCTTTAAGGGAAAGACGGGGGTTGCTCGTGTTTCTAGTGCGGCAAGGGCACTTGTTACAAAACAAGCGAGAGGCCCTATCAAATCCAAATTGAACTGCTTCACAGTAGGTTCATAGGCCCCGTTATCATAGTAGTCCGGGCTGCCAGGTTGAAAGTATTCGTAGGAACGCTTCCTAGGGCAAAAAAGTTTCAACAAAAGGGAACAGTCGCAAAAACCTGGGCAGCATCTTTTTCAGTGGCACGGGTTTTTGGGACAAAAAAAAGGGTCGTTATTGAGAAACCATGGGCGGAAGGGGGAAAAAAATGCGACCCGTAAAAAAAGGTTCCCACACAAGACCTGGCATAGACGGTCAGGGTGGCCCGTCAAAAAGGATGCACGGTCGAAGCGAAAGGACGTTTGTGCCTTTCAGAAAGACCAGTGAGTACACCCCAGGTGGAATTAATTTGACCAGCCGACCGGTCGGCCACAGGAAAAAGAAAAAAAGCTGGCCCGAAAAAGGGGAGTAATACGCCCTTTGGAACCTTAGGGGGGTGGTTCCACGTTGGAGAATCGGCAAAGGCAATAAGAGTGAGGGCCGCGCCAGGCAGGAGAGGGGAAGAGAAGAAGAATTTTCTCTACCGGAAAAGGGGAGGGAAAGTGTGTGAAAGGGAAGAAAAAAACAGGGAAGTGGATGCATCAAAAAAGACTTTGGCCGTCAACAGGTCGGGTGAAGGGGTTGCGCCCGGGACCGAAGAACGGGAAGAGGAGAAAAGACGGCCCGCCTCCACCCAGGAAGGGAAAAGAACCCCCGGCGGCATCAACAGACGGGTGAAGAAGGGGGTCTTGGGCCGGGG
>Ga0179593_1293407_pt1 | contig 12387 bp, 19 predicted proteins | sample CZODoug2_1_08_16_FD_185931 | JGI IMG/M metagenome (GOLD analysis project Ga0179593, IMG submission 185931) | Vadose zone soil fungal communities from Angelo Coast Range Reserve, California, USA - CZODoug2_1_08_16fungal (PacBio error correction) | ecosystem: Environmental > Terrestrial > Soil >...
ACCGCCACCTCAAAATTCCACCCATGGGAGAGTGACATCAGAAAACGTCCCCTAAAAGGGAATCGAAACAAAGAGACGGGAAAGAGGGGTAGCAGGAAATAGTCGGAAAGGGGGAGGCAATCACGCCAAGCTGTAGCTCACAAGATAGCGGCAAGATGACTCAAACGCGTGCGAGAGCCGAAAAGATGTGGGTCGTTCGGGGCGCAGCCGGGAATGTAAAAAACCACCGCGGCCGGAGGCGAAGTCCTGGAAAAGACGTTTTTGAGGCATCAAGAGGGGCGAAAAAAAAATTGCGCAACCTCCTCAAGGCGCCAGCACTCGCGAAAAAAAGCCGGATTTTTGGGTCAAGTAAAAGAGCAAGAACATTGAGAAGCCAGGTATTGGCCGAAAAAAGAATAACGCAGGTGGACGAAACTGAGGATGGTTTCCGCCTGCACCGGCATAGGTAGAGGAAGGACATCATGGAGAAAAAAGGCGGATAGGCGGTCGGACGTCGGCGTGGGAAGAAAAAGGTTAGTCCTGTTCAGGTCTCAGCAAACATAACACCGCACCAAAGATATGACTGATGGGCCAAGATAAACCGAAAACAGCAGTGAACCTTGAGGGGGAGGAGAGGGTCTTGACTGATCCAAAATGGGAAGGGAAAGAAGTACATTAAGAAGAAATCCATGAGAGGATCGTGTGGTCATGGGGGAAAAAGGGCTACCAGAGACGGGCTGACACGAGGGGGGAGAACAGACTCGGAGGGAAAAGGAGTGACATGGAACTAAAAGACCTTGGGGAACTCGGCGGACGGGAAAAAACAGCGATGCATGTGGAGGGGGTTAAAAAAAAAGGGCCTTGGCAATTCCGAGAACAGATCAAGTTTGCCAGAGATCAGCGAAACAACCCTGTTTAGGTCCAAATCCAGGAGGGAGAAGGGAGAAGGTGAGCCCGCGGATGCGCCTGCCGGAAAGAGCCGACGATGGCGATCAGAGCTCGGAAGCACTCGAGCAAAGGGAAAGAATTTGGCATTGTCTATCGAAAGTGGGGGGGTCTGGGGGGAGGGATCAAAAGCAGAGTGACGGTCACGGCGTCAACGGAGGGGAAGGAGAGGAACCAAACCCGCCCTCAGAAAAAGGAAAAAATGTCTTTGAAAGGAGGGGGGGAGAACGTCATGAACATGCGGGGAAAGCCCCTTAGCCGGGAGCGCGAACGCTGGTTGTTAAGATCACTATGCCGCAATGAAACGACTATAATTTTTGGAATGTCCTGGGTACAAAAAAAAGGGGTCGGGCTCCAGTTCCGAGAAGCAGGGGTTAGGTGGTGATGAAAAAAAAATGGGAAAACCAGGGAAAGGAAGAGGCCTAAAAGTCTACATCTAAATCACGGAACTCGAGCGCACGCCTCAAAAAACCGACGCGAACTTGTTGGAGAACAGCCTGGAGAAAAAACTGAAGCTCGAACAAAGGAGAAGGAGGAGGCACGGAGGAAGGCCGTGCTATGAGGAACGGAATGGGGCGATGGCGCGAGCGCTGTGGTTGAAGGGAAAGGACGAAATAATCCGAATACTTTCATACTGGGAGGAAAAAAAGAAACCCTCGTTATAGCTCAGACGTGAAAGCCAGGGGAACCTAGACTCGGGAGGTCGTAGAAAACGGATGAAGGAGCGGAGGGATGCTACGGAAGACCTATATCTATAAATGGGGAAGAATGCCAGAAAAGAAACAAATGGTTGGGCGAACACGGGGAAGAGGCTGGGGTCTCTTGGGGGAGATGGGCACATGGCAGGGAATAGGGGGGAAACGCCAAAAATTAGGGTCTCTAGGGAAACATAACTGGCAGAAGAAGGAACATGACGGGACGCCCTCGATGTAAACCTAAAAACATTGAACGTTACAGGGGGATACCACAACGTCTGACAGCGAAAGGGTGGGAGGAGGTTTCAAAGGAAATAGGACATGTCAGAGCCGCCCGAGGACGTGACCGCAGAAGGAAGCGCACCACAGAAGCTGCCTGAAGTCTCGGGGGAAGTCTGGAGCCCAAGAAAGAGGATTCAGCGGCCTGACGAGGATGAAAAGGTCTGGAAAAGAGTTCTACCGGATGAGCTACACAGACGATGCCTGAGGGGAGTTGTCCTAGCACGGAAAAGAAAACGAAGCCTCTTCGCGGTCACGGTTTCTACCAGGGTCCAGGGAGGAAACGAAGAGCCGGGAGCGGCTGTAGGTACGCGGCAAATAGATCGCGGAAGATTAGGAAGGAAGCATCAAAGGGCGGATAGTCAGAAAAGTAAAATGAAAGCACCTTGGGGCATGGTACGACATTATTGACGAAGAGGAGGGGAAAATTGGGAAAAGCTCGGTAACATCAAAGAAGGCAAGTGTCAGACAATGCGCGAACTTTTAAGGGGGGGAAGGCAAAAAAAGAACGGCGGGTGCAACCGGGAGCGGAGGATTCATGCTCAACAACAAAAGCAAAACTCTTGGAGTCACCGATGTCTTAAAAGCAAGAACAGGGAAAATCAAGACCAGATCCCTCCTCGGGGAAAAACAACCTGGCCGGAAGGCCCGATGCAAAAATTGCAAGGTGAACTCTCTAGAAGGATCAACCCCAGAACTGCGAGCAAGAACCGGGAGAAAAAAAGGTGAATAAATCCTAGAAACGAACACGGAAGGTTTCGGAACCGCATGAACCTCGCTATAAACAAAAGGGAAGAGGGAAGAGAGATGTAAAAGTCTCCAGTCAAAAACTTCAAGCGTTCTCGTTTGACATAACAGTCCGGGGCGAATTAGGTATCCGTCGCGACTGGGGTTGGGGAAGCGGAAGAGCGAGTAAACGTCGCAATGCTCGTGAAGGCAGGTGGGGAGCGCGCGGAGCGATATCCGTAGAAGGACCGGGAAGGTGAAAGAAGCAGGAACTCGCCAAGTGGGGGGGCGATTTGTTTCGACGTATGAGAGTCGGGGAGAGACGAAACCGCCGAAAAGGGGGCGAGATTCAAGGGCGCCATAAATGAAAAGGGCACTGGAAAAGGGCACGGCTTCGCATGGAGGATCTTAGATCTTTGTCACAAAGTCGCGGTAAGATCGAAACTGCCTGGGATCAAAAGAAAAGATTCATGAATAGCGATAATAAGGCAATGCCGGGATCGAAGGATACCAACCCCAAAAGAACGGAATCATAGGCAGAAATGAGGTCGGAAAAAAAGCCCTAAGTGAAGAGCCTGTGCGAAATGGGAGTTAACAAGGGGAGACAGAAAACACAGAAATCCCGCTCAACCAGGAGCGATAGGGGCGGGTTCTGCGCATAGAAAAACGCCACCCACAAAATCGGAATCGGGATTGTCGACAGGAGTACAATATGCATGGAAGAAAATTTTTGCCGCTAAGGGAAAAAAACGGCCATCACTTGAATTTTCTCGACAAGAGAGAAGACTGCCCGACTTCTGGGGGGGGGGGCTGGGAAAGAAAAGACAACTTGGGCGGGGACACGAACGTGCGGGTAAGGTCAATGAACGACTTAACCGTGTCAGGAAGGGGGGAAAAAAAAAAAAATTGTCCAAAAGCGGAAGGGGAGAAGGTTCAAGAACCCCGGGTTAAGAAATAGAGATGCGGATCAGTAATGTCAGGAGGAAAGGGCAAGGAAAGAACGGAGACGAGCAGAGACCGAAAGGGTTGAAGACGGAACGGGAAATAAGGTCCCCGCCAGGAACAAATTAGCACAGACTCAGACTCAGAAACAAGAGGGCTTAGGGTCGGAGGGAAAAAAAAGAGATCGGGATAAGACAAAAGGGACCATCAAGCCGGGGGGGGGGGAAAAACCGTTGGAGAAAGAAAACCCCGGCGCTCAAAACGATGGAAATCCCGTAGGATTGGCGCTTGGCAGAACGGACAAAAGGAGGGAGTATGATTGTCCGAAAGGGATCTAAAAAAGGAAGCTCGCTCAAACGAAGAATAGAGAGGGGAAGTCAAACACTCAGGACCTAAAGAACGAGAATTAGGCCTTAATCAGGTAGGCCAACGGAGACAAAAACACAGAATCTTATCTGGTAAGAGGGATCCGCGACGAGTAAAGAAAGGCTAAGGTCTATCAAGGGTATCACACGGTTCTGGAAAAGGGGTGAGGGCAGGATAAATCAAAAGAACACGTCAGGAAAGGGCGCAAAGGACCAGGGTCGCACTGGGATCCAAAAATAGCGAGTGAAATGTAGGAAGGTCCAGTTTAAAGCAGTAGGAACATGCAGGAGCCTGGTGGAGCTCCATTTGGAAAAGATTGACGTCGAACCGACTAATGAGGGAAAAGGGAAAGGTCTTACGGAAAAGAAATTTTGGAGCCTTCAAGGCACGGAAGAGGTGATGACGCTTTCTCCCATAAATCGATGGATCAGAAGAAAAGGCGAGAGAGGGGACAAAAAAAGGATTTCACCGCGCCCCTCGAAATAGGAACTGAACAAGTAAAGGAGAGGCTGAGGCCCCAATCCGCGGAGACAGAGCTCAAAGATGGGAAAAGACTGGATGGGGCGAAAAAATAATTCGGGTGTCAGGGGATACGAAGCAAAGTGGGTCTGGGGGGATAGGAAAAAAGTTCCAGCAAAGGAGGGGGGAATACCCCGAATTGAAAAGTCTACTGGAGGGACAGGAAAAGAAGGTCTATCGAAATATGGGAATGCACCCTCTTTGTTTGTTTCAAGAAGGAGAGGGGAGCCAGGAAAAGCACCGATCAATCAAGGATGTATTGAAGCAGAAAGGGGAGAGTCGACTGGTAACGGTTGCGCAACCAAATCGGGGATGAAAATGAGAAGACAGGGGCGGGGAACCTCAGCAAAAAGCAGGCGTGACTAGGCAGGGGTACCAGACACTACTTTTGGGAGGTAGAGAGAGGGGGCCGAAACGCGGAAGGCGAAAGGGAAATCACCACGGTGTGGTGAGGGGGAAACCTACGGCAAGAAACGCATTGAAATCCGAGGCGAGTGCTCGTGCCTTGTGCACACGCGATACGGGGGGCGAAAAAGGCGAAGAGCAGAGAACGTACGGAGGATGGTGCTTCCCCGCAGACCCGACAGAACAGAAAGGGGGGCAAATTCTAAAATGTGAGGGAGAAACGTTGACTGGGAAAAACGGGGGGGGGGGGAGCAATGCTTTCGGCCGGAAAGATGCGCTCAAAGGGGACGGTTGTCCGAACAGAGAGTACATCTGAGAATCGACTATGGGGATGGAACATCCTTCTGTCCTGCGCAGGGGGAGACAAACAGATCAATGGCGCACCGAACTGGAACCAAAGAAGGAATGGGAAAAAAGGTTACTTCAGAACCTCAGGAGGAAGGTCCATCTCTTGGCAAAACCTTTCGAGAAAAAGACGGGGCGTGAATGCGCCAGACGAACGACGGACAGGGAGAAGGAGCGCATAAGGATTCCTAGCAGGAGGAATCTGGAATCCGCAGGGAGGGGGGGATGGAGTGGAGGGATGCCCCTCTCCAATAGGGGGGAAGAGGGTGGGGGGAGGTCATCCTAGAGACAAAACACCGGGACATAGAGAGGAAACTAATCCCCCCCCACTCAGGTCCAAGGGAAAAGGTTAAACAACTACTAAGATACCACTAAAAAAAAAAGGAGTGAAAAAGGAAACATGATAGAGTAGAGGGAGGGGGATCGTCGAAAGTACGGCGGCTCCGGAAAGGTCAAAGGGTATGAAAAGGCCTCTGGAAAAGACACCCTAGGATCGAGCCATCAGTCGGTTGGGTAAGGGAGGGGGGCGCTCCTGGGAGATGAGGTAAGGTACCGCGTCCGAATTAAATGGTCAGGGAAAAAAAAGAGGGGTTCAATCCAGAGTTCTGCGACCGAATGGTGTGCGCCCTCATCGAGAAGAAATCACAAGCGCACGAAACAGACGATTGAAAAAGTAGAAAAAACGTCACTGTAGAGAATATGGGGAGGAGGGGCTTGAGCAGAAACAATCCTTGCTCCTTCTTCAGAGTGAAAAACAACCCTCTCAAGCATCAGAAGAGGGTGCCTGAAAGGGATCGAACATCAGCAGATCAGGCGGTCGTGTGCCGGAAGATGTTGCAGCAAAACACCGGGGTGTTGCCTTTGAGACGCATCAAACGCCGGCAACTCGAGCAGGTTCAGCCCGCCAAAGGAAACGATATGCTGAGACCGGGGGGGCCCTGCAGAGGGCAACCGCGATAAAGAGGGACCCCGGGAAGGCTCTTGGAAGGCGGGAGGGAAGATTAAGAGAAAGGACCCTCCACACACAAACCAACACTACACAACCCAAAAAACACGGGTGTACCATAAGGCCTCCATGGAGTTCAAAGAAACGACATATAGCAGGAGGTATCGGGTTTGACCCCGGAAGAAGGGAGAAAAGAGAAGTGAGGGAAACAAAGCTGGGAAAGTAAAGGGGCAACAAGGACATAAAACTAACGAGGGACTTGGTGTACACCTGAGGACTGAAACAGAGGGAAGGGAAGGACACGTAATTGGCAAATCAGATTCCTCCAGCAGCACCTTTGTAAGGAGATCATCTACAAAGACATTATAGTCGCCAACGAAAGAGAAGACTAATGGAGAGAGGAAACAACGGGGGGCGGCAATGACTTGGGGTCCTTCCGGTATCACGAAAGCGAAGTATAAAAAAGCTGGGGCGTAGGACGGCCATTAAAGAATGGCATGTCCATATCGACCATGGGGGCCTATTGGGGACTAGGGTCAGAAAGTGGCAGGGGAAAATCGTAATACCGTTATCTTAATTAAACAAAACCCGCACCGAAGAGCCCCGTAGAATTCGAAAGGTGAGGCACAATTATGGGAGGCGCGTCAATCGCCCACGTAAAAAGAACACCCGGAGAAGGAAACCTGTTGCGGTCAAAAGAAATTCGACAGTACCTGCGGCAGGTTTGAATGCAACGTGACAGGGGGAGGACTACGCATATAGGGGTATGTATAGACCTTGGTAACGGACACCGTCATATGAAAAGACAAACTGGTCATAGACAACGGCGGAATCCGAGGACGGGGCGGTCGAAAGTAGAGAAAGTCGAGCAACGAAGGGGGGGGTGGGGGGGTGGGGGGGGGGTAGGGATGTTGTTCGACGAAGACGAAGAGTGGGACAAACAGGGAGGCGGAAGAAAAAAACATCGGCTGGAAGATCTGTGCAAAACTGAAAAGTTGAGGGATGAAGGACCGGGAGTGGAAAGGGCAAGAGAGGCTGTGTTTCACTGGGCCTGATCAAAATAATAAAAAACATACTTGGGCGCTGAAAGACGAGAGAAATAACTAATAAGGACCCCGAGAGGTCACCAGATGTAGAGCAAAGATACTCCCAGAATAACAGCGCGTGATACGGGAATTTGGGGTCTCTGTGTAAAGGCTCACAATACAAGGAGGTTGACTCAGTGAAGGGGCAAGAAGTGAAACCATGAAAAAAAAGGTAAGAGCTACTCTAGTTTTTCTAAGACACTAACAGAAAACGCATTTGCGATCATGGGAAGAGGGATTGATACATTGTTTCTCAGTACCAGTTTGATTAAGAATGTCACGGCCAAACAGTTCGGGGGGCTATAAATTCGATCTACGGAGGGAAAAAGCGACATGATAAGACAAAAAGCTACTCTAATGCGAAAAGGGGTCAATGAAAAGTAGAACACGGGACGAACTGGTAGGCGAGTGTACAACACGGGACAGGGCGAGAGGAAGAATCCTGAGGGAAAGAAACCAAAAAGAGGAAAGACGCGAACGAATCACACCCCAAAGGACGCAGGGCAGGAAAGCATAGGATTCATTCTTTGGAGAAGCCCATAGGTGATAGCTCAGGCGGGAAGAGGGCAAAGTCGAACGCACAAAAAGGGTGGCTGATAATTGTCTAAAGTCAGGGCGGTGGAAAAAAGACACTCTAGAGAACTGATTCTGTCGCGGGGAAAAGATGCGAAATAAGTTGAATAAAAGAGAACTAGAGAACTGCGCGGATTAGACAAGGGTGGTACGGAACTAACCATACAAAAAAAATCCTTACAGAAGGAAAAGGGCAAAAAGTGAACCGGGGGGAAGGGGCATGCGGTATTTAGGATCCTCAAACCGGCGAGAAGAATAGTCGGTCAACGCTTTTATATAGCTTATGAAGCCCTGCAGGCATAGGGAGAAACTTCAAATGAGGGTGGGATATTTCAAGGGGGGCGAACAATGGAAGGAAATCAGAGCAGATTTACAGAGACCGGGCGCGAGGATGGTGACAGATCGGGGAGAAAGAGGTAGAAAAGAACGGTGCGAAAATCGGGATGGAGAGGGGTGGGGAACCACAGAGAAAAGGCGTAGCGGGAGGGAAGAACTACGGTCATGAGTAGAAAAAAAAAAAGACATAGATAAAATCGGGACGGAAAAGAGGTCAGGCAGGCAGAAAAAGGTAACCGGACAGGCTAAAATACCGTCATCTACCCCTCCGCGCAGAAAGAAAAAGCATGTCGCAAAAAAAATTTAAAGAGCTTAAAGGTGTCAAGTGCGGAAAGAGGGATAATTATGGAAAAAAAGCTAACGATCCGCAAACGGTTCTACAATCCTAGCACTAGAAAACGGAGGGGAGAAATCAAGCGCGGAAAAGAGAGGAATAAACAAACACCGGAAGACGAAAAGAACAAGATGATCCATTTATGCGCCGCAAAAAAAATGATTCGAGGCTAGGTGTTCAACATCAAGAGTGGAAAAAGAACACTGGTCCACTTCACAGACGGATGGGAGAGGGGTAGTCGAGCAATGGGGGTTCGATCAGACTTGTGAAGAAAGAGAAGTGCAGAGGGCATCTTATATCAGGAAGGCACAGTGGGGTGCTTCGGAGCGAGCGAGGGAAAAGTCTAAGGAACAGAAGATGAAAAGTAAATACGGGCTTGAAACATCGTGCGAGGGGGGACAGATCAGAATTCGGGGGGTCTAAGAGATATCAATCACAAAAAAAAGGGGGATCGTCAAAAGAGAAGAAAGCGATGATCAAAAGGAAAAAAATATATGAACCGAAAATAAACAGCGGCTTGGAGTGAAACCCCAGTACAGACGAATATTCTAATGCCTTTTCGAAAAAAGAAGATTGGAATAGAGGGTAAAACCAACTGCAATGAAAGGGATGAGAATTATAGAATCGCGACCGGAGTCTCCGCGCTGCAGTAGAAAGGACAGAACGAAGGCAGGAGAAGCTGCCAGAAATGTGTTCGCAGCAGTGGCTAACCAAAAGGAAATACAGAAAGGAGGTAAATGTGCAATGAACATAGGGAAAAAAACCCGAGGATGTCGTTTTGCGAAACAGGTGGGACAATATTAAGGAAAAGTACGTGGTGACAACGAAGCGCATGGGACGAAGTCCAAGAGATTGTCTGATGAGGGGGCAAATTTAACTCTTAGGGGAGCTGGAACAAGAGCTGTGTACACGGGAGGAGTAGAGGGAAAAATCGGGAGGTAGGTCACGGAAAATAGGAGGATTGAAAGGTCAACACCAGTTCCTAAATCGTCGAAAAAAAGTTGAATGTCACAAAAAAAACAAGGAGATGGCCTGCGCGGGAGACACCGGGAAGTGCGGAGAAGTACGGGGACGCGGATAGCAGTGAAAAAGCCGGAATGACGGATAGACCTACTAAGACACTAGGGAACCCGGACGTAATACAATGGAAAAGGACAGAGACTCTACGCAAGAAGGAACCAAGGAACAGACTGGGAGGGGTAAGGGCGAGACGAAAAACAAGATAGGGGAAAATAGTGTCAGGGCGCCTCATCAATTAAAAGACGGCAAGCTCCGGGGGGGAGAAATAAAGGCCATTTAGGATCGGGCTTTCCCGGGTAAAAAAGCGAGCTCAAAACGATGATGGGAGATGGAGAAGAGAACAGGCGGGGGGGGGAACTCAGCAAGGGAGCCAAAAACTGAGAAAAGCCGCCCATTCCAGGGAAGAAGGTACAGCAAAGCACTGAAGATACGTTGAAAAGGACTACCAGCATGCGGGAATTACAGTTGTTAGAAAAGGCGCGCGAAAAACAGAGTACGCGCGTGATAAGAGCGGATCTCGTAGGGGACCTTGTGAGGAAGGGATCCGGGGATCTACAAGTGGTCGGCCTAAAGACCGTGACTGTGTTACGTCTATAAAAAAAGACCCCGATATATGAAAGGCGCAAGACCAAATTTCGACTTCGACAGTGCTCAAAAAAATAGCAGCAGTCAAAGGAGGAATATACCGTGTGGGGCGGTGTGTTGGCTAGGGGCTTTACTGAACAAACAACGTTCCCGAGACTCACGGGGCACTCATTTCTCGTACATTGGGGGTAAGAGGAGCAAACAAAATAACGAAAAGAAAACGCCTATCAAGGGGTCGAAGCGATGAAAAGGTAACGGTTGGGGGGGGGAGACCATAAACTCCGCGCGAAAATGCCCGCTCGGGGCAGCTATGGGTGGGAAGCCCGCCTTAATCACCGCACTCACAGAAAGAGGGGGCTTGGTGGTGGGAGGAGAAGCATAAGGCGCCAAAACGAAAGGGACCGAAAGAGGGAAAGCCCATGACTCTTCAAGGCGCCGCCCGAGAAGCTATTATTCCGGGACATACGAGGAGGGCACGGAATAGGGAGGCCAAAAAGGCAACAAATTCAGGCGGCCATAAGCCGGCGAAGGATGTTCAGAAAACGCATAATCAATACTGAAGAACCATTCTGTAAGTGGCGACGCAAAACAGTAAACATAACCGGTTGGGTAATCGGAGGAGCCTCTGGACCAAAAGCGGATCATAGGGGGGAGGGTAGAGGAACGTTGGGCAAAGGAAAGGAAAAAAGGTTGACGCAAACCGTAAGCTGGGTGGAATGTCCAAAGGTGACAACAAAAGAGGAGAACTGGGTGACTGAAATAAAAAGGTTCTACATCAAAGGCTGGCCGAAAACCGCGGGGGTAATACGCGACTGGGAGGGAAAGGAAATAGGGGGCACACAAATCTGTAGACAGAGGTATTGGGGAGGCGAACGGAATGGAAGGCTCTTGTACAACGGGGACGGAGAAAACACTAACGACCGTGTACAACTAGGGGAAAGAGGGTTAACTGGTACGCTCTGCAAAGCGTAGCAATATCTTTTGGCTGCTGCAGAGATGCTGACACAACCAGGTGGAGAGCGAAAAGGAAAATGACCGGCACGTTGGTTGAATGAACCGATCCAAGGTGAAGGGACAACCGGAACTGGGACTTCTAACCCCGGATGACTGTAAGGAGTGCGATGCCATATGGCACAAAAGACCCACCTGTCCCGGCGCTCAAGATCCGACGGGGAAGGCGAAGCGGAGTGGGGGGGAAAGGGAGTGGGGGCGTGGCGGTGGGGGCTGTACGGCCGCAGGCCCGGGGGAGGGACGCACGCGGGGGTGGTGGTTCAATGTTTGGAGAAAAGGTCGGAAAAAAAAGTAACGTGGCGCGTGTGGAGTCGCCCGAGGCACGAAACAGGATGAGGGTCAAGAAAAAAAAGAATGCATCGAGCGCCAAAACGACCAAAAAAAAGAAAAAGAGGGGCGCAAAAAAAAGACAGAAAAGCGTGGTCGAACAACAATAAGGAGCGCAAACATGACCACAAAGGGCTCGACAGCGCAGCAAGCGGATCAAAAGGGGCAGGGCCTAGGGGATAAAAGGGCGTGGGAGAGCAGCATCCGACGGAAAACAAACAGGAATCTAATCAGGAAGAAAGAAGGTTCGGCCGGAGAATTGTGTGGGGGGTGCGGAGGGAGGACTGAAAAAGCGGAGGGATTGGGGGAAGGGGGGGTGAGGACTTTCATAACTCTTATCACCATCAAACAGACAAAGGGATAGACTAAAGATGAAAAAACCCGCACCCCAACTCTTCACAAGGGGAGGGGGAACACAAAAAGAAAAAAAAAAAAAAAAAAAAAGGCGGACCTGAAAAGAGGAGAAGAAGAGGAGATCTTGCCTTGGACTTGAAGAATGGGCGTCCGAAAAGCACAGATGGGGTGTAGCGCCATTCCAGAGAGAAAAACCCCTGCGGCGATCCGGACGGGTGTGAAGTGGAGCAGCTTCCTTGAGGGATTGGGCTACCACACCCGAAGGAGAGTACCTGAAAGCCACTAAAAAAGGCGGGTTTTGTTGTCTAGACAGCGAGTCTGCGTTGGGGCGGAACAGGAAGGGGGGGCGCGAATCGCACTAAGAGCAAACCAGTAAGGACTCGAACAAATCAAGTATTTTCACAACTAAGGAACTTCTCCCCGCACTGAGAAGGAAAAGCATCATGGACGTCACACTGGGCACTCTGAAACGTAGGAAACAACTGGCGCAATAGGAGTGGGACTGCAGCCAGGGTAGAGAGGCACGGACCAGGAAAGAGGGGGGGGAAAATCGATAGCGGTGGGAAAGACGTCGGAGCTGTAGAGGAGGCGGGCGGTGTTGAATAAAGCCGGATT
>Ga0179593_1306383_pt1 | contig 12387 bp, 12 predicted proteins | sample CZODoug2_1_08_16_FD_185931 | JGI IMG/M metagenome (GOLD analysis project Ga0179593, IMG submission 185931) | Vadose zone soil fungal communities from Angelo Coast Range Reserve, California, USA - CZODoug2_1_08_16fungal (PacBio error correction) | ecosystem: Environmental > Terrestrial > Soil >...
AAAGAAGCTTGAGTACAAAAAGGAGGGTCACAAAAAAAAAAAGGCTTAATGAAGGACAGAAGGGAAAAACAATAGCAAAAAAAAAAATGGGAAGAATGTTAATTGATAAGCTGAAAGGATTTTCTTGTGGGAAGGGTGATTACAGGAAAAGCTTGGAAATATTCCGGCAATCGCCAAAGGGGGGGAGTCACCGATATAACAAAGCTAGGTAATGACTCAGGGTTTGTGGTGACCGTGTTGAAGGGAGAAGAAAAATATTTATCAAGACTCGAGAATCAAGGGAAGAGAGGTCGAAGGAAAACTCCTCCGGGGTAGAAAGGCACTTCCCTAAAAGAAAAGTGGATCTAGGGAAGCGAGTACCCGAGTCAGATCGATCAAGAGGGGGAGGCGATTTGCGTGATAATTCGACGGGGGGGAAAGGAACCCGGATGTCAGACGGCCTCTTGGAAACGGCACGAAGTTAAACAACCGAGTAACGTGGGTTCAGAGGGGAAAGTAGGAACTCTGAATAAGAGAGGAATGAAAAGGGGCAAGACTCAGTTGGGCAGAAAAAGGGGGAGAGCATGACATACAAATGTGAAATACCTCACTAAAGAACAGATTAAAGTTCTTATTGGGGCCTGAGTTTGGGAGGGAGTATATTTGAAAAAGGAAAAAATACACGGCTCGGCGCAAGAGGAACAACTCAAAAACTGATATTCTTGCGTCTCTTGAAAATATGGGAAGAAAGGCCGTCCTTCCAATCTCTCCGAACCCGGAGAAGAGGGAATCAGAACGGCCATGGTTATCAAAGGTTGCTGCGAGGAGAAAAGGAAAGCGTTCTGTGAAAAGAATCCGGGGGAGAAAAGGAGGGGGGGGGAGTACGAACTGTCAGCTAGAATTGAACATGACGAAAAGAGAAGTATACCTCAACGGAAAGGGAATTCAAGGGGTAAGGTACTAACTAAAAATGACTTGGCTTGACGAACTGTGCAAAGAGAAAACAAAAAAAAAATAAGACCGGCGAAAAAGACTACTCTAACTGGAACCGTGTAGCAAAGGAAGGGATAAGCAAACTCTAAAGGCAATGCTACGAACTGTCGAAGCTCTATTCAAGACGAAAGGAGTCGAAAGGGGATCCATTACGCGCTCACACACTATCACAAAAGAAAGCTGGTCCTATAAACCAACACGGCAAAAAAAGAAAAGGAGAGTCGTGTGTTGGAAGAATTTCAACGAATGGACCGTCGTGTACATCCAAGAAACCAAATAAGAGACAAAAATCACTGCGAGGCTTAAAGAGGGGGGCATTCGAGATTAGTAAGGAGACACCCTAAGGGAAAGGGGGCGCATCGAAGATAAAAAAAAATTGACGGGGGATGGCACATTTAAATTCGTGGACACGGAGCGAGAAGGTTTGAATGGGATGAGAACCATTCGTCTTGGAGGGGAAAAGTATGCTTAATACGGCATGGGAAGGCAAAATGAAAGGCATCGTGTTCAAATAGCGGAAGTATTCCTTTCATCTCGGGGGAAGGAAGGACGCATTTTCTGAAGGCGATGAAGAAAGAAGATAGAAACCTGTACTTGAAGAGTGTCTGGAGACTAGCCCATCTCAGGAAATGCAGGGAGCACAAATCGCTTAAGAGATGGGGAAAAGAGAGCAGGCGTACTGCAACCAGCAAAAATAGGGTGGAGGGTAAGTTGGAGCATCGCAAGACTCTTGGGGGTTCGGAAAGGTGAGGGGGGGGGTCTGTGGGGAGCAAAACTGAAGCGTCAATTCAAGGATCAGAGGGGAAGGTACCAAGGGTTCAGGTAGAACGAATCAGTTGGGAGAGATAGCCAGAGGAGGGAGAAAAAAAAAAGAAAAGAAAAAACAAACCAGCTCTAAACACGGTGATTTCAAAAGAAATAAACTACGCTTGACCATAAGTCCAAGGAAAGACTTAAAAGGAAGGGGGGGGAGAATCTGTGGGAAAAGGTGATCGATGAAAGAGAAACTCAGGCAGACCTGTCAAAAGAGGTCGGCTTCTAATGAACAAGAAAAGGTAACGCCGAAAAAATTTTTGTATGAGAAGGGGCCCCCTAGTAACAAAAGAGCAGGGGTGGAATGACTGAATTAACTCTATGATGATCTGATCGCGTGGGATAGACGCTACATCCGGTGGTTGATAAAAAAGAGAAAGAAAGAGTTAGGGATCGAAGGGAGGGGTTCAAAAGAGGATGAAAAAGAACAGACCTGGTTCATTGACGAGGCAAGTGAGGACACGGGAGAGGCGCCGAGGACATGAAAAAGACATTTGGGAGGTTTTGCAAGGGAGCCGGTTGACGGGGTAGTACTGGAAAGAACTATACCAAGGTCAATTCAAAAAAAGGGCAGTCAAGCGGACGAGAAGGGGGTTTCAAAGAAAAGGGAGGAGACACTCTCCTCTGGTTGACGATAGGTCCGTTCAGAGAAGCCACACTGCGTGAAGGGGTCTAAGGCAATAAAAAAAACTTTTTGGGGGACGACATAAAGAAAAGTCGCAAAAGGGGGAAAGGGAGGCCTAACCAATAAGGAAGAAAAGGGGAAACAGCGATCTATGTCACGTGGGTGAAAATCAAAAATTCCTTTGGGTCGACGACTTTCACAGATGTGAAACGGCTGATTAAGTGAAGAGAAAACCGGACGGCAAGTGCATGTGGGGAGGGAGGGACGTCAGAAAAAAAAAAAAGCTATCTCTCTAACAAAGGGAAGATAGAAGAATCAGGGGTGTTGTGGGGTGGAATTAAAGAAGTAAAGAGGACGCCAACTGCAGGAAGAAGTTTCCTCCAAGTAAAAGCCGGGAAAGCATAGGAGGGAAAAAAAGCGCGAGAACGCTGGTGTTAGGGGGACCCCAGGGAAAGAGAAGAGAAGGTGCTAACAGGCAGATCTTTTCTGGAGGCCGTGGCAGAGGGATCGGATCTGCGAGGAGGCGGCACATTTTGTGTGGAGGAATTGGAATAAAACCTGGACGAAAGGGTAGGCGACGCTAAATAGAAAAGGGATTTGGAAGAAATTTGGGGAAACTACATAACTCAGACGTGAAAACAAAAGTCGAAAGTCCAAAAGATGGATAGAACGTTGAAAGCAGATGAATGGGATTTTTGGAGGGAGAAAGCGAACAAACAAGCGACTTCAGAAAAGAAGAGGAGAAGGGTAATCGCGCCTATACCTGGTGGAAGAAGAGAGCAGGTCACCCCCGGTGTCAGAGGCAGGAAAAGAAAAGTAATCGAGGTGAAAAAAAAAGAAACCTTCGGGAGGGGGAGGGGGGGTAGCAAAACAGATGCGACAAGGTAGCACTAAAAAATAAAAGAGTAATAATCGAAGATTGGAGAAGGGGAAGCCACTCCCAATATTGTTCATTGGGGGGACCAGTAAATGTTTAAAAAAAAAACGGGTGATGAGGAAAGGGTAGTGTAAGTTCGAGGAAGAAGACCGAGGAGGAAAAAGGGGCTTGGAGCGGAAAAGGAATGATCATCCACGAGGAGACAAAAGCAAGTCGAAGGGAATAGGGCAGTGACTGAGTGGGAAAGAAGGGAGGTGTATTTAGTGTGGGCACTGACAAAGGCAAAATGACTCGGTTTGGGTAGGGTTGTGGGGGTCGCAAGAATAGGTGCGTAAGCGCTAACAAGGCTCGAATTCACTCCTCTTGACAACCTGTTGGTAATAAACATTCGACTTCCTTCCGGAAGAGAGCTCCACGATTGACAGTACATGCCCACCATGACCAGGGGAAAAAACATCTTCTATTTCACTCTCATTCCCGCCAAATGGTGGGGCGGGGCGGCCAGATATAGGTTTGGTCAGTTTGTAAGAAATTTCCAGAAAATAATTTCTAAAGAAGGGGGGGGAGAGAGCCCGTCATAAGGAAAGGCGAGGAGAAAATCTTAGCCTAAAAAAGAATGCGGGGGTCGAGCTTGCCAATGAATAGGGGACCCTCAATCTGGGTTGAACAACTTAAAAGTTCAGGTTAGAGGAAAACGAGTGGATAACCTCAAACAAAGAAAACAAAATGGCGTAGAGGGGGAACGAAACCTTCAAGGGGAAACGGGGACCCATGATTCAACGGTTAGCCACGTCAAATTGCCTTGAGAATGAGAGGAGAACTCGGTGAATCGTAACGATGGGGGGTGAGGGCCCTTGGTAAAAAGGGAGGGAAAGGAACCAACTGAGTCATCCAGGTCATGATGGGGGTGAGAACATTGTAGGGGGTGGAAGTCTTGGTCCACGAGGAATTCCCAGGTACGTTGGGCGCATCACTACAAAAAAACGAACCAAAGAGGATTTTGGCATTTTTTTGTCGTTTTGGGGTCGCAGAAAGAGAACCAGGAAAGGAGTGGATCGGTGGGGCGCTATCAGCGTAAAGGTTGAAGTGGTCCGATCTGGTACGTATGGGACATAAAGGGAAATTAGACCAGCCGACTACGGGGAAAATCATTTTGTAGGGCAGCCGGGGCGCACGTAGGAGACAAGTGGGGGGGGGAAGGGTAGAAGGAGATTTAAGAAGAAAGAAGGAACAAAAGGTTAAGGAAATAAGGGGAGTAGAAAACGGGATACTGGTCATATATATAACAAGAAAAGGTACTTAGGATGTAGTCATATGACGGAAAGAGCTAAGTCCCTCAAAAGAGCGCGAGGATGGGGAGAGGGAACGACGGCAGGGGAAGCAACGAACCCGGGAAAATAAGACCTTCATATTAACTTAATGATTGAAAACGACCGATGGTTGTGAAAAACTCTTAACGGAAACGCCAGGGAGAAAAGTAAGAAAGAAAAGAACCTGAGTGACGTCGGGAGTGGGGAAGAATTGCAAAGCAAACGAGAAGGTAGTGTGGGAGAGACTGTTTTAAGAGGAGTAGGGCCGCAAGAAAAAAAAACAAAGAAGCCCCTTGGTATCTGGAAGGAGAGGGCAAGATGGAGATCGAGAAGGGAAAGACGTGAGGATGAACGAAGTCGAAAGGACCTCTCCCGAGAGTCGCAGAAAGAAGGGAGGTCTACTGATTAACGAGAAGGAAGCGTGGCAGTAAAAAGGCCAGACGTATTTTAATTACGTGACCGAAAAAACGAAACCGTGTTGAACAGAAAAGCCGAGCATATATCTATCGACAGGAAGGCGCCTGAAGAGGCAGGGGACTCCGGGGACTGGAAGGGTCCTATGTCACTCGAGGGAAAGAGAATGACCAACAAAAAAAAAAAAAATCAGGAGTAGTTGGGGGGGTCGAGCGAGTATCTCACGGAAGATAGGGGAAACCAAATTACAACCTTCTAGGAAAGGGATTGGGAGAGCACGCCAAAACGTGTGACTAGAAAAGGGGAAGGCTAAGTAAAAAGCGGGGAAGACGCAATAAAATCTTCTTATTGACAAAGATTACCGCCCCTATGGGGGTTGGTGGTCTATTGTTTAAAGGAAAGGCGAAAGTCGAGACTGAGGAGGAGAGTTGTGCGAAAAATGGGAGAGAGTCTCACACAAAAAAGAGGTAATAGGAAGAGATAACACAACTAACCTCTCGACAGGAGAGCATGCCGGTCCGCAGGAGAAGAATAGCCAAAACAATTGAAATAGGGGAAAAAGAGAAGCCAGAAAGAAGAAAAAGGGGTGTTGGGGGAGTCTGAACACCTAAGGGGAGGCGACTATTCAAAATCGCCACATTTTGGAGCGAGAATAGACCAAAGCGAGTTCAGAGCAGGGAAAAATTTGGGGGACCAAGGGAAAGTTCGATGACAGATAGAAATCGGCTCGATCATCCAGCTTCAATACAAATTGTGGTCAAGGAGGGGGGGTCTCAATCCAGGAAACGAAAACTTCCCGAACAAGGATCTGGGGGGAGGAAGAAGTAAACGCGTTTAATAGGAAATAGGTCAGGAGAAGGGGGCAGGTGAGAACGGTTGGAAGGGGGCCTGAAACAGGATTCAAATGCCAGATTACGCGCGGGCCACCGGTAGAAACGGGGGGGTCGGGTCGCGTCTGACATTCTGGAAGAAAGGAAGAGGAGAGAGGCGAGTGAAGTTTAAAGAAAAGGAGTGGAAGGAAAGAGGGGGAGGAAATCGTATCTAAAGGTCATTGCGCGGAACAACAAAAGAGAACGTGCTTCGGGGGGGAAGGGTGGAGGCAAAAATAGTGAACCGAAGAAAACCGACCTTCGAGTGGTGTCCAAGAGCAAAAAACCGAGACCTTATGTAGTGGTCAATTGCTCGGGGCAGTACATCTCGATCACACCACTGTGAAAACGAGATACAACCATCAGGCAGGATAGTCAGTAAGAGAAGGAACTGAAGAGGGGCTGTCGACGTCGGCAACGGCGAGGTAATACAATCAGCATCAAGTAGAGGGGGGGAAGCGGTACTATATGCTGATTAAAGGGCAAAGAAAAAGAGAGCCGATTGGTGTCTCCTGGAAAGAAGAGGTAGGGCCGACTCGACACAATTCGGAGGTCGTACCCTTCATAAAGAGATAGGGAGCCGAATACTCAAAAGGACCGGTTGTAGAAGAGGGGAATTCAAACTTTCTAAGGAAAAGGGTTTAGGGAGAATTTAATCCTGAGCCAAAATTCCAGAGAGAAATAGACAAATGGACTCCAAGACTATCTCCAATAAAAAAGCCTTGGAAGTTCCCGAAGGAACAAAACAGAAGAAGCAAAAAAACGCTATGAATTGGGGGGAGGGGGTTGAGGTGGATTCCGGTGAAAAAAAAACCTTGGGACGTAGGTTGACTGAACTTTCACCTAAGTAGCAATCGACATAAGAACGTACTCGGAAAGAGCAGGGGACTTTCTAGAGAGAAGGCGAACAGGAAAGGAAAAAGTTCTCATATAATTAGTAAGTTTGACCTTTATTCAACAGAGGAGGGTCCTCTGGGCCATGGGAGAGAAGGGGGGAACGATTAATGAGGGAAGGGAAAAAAAAGAGGGAGAGTTCTGATGCTTGTAGAATTGGGGGGGAAGCATAACCGGGACGGGGTCACGTTGGAACAGAAGGTTAGCGTACTAGTAAGGGAAGAGAAGTTCACACTCAGTTGCTGAAGGGAGGATCCGAAGGAAGCAGAGGGATATATACTGGAAGGTATGACGAGACGCGCCCAGGAGAAGTGGAATCAAGTCTGTTCCCCGGTTGAAAAAGGAAAGGGAAAACCGAAGTCAGTCTGAGAAAAAAGCCAACAATCGGTAAGAACGTAAAGTCCAAGAGGGGGTTTAGGGGGGAACGGTGGTTGCTGTCACATACTTTGAAAAAGTAGGAAGGAACGAGAGGTCAGTTACCATGTGAAAGATATAAAAAACAAATTGGGTGGGTGAGACGCCCATATGAACCGGGAAGGGACAAACACCAACCTCACCACAAGGAAGAAAAAACAGGTGCCTTTAGGAAGGAAAAAGAACTAATACATGATGCACGCAGGGAATTGAAAGACTACCCTGACGGACAGGACATGGTCAAGAGAGGGCGGGATAAAAGAGAAATGCGACTTGTCAGACACAAACAAAAAAAAAAAAAAAAAAAAAAAAAAAAAAAAAAAAAAAAAATAGGCTTCTGCGAAAGGCTCAAGAAACTCAGCAAAAAGGGAAAAAAAACAAAACGGTGGTAAAGCTCCATAGAGGAACCTCTGCTGGAATGCGGAAGAAGTATGGTCTGAATCTCTTTATCAGAAGAAGAGGGGGAAAGATATAGCAGTTCACGTACGCAGGTAGGTTAGAAGAAAAAGGTACTGGCTAGGGATTACCTCGAACAAGGGTGAGGAATGTCAAGGGATGGAGAGAGTTTAACTGCAGAAAAAAGTGGTTTTCTTGGCCTTCGCGGAAGGAGGGACTTGTCCAGCAAAGAGGGGAGAGATCTCAAAAAAACATCGTTGACAAAGGTTTGGAACGGCGGGAAAGGGGTCGGACTCGGAAAAGACGTCAAGAGTGTGACGAGAAAAGACAAAGAAGAAAGACGAAGGCGCCTCCAACGAGGAAGGTTGTAGAAGGGGCATACAACAAACTGTTTGTGGGAAGGCCACAAACGTCTATCCCATAGGGACAGAGGCCTCATCCAGAGTTAAAGGTGATGACCAAACAGAAGAAGGGGAACAAAATGGGAAAACACACCAATCACTGTTAGAGAGAAAATTCAAGAATAGAAGGGAAGAGTGAATTTGGCGGAAAGGTCTTCAAGCGTGCCGGTCAGTACTTGATAAAATTGGGGGGGAAACAAGGAGATAAAAAAAAAAAGTATGAGGAGTAAAACTAGATAGTATCATACGGGGTGGGGGGGGGGGGCTTAGAGTGACATCGCAAAGCAAAGGGAAAAGGACGCCGGTGGGCCTAAGGACCCTAAGACGCTGGGCACGCGGGAAAGAACTCATGGGTGGGATGGGGAACTACACTTGGAAAGAGAGAGTTGGGAACTAAAGGCATATTAGGGAGAGGAGTAGTAATTTAAAGAGGAAGAGGGGAAGCTCTTGAAAGGTCCAAAAACAGGTTGGAACTTAGAACTCTGCAGAACCGGGAGATGATACTCGGGACAGGGACAAGGTTATCTTAAAATAAAGTAATGGTTGAAAGAAGGAAGAAAGACTCAGAATTTACACATAGGAGCAGGGAAGGGGAGGGCGATGTACCAGGGGAGGTGGAGAACGAAATAAAAGACATGTGGGAATAAAATACAAAAAAGTTGAGAGGTGTAAACTCGCCATTCCGTTTACAAGGGGGAAGTTACGCAACCTGGGGGTCTGAAGTACGGAAGAACATTAAAGAAGAAGAGTGGAAAAAAAAACGACCTGCACGATAAGAAGGGGGAGTCTTTGTGGTGAAACCCCAAGGAAGGATCCGCTTAGAGCAGGCAAGGTAAGAAGAGAGCCGATTCCTGGAATCCGCGAGGAAAAAACAGATATTGGGGGAGGGTTGCCTTAAAATAAACTAAAAAACATGGCAGAGGTTGGGGCGTTTGCGGGGCAGAAGGGTATAAAGGTCAAACGGCCTGAGTGAGAGGAACGCGTCCACGAAAGCGAGGCGAACCACAGACTTAACGGGTAATCGGTAGAATGGGTACTTTATTGTGGTTAGATGGGCGCAAACTCAAAAGGAACCTTGAGGAGAAGGGGGTTTTTGGGGGAGGGGGGGGGGTGGGCTAAAAAAAGGGAGGCGGGGCGAGAGCATAACAACTGCTGGCTTTATCACCTGCCGGTAACTGGTAAAAACTCTCGAAAGTGCCGGAAGAAGAGAATAAAAACGGCTAGTACAAGAACCAAAGAAAGAAGGGCAGGAGGAACTGAGGAGAAAAAGGTACCCCCAGGGTGTGGAGGAACGAGCCTCCGATAAGGGGGGTTTGGGGACAGAAAGGGGGGGCCATCTCTTTGGGGACAAAAAGGAGAAGGAAAAGAGGGGGAAGACTCCCGTCAAGGGGAAAAAAGTAGATGTCATCGAACTCAGCAATTAAACTCAATTGACGGATGGAAGGATGAGGGGCCTAAGACTTCGGTGAACACGTAAGAATGTTGGAAAGGTCGGCAAAGAGAGGGGGGGTGAGGGAACCCACTAATGGAAAGGGAGAGAATCTGTAACACTTCACAGCGCCGGAACAAGTAAACCGAATTCAAGGGGGGGAGAACCGGCAAATTTCGGGTTCAGAAGTAGAACTGCACATGAGGAAAGGAAAAAGATGTGGTGGGAGGAATAAAAAGAGAGAGAAGAGTGCAAGGGCGTCAGTGAGTTGGGAGACATGCCTATAGGAGGAGGCTGTCCCCGATTAGGAAAAAGGGCGGGGGGTGAAAAGCTCATAACTCAAAAAAGGAAAAAAAAAAAAAGGGGGTATTGGGTTAGCGCGGGAAACAGAGGGAGTTGTTGGAAGGGGGGGGAAGAGGGCCTTTCGTGCAAGGTGAGAGGGCAAAAGAGGGGGGTTACGTCGGGAAAGAGTGGAGAGGTCCGCGACCGAAAGGGAATGTCGGGAGAATAGTGTAACGCACTGAACGGAAAGGCTCGTCTATCGCTGACTCCGAGAGGAAGGGCCGCAGGGTCCCACTAGAAATAGCCAATGACGAAGTGGGGAGGAAAAGGGATCTTAAAAACGAAGAAAAAAGTCGACTTAGGGGACGGGAGGGGCCATTCCGGAGGAAGAGAGTCACGACAAACGCTCGCGAGAGGGGGATAGAAAGAGGCCCCTTTACCCGGAAGGCGCAAAGCAACTACCATAGTAAAGAAGTCTGTTGTGAAACCAGGTGAAACGTTTGGCCGCAGAGGACGAGATTGGAATAGCAGAAAAAGGCCAAAAAAAAAAGAGAGGTCAATAGAGGATGTGACGAAGAAAGAGGTAGGGAGGCAACGTGTTCACTATTAGGATTGCCCCCAAACTAATGGAAAAAAAAGAAGAAAAGGGGGATCGGTGAGGAAGGGGAAGGAAAAGAAAAGGTGACGGTCAGACAGGAAAAAGCAAAGGGAGTCTGAAACGAAGTTCGTGTTCCGCGCAGAGAATAAAAAAAACCAGGGAGAAGTAATGTCGAATCTAACTAGTAGAAAAAAAAATAGGCGAGGGGGAGAAGGCCTTTAAGATGAACATTATTGAATGAAGAAAAGAACCGCGAAATTGGAGGACTACAAGGCAAACAGAGAAGCGATGGGCAAGGACTAAAGCGGGTATCTCTTCACTATTCCAGGACAGGTAAAAAGAAAAGAAGATTTCCTCTAAATCAGAAAAGAGGCACCAAAAAAACCAAAATCGTACTTGTCGAGAGGTGCCGATGCTCGCACGAAGGAAAAAAAAAAAAGAAAAAGATCTCCTTACGTAGTCTTGGAGGAGGGAGGATCACATGACGAATTCCTTCACGCCGGCAACTGGTGATCACAGAAACGACAACAAGAAAAAAATCAGTCTCAGGGTTGAAAACTTAAAACCACTATTTTAAAGTTGGTGTTGGAGAAGGGTGGAAGAGGTCTGAACCGGGGAGAAAAGGATCTCCGTCGAGAAGAGAGGGAGGGAAAGGGATCTCTCTCCACAAGTAGAGGGGAAGAGATAAAGATTGCAAAAATGGTCTGCTCGACTGCAGACTCCGGCCGGTAAGAAAGGAAAAAAAATAAAACAACAATTTACAATAGTTGGAAGTTAATCAGTAACAAGACAAGAAGGGAGGTGTCTTGGGTAGTGTAGGGAAAAAACAGCTTGGTAAAAAGGGAGATCCCAATCGCGCCAGGGGGGCTTCACTCGAATCCCAACTAGGAAGCAGAGATTGAGAGTTTGGGGTGACCGGTAAAGTGAGTAGAAGCGACATAGCTCTACAGAAAAGAGGATGGTGGGGAGAGGAGATCGGCAAAAAAAGGCGCTGACAAATGGACTGAATGGGCTGGGGGAGGAAGGAACCCAGGCGGGCGATCGGAGAATCATTGACGATTTTCAGGTTGAATAAAGGGGGCAGCGTGGGGTCGACAGATGAGGGGATCAATTGAAAAAGCACAAGAGGGGCGCAGGGGTAGATTTCACTAGGACATTAGTAAGTACTTCGCGGAAGGGAAAAGAAGGAAGTTGAAAAAAGATGACAGGATTTAGGAAGATGAGAGAAAGAGACCCACACGCAAAATACCCGAAGCTACAGGGGTATTTGGCCAAATACTAGTAAAAAAGTAAGAACTAGGGAAGGATGTCCAGCTACAAAAAACCGACGAGAAATTGCGGATTATGTGGAAGAATCGTGAGAAAGAATCAGCGGTAACCGAAAAAACTAAAACCCGAATGCTCAGACAATAAGACGGCCAGGAAAACACTGGAGTTTGGAGGTGAGACGGAGGACACCGGCCAGAGGTAAACCACAGCAAGCGATGAGTGGGAGGGGAAAGGAAGGCTCGACTTGAACTTACGACATAATGGGAAAAGGACAACGGTCGATATGAGAAGGATAGAAAAACTTCGATAACAAAAGTCAGGGGAAGGGAGGTCGGGAACTGCGGACTAAGCTCGGGAGAACGCCTAGACTAGAAAGGGGGCGCACTACTTGAGAGAAATAGGCGAGCAAAACGGGAGGGAGCACTCGGCAGGAAAAGAAATCAGAGAAGAGACGTACCATCTCAACGTGACCAAAGCAAATTTCGCCAGTAAAAACCAAAAGACACCACCTACCTTTCAAAGGGGAAAGGAGAAAACAACGGCAAAGAAAAATAAGAAGAAAAGAGGGGGGGGCGGGTGGGGAATTCAAGAAAAGAAGAATTAGGGGACAACCTTCAACCTCAAAACACAAAAATGTCGCAAAAAAGCACGAAGAGGAAGAACGAGGGGTACATTTAGAGCGGAGCAAAAAACACCTCGACGATGTCAATCCATCGAAAGAAAATCACAAGGGAAAAAAAAATTCGGGTTCACCGACCCGCGAGAATGGTGGACGTAGGAAGGAGGAAAACAGTCGTCTGGGTAGGGGGGAGGTATTGCCGGTA
>Ga0179593_1343454_pt1 | contig 12387 bp, 11 predicted proteins | sample CZODoug2_1_08_16_FD_185931 | JGI IMG/M metagenome (GOLD analysis project Ga0179593, IMG submission 185931) | Vadose zone soil fungal communities from Angelo Coast Range Reserve, California, USA - CZODoug2_1_08_16fungal (PacBio error correction) | ecosystem: Environmental > Terrestrial > Soil >...
TAAAACAACAAAAAATCTTCGCGGAATTCACAAGTCCAAATGTCCAAGCGTGGAAAGTCAGCCCGAGGGAAAATAAACGAAGTAGAACGAAACCCCCGGGGAATGGTTGGGTCTCGCTGAAGACAAGTGCAGGAAAAAGAAGTCTACATTCAAAAGAGGGGTCATGAAGGAGCGCAAAGAAATTGTCGTGGCAAAGCACCAAACATGTAAGGGAGGCGAACGACTTAGCGCGCGAGGGGTCAAAAAAGGGAAAGGGGGGGCTGAAATAAAAGGAAGAGAACCCACAGCCATCTTGCCATTTGTCACACGCATAGGAAGGTCAAAGGGAACGAATACGAGATCTGATAAAAGGGGGGCAATCATTTGGAAGAGCACCCTCACAGAACGCCATCGGACCGCACACTCTAGTCACAGTAAAGGAAAGCGAGGATTCTAAGACTCCTCGAATCCTGAAGGAATCAAAACTTGAAGGGTGATCAGGGAAAAAAACCATAAAGATTGTGGTGTACAAGCGTTGTTGTTTCTGGGGCTGGTGAAAGGAGGAAGAGGCAAAGTCCACATCGTGATAAAGAACACGGGCGCCTGAAACACGAAGCGACAACCTTCCATGGAGGCGGGAGGGGACTTCGTCGTGGCCCACCGCGTCCACGGAGGGCAAGCAAAAGCAGACAAAAACGACCACCAGGAAGAACGAGACAATCAGTTCTTTGCAAAGGCAATTCGGACTGGGGGAGCAGATTCAAAGAATGGGGGGAGGGCCAAAGACGCTTTTTGGGCAAGGATGAAATGAAGAGGAAATATAACAACCAAAAGGTCAGTGACGCGCGCAGAAGTCAATTCATGGCCTTCGAGAGAAAGACAAATACAACCTCGCGGTCAACGAGGTTACGGGGCATAAAAGAAGGCGGGGAAAGAGAGAAAAGGATGAGTTAAAAAAAGACGCCTTTGCGCGGTCGAATTTACAAGGACGCGCAAATTCGGATAGAAAATCAGCGTACCGAGGACAATGGAACAGAAACCGGGGCAGGAAAGCACAGCGTGGGTACGCCGTGCGCAGGCGAATCGCGGTGAGCCATATTGTGAATGCGTGACTAGGCAAGGAGATGCCACGGAAAGACGGCTCGGCAACTGAAAGAAAAAAACTGGTGGCTGCAGGAGAAGACGAAAAGAAGTAAAAGTCGGAGCAGGAAAGTCTAAGCAGGGACCGGCATAACTCGATCAAGTAAGGAGGAGAAAAAAAAACGGTCCGGTCCGACTCTTGAAAAACACACACAATGCTAACGCAACATAGAGAAAGAGCGGTCCAATCAATAACCGAGAGAATCCATCAAAATCATCAAGGAAAAGGTCCCCCGAAAAGTACTTCATCCATCTTAAGGAATCTTAGTGGTGTGAGGGCTGACAGGCCAAAAGAAATGACCTAAAAGGGTAAAACAAGATCTCGGACTGCATAACCCTTCCCCTCATTTGATTCGACCGAAGTCGTAAAGGAATCACAAGTCGTCCTTTAAAAAGGGGGAAGATCTCCATCCAGGTAGGTTTCAAGAATGGGAAGGGAAGATGCTCGTTTAAGAAAACGGTGGAGTGGGGGCAATTTTGGCCAGGCCCGCCGGAATAGACCTAAACAGCGAAGCGTCACTTGCGCGTACGATGTATCGAAAGGTAAATTGAATTACGAGACGGCAAAGGTGAGAGGAGAGAAGGATGCAGACGAAGCGAGCAATGATTCGAAAGAGGGGCAAGGGGAGCAATAGACGCATTGTCAAGGCGCGGCTACAAAACGGGATAGAAAATGAAGGAGGAGGTGAGAACGGCCACGTCAGATGAAGTATGTGAAGGAGGGACAAAGGTAAAAGAGCGCCAGAGCTTTGTCAGGGGAGGGAGGGTGTTGATAGTCACATAAAGTTCCGCGCTAGCAGGAAGGTGATGGGGGCCGGGGGAATCGGGATATCGCTGGAAATTCAATCGCGGAGAGGACGAAAGGCAGAACATTCACAAAGAAGGCGAGGGAGGATGCCCGTGGGGTTGAAAGGGGTTAGGCTCGGGGCAGTGGACAAAATACAATGGAATGCGCTACTGAAGGCGTGCAAGGCGGAGGGACCGTGAAAATTCCATTCAAAGGGGCACCTTGACGGGGGGGGGTTTGCCCGTAAAAAAGAAAAAAGCAGGGGATATGAGGAAAAGGTGGTGGTATCATTTCGAAGGCGGGGGGAGGAGCTGTGTCGTCAGGGGGAAGCGAATCCTCGTTTGAATCCAGAGGACGAAGGGCGAAAAGGTTTGACGAGACAGAGTGGTTCCAACCGGGAAATGAGTCGATTCTTAGCGCTAGTCAAATAAACGCATTGGACTCACAAGAGGTGTGCATGGTGGAAAGGCAATCTCGTTCTGGAAAGATCTCGGACGATCTGGGCCTATCTCTAAAGACGGTAAGGACCCGTCAGAGAAGGGAGAAATTCAAAGGTCTTGGACAACGTCGAGAAGCGCGGAATAATACCCAACAAAGACAGAAAATGTAACAGTTACATTGCAACTTGGAGGGGGGGAAGCCAATCGAGACGATCATCTTCTATCTCGGGAGTTATTACAATGGGGCAGTTTGAGAACCGCGCCTAGCAGCCCGGCGAAGTAGCGCGTCTCACAACAAAAACCGTGGAGAAAGAGGAGGAAGTGGGGTAACCTCGTTCTGGTCTCGCAACCCCCCTTAAAAGAAAAAAGCTATAGAATAAGCAGCTCTTTTGTCCACTTCCGCCGAGGCTGGGGGCTGGGAGGTCTTGAATGGGGGTTGCAATTGGGTTGGGTCCCGTTCAAAGTTATCGCCGTTTGCGAGCATGGGAAATCAAGTTCATCCGAAACTTATGAAGTCTTTCACCGGGGGGGGGGAAAGATCAAGAATAAGACGCGAGGGATAATAATTCCGCATCATTCATGCAGCGGGAAAATGAAGGAATTGTCTGTACTACAAAAAGAAAATGAGGAGGGAAGGGGGGGGGGCAATCCGATAAATTCTGACGTCAGGCTGTTACAACCATTGTGAGATCAAACAAAAATTGTGGGGCGCGCTGACGGGGGAACTGGATTGACACCGCGGTTTCAAAAGCCTAAGCTACTAAGATAAGGAAGGATAAGCACCTTGTACCTAGAGTACCACGGAATACGGGGGGGTCGGGTCGCGGGGGGGAGAACAACAACCGGGAGAAAAGGGGGAGTTAGGGAGATCAGCAAAAACTACGCCGAGGGTCGCAAAAGTTATCGTTCCCGTGAGACAGGGAAACGGACGAACCAAAACTACAACAAAGAGACACGTGGCAGCCGGGGACGGGTTTCTAGGGGCTCGACGAGAATGGCGCACTCTGTAAGCGACGATGATTCGCAGTCATCGGCCGGCGGCCGTAAAAAAACCAGCGTACCCCGAGCCTCGCGCGCGCCGTGAAGTGTGCCAGACAGTACAAAAAAACCCATAAAATGGGAAAGCCTGAGAAGAGGAGCAATCTGCGAAACGATGAAAAGAGCATAGTGCAAGGGAAACAGGGATCAACCCGATATAGATCATTATGGCGATAGCAGAGGAAAAGGAAAGGCTAGACGTTGACACGTGGTGAAGTCATCAGCGAATCCAGAAGAGCGAAGTAAGGCTCCGGCAGCTTGCCAAGAAAATCGGGGAGATTACATGTCCAGAGAGGATATACAAAGAGTGGGTGGGAGGGAGGGCAGAGGCGGGGAACGGGAAAACTGGTTGATCCCACTCCAACTCGAAACGACTAAAAAGGCCTGACAAGGCTTTAAAAATTAGGACTGTGGGAGATCATTTATAGGAAGAGGGTGACTGGGTACGACGGGGAAACAAGGGGCGATGAGCTACTCCTCTAATTGGTCGGGGGAAGGTGACGCGCTTTACAGAAAACTCCGGAAAGACAGAAGATTGGAAGTCGTCAAGGGGGGGACTATCTGACTGGGATAAAAAAGGGTGAGTCCTCGGTCTTTCGGGGGCTGCCTACGATAACTGGTAAGAAGATTGGCGTCGCCTGTGGGGTGGGGTGGCAGCTATGTTCGGAGAAAAAACAGCATAGCACAACCGAAAGATGCCTCACGGGGGTATGCGGAGACCTCGGGGGAAAGGTCGAACAGGGGGGGAAGTGGCGGGCGAAGATCGACGGACATCGACATAAATTTCTATAAAAGTGAGACAAAGAACGTTTTTCAACGATCTCGCGAACTTGGCAAGAATTCAGCAACTTAGGCGACACGTAATCAACTCGCTGGCTACCTGGAGATATCAACTCTCTCGACACAGTTGAAACTCACCATGTTCGCTGAGGGGAAGGGCGCGAAGGAGGTTTGGAGAACTAAAAAAACGTTTCGCGACCCAGGTTCACCGTGGCGCAAGGGTAAGGCATAGCCTATGACTAAGGGGGGACGAAATTTTAAAGTCAGCCTGTGCTGCAAAAGAACCTCTTGCGTGGGGGGGGAGGTTGGGTGCTGCGCGCGAAGATATTGACGGCGCGCTTAGCCTTCGGGGGGAGGGTAGGAAGATTATTGTAATCTGCAGAAAAGAAGCACGGACGCCAGGGATGGGGGGAAAAGGAGGGATCACAAATAATGACCAACTACTGCTTCAGGGGGGTACGTTTTCTGCTCGCAAGATGTTCGGGAGCAGGTGCCGCACTGGGAACGGTTTTGGGGCAACAGGAGAAAGTCAAAAGCTCAGGAACTAAGTAGAACTCTCGGGGCTGAAAACCGGCGCAGACCGCCAAGCGGTCTTTGGGTAAGAAGAACCGTACGAAAGAAACGAGGGGGAACAACGCCGCCACAACTCAGTCAGAAAAGAGAGGATGGTGAGACCCTGCAGCAAAAAGCGCTTTTATCCGCGTTTCGCAGCCCTAGGACGAATAGGGTGTAAAAAACAGAGGCGAATCGGGAGGAGAAGGGGAGCCTCCGTAAAAAGACGGGGGAAGGACACGATGAATAAATATCTGAGAACGGAACGAAAGCGCAGCTCTGAAATGGCCGAGAATGACTGTGTGCAGGGTACGATGAGGACTCGTATCCGCGACGGAAAAATGGGTACTTGGTCCAAACACAAGAAAGGACATTAAGAGTCAAACATGGATAGGGCCGCTGCACTCAATCCTGAAACAGTCTGGAGAAATTGCTAGGGTCGAAGGCGATTTTTCCGTAGTTGGAGGAACATGCAAACAATAAAGGAGGGAGTTTGCGTACTTTCGTTTTGGGGTCTAGGACGTAGAAACGGAAGTTTCAATGGCTTCTTTAGACAGATTGGGGAGGGGGGTTTTAGTCCTTCTTCCCCCCGTGAAAACACAAAAACTGGAATGGGAAAGATATAAAGTTTCGCAAAAATTCACGAAATCGAAAAGTTCCTTGAAATCGTTTAGAACTTCTAGAAAAGGAAGAAAAACGAGGGAAAAACGAAACGCCGGAATTTGGGCGCATGCTAGCCAGACATTGAAAGGAAAAAAGCCATATGAAATGGCCGCCGACGAGACGTTGCGGCTTGCAATGCATAAAGAGGGAGGTGGACCGAGCCGCGGATCGCGGGAGGATGGTTCCGAAAGTGTAGGCATGAAGAGAAGGTGAGAACAGGGTAGGCTCACTCGTCAGCCGCCAGTTGGTCAAGCGATGGCACTTGTGCAGGCAGGAAAATCCGATCTTCTGACGTAAGAAGTCGTCCTGCACAATAATAAAGGGTCATACTCACACGGCCGACGCTCTCAACAAGTCTGAAAAAGCCGCACCCATATGGGGCGATGAGTCACTTCACGACAGCGGCCTAGGGGAAGAGTGCGTATGATTCAGGAATGCAGGTATAGGCGGCAAAAGAAGAGATGGTGATGTTACGAAGCGTGTCATGCGTGGGACTAGTAGAAAAGGCTTCCCAAAGTAGTTAGGAAAAGAGTGGGAGTTCAGACGGAGAAACGGAAGCAACCTATGGACCAGGCCTCTTCCTGATATTACTGATCTTTCCCCCCCAGGAGGCCACTGTACGGCAAAACCTGCTCCAGAATCTTCTCAGAAACCCGCGACGAAAAGAAACATACAAAATCGGTTTTCTTTGCAAAGGAAAGAATTGATTGCCGAATGGGGGATAATGGGGCGTCCACGGATCTTTTTTTTTGCAAGCTTAAAAAAAAAGGACTGAAAAGGTATTCACGTGGTCGCTTCGTCCGATCCCAAGAGCGTGAGAATTGACATACTGAAGAAAAAGAATACAACCAAAAAAATACATACAGCAAGAAAAAAGGCGCGGGGACCACAGGTCTTAACAAAGGGCGTCAGAAATTTGGTCCTAATGGGTGACATTAGAAAAGTGGCGCAGGGCCATTTTACCAGGGGAAGGAGGAACATAGAGAGAGGAAAAATCAGGAACCGAACCGCCCCGTGTGGACGAGCAACTGTCGGCACGCCGTTGTCTCAGATCATCGCCGCCGGGGGGACGCCGCTGTGAGCTAGTGCGGGTGTGTGAGGACATATGGTGTCAAACGACGGCACGGGGGGGGGTGTGGAAAAGAAAAAGGGGAGGACGTGTGCTTCAAAAAGGGTCGCGCCTAATTCCAATCACCAGCATGGTCGTCGGTGGGAAGAAGAAAACCGCGGCCACGCGAGTGAACGGCGAACTGTCTTCTGTCGAACGGTCAAGAAGTAGCTGGAAAAGGGCCCAAGAGGAAAGCAAAAAGAAGCGTAAGAGCAGACAAAAAAGAGAAGCAAAAAGCGCAGTGAGCCAAAAAGACAAAAGGGCTCGATAAAAAATTCATCCATGGAGAATGCGGTGCGGTTTGGATGGGTGAGGTGTGAGCGGAAGGCGGAGCGAGCCGAAATTGTGCAACTAAATCGCGGCAGTCAATGCGCGCACGAAAGTAGGCCCTAAAGGAGAGGGAAGGTCAGCGGCCAAGTAGTGCCGTATTTCAAAGAAATTTCCAAGGAAAGAGGAAGGGGGAAAACCGAAGAAGTGGGGGTGTTCAAGGCGGTGGAAGGAACACCACAAAGAGCGTGCGGGACGGAGATGGGCGTGCGAGGAGAGGGAAGGAGGCCGGAAACGCAGAAACAGGGGACTCGATATAGTCTGAGGGATAAGGGGCATGAGAGCAAGCGCGCTGATCTCAGGTGCCGCCGGTCAATGGGTAAGGTAAAAAGGAAAACAGCGAATAGCAACTGTGACAGGCAATTGGGGGAGGGAGGGGCAGATAGCGAGAGTTGGGAATAGGTGGGGTGTGTGGGTGTGGTTGGAAGAGGAAATGGGGCTGACTATCTGGAAACCATAAGAGAGAATTCAAATCGGAAGGCCTGAAGAGAGATCACGGAACAAAAAAGAAAAATGCCTGATAATTCAGACGCGCGGATGCGACAGGAGAGAACAGCGGAAAACCAAAACGACTCGGGAACGGGTAGGGTTAATGGAAAAGGACGCGAAGAAGGCCCCGCCGAAGATAAGACTGCGGAACGGAGCAAAAAAAAGAAGTTCTGCTGGGAGAAGGTGAATGCACACACCCCTAGAAGGGGGGGGGGGGACCAAAGTCGACAGTGGAGAGGTCCAGTAAAACGGTGTAGCACAAGCCTGCATGAAAGGAACTGGGGTGTCTCTGGAGACTAGGGTTAACCAGCCCCGGGAAGTTCAGTCGAAATTTTTTGGGAGCCCTGGGGGGCAACACGCCTGCCGTCAATTCTAAGCGCGATGCCCCTCAAAATCGGGAGAAAGAAATCGGGTTGAAACTGGGTCACGCGCAGGTACGGGCGAGGAAGTCAGTCCGGGGAGATCAGGCCGATCTGGGCCGAGAGTCGGACGGTGTAACACCGTCATAAGGATTGTGATGGAGACGTTCCGATGGGACCGCCGCTGAAGCTCGGGAAAGAAGACAACACTCACAAAACAGACTATGACAAAGAGGACCATAGAAAATGACCACAAGCCATTCAATCTGTCGTCTTATTCCATTTCGGGGACAAGACTGGAACCTAGTGCTCTCCCGGGCGGATCGCTCAAAAAAAAACGATGGAAATTAGAATCCTTGCAAGCCTGGGAGCCAACTACTGATAATCGCAAAAAGAAGAAAAATGCGACGAAAAGCCGGAAAGCTGGGAGGTGTCAGAAGCGAGTGGGAGTCATCAGAGCGTGGGGGTACTGGATCGACTCCTGGGGGGAGAAAGTGTTGTTACATTAGAAAGACTGTCAGCGTCTGGGACTCGAGTCAGACTCAAATACAAACCAGGAGTGAGGTAGAACGGAGACTTGAGTCGGCGAGGGAAAAGAAGAAATGACCGATCGTCAGCGCGTGCGAAAGATGCTGAGACCGTCTAATTGAGGGGCAATCTTCGAAAGGTCGACGGAGAAGTTTGGAAAAAAAGGGGCGCGAAAGAAACAAAAGGGGATGACTTCGATAGGGAATTCACAATGCAGGGGCAGAACGTAAAAAAAAGAAAAATTAGGAATGATACACCGGTTAACAGGGAACGGAATGCGCCATGGTTCGTGTCGGACAAACAAAAACGAGAAGGGTGTTGAAAAACCGTCGAAATCAAAAAAAATCGGCGCCTCCTTTTACGCCCGGCAGGTTATTCGTGCGCTGGCGGAACAAGAAAGACGAACCCATTTCACTACCGTTCATCCTGTAGTGGGAGCAGAGGGTCGATACGATGAGTGTCAAGCAAAGCTAAAGAGAAAAACTATGAAATTGCTACGGGTAAACTGCTTCGTCCATAAAAATCTACCTTAAGCTCGAAAGGAGAGCGACGGTTTTGCCATACGGAAAAAAAAAAAAAAAAGAAAAAACCAATTCAAACAAGCGAGATCTAACGGCACGCTTCACAGATACATATCTGACCGGGACCAGGGGGGGGGGGGGGGGGGGGAAAGGGATCCGCTCGCGTGATAAGGAGAAACCCGCCGGACCAAGGAAATCACTCGGCGAGACCTCAAGGAGAAAAAATCTTAATCCCTTGCGCGCCGAAGAGAAAGGGCTGCGTAAGACAATGAACTCGGCGGCGATTACTGAGTCCATGACGCGCAAAACATCTTGGTGGAGGTCCTAACTTCCCAAAACTTTACTGCAAAAAGTTGGAGAACCCACCGGCTCCGGTGGGGAACCGGCCGATTAGGGACAAGGGCCTTGGAGCCGCTGGATTTGAAAGGGAATGTGGGTGATCGTTTTACGACGGTCATCAAAATCGCTTCGCAGGGGGGGAGACAGAGCTAGAGTGGCGTCGACTTTCTGGAATGAGACGAAAGGGTGGGGAACAGAAACCACAACTCCGAGGCAATAAGCTGTATTAAAGGAAGGTTCCCTCGTCGTAGGTGGAGCGCTGGTGTAGACTCGTTAGGGGGCGAAAGCACTGATACGCTGTGCCGTCTATGGGGACGGACCTGGGGGTGTGTGTGTCGGGTTCGCGAAGAACACGCCGCACAGAAAAAAAAAAATCTTGCGTGCCATCGATTGGGATGACGGAACTTTCGATGCTGTACGAAGGGGGAAATGAGCGGAGGGTACATAAATGCTAATTTTGGGTCACGCCGATGAGAAGAATACCAGCAGACTTGCACAATTAAAGCACGGTGGGGGAACGACGAGCTTCGGAGGGGCGCCAACTACGATACAGAGACCGGGGTGCGAAAGTGCATACGAGATTGGATGTCGAAGGGATGAGAGGTAAGGGAGGTGTTGGGCCGGGTACTAATCCATGGAAATTTAGAATTAAGACTGGCAAGAAGGGGAAAAAAGGCATAGCCTGCATGACTTCTGAATAAACGACAATTTGAGGACCCGACTCACAATCGGACAGCGAGGCGGGGTGCTCAGCAGGAGGCTATGTGTGACTCGCTGATTAGACTAACCAAAAGTGAAGGGGAGGTCCATACTTTAAGAAGAATTTAACTGTCCGAAAAAAAAGGCCGTGGACGCCCATCTGGCGTGGGCCAGTTCTCGCGGAAGAAACGGATTTGCGGTCAGTGGCCTGGTGGGGAGAGGGGTCGCTCGCAGATTCTGAAGCATGTTCCTTTGACGGGTGGTGGGGAGACAGTAGAAAGTGGGGAAACGCATAAGATTTAAGTCTTCGGGGCTTCCGCGAACAGCCGACCAGAGTTCTTTATCGAAACGACTCGCCGAGGGGAAGGAGGTCACCAAAAGACACACGAGCCATTAATGACAAAAGAGGCGGTGATGGGGGACCGAGAAGACCCCCACGGCAGATCCAAGCCTGTCGAGGCCTCCTATTTCGACGTGGGTGAAAAAAGTGGGTACTAACGGGGGAGAAAGGAGGGATCGAGGGGAGAGCCCTGAATAAAATGACACGAAATTACGACTGAAGAAGAGAAGAGGGGAGGAAGACGTACCTTTTGGGCAACGGCGCAGACGGACGATTTGCTTGTGGGCAGAGGGAGGGCGGTACTGAAGCTCGTCACGCTGAAGTGGCTGGACACGGCTACGGGCCAATCGCGGCTTCCATGTATTGGTCACACAACAACCTCAACGTGCTGGGAGCATAATCAGGGATCTGTCGAGGAGGAAGGGAATTGGGGGGGCGGGAGCAGCACTTCAAAACCATTCCATGTGATTTCGGACTGACGTTGATGTCGGCTTAAAAAAAATATCGTACGAGGTTCAGATTTCAAGTGAATGCCCTAAGCTCCAGGTCAGATAAAGAGTTAAGATGGGGGGGAAAATCATCTCCAAACACAAAAAAACGACAGGTCGGAGTCCAATCATATATACCCAATAAAAGAAACGAAAGAGAGAATGAACGAAAGGCGCAGTCCTGTCGGGTTTCCCCCGACAACGGAAAGCCCTGACAATAGTACTCACCGAAATCCGAATGGGGGAGAATAAAGACAGAAATTTCAGGAAAGTACAGCAACCGTCGAATTGATTTCGGAAGACCAGACAAGGGAAGGTGGCGGTAAGGGAGAACATACCAGTATTTCGCGAGCGGCGCGGATTCCCGCTTTGTCAAAGGTCAAAAAGGGAGTGGAAACGCGAAAATGCGTCCAGGGAAACTCAGAAGAAATAAATCTCAGCCAGCACAGTTTAATCAAGCGGTGCGCTCTCCGAGATCTTCTACGAAAGTCGTGGAAAAAAATCATTGGTAAAAGAGAAGTCAAAGACGCGCCCGTCAGGACATTCAGTGAGTCACGAACTCTCGTCACCACCTCTTTCGAAGCTGCTCTGCGAAAAGCCGCGAAGGCTTAATGATGCAAGACTTCAGGGCATGAAGGAAGACCTAACGATTTTTCGGTAAAAACTGAGGGAAAGGCTGGGTTAAAACGAGAGGAGATCGGCAGTCGTAAAGAAAGAGCGATGGCCTTCAATCACCGAAAGCGCTCCAACCATCAAGACCTTCCATGAGGAAAGGTCGAAGTCAAGCAAAGGGGGCCCACCACAGGAAACTTGTCCGGACAACCAAACCCAGATCTGCGTTCGCTCCACCAATGCAGCCCGCTGAATCGTTGATGGAAAGGGACCGAGAAGATGTCTTGTGCTGAGAAGCCATTTCCCCAACTGGCGTCACCGAGAAAAGCTTTTTGGAAAAGAGTCATACCCGCCGGAAGTAATCACGAACCAGCACTGAATTTCAGCGCGCGCCTACAATCATGCAGGTCGAGGGGGGAGCAGCGAAAAAATCTCCGAGAGGTCCACGAGGAGGGAGGGGCATGGCCTAAAGGAACGACCAGTCCATAGGCTGAATGTACGAGGGGTCGAAAAGGCCATGGTACCTTGAGAGACCAGTGCGGACTGTCGTAGGGAAATAGCGTCCGCCGCAAAAATAAACCTGGCGGGGCGGACTTGCGCAATAACTGTTATCTCATTCCGGGAAGGGCAGAAGCGCAGGGGGATAAAGAAAGTGCGGGTTGGATGAAGGGGACTGGAGAGAATTGACGGAACGAAAAGGAACGGAGGCGTTAAGAACAGGTCCTGCTGACTCGGCTCGCCTAAGTCCCACACAAAAAGACGGGCAAGCATTCTAACAGGGAACAAGGAAAAAAAAAAACGCGATTAGAAAGTGCTGTATCTTTCTCGGATTTATTCGAAACCGAGACCTCACCACACAACAGGAGCGCAAGAGAAGTGCGGAAAAAGTCTTTATAAACCGGAGGCACAAAAAATCAGAAAGAGGAAAAGGAAGCACCGGGAATCGATCGCGCCGTCCATCGAATTCATCCGATTACTCTGCCTCGATGCGTGTAGGGAAAATGCGCATCAACGAATTACCTCAAGGGACTCTGCGAGCGCTGGGACAACACTTCGAAGCGCCATTGGAAGACATTCTTAAGAAACACCTTCGCTCAGGTAGACCATCCAGAAAGGTTATTGCCAAGGAGTGTCAGGAAAAAGCAGGAGGGAACGGTGTACTCAGGTGGGGGAAGAAAAAATGTTGGTACAGTCAGAC
>Ga0179593_1516455_pt1 | contig 12387 bp, 11 predicted proteins | sample CZODoug2_1_08_16_FD_185931 | JGI IMG/M metagenome (GOLD analysis project Ga0179593, IMG submission 185931) | Vadose zone soil fungal communities from Angelo Coast Range Reserve, California, USA - CZODoug2_1_08_16fungal (PacBio error correction) | ecosystem: Environmental > Terrestrial > Soil >...
TTGGTAAGGGAGGGTATGTAAGAGCTTTGAATTTCAAGGGGGGGCCCTGGTCCCATTCAAAGAGGGTAGAATGGAAGCCGGCTTGATGGTTGGGAGAATCACGCATCTTCCGAGGGGGGGGGGAGGCACGGTGGTGTGTAAGGTGAATCTCTCGAACAAGGGAGAAGACTTTGAAGATTATTATGACGGGAAGGATGGGATAAGAATCCCTAGCGTTCAGTGGAGGGGATTATTCACCTTATCAAAGGTGAAGGAGGGGGGGGGTGGAATTTTTGTGAGACTGAAGTTCGACACAGCGGGGAAGATTGAGGGCTGATCAAGATTGGGGTAAAGGAGAAAGGATTTGTTGCGGATAAATCGAATGTCGTTTCCATGGAGGAAACCTGAACGAAGCAATTGTACGGATGTTGGGAGTTTGTTTTGGCGTTGGGGGGACAGCTTGAAAAACAGTGAAAACACGAAAAAAGAAAGCTCAGCACCCTTAGCATCCAGATGTAGCAGCTCGAAGTTCCGTTCATAAGTGTGGGGGAAATGTCAGGAGGAATACCTTAAGGAAGAAAAAGAAACTGTAGAATTATGGGGGAGAGAAGTCATGAGGGGAAAGTGATTTAACGGAAGGAGGGGGCAAGCCCAGCAAGCGAAGCATGGACTGAGGCCCGCAAGGCGTTGGGTTGGGGGAGGGCGGCGAATCCGATCATGGAGGATCTGGTCGGCGAGGAAGTTCGCGATCCCATCAACGTCCGCGGTGAAACCCGCGAACATAAAACGACCTTTCTCAAGGGAAGGAGGCCCTGCGTAAAAGAGGGGGTGCGCGCTTGTTGAGGGGAGGAGTAATTCCTTGTCTGAAGTGTTTGGGGGGGAAAATATCAGTCCTGCTTCTAAGGAAAGGCCTTCGAAACCTTCAAAATTCCTGGAGGACAGTGACTTTATAACTAGCAAAAACCATAACTCGTACAAGAAAAAAAAGTTCCTTGGGAAAAAAAAGGCAAAAGAACCGTCAGTCCAGGCTCTAACTTCGTCCACAAGGGTACCCGTGAACTCGGACCCATAAGGAGACCCGACCACGAACGAAAGGAAAATTTTAGAACAGAGATAATACGCAAAGCAAACTGGAGTATCATCGTTGAGATGGAAATTCAAGAAGAGAGTGAAAAAAAAGAAGCTCGAAGGGAGTGCTGGGTTACTGACCAGAGGGGATTTGGGGCGTACTTCTCTCAAAAAAGAAGAATCCCTTTTAAGCCTCATTAAAGAAGGCCAAAGAATCAGAGCGGAAGGGGAGAGAAACCGATTTGTGGGGTCGTAAGCGCTTGTCCGTTGTAAGGGATCCAGGAGGAAGGCTGGGGGGGACATATCTAGGGGAGAGTTTTCACGGGACTAGGAGTTCTCGGAAGGGTGTTTCGACAAAGAGAGAAAGTTGCCCTGCTTGAGACCGTAACTTGTGCGAGGAAGAGCGCAGAAGAGGTCACGTCAAAAAAACTCGACCGGAGGAACGGATCGGCCTTTTCAGAACCAAGACTTCTTCTAATCTTGGGGGGAAATGCTTGATCGAAAGGGAAACTGAACCGCCGGACTGCCCCTCTCATGAACGTCGGGAAAAGAGGGGCATTCCGCTCACGTAAAAGAAGGTATCGCTTACCGTCCCGTTGAAAAGATCAAACTTGGATTTCTTGAGGAACAGTGGTGGGGGGGTCCGGCCGAGAGTGGGGTGTGGAGGGAAAAAAGGACCTGTCGGGGGGGAAAAATATGGAACGAGAGAAAAGTTGGGAGGCTTTCACAGAAAGTTGCGTATGGGAGACTGTGGCTGGGGAAAGGAAGAAATCGCTGCACGAGAAAATCTAAAGACTTTCTGGGAAGAAAACTATTCACGTCCAGAGGAAAGAAGGGAGTGTTTCATGGGAGACGTCGCCATGTGTATTCACTAGATCCGCCGCTGGGGGGAAAATTGATCGAGGGTCCGGTTGAATCCAGGTGCCAGGGGGGGTGAGGAAAAAAAAGAGAGTCCTCCTCGGGAAAGTATTCCGCAAAAACCGGGATTGCCAATAGACTGACAATAATATCTCTCTAAAAAAAGGAAACGATAAAGGTAGTGAGTATTACCGCCAGCAATAACGGAATGGTGTTGCAGAGGAACAGAGGAGGGGAACGTGGTGCTACCAGAAGTGGGGGAATTCAAGAAAAGAAAAAACAGCGGAGGAAGAGAGGACCCATTGGCTACTTCATTTGGAACACCATCAATGTCGTGAAGAGAGTCAGTGCATCAGGGGGGCCCTGATCGAAAGAAAAATCCTGAGCAGGGAGGGAGATCAACCCGCGAAAAGAATCTGGAAAAAAGGGGAAAGAAAAATTGTGAGATCCGTTAAAGAAGAGGAACATCGACGGTAAATTAAATGCCCCCTCCACACTCCCACTAGGAGAAACGGGAAACCATGGGAAGTGAAAAAAAAAAAGAGGGCAGATTGGAAAAGGGGAAAGCGTACCTGAATGGAAGTGAGCAGTAAGTGCAGCTCTGTCACAGTAAACACGTATCGCATGAAGAGGCCCGGCAGGTAATAGTATTAAGGCTCAAGCTTCCAGGGAGCGGAAAAGGAGTTCAGACGGCACGTGATGAGGAGACACAAAGCTTCCGTATGCGCTGAAGAGGGGACAAGCAGGGATCGAAAAGAGGAAATCGAAGCAGAAGACCAAGGGTTTCGAAATAGAGAAAAGAGAGTCAGAAAATGAAAAACTAGAGGAATAGAGAGGACACACCCGTCTTGTCCCGAGAAAAATCACGAGGCGTGACAACGGACAAAAGAACTACATCGTTTTCAGGGAGAAGGACCTGAGTCCATAATTGAGAAAGGAGAGGCAGCACAAAGGATCCTGAGGGGGGGGGGAGAAAAATCAATCTGAGGGAACCCCAGCACGGAGAGAGCTGAAAATATGGGGGTCCACGAGTAGCCGCTAAAGTTGAAACTATCTAAAAAGGGAAATAAAAAGGGGGATTTCGATGGAGAAAGGGCTGGCCGGTTTTCGTGGTTGAAGGTGTGGGGCTGGAAAATAATCGTAGGAGACATGTTCAAAAGCCTCGAACAGGGAAAGAAGTCCAGGGGAAGTTCGAGGGGGAAAGGGTCGCGAAAAAGGGAATGAGGGCAGTGTTTCATTTTCCTAGGGGATACTGACTCAAGCCAAGCGGAAGGGTCTACAATCATCGGCCGGAAGAAAAAAAGTTGAGGGTCTGTATGCCGGAAGAACCCGAGGGAAGGGGCTGGAGAAAGAAAAAAAATCCTTGCAAAAGACTACTCCTCCCGCAGAGAGGCACTTGAGGAGATTGCAAAAAAAAGGAGAGCCAAGGAAGCTTCCGCCCGGGGGTTGGGTGCGCTTCTGAAAGCGGGAGAGAATCTCGAATGATGCGCCGCTCAGATATGAGGAACGGATTCGCGCAAGAAAAACCTGTGGAAAAAGTGAGGGCCTAAGAGAAAATTTTGGAAAAAAAAAAAAGGCCCATAGGAAGGAGAATCAATTTTCCCAAAAAAGAGGACTCTCAAAACAACTTCTACAGGTCGGGGGATCGAAGGTCTACTTTTCATTAAGAGAAAAATCCTTGAAAGAACAGACTCAGACCTGACGACTGAAAAAGGCTGAGTATCCCTGGGGACAACTGGGCCGAAGAGCGAAGAACCCCCAACTGCCAAAACACAAACAGAAAAAAGCCGTAACTCCTCAAGAGACGTCACGGGTTTCCCGCCCCGAAACCAACGAACAGGGCGTAAGACCCCCATTCGGGGGAAAAAAGCCATCTTACTGGAAAACCGAGTTCGAAATCCGCCAGTGAATACAACACCGAGGATACACCCCCTCCTTCAAAAGGGTGAAGAATCATACTCCCCGAAAAGAGGGGGGGGGGAGTCTCCGCCTGCCTACCAATGATCCACACAACGGAAGAAAGGAGTGCCAATAAAGGACACACAACAAAAGAAAAAAGGACGCTGCGTGATCAGAGCCACAAAGAAGAAAAAAATTCACCCCGCCTTGAATGGAAATAGAAGGTGTCCGTATATTTTGAGAGGCCGCGAAATAAATCGGGGACAAAAATAGAGAAGAAGATGACACGAGATCAGGGGGGGGAAATTATGGCTCGGCCGAGCATGTTTCGACAAATACGACCAGGAGGAAAGGCCTCAATCGGGTCTAAGGGGATCGGTATGGGGGCGATGATCACAAAATCTGTGTCTTGAGTGGTGGAAATTCCGCTGCTGAAACATGACGGGAAGAAAAAGGTGTTGAGGCAGAGGGAGATCGCTTAAGAAAAGAGCATTTCACAAGTGGGATGAGAGTCACCTAGAGGGGGAAAGGGGGGTGGAGTGACAGCTTGTTGTGGAGGGAAGCTGGTTGGAAATCAAATGAAAAGGCCTTTGATGGAAGACGTCGATGTTGTATTAGGTACCGGAAGAAAGTATTGAATCTGGGAAAGAGGGGGAATGGGGAGGAACCAGGAATTGAAGGAGGAACGAGGGGGGTATGATTGTTTTGGGGGGGGGGGGGTGAGTGGGGAGTCCACAAAACCCTACAGAGTGATACTCAGCACCAGGAACAACATATGATCAGGTCTTGGGAAGTGCAGGAAAAGGGATGGAGGGATGGACAATGATTCGGCGTTCTTGTTTTCTGAAAAAGAAAGGGGACCTTTAAAATAGTATTCAATGAGGGGGGGGAAATTTTAACGTACTGAATATTGCCAAAAAAGCAAGCATTTTGCTCATTGGGAGGAGGACCGCACGGTATTAAACGATATCGGGGGGGGGGGAAAAGGAGCCGATCAGGGGGAGGACCATGCCTTTCAACCATCGAATCCGCTTCGATAAAAAAAAAGCGGCACACAAAAGGGAAAAAAGGCGGCAGATAGGATTGTCTCGACGGTGAGAAAGGGGAAATCGCTTCAAGGGGGGGGAGGCTGCGTAGGTCAAGGGGCAGTACGATGGTTTGGTTGAGTTTCTCAAAAAAAAAAAAATAATCGACAGGCGGGTTCTGAGTCTCCGAAAGGTCCTGACCCGTCCAAAAAAGAGGAACACGATGACACGTGAGTAACGAGCTTGGGGGCGGCCCAAAGTAAAGCCCGCGTAAAAAGGAAAACACAGCGAGAAAAAAAACTTTTTCGAGAAAAAAGACTCATTCAGGCTCACGGGGGAATCGCCACCCTGGGAGGGGCAAAGAACTCGCAGACGATCCTTTTACCAAAAGCAAGGCCCAGCCGAAAGGTCAGATCGAAAAGAAAACGGGGAAAAAAGGTATCATCGTTTAGGGAAGACTCGAGGATCACCCAGTAGACACGATGGGTACCAAAAGGGGGACGACGGGCGGGGGGAAAAGGGGAATGGGAGGGAGGAAACTCAGGAAGCTTTTAAGCCTCCGTAGGTGGGGAGAATCTCCTCCTGAGCCCATAGCGGAAATGAAGGTGCGCTGGAAAAAGGGGGGGGAACGGCAGCATTTGGCCCATGGAACCGCTCGTGATCCTTAAGAGCCGTTTGTACCAGAGTTGCGGGGGAAGGAGAATTCTTCTCTTAGTAAGATGTCGACACCAGCGCAGTACATGCGGCGATGACCGTAGAAGGGAATACCTGGGGAGCTCGCAAGGTGGTCTACTTCAGCCCAAAAAGTAGGCACGGAAAGAGGAGGGGGGCGCTAACGTCCAAGAAAGCTTCTAATATTGCCGGGCACTCATCGAGCAGGCCCGGACCTGGAAAGGGCGATCCGGGAAAGAGGCTGGACTTACATTCATCTCACTTCCAAGAGTACTTAACCGGGTACCGTCCGTTTCCAAGGAGGGGAAGCTTACACGCACATGGTGGGAGGTGGGGGGAGTGTCCCACGAATTTTAACCGGGGAAGATTTACACCTCGCGGGGACGGAGCTCACCAACTTGGAAGATTCCCTTTTAATAGGTGCGGGGGGGCTGTTGCGGGACGACGCAGAGGGGGAGGGGAGACATTGCAAACCAGATGAACGGGTTCCCTGCGTCACTACCTTGGTTCATGGAGAAGTCGCAGGATACAATAGATAAAGAAAGAACAGGGGTTCCCCCGGGTGGAGAGGAAGGCATTCCTTTTGAAATCAAAGAACCCCCCCGTGAAATAGGGGGTAAGACCAAAGGAAGCCCTCTCGTAACGTCTTAGGAAAATTGGCCATGAGGAAAGGACCTAAAACGAAAAAAGCAACCCACAACGGAGGAGAAAAGAGAGAGATAAGGGAGTCAGTCCGTTATCGGGGGAAATCCATGAGGTGGTTGGGCATAATACTGGAATTGGGAAGGGGGTCTTACCCAGAAGGGGGACAGGCACCTTGAATTCAAACGGAAAAAATCAACCCTGTCACCAAGGGCAAAAAAAAAACTCTGAATACACATTGAGAGCAGAATGAACCCCATAAAGATCCAGGGATCGGGGGCCCTTAGCGCAAGAAGAAGCCCGATCGTCGGTCAGATTCTTTCAGAACACAGGCACAAGAGGAAAAATAACCCAAGGTGCTCTCCGGAGAAGTCCGACGGGGGGGGGGAGAAGGAAAATGCACAACGAAAAGCCACTCTCGGCCGGAGAAAAGGGTTAAGTGCAATCAAAAAGGTTGCATATTGAAACGGACGGAGGGCTAATGGAAGGGAAAGATGCAGCCTCAGTAAAGGGACGTCCTTTCAGGGGGAAGAAAGAGATCATCATTCCCATGGGGGGAAAGGAATGAAGGGCGTTAGCGCCAAGCCGAGGAAGATGAGCTGAGTTCCAACGCTTCAGAAGAGCATGTACGGGGAAGAAAATGAATCAGGGGCAAGAAGAAAAGACTGGTGTCGAACTATCAACCGTAAAAAACTACTTCTGAAATAACCCCGAAACGAGCGTCCTACTATGATCTTGTCCCGAACGGAACATTGAAAGGAGCGGACAACTGACCATCAGAGAGAAGGAGAGCGCCAAAGTAAGGAGAGGAAAAGGAAAGAGAAAGATATTCAGTCATCCCGGGAAGGAGGGAACGGGATCTCTTAGGTGAGAGAATTCAAAGCCCCATCAATCTTTAAGAACCCCATGCACGTTCGTCGATAGGAAAAGAGTGTTCCAAAAGGTTAAATAGAATTTCCACGGAAAAAAGAAAAAACAGTTGCTGGAAAAGGGGAGGGACAATAGCTGGGCCTGGGAGGGTTAGTGTGAAGACGTGTTTTGGCGGGAAAAGAATGGCGCAGTTCAACGTTTAAAAGAGAGAAGGGTGGGCCGAAGAAAAGAGTGGAATGAGTCGAATTAAAGGTGCGCGAAAAAGGGAGGTTTTTCATGGGAAAGAAAAGTAACTGGCTGCGCCAAGCTTCGTTCGTAAAAATCGGCTTATTTCAGTAATTTGGGGGTGATGTAGCCGCGGGGTTACGAGAAAAAAGAGATATTTTGTAAACAGGGAGAAACTCAACAAAACAGAAAGCCGCCAAGGGAAAGTTGCAGACTTTGAAGCAGATTGCCCGCTACAGGCTGATCCAGGGAGGCCTCCCTCCTTTCGAAGGAGAGTGGGGATCGAGCGTATTCAGAAAGTGGGGCATTCGCACGCTAGAGGGAATTAGTCGAAATACAACAGGACTACGTGCGGGAAAAGACATGATCAACCTGAAGCGGGGATTGCCCAGACCGTTAAATAGTCAAAAAAACACCTTTACTACGACTAGATCTTTGACGAGGGGGGGGGGCATTAAGAACGAAAACGAAAAGAGAAAACCATCCAAATCCCCTCCACGTTTCCGGAAAGGAAGACGCTGCTCCTCTGGAGTCTCAAGAGAGTATCCCTCTTTAGGGTTTTAAGGGGAAGCTGTATCTAAACGAACAAATCCAAAACAAAAAAAAAAGAGGAATCAATCTGGACAAAGGGGGGAAAAAGAACCATGCCAAAAGTCGGTCAATCCCTCAAAGACTGCCGCGTCCTACTACCAAGGAGGCCGAAAAGTCTGCATCAGCCCCAGAAACGCATGGGAGCAGAAAAGCGTGTCGAGATCCCGCAGTCATAAAAAAGGGGCCCCCGCCTTCACAGGGAGAGAAAGCATACATCAAAGGGGAAAAAATCGTTATTCTCCTCTGACCATACTCCGGAAAAAAAGGGCAATTCTGAAGGGACACAGTCGGAGGCACCTGACACCACCGAAAAAGAGATCGCCAAACATAAGAGGAAACGGAACCCGCCTTGATGGCCAGATGACACAAAGATAAAAGTTTTTTCGGAAAGTAATGAGTCCTCGCAAAAGATGTCGAGGATAGAACAAAAAAAACGACGGGAGGAGGAGAAAAAATAGGAATTGGCAGGGGAAATTAATTGCCGAAAATAACGGACGGAATCTGCCCTTCAAAGGCGGAAGGGGGCGACTGATGGTCAGGCGATGAATCAAGAGGATCTGTTCTGGCGGGGAAGGCCGATGACCAGAAAATCTGCACGAAAAAAAAAGTGCCAAGGTATTCCTGAGTATGGCAGGAGCGCGGAGAAAACCGAGCATTGCACGTGTGATTTATGCTGGAGGCAAATTATCACCATGTTGAAAGGGGGGGGGGAGATCCCGGCGGGTGGGGGTTTATGACGGAGACGAGGGGGGGATTCCCATGAACGAGAAAGGAAAAAATAGGCTTTTGATTCAGACTTCGGCCAAGGGTAGTAGGACGCGCGAGGGGCGGCCGATTTTGGGGGGGGAGAGCGGGCGGGCGGAAAGAATAAATCATAGTTCAGGGGGGGTTTAGCTTGGGGGGGGGGGGTGGGGGGGAGGGGGTTAGGTGCGTAAAAGCTTCGGCCGCGCCCTGAAACCGAAAGAGGATACAAACCCTTTTCGCTCCTATTATAAGAGTCCGTTCAGGACAGGGGAATGGAGGCAAGGAGTCAGTTGCGGGGTTCTTGGAATGAAAGAGGTACTAAGATTTGGGGGAGAGGGGGGATGTTTGGGGAATTGGGTTAACTACTGAAGATGGAACCCAGCACTCATTTAGAAAGGTCTGGGCCAAAAAAGTAGGTGGGGGGGCGCCTAACCGAGAAAGAAGGAAGCGATCCCGGAGGGGGAAGCTTTCGGAACCAGCGCGCAAGTAAGTCAGAAAAATTGGCTGCAAGAAATTGGCTCCGCCTGTAAAGAGGAAAGCGAGAAGGCGCGCTGGGGGGGGGCTGGAACGGATTGTTGGGAGTTTTCCCAATCAACGAGACTGCGTGAGCAGATCACAAGGCGAGCAGAAAGAAAACTGAAAAATTCCGGAATAAAGAAAAACGAGGAGGGGGGGGGGGGGGAGAACTCCAGTATCCCCGACGACAATTAAACAGCAAGCACCTCACTCCTTTTTAAAACGGCGAAAAGGAAAAGGTGATTCTTCCAACCCTTTAGAGGAGGAACTTCGGCCAGAGAGGAAGGGAAAAAAACCAACACCGGAGAACCAACGCATGCCCAGCGCTTGGAAACTCTCATATAGCTAAAGCAAAGGGTTTCCTGGTATCATCGTTTGGGGGGGGACTCGAGGGAACAACCTTCGGGGAAAAAAAAACGACGACTAAGGGGGAAGAAAAGGGATTTTGACTTCTTCGTACTTCTCTGAGAATCCCGCTTTAATCCTCCTTCTTCCGAAGAGCCAAAGAAAATCAGGGGAGCTGGAAACCTGAGGTGAGTTGGAAAGGTCGAGAAAGGAAAACCGCCTCTGATAGAAGAAGGACGTTACAAGAAGGGGTGTGGATATCTAGTACGCTCTTTTTCGGGGTTAGGCTTACTAGATGAGAGGACGGTAGATATTTAAAAAACGAGCGCGCTTGGCGTAGAAGGAGATTGTCAGAGCTAGCGCATCCATTAAGCGGTGTCTCGACCTGAAGCCCGCTCGAACGTAGTTTGGGAGAAACTAAAGTAAGGGGAAAAATGGTATGCAGTGAGCCCGTCGCGATGCACTTTCAAGACCTTGAACTGCCTCTCAAGGAAGGGTTACTAGGAGGGAGAAGGATTCAGCACTTCCAATCATGGAAAGTTTCCCAAAAAGGGTTCACTGTGAAACAGGGTTCTCCCGCCTGATGATTGTGGTACTTCAGGGACCAGGAATTTTACGTCGGGAAAACAGAGGCTAACGTCGAGAAAAAATTTTCAGATGGAATCTCAGGTGCTGGGGAAAGAAAGCACTCGACGCTCTTTCGAGCCGACACCCGGAGAAGTCCCTCTTAAAAAAAAAACAGGGGTGTTCATGCCAATACTTCGTTGGTATTCAATAGAGGACCTAAAACGGGTTGCCCGGGGAGGGCGGATTTTCATCAGGGGTGCTGTCAACAAGATGGTAATAACCCACGGCGCTGACAATTCCTCTCTGGAGTTCTGCAAACCCCATCCGGGGTAGGCAATTGGAAGGAACGGTACTTCTCTCTCAGAAGGTCTGAAGGGAAAAAGGGGGGAAAATATATCTTTATGTCAGTCAAAGTATCTCCATGTAAAGAATGGTGTTTGCAGAGAGAAAGATTGTCAGCGGGACAAGGTTTCTTACAAACTTTATTCAAGGGGAAAGAAAAAAACCGGGCAACGCCGGCGGTCGTGAATACACATGGCGACGTCATTGAACACCCTCACGGTCTAAAGAAAGGGCCATCGGTTGGGAGCGCGAAACACAAAAGAAGGAGAGGCTTTCCCAGAAAAAAAGAGGGCCTACCAATCTGAAAAGGAAGACTCCAAGTTGGACGCCGTTCCAGACGAAACAGCAAGCGGTAATGGTCATTACCCCTCACCAAGGAAAGCGTACGGAAGGGAAAAAAAAGGGTATTGAAAGCCGCCAAGGAGATTTTCAACGACGGTAAGAACTGATTGAAGTTATCAGGGGGAGGAGAGCTGCAGGCCGCAAAGGAGAAAGGAAGATGGGGGTCAGTGGAGGCCGGCATTGCGAGGGCGAAACATGGCAGAAAAGTCTTTGGCGTTAAAAACAAGCCTACCGTTCCGAGCGGCGTGAAGGCGACACCCTCTTCAGGCATTAGCTCTGACAACATAAGGGTGAGGGGGAAGACTGCGCTGGGAAACCGACGGAAAAGAGAAAAGAGTCAGCCTCACCCCGAAAACAGCCTAGATATTTCCCTCCACTCTGTCTTGACCGTCATTAATCAGATCACGAGCTGGAAGGGGGAAAAACGCTCGACGGGAAAAAGACACGCCAAGGGGGTAAGCGATCGGAAAGTTGGCCTCAGGAAGAAAAAAAGAAAAAAGGGTCTGAGGGTGAGAGGGAAAGAAAGTCCCGCATCATCTGGATTACCCGAACGTCTTCTAGCTTAAGAGTGGGTTCAAAGGGAGGCCAATAAACTATTATACCAAAGGGGATTAGAGCGTGAAGAGGGGGGGAGAGGGTTCTCGGTGTTTGGGGAAAAGATCGTATGCGCAAAACAACGGTGACCGCAGAAAGGGGCCGTAGTCCCAGTAGAAAGAGGAAAGCGTGGTCAAAAAGTTGCAGGGGGTTTCAGGGGGGAAGGTGATAACTGGCGGCGCAATCCAAGAGGATTCTCACGCATAGGAGATTCCCAGGTATCGGGAGCCGAAGGTGTTACTGAACGAAAGGTGTTGAAGGAGAACCAAACAATCCGTAAAGCCAGACTACCCACCACGCTCACTTGAAGAGGGCCGCAAGGGGAACGCGAAGAAGGGAAGAGGACACATTTTGGAGGACTACTTTGGAGAGGGAACGTATCACAGAAGAATGGCAATGAGGAAGCCATATCCATGATCTGCTTCAGGGAGGCAAGAAACGAGGTTGACGACGGTGCGGAAAGAGAACCTGCTTGCTGGTAAGGAAAAAAGGAAGGGAAAAAGCCCCAAAACTCATTGACACGAAAGAAGGGGTCGTTGACCTCTAAGAAGGAAGCACCGAACGCCACGGAATCCTTGACCAAAATCGTGTCCTTACTGAACTTAAGGAGACTCTGGAGCCAAAGGGGAGGAAATCTGTAAGGTGGTGAAGGGCGGCGGAACTTGAGGGGGGAAGGCACCCCACGGCCAAAAAGAGAAAGAAAAGCCGTAAACTCAGAAAAATTGCTTCAGTCACGGACCCGCCCCATGCCCCTCCTTAGGAGTCAGCAACAAAATCGGCCGGGGGGAGAAAAAACGCCGAAAGAGACAAAGGCACGCCGAAGGAGAGGGATCAAAAAGGAAATGAATAACAAGAGGATACTCCCCCCCTAAGGAAAAAATGGTGATAATGGGGGGGGGGGGGGTGAATAAGACATAAAAAAGAAAGGAAGGACTCCTCGCTGAAAGAGCACAACTTGGCAATCTGAAAGTCAAAGTGCAGCAGGTCGAGCAAAACGACCCCACCGAAAAGACCGGACCTGCTGAAAAAAGAAGAAAGCATTCCCAGCCTGGGAGGGACAGATGAATCCTTGAAGTAAATGCGAAAGGAAAGGAAAATGTCGTCAAAA
>Ga0179593_1655995_pt1 | contig 12387 bp, 17 predicted proteins | sample CZODoug2_1_08_16_FD_185931 | JGI IMG/M metagenome (GOLD analysis project Ga0179593, IMG submission 185931) | Vadose zone soil fungal communities from Angelo Coast Range Reserve, California, USA - CZODoug2_1_08_16fungal (PacBio error correction) | ecosystem: Environmental > Terrestrial > Soil >...
CCCGAAGGAATCTCCTCCGAAATTCTAATGGACGAAAAGGGGCCCCTTCCTGGAAAGAAGCTTTATTAAAAGGGTAGTCCCTCTTTAGAATTACCGCCAGAGATAAGCTCTATAATGTCTCTTGAGGGACTGGGAAGGCCTAGCAAACCTCTTTAGCGGGAAGACTCTGGCTTTCCATTAAGGACGGGTTGGGATGCGCATGGGGAAAAAAACATGAGGAGAAAACGGACCTTTCCTCAACATCTCCTAATCCTTCCGGGGGGGGAAGGGGTCTTCAAAGAAAACAGATTTTTGAAGGAGGATAGACCGTATCGTAGGTCAAGATTCCAGGCCCAACCACGGTAAGGCACTATGTAGACTGTTCAGTACGGGCAAGGGACTGACTTCCTACGCCTGAACTGGAGGCCCTCAAACGGCATAGGGGAAGTCGCATAGAAATGGGGGCTCCCCAACATCTCCAGGGGAGGGGGAAACATGAAAAAATCAGAAATAACGCGCGATTTTGCGGGGGGACGCATACCGCTGAGGGCAAGATAAGGGGGGAAGGAAAACTCAAGGGATATGCTGACGGTCTGTGACCAGTTCGTCGATCGGGGAATTTTCGAAAAGAAAGAAGGGGGCAGGCGCCAGGGGGGGGTAGTCGGTCGTTCTCCTTGGAGGCATTTCTTAATTAAGTCCCTGAGAATCTAAAACGGAGGGGACCGGGGAAAAAAGCGAGGCCGCAGGGGACACCCGCACGGCAGCGGTAACATTTAACTAGCAGTGGTGGGGGAGGCTCTCGGCATGGAAGCTTATTCTGCATCACTCAGAAATTGAAATGACCATCTCGGTTAGAGGTCTTCCCTTGAAAGCTTCTTCGTTGAGAGGGGGAAGCAACCACTAGGACCCGCATTTGACGTATGAAAAGTTCCCCGCAAAAGAGCAGCACTACACCGGGAACACCGGTTTTTGGATCTCTGAAGAGGTGATCCTCCAAGACTTTCGAAAAAGGGCAGGGGGAGTCATCACCGAGATTTCCTCCAAGAAAAAAACTTCGTCTAGATTCGGTCGTAAGGAATGTGAACGTTTCCGAGGGTTTCATCATGGGACTTCCTAGGGAATCCACGAAGAAAAGGGGGGAGACTTGAAGGCCTCCTTCGGCGCCGCGGCGGGAACGGGAAGAAGAAATTACTCGAAAAAAGGTATACGAAAGAGGAGAGGGGACGCAAAGGGGGGGACAAGGGGAAGTACACAATCGCTTTCTGCACAGAAAGCGATGCCCTTGTGTGTGTAGCATCATCCGGGCAGGGGAGGATCGACTGAAGGGGGAAAAGAACCAGGAAAAAGGGCAGCTTGAACCAGGAAGGAAAATATTTGTCCTCGGGGGCCTCCAGCCTAAGGGGGAAAAAAGTCTTACCCTTAAAAAGGAGGGGGCCATGTCGCTGGGAGGCTAGTAGGCCATTCCAGACTTCCCCGATCCACCTTCCGCGTTGGCCGGGGGATCGAAGAAATAGGGGGGGGGGGGAGGAAACCCACAAAAGGGGTGTTCTCTGAGGGCCCTCCTCTACTGGGGAAAGACGGCAAGAGGGGGAAGGGAAGAAAAGAGGAAGGGCACTACATTAAGAAAAAAAGAAAAAGCAGTCCTAGGTCTAAAGGTTTTCTTTCCTTTCTTAGGTGCGCGACCAAGGAGAAGGGGGTAGGAAGGGAGGGGAACCTAAAACCCGCCCAAGGGGTCCCCGCCATCTCTCTCAACAAAAAAAGTGGATATATTTTTTCTGGGGGTAAAGGGCTTTTCTTATTGGAAAGAGGAAGAAGGAGAGGAAGTGCATAGGCACTCCAGAAAAGAAATCAAGTCCCCGTAAATCCAAGAAAATGCTTTTTACCTGATGCAAAACGAGGAGGTAGGAAAAGGGTTTTGCAGAGCCTCGAAGGTTTTTCCTCCGAAACCCCCCATTTCGGGAAGGAAACTAGAAAGAAGAGAAAATTCAGGGGGGGGGGTCCGAAGTCTTCGAGAAAACAGTCACTGGAAAGAAGGATCGGAGCCGTCGTAAACAGGGGAATGGCAAAAGGGGGGGCGACCTGGCCAAAAGATTACTCGTTCTAAAAAGGACGGCTGGCGCTGACCACGACAAAAAGCTCGTGATTCCTGGGGTCCAGGGAAATGCGGGATGAGTGACCATCAAAGGGGACAGGGGAGAGCGAATTCCTTAAACACCACCAAAAGGCAAAAAATGCACGTGCGGGAAGAAAGGGGACTACCGAGGAGAGGGCGTCCTCGAGGGATTTGTCGGAACAAGCAGTACACCATTCTTCCTCGGAGACCCCTCTCAGAAATAAATATGGAGAGGAGCCTTTTAAAAGACCGAAAACAGTCTCTTCTCGTGAGGCCTAGGAAGGGAGAAGACTAACGTCTCGGCCAAAACCTATCCATTAGATGCCCTCGGTGATCAAGAGCCTACTTCGAGAGTGCTCCTCTTTCTGAGAGCCGTTCACTACTGTCAAGAAAGAGTCAATAAAAGCCGTAAATCCGCTCCTGCGGTTGTTTCTTGCTTCGGATAGGAGGGGGGGGACCGGCCCGGGAAGAAGTCTGGCGCTGCGTACCTTCCTCATGGGGGAACTGACGGGAGGCGTCTGGGAAAAACACGGTCTAAATCCTAGAGGGGTCACTAAAAGTTCCAAGGTGGAAAGGGGGGATTTCCTTCTTTCGTTCCTTTCCTAAAATTCTCGACCCGCCTATCGGGGGGGCACCTTTTCAAGGCTTCCGCCCTTCCCGGGAATCTAGCTAGGGAGTTGTTTTAGGTCCCTCGGGGTGGGGGGGAGGGGGGAAATTTCATCGCTTCCGGGAAAAAATTATCAACGCCATTAGCGGAGAAAAAGAACCCGATAGGGCCTTGGATCTTAGAGTTCTGATACCGAAAAAGGGCCGGCGAGGGAGGAACGAGAATCCTAATCCCGCGTCGAGCGTTTGAATAGGAAGAGAAGTATAGAGGTGGAAGGATGGAAGTGGACGGGGGGTCGGGGAGGATAACTTTGTCAAGTGGGGACATAATCGCCTGGATTGGTAATAGGGAAAGGAAAGGGCCAGCAAAGGAACTTGATCTCAAACGGAGGGGGGATTGATCCTGGAAGAAAGGACATTCCCATCCTTCTATGTGGGGAGGGGCGGCTTCCCGATTGCGTTTCGGGAGGGGTTGTGTCAGCTAGGTGACGAGGAGACCAAGTAAAAACGACAATCGGCAAAGAACCGGTGGTTGGGAATGGACCAAGGGAAGAAAGGGCGAGGAAGGCCAGAAGAAAAAGCGGAAAAAGACGAACGCTCCCCAAGCGGACCGGATATGTCTGATAGCGGAACGCTTCAGGGGAAGAAGGGGAATGTCGCATCACACAGGAGAATCACCCAGGGGCCAAAAAACCCGAGAAAGTCTGCTCGGAAGGGGTTTCCTCAGTACTAATTATAGGGCTCACCGGGGGAAAGGAGACTGTCGGGGGCCACGGGAAGGGCTCTGCAGAAATAAAGCTTCTTCTCTCAATGCCTCTCAAAATTCTCAGGCGGGGGGAGGGGGGGGATTCGGGAGAACTTCGCTCGTCTCAACAAAAAGAGAAAAGAGGAGATAAAAAAGTTCTCCAAAAAAATCATCAAAAAAAAAAACCCTCGGGGAAAATCTAATTTAAGAGCCTTAGGTCGGGAATTTTATTAGTCCTTTAAAGATAAATTTTGACAGCGAAGGAAAGCCCTCCGAAGAGGTCGCTTTTAATTACAAAAAGACCTTTTCATGAAAAAGGCTCCCCTTAACTTTAGGGGGTGTGTAATGCCTCCGCGGGGAGTAACTTATCGTTTTCTAGAAGTTCTTTGCACTGACCTCTGTCTCAGCGGAAACGGTTCCTCACGGAAATCCTTCCTCAAAGTGAGCCTTCGTCTCCTGGGAGGGAGGCGTTCAAAGAGGAAAAAATATCGTCGGCAGAAAGCCCGTCCCAACCAAAAAGGGAAAACGATGCGGGAACGGGCCATTAAGGGGAAGAGACTGACTTCAAGAACAACGGACGGGGAGCCCGAGGCGCATCGACATTACAGGTGGTTAACGAATAGGAGAATCAATCCCTAACGAAAATAAAAGTTCCTCATACTCGCTGGAGGGGATCCGTCCCAACTCATTGACGTAGGGGGGAAGGGGGAATTCGTCGAGGAAAAATTTGCCGGTGAGAGAAAGGGGCCTAGCCATGGGAGGGACCCGTTCGGGAAAGACAGGGGGAGAAGGGGAAGAATCAGTCGGATTGCCCTTTCCCTGAGAAAAACCGCAAACACTTCTATAGGCAGTGACGGGCGTCCACTAAAACAAAGGGGGAACGGTGCACCAAGAAAGGTGCGGTAAAAAGGGGGCTCTTCCAAGCCATCACGCCGGTGAAAATCGCGAGGGGACCCAGAGTCGTATAGGGTACGTTGGGAAAGGCCTAAGCCTCTTCGGCATTTCTAACCAGAGATGTCCAAAAACAACCTCTTGCCGGATCCGAAAAAAAAAGCTCAAAGCCCAAGGGGGACCGGTCCGCGAGAGGATCACTCCAGAAAAAGGCTGTTCGCTCAGAACTGGGAAAGAAGACGCCTTAGGAGGCTTCTACCGTGTAGGGAATCGGGGTTAATTGGATTCAGGGGAAATTTCCTCTCCTTTGAAAACGTCCTCTGCCTTAACGGAGGAGGAAGAAAGGCCTCCTTCGGAAAAGGAAGGAAAGAGAAGGTAGCTAGAGGGCTGCTTTGGGGGGCGGAAGCAACTTGTTTCTCCGAAAAGGAAAGGGCCGCTGGGGCGGACCGCAGAGGGACCACCCGTGCCGGGCAAAAAGGGGGGTGTTGAGACTTCTATACGGGACAGGCCAACCGTCCTTGCGGCGTCCGAAAGCTGCTCTTTTTGTGTGTCAGTCAACCCGGAGGGGAGGGGAGGCCGCTTAAGGCGAGAAACTGGCCAGGTTCTCTTTAAAGGGGTCCATCCCTTTTAAGGGAGGAAGTAGCCTTCCGCGGTGGAAGGCGAAAGGAAAAAAAAAATCACAGGAAAGGGAAAAGGGGGGGAGGCATTTGTCTTAAAAAAGGGGGAAAAGATCCTCGTCCGGGGCTTCTATTCTGGCAAACGAAATGCTTGGGTAAAAAAAGAAAAAAAGGGGCGGCGAGGCTAATGATTTCCGAAGGGGAGGTTCCTGGCGTATTTTGGGGGGGAGAAAGATGCAACCGTATTTTCTCCGTGAAGAACCGGGGACTCGGTTTCCCCTATCCTCTCAAAAAAAAAGGAGAGATGGCTGGGAACAGGAGGCCACCGGAGGGGGCGGTAGTGTAAAAAACGAAAAAGCGGTTGCATCTGGTCATACGCCCTGAACTCCCACCGGCACTGAATAGACGGGGGAGAAAGGAAAGGGAACTAATGGTAGTCCGTACAAAAAGGGGGGCCAGCCTCTCAGAAAAAAAGGGGAAGACCGGCCGCGGATCTTCCCCCCAAAAAGCAAACCTGCCGAGTGAAGGGGGGCCGCGATGGAGGGAGGAGCGCCAACGGCGGACGGGAGAAGATCGAGCCGTCTTACAATGTAAAAAAAGAATGGCCGAAAAGCCCGCGGAAAAGGTCAAGCAAGAATAGGCGGCTTCCCCATCGAGGGAAAAGTCTTAGAAAAGCCACGCAAGGAGGGACATTCTTCAACGGGGAAAGTTCGAATAGTCCCCAGAATGGGGGGAAAAAAAATAATCGTTGCCAGGAGGGGGCAGCAATCCGGGGAGCGTCCGGAGTGACGTCCTCGACTGCAGAAGACAAAGGATGCCCGTCCTTACCCGAAATAAAGCAAGAGAAACAAAGGAGGGGCGCCTGTTTCAAACGACCGAAAGGTCAACGTGCAGTGGAAAGGAGGACGGCTACTGCTGAAAAAGAAGTTCCACCGAGTAAACTATACCCGAAAAAAGGTGAGTAAACGCCGAATTCGGAAAAGAAAAGGGCGGGCTGCGCTACCATAGAATAGAAACCCGCCGGTCCGAAAGGGAAAAAAAAAGTTTTTCAGGGCGGCAACGGGCGGGGTACTCGCCCTAGGGCAAAGAAGAGGAAAATCGTGGGTCGTACCAAGGAGAGGTCGGGAAGGCCTCTACCCCGAAGCGAACTACGCCAAAAAAGGGGGACTTCCACGGAGAGGGAATTCTTGTTCCTCGGGCCCGGCGGACCCACCTGGGAAAGGGGGGGCACCTTTTTCTCAAACCTGAGGGAAGCCAGGATAAGCGGAGCATCGACTTGGGGTGCGGTGAAAGGTTTATATTATCAGGGAAAGAAGGCCCGAAAATGCCAGGAAAAAGCAATGATCGTCAAGGAACTTCCCCGAGATCCACATCGGAAAAGAAAGATCGACAACTGTCAAGGGGAAAGCCAGCATATCGCCGGGGGGGGGAAAGTCACGTATCCTTGAAAAGGATGAGGAACTTGATCGCAAATCGGAGGGAAGAAGAGGTTTCCCCGATCTTGAAATAAAAAATTCCTCCTGGAAGGGTGTCGATGCGAGTGCCGTTTCTGGCTCCCGTCCTGTGAGAAAAGGAAAAGTCCGTGGAACAAGTTAAGCCATCGAAAAAAAGGGGGTTGGGCCCGGGCCGAGGACGGGCCAAATACAGAGGAGGCTGTGAACAGAAAAGACGGCATTGATCTGACGACGCTACAAAAAAAGAAGAAAAGGTAGTAGTGTCGGGGGAAACTTGTCGCGCGTGAAGGAAATACGAAATCGACCAGCTCAGAATCCCTCTTCTGCTCAAAAATAAATTCACCCACCAGAGCGGGCGCTGAGAAAGCACCGGGGTTAAGGGAGGGGGGCACCGCGTACCGAGCTCCCGGTAATAGGGACGGAAAAGGGAAAACGCGGACTGGGAAAGGAGGAGAAGCCCTCTTCTTCGCTCCTGGTCCTCTGAGAGGAAGAGCCTCTGTGCTGGCCAAAGTCGTTCTGAAGAGAGAAAGCAACAACAACAAGGAGATCACACGACTCTGAAGCAAGGGAAGCCAGCCATGGCGAAGGGAAAGAGGCCCAGGAACTTGTCCTATTGATTATAAGCCGAAAAAGGAGATAGAAATGGACGACCCAGCTCGAGAGAAAAGCGCCTACTAATGGCCGAGGGAACCCTGTGGGGGTGTGTTGGGGGGGTGGGGGGGGGGGGGGGGGGGGGGGGGGGGGGGTGGGGGGTGGGGGGTGTGGGGGGGGGGGGGGGGGGGGGGGGGGGGTGGGTGGGGAGGGGGGTAGTTTGGGTGGGGGGGGGGGGGGGGGGGGAGGGGGGGGCAGGAGGGGGGGGGGGGGGGGGGGGGGGGGGAGGGTGGGGGGGGGGGGGTGATTCCGAATCGACAGCAGAACGACTGCTGAGAAGTCGGCGCTGTTAGAGTCGGTTATTCTCCTTGGTGACGTTGCCCAAAGGGGGTTAAGCGTTCGGCAGAGAAAAGGTTGAAGCGGCTTCACAGGAGAAGCGCCCCTTTTTCAAAGGTGTCCCCCGGGTCGATCTGGTGAGGAAGGGTGGGAAAGTCCCGCCGGGGGGGGAAAAAACGGAAGGGGAAAGTCCCTAAAACGCATGTTAATCTCATCAGGAATCTCCATGAGAATGTAAGCAGTAACCGAGAAAAAAGGGGCCCTAACTCAGAGGGGAGGGTCAGTGCCTGAAGGACGAAAGGGGCACGGCAATGATACTTGAGAAAGGCTGGTCTTCGTACTTGACCCGTTAAGTCAGAATTCTCGAAATACTCCGGGCCGAGCAGGTACGGGATTTCGTGAGGGGAAGAGGGGGGCGTTGCTCGAGGGGCATCGAGAGGAAGAAGACTAAATCCGCCGCGGGGACAGAAAAAAGTCCGATTCCTCTAGGGGGACAAGGGTTCCTCCCCTCACTGAAAAGTTCCCCCAGCCCTTGCAGGCAGAGAAGAGAATCTGCCGCTGCAACGCCGGGGAAAAGAAAAGAGGGAAACGTGGCCTCGTCGCGGTCAGCTTGTAAACGGAAGCCGCCGGAGGGGGGTGGGTGCGTCAGTTTCATCAAAAAGTGGTCAGAAAAAAGGAGGCCTTCTGAACGGCCTTTCAAAGGAGACTCATAGCTTAACTCCCGCTGTCCGGGGAAGAAGTTTATAATACGACTGCCTAGGAAAAGGGTCGGCCACTCTTCGCCTATGGGCTACGAAGGGCAGAGCTTGAGGAGAAGGTTGGTTACTGGATAACGGAAGAGGGGGGACTTTGTGAGACGTAGCCGTCCTCGAAATGAAAGGAAGAAGGATCTGGTTATTCCGAGTAAAGCCTCCCGCGGCCGAAGGTAAGGAAAAGAAAAGCTCAGGGGGGGTACTTCTGGGACGCCTTCGAGGACCCACGAAACAGGGAAACGGCTTGCTGCCCAAAAAGGGCAGGTCAAAAGAAAGGGGTTTTTTGGAAAGCCCTTGCAGTGAATGATTCCTTCCACGTTGGAGAGAAGTCCAAGAAGGGGACCTGTCTCTCAAGCTGCTCTTGTAAGTTTCATCAGCAAAGGTTTTGTGCATGATGAAGGGGGGAGGGTCCGCTTCCATTTAGGAGAGTGTCTTCCAGATTGGAAAGAGATAAGGTTGCGTGAGGATACCGGCACCGCGGGGGAGGGGGTCCTCGTAATAATCGAGGAAGGGGGAATGTTCTCTTCGGGCATGGTTCAAAAAAAAAAAGAACGATCCGCGGCCGGGAGGCCAAAGAGGGTCATGTTGCTGCGAAGGGAGAAAGGGGGATGGACTGGGGGGGCTCAGAAAACGAATTCGCGGACAGGAGGGGAAGGGCGTATTTTGGAGGAAAGGAAAAAGAGGAAAAAGATGTTCTCCGGAGGGGAGAGAAGCCCCGCCCGGTGACTCGGGGATATCAACCCACAACGGATTCTGGAAAGGCCTCTTCCCCGGGGGCCGGGGAAGAGGACCCCTCCTGCGAAAGACAGGGGGGGAAAAAGATCGGGATAACACACAATACGGCCCCGGCAAACCAAAAGAAAAAATCGCCTGCGGAAGGGAAGAAACTATGGAGGGGTCCGTCCCCTCCGTGCAAAAGGCGACGGAAAAGGACCCTAAAGGCCGCTATCGGCAAACCCCCGAAGGAAAAATCTACCATGAAGGGGGAAGTTGGGTTTCAGGGCGAGGGGGAGTTCTTCTATAAACGTTCCAAAGTTCGCCCTTTCAAGAAATTGGACACTGAGACGAACCAGGGGGAGCTCCGCTTCAGGCACAAAACCTTTGGAGGAAGCGAGTTCTTCCTGCAAAAAAAGAAAAAAAGACGGAAATCTTCAACGTCCGGCGGTCCGAAGCCCGGGGGGAAAAAAAAAAGTTCAAGAGGAAAAACCTGCAAGGTCTGGGGAAAAAAAAAAAAGACCCTCTGCAAGATGAGCGGGCTCCTCTCGGGGGAAGGGGGACCCCGGTCTGAGTCCCCCGGGAGGGAAGCTTCGTCCTCTGGCGGGAAGAGGCCTACCTAAAATTTCGGCGGCGGCGATGAGGGAGTCTACCGGCCAATCCGCTCGTACCCCACCTGATCCATTACTGGCTCCTCTGTGTAGAAGACGCCGAAAGGAAGGAAATAGTTCGAGGGGAGTGCTGCGCGACCAGAAGGACAGCTGAATGATCAACCCGCTACTAAAAAAAGGCTTTGAGACGCGGTGTTCGGAAGGGAGGTCAGCTAGGGGAAGGGGGAAGGGGCCGCGATTTCAATAATGGGAAGGAGGCGGTCCTCTTTGTTCTGAAAGGAAAAGAAGGCTTCTTTTCGGGGGGACAACAAAACACCCGTCCGACGATACTTCCCGTGGAGCATGGTGGCCAGCCTTCCTGGCAACTGCAGCGAAAAAAAGCTCACTTCTTTGAAAGGGTTACCCCGGGGGGATGAGGGTACTCCCGTCCCGGGGAATGAGATCATAGAGGGGGGGGGATGTCCCGCGATTATCATTTAAATTAAAGGGGGCTCTTTCAGGAAAAAGGGACCCTTAGAGGAAGACTAATCCAGGAAAACTACTGTCCCTTGGTTGACGTAGGAAAAAAGATCGACGAACTGGTAGGGAAAAAAAGACCAATAGAGGAAGGGGGAAAGGATAAACGAGTTCCAGTAGTATGATTAACTTGATTCAACTCAGGGGGATCCGGCGAAAAAACGTGAATGAAAATAAATTCAAGAAGGGGGAAAGTGTGAGCCAAGAGCTAAAAAAGAGAGGAAAGGGGGGAGAACCCTTCCGTTGGGAAGCAGGAAAGGAAAGGTACGAGTCCGTAAGGCAAAACCGCCATCGTCAAAAGTGGTTGTCCGCCTCAGGGGAAAAAAAGAGTTCTTCTTCTGGGAAAGCGCCGGAGGAAAAAAGAATTTGATCTTAAAAACCCATTTCGCTGTGGGGAAAGAAACGGAAACGGTCCTCTTGAAAGGGGGGGGTCAAACTGGCGCATCACCAGGGGGCGGCTACATGACGTCACGGCGGAGGGGGGACCCACCTCCCCAAAGCGTTCTCTTCGCTCGCCAAGGGCAGGGATTCCAGAGTACGAACCGCGAAGGTGGCGACCGAAAAAAAAGGGAAAAGACTAGTTCTCTCTAAACGCGGGGAAGGGGGGAAAAAAAAAAGCTCCAGAAGTCCCTAGCTGGAGAAAGTCGCCCTTGTCTGAGAGGCGATTATGAGGGAAAGTCCGTTAAAAAAAACAACAACAACGGGGAGTATGAAGGAATCAAAAAACTCCATCATCATCGAAAAAAAGCTTCCGGGGCACCCTATGCCCATTTTAGGGGAATCTTTATTATCCCAAAAGAGGGAGGGGACCTCCATCTCTACCCTTCCCGGGCGCAGAGAAAGGGGAGGAGGGGAGTACTCCAGATCACTCCGCTTAATTGGGGGGGAAAGGTCTTTCCCTTCCCGGAGAGGTTAGAGGGGGACCGTGATGCGTCCATGGAGCAAAACGTACCGTTGCACTAGCAATAAGGAATCACTGCCCAGGGAAAGGGAGGGACATATCAAGGAAAAAGGGGGATTGTTTGAAGAAAACAGATCAGACTTGAGGGGGAAATTTCAATCAGGCCAGGAAAAACCACGGTGCACAAGAATGATATTTCATTACTGGACGAAAGACTTTCCTTCAAAACACGACTCTGAAAACAAACGGGGATCAAAAGAGGAGTTTAATCTCCAATACAATCTCCCTTCATGATGTAAGACCTACTCAGAAGAGGGATAAAAAACCTACTCCGAAGGGGGGGATATCAATTTAGAAGGTTCACTGGCAAGGGGCCTTGATAAGGAAAACTCCATTCTATATAACTTCTATGAGTAATCTTAACTTGGGGGAAGGGGTGAGTCTACATATAAAAAATGAAGGAAATGCTAAAGGGGTGAGGGAGCCTTTCCTCTCATTTGATAAAGACATTGGAAAGCATTTTCTTCCATTCTTGAAAAGGGGTAATCTCAAACCTAGAGGGCAACCACTTAGAGAGAGGCGCAGGGACTTTCTTAAAAAATTTCCGTCTGAGGGAGAAGACGATCAGTTTTCTTTAGAGGAGGGAAGTAAGGATTCATTCACTCAAAAAGTAAAAGGGTCTCAACGGGGAGAAAAAAAGCGTCGCTTCGAAGGAAATAATCCGAGGAATCGTGGGGAAAATCTTCCTGCCCAGAAGAAAGGATTCAATAGGGGGAGGGGGAAGCCTAGCTGAAAAAGAAAGTCAAAGCCGTCTGTCCTTCCGTAAGAGGGGAAAAAGGAGTCGTGCCTATGTTCGAAAAAGGGCCGACCCACCGATTTCCTAAGGAAAGGAGGGGGAAGGAATCACCTATTTATTAGATCATTGGAAGGAAGGAGGTATCATTTATGCCGTCCTCGCAGAAAGGTAGAGCGCTTACTCCTTGGGGGGAAAGCATTCTTGTAACATTCCTCCCGAGAGGGGAGATAAAGCTCTTTTTGCGGGGAGAAAGGGGAGCCGTAGAAGGAAGAGGAAAAGGACACAGAGGGCCCTGTACCCAAGGGCCCGCCCGTGCAGTGGCGGGTTTGTAGAAGAAGAAAGGGACTGAGGGGAAAGGGGGCCGGCCAATGGAAGAAGGCCAGGACTGGCGAACAGGAAGAACTCAGGGAGAAGGGGGGTTTTTTCAGCGAATCCGAAGTTTTTGTGCCGAATAACGGAAAAAAACAGGTCGCTGTACGAAGGGGGAGGAATGCCTTGGAGAAGGGAGAGAAAAAGGGGGCGAAGGATCCGGGGGGGGGCCGTTTTCTCGAAGAAATGCGGGACTCAAAAAAAGAAAGATGCTTGCCAGACCGCGAAGGGGGGGGAAAAAAAAAAGACTGCGGCAAAGGAGGGGAGAGAGCTCAACGTATGAAAGGAAATCTTCTCATTAAAGCAGGGGAGAATGTTTCTTACCGGGGGGGGGAGGGAATGCGAGGAAAAAAGGGAGGAAAAACCGATTTTCGCCGGGGAGACGCCCGCCCGTGG
>Ga0179593_1733200_pt1 | contig 12387 bp, 19 predicted proteins | sample CZODoug2_1_08_16_FD_185931 | JGI IMG/M metagenome (GOLD analysis project Ga0179593, IMG submission 185931) | Vadose zone soil fungal communities from Angelo Coast Range Reserve, California, USA - CZODoug2_1_08_16fungal (PacBio error correction) | ecosystem: Environmental > Terrestrial > Soil >...
AAAAGGGCTTTTTTTGAAAGATGAGGGTTGAAAGAAAAAAGTGCAGAAATGTGGGGGGGCTCAAAAAAAGATTTTAGCTTTTTGAGGGTGGGGGGAAAAAACTCGTCCCAGTCAAAAGTGGGGGAGGGGGACTTGTCACTAACGAAGGGCGGCGGGCCTCAGAAAACGCCCAGAGGGGGGTGCGAGGGTCTGAAAGAAAAAGAAGCACGATAGCTTCCGGGGGGAATGGGAGTGGCGAGAAATCCCCAAGAAGGACCAAATCGCAATGACGATGGGTAAGAGTTGTGACAAAGGAGAAGAAAAACCCCCCCCCCAAAAGTGGACCGTCGCGCGATTTCGAACTCGGGAAGTACCAGATAGAGCCACAAAAAAGGAGGGCCATCCAACGGTGGACGGGGCCTCGTTGAAAAACAATCAGGGCGGGGTTTTGAAAGATTGCCCTGTTTTGAGGGGACAGACAGCCGAGGAAGCGAAGAAAGACCTTGGGGGGGGGGAAGAAAATTGCCCACTTTTTCCAAGGGAGAGCCAGCCGTTGACGTGGGACAGATGGGAGGGACGCTCGCGATGAAAGGGGGGGAGCTCGGCTTTCCAGTCAGATTGCTTTTTTTCAAAACCCGGGGAAAGGGAGCGTATTGGGGACCAGGTGAAAGGCAGCCTTGGCCACAAAAGGGGAACGTATGCGTTATCTGAAAAGGGTCGGGGTAAAACAAATCAAGGGACCTGTTGGGTACGACTCGAGAGAGGGGGGAAAGCGGCCAAAAAGTCTCGGGGGAAAAGGTGCTCGCAAAGAAAGCAAGTCCGGGAAAAGACCAGAACAGCAGATGGTCGATCATTGAGCCCGTAGCCAGAAAAAGGGAGGGGGGTGGCCTGTAACATGTCCGGAGCAAGGGGACACCGGCGAAATAAAAAAAGAAAAAGCACACCGTTGAGATTCGGAAGTCGTTATCAAAAGGGAGAAAAGGTGCCAAGGCCAAAGGAAACGTTTCTGCCCCAGGCAAGGACAAAAGAAGCGATCTCGTCGGGAAGTGCCATGGAGGAGGCGGGATAGCTTGAAAAAGATGGCAATCTCCTGAAAGGAAATTTTACCATACCACACGTCCATGAAGCCCGCCCCCACCAAAAAAGGAAGATTGCCGAAGGTTCTGCGGAAGGAAAAAGGGTCTATTTACCTATAAAGTAAGGGGGGGGAAAAAAAGGTTGTCTCAAAAATCGAGGCGGCAAAAACGATAGGCGAGGTGCAAAAAGAAAGAAAGCAAACGGGGGGGAAAGCTATGCCGGGGGGTAACAGTAAACCGAACGGAAAATAAAAAGGAGAAACCTCCGGGGAGAATGCGAAGGCCGGCCAGGGAGGGGGTTATACTTGGAGAAGCAAAAACGGAAATACGCGGACACGGAAAGGGGGAAGGGCGGCTGCATATATGTCAGAAAGGAGCCCATTTAGATGTTGCAGAGATAAGCTTCCCTCGAAAAAAAAGGGGTATGCCGAAAATTGAATAGAAAGACTCCGCCTAATCGAAAAAAGAAGAAAGGAATCATGATGAGCACGATAAAAAAAAAGAAAGAAAAGCATCGGGGAAAAAAGAGGACCTATAATGGAAGGGTGTGTAGGGAGTGGTCTAGATGAGGGTTGGGCGATTGAAAAAAAAAAAGTAAGAATTTAGGTTTTTGAGAAACAGGTCAATGAAAAAAAAGGCCGATGGGAAAAAATAGCCGTTTGAACACGCGACGAAACGAATGACGCCACAGCCTATCCTTCGAGGTAGGAGAAGAAAAACTCGAAGAAAGACGCGGGATGGGTCGCGCATTTAGAAAAAAAGAGAGAAGAAGAAAAACTTCGCGGAACACGAGAAAAAAAGACCTGTATCTATGACGTCACTCGTGTGAAAAATTGAAAAAACAAGAGGATGAATCTGCAGGGACCTTGCAAAAAAAAGGGGGCAGGAAAAAAACTCGGGGAAGAACGTTGCAAAAGCAAGACCCTTTAAATTGTCAACGAAAACGGCGCCTGAAACGGCAGAAAAAAAAATCCGGCCAGCTTGAGAAACTCGTTCCTCGTAGGGAAGGGGCGGGGCGACAACAAGGGCCATGGCCTGCGCGAGAGTGCCGACACTGAAGGGAAGGGGACACCTCGTAAAATGGTGTTGGGGGGGAAAGAAGGGGGAGTGGCCTTGTAGGGGGAAAACCAGGGGATAGGAGGCAAGAAAGAAAAGGAAATCGGCCCGGGAAAACCGGACAGGCAGTGAAAAAAAAACGCGTTGCCTGCGGGAATCGGGTTCGTCCACCGCAAAAAAACCTTAACCACACGTGACGTCATCCAGCTTGGGGGAGATCGCGCGCAGGAGAAAAAAAATCAAGAAAACCGGAGGAGGGAAAGAGAGATATGCGAGAGCAAAAAAGCACGGGAGAAGAGAACGGTGGTACGGCCAGAGGGCCTCTTTTTACGGAAGAAGGGATAAAAAAAAAAAGACGGCCGCCTTCCAATAGACCCCTTTCAAAAAGGGAGTCTGGAAACAACTGCCCGTTCCGCCCGAATAAAAAAAAAAAATGGCGGGTGGATAGAGAAAACCAGGGGAACATGTCTAACAAAAAGACGGAAAAACGCCCCCAAAAGAGGGGTTTTCATTGAGTCGGATCGTGGAGAGCGAATCGGCGCAAGAAGGCACGTTAAAAAGAAAAAAAAAAGATGGGGGGAAGGAAAACCCCGAACGAGAAAAAAAGAGATGAAAATACAGGAGTGAAGGGGCGGATGGGTTGAAAAAGAAACGCGTGGGATCCAAGGGGGGGGAAAGAAGGGGGAATCCTAGAAAAAAAAGGGACGGAAGATTGAAGTTCTCCCCTGACATTGATCTAGGGAAACCCCGGACATAAAAAAACGTGAAATTTTTTGAAAAGAAAAAAGCCGGACGAACCGCGGGGGGGAAGGGAAAAAGAGATCGGAATCGTCCGGAAGGAGGGGGGGGTATCCCGCGAAAGGGGGAATAATGGGAGGTTTGGGTGTGTACCAAAAAAAAAGCAACACCGAAGCCCCAAAACCAGGTGCCCCGATCTTCCTATGATGGAAAATCCGACCAAGGGGGGGGAGCGGGGGTCAAGAGGAAAGAGGGCGTCCTTTTGGAGTGTAGGGGAGAAGAAATGTCCTGGGGATTCCGTCACTACAACACAGGGGAAAGGGGGACTTGGTGCAAATCGACGCGGGAGAAAAAAGCGACAAAAAAAAAGACAAATAATAGAGGAACCCTTAGGGTCCCGAGTGATGGGGTTGGAAAAAGTCCGGTTCGTGGGGGGGGATTATCGGAAGGGGAAAAGGATTTCAGCTCGTTTTATCTTAGGGAGGAGGGCAAGGGGGGAAAATGATGGGGCGGGGCAAGAAGGTCGATCAGAGCCGAAGGGGAAAAAAAATCTGAAAGTGCGATTGGGAAAGACCATCAGACTTCCTTAAAAACGAAAAGAAAATCCGTCGTGACACTGAATGGGGAGGGAAGGGGGGCGGAGAATGGAGTTTTCGAACAGCCCGGAAAAGGTGGAAAGGTCCGGGGCCCCCTTGATCGAACCCCGAGCAAAGGAAGCCGGATAAAGTCATCTTCGTTGGCTGAAAAAAAAAGGGACGGGGGTAGAGCTTTCAGAGGAAAAAGGGAGAGGGGGGGAAAAAAGGCCAACAGAAGGTGTTCTTCCGCCAGGGGGCCATGGGGAACGACAAGGTTTGAAAAAACTTCGGGGGGGTTCCTTCGACAAAGAATTCGCAAAAGGCCGGTTCCGCCGAAAAAAAAAAGCGACTTGTTCAAGGGAAAAAAATATTCGGGGGCGGTGTGTTCGGGAGGAGGAACTGGTGAAGAAAGCCACTCTCTCGGTGAGGGTGCAGCCGGAAAGGGGAAAAAGCAAGAGGGAATATGGGGGAGCTCCAGGGAGTAAAAAAAAACTGGGGTCGGGGAACGGAACGGCAGGAGACTTGTGAGGGGGGGCCACGGAAAAGGATTACGAGGAAAATCAAGAATTCCTAGGGCAAGGTACAGGGGAGTTCCGACCGGGGGGGGGACCCGTGCCAGGAACAAAAAGCCCCAACAGAAAGGGGGAATTGCGGCTACGGGGGAAAAATACCTTAATCGACATCGTGGTCAAAAGCAGTCGACGTGAAGGCAAGAAGGCGCGCTAAAGGCGCGAGGAAAAGATTATGATCGAGGGTACAAACATACCCCTGGAATGGAAGAAAGGCCTGAACATAAACCAAAAGACGGAAACGGGCAACAGTCAATTTTCAAAGAGCGGGCCACCGGCCATAACAGGCCCGGACCCCGGGTGTGGGAACAAAAGAAGGAAAAAGGGGGCAAAAACATAGAGGAACTTCGGGTTGAATCTCGTAAGGAAAAAAACGTCCACAAGGGTCTCTGTCCAGAACGCCTCTCAAAAAGAAAACTGTGGAAACGGTTACGCCGAAACTCGAAAAAGACAGAAAGAAAAAAATTGCTGCAATTGTCAAAATGAACGGGGGACCCAAACTTAACTCGTCAAGTTCAACACAACTCTCAGGAACGGAGTCCCGAGAAAAGAAATTCTCGCCAAGGGTATGAAAAAAAAAATTTTTCGATAAAAGAATCAAGGTAAATCTCAAAAAAAGAAAGAGAAAGAAGGTCGAATGGAAAACGCTTTGCAAAAAAAAAAAACGGCTTCGAAGCGCAGGAGGGTGAAGCGGAATCTCCTGAAGTCCGGAAAGAATGCAAAGATTCGAAAGGGAGGGGAAAGTGACAGAATGGGATAAGAACTCCGAAAAAAAAAAGAAGGGAAAATTCTTCACGTAGAAAAAGCTCCTCAAGGGGAAAAAGGTGAGATCCCCATCAAATGGGATCGTGAACTTAGTTGAAGGGGGAAAAAAAAAGAGCCATCAAAAAAAACACATCACGGGAAAGGGCGGGGGTTCTTTTTTCAAAAGGTTCCAAAAATGAAAGCTGGAAATCCCCCTGAGAGTCAACAACCACAAAAGAAAGAGGGCCTCTTTTTGGTGGAAAAAAAGGCTGTTGAAAAAGCCGCCAAAGGGAAAACTAATTGGGGAAGCCGGGGAAAGGGCCGCCGTCCAACGGAAAACACGATCCCTTTGGAAAGGGGGGGGACACGTAACGCAAAAAAAAGTGCATCAATAGGGGTGAAAAAAGGGCCCCAGATATGGTTTGGGCGGGAACTTCAAGTTGCCACGATAGCGGGGCGCAGGGGGAATTCGTCAAAAAAAAAGAACAAAAGAAAAGGCAAGCGCAAGCGCATGAAAAACTAAAAAGATATGTGGGGAGAAGGTGGGGCAAAGGGAAAGCTAGACCTGAAAAAAAAAAAAAAAGAGTGAAAGAAAAAAAAATGTATACAGAAAGAGGGAGTACCCATCAGACGCAAAAAAACCCAGGAAGAAGCGGGGGATTACTCGTGGAGTCGCTGGGGGAAAAAAAAAGAGGTTGGGTACAGCAGGAGTTTTTGACGGGAAAAAAGCACCATCGGGAAAAGGCTGCCGTAGCGCACCCGGGGTCAATGCCCACCGTTTTGGCGGGGGGGAGGGAGCAGCAAAAGGGTTGTACATATTGTGAGAAGGGGGGGAAAGGCTAAAAAAGATCAAACCAGGAAGTCGCTGGGGGTGAGAGGTGAAAAGATTCCTCGATGAAGGGGGGGGGTGTCCCAAAAACAAAGCATGCGTTAATGGGAGGGGCCCCTACCAGGAAGGAACTTGGCAAAAATGGGGGTAAGGACGTATATGGCCGCAAAGGGGGGGGTCGGGCCTTCAAAAAGGGGACTGTGGAAACTCATCCAGGGGGTCCGTCAGGAAAACCTCTTCGTGAGACCGGAGGGGGCCCTTCCAAAACGAAGAATAACGCATACTCGAGTCCGGATTGGCCCGGAAAAAAAGGAAAAGCTTGTGGAAAGGGGACCAAGGCGGAAAAGAAGGGGGGGAAACCAGGGAAAATCCACCCAAAAAAAGGCACCGGGGGTGGGAGACGGCGTCGGGATCTTTTCGTCATAAAAGAAGGAACTCTGAAAAAAACCACGCCAAATCCTGCCTTCACGGAACCGACCATTCGAAGAAGCGTTCGGAAGACTGGACATGATTAGCGGCGGGGGAATCCGCTTTCCAGGAAAAAGGGCTCGAAACGAAACTTCACCGGGGGAAAAAAAACGCGTTCCCACGGGGGAAAACAACAGACAGACAAGGGAAGAAGACTTTCCGAACAGGTTATCGCGGAAACCGGCCGTGGAAAAGAAAGTCGAGTGGGAAAAAAGTCCCGTCAAGAATACGAAGGGGCAAGAACAATGAAAACTCAGGGCCGACGCACAGCTTGACCTCGAGGAGCGAATGGGGGAAAAAGGTAACAGTACATACCGGAGGATCCATCTGGCGAGCAAAGGCCGGGGCCGACCTCGCGGTAAGAACGGCCGAAAAGGGAAAACTCCCGAAAAGAGGCTGTTAAAAGGGGAAAAAGGTTGCATGCGTCCGGAATGGACTTTATGGAATCCGCAGACGATGGGGAAAGAAGAAAGGGGGATCGAAGGGGGAGGGAAAAACCCATCATTATAAAAAGAAACGCCGAAGATCAGGGAGACGGAATCATGAGGCGCCGATAGAAGAAAAGGGGGGGGGTTAAACCAAAGACAGGTAAGAAGAAAAAAAGTATATTTGCTGGAAGAAAAAGGGTCGGAGAGACGAACCGTTGGGGAGGAAAGTCAAGGAAGGTGGTAGCTGAACAGGAGAAAAAAAAAAATTTAGTTAAAGGTAAAAATAATAACGGTCAACCAAAGGACGCTAGAACAAAAAAAAACCGGCAACTCTGACGGCCCCAAGCTCAGGAAGTACGAGGCGGAGGAAAAAAGAAAAAAAAAAATCGGGGAGATTGTCGCACGCAGGGGAACCCCACCCAACACGAGAGGAAACAACGTAGCAGGGGGGGAACACGCCGGAAAGAAGTCCGATCTATGAAAAAAAAAAGAGTAGGGGGGAGAATTTCCACGAGTATGACGGACCGGACTTTGAGAAGAAGCGTGGGGGAGAAGCCCCAACTCGAAGCGGCCTTCAAGAGGGGAAAAAAAAAAACGACGAAAAAACTGGGAAAAGGATAGCCGTCACCTCCAGGATTTGCGCATATTCTAGTCGGGGTCCGAAGGGGAGGCGCACACAGAAAAAAGCAAAAAAAAAAAAAGAATCGATTCTGGGCGGGGGGGGGGGAAGACCACGCATTTTTAAAAAACACCTCGTTGGTGGAGGTATTTGAGCCAGGAAGGGTTCTGTAGGACAGGAACGGATGGATACCGAAGCAAGGGGAAATCTTCTGGGGGTTGGGGGGGGGGACAGTCCTTTTCATAAGAGGGAAAGGAATGGAACGCGACAAAACGGAGGGTCGATGGTCGTCACCAAGACCGAATCGGAAAAAGGCCACAAGAAGGTCCATCAAGGGGGGGAGTACGGCGCGCAAATAGAAAAAGAAACCAACGGGGAGGGGAAAAGAAAGAGATTCGCGATGGGAGCAAAAAAAAAAAAAATTAACTGTGGGGGAAGAATGAGGAGAAAAGAGGGTGAAGAAAAATAGGAGCCCGCCCTGCCCGGACAGGTCATGGAAGGGGGAAGGAAGCTTCAACAAACCCACTTTCACTAAACCAGGGGGGACCCGCCCGAAACACTGGCGCTCGAAAAGGAAAAAACCAATCAAAAAAACAAGGACAAGGGAGAAGAAATACTTCCCTCAATTGCACGTCAAAAAAACCGTGTCGCACGCGAAAAAGCCGCATAAAAAAGCCAGGAAAACCCTTTCCACCAGGAAAAATCCGAACGATAAAAGATGAAAGCGGGCCAGGGGGGACGCGATGCACAAGCTCTGGCTGCCGAGAAAAAGGAAGCGAAAGCAAAATTCGATGGCCCGGAGCCAAAACTGGAAAAAGGCCAAAAATCCCGCAATGAAAAAAAAGAAGAGACAACTCTTTTAAATTTGGGAAGGAAACCAGAGGGGACGTCCATAGATCGTAAATCGTGCTCCAGAGAAAACAAATTGGGATGCTTAGGAAGGGAAGGGTTTTGGGGATAAACGAGACACTCGAAGCCCGAACCTCAAAAAAAGAGTTAAAGATGCCTCACTCCCAAAACTCGAAGGAGGGAGCTTTTGGCGGAAGTGGCCTGACGGAGGACCTAGGATGGGTCCCACTCTACTAAAGGCCTTGATCAGTCCATAAAAAAAAAAAAAAAAAACTTCAATGGAAGTCAAAATCGCCCAAAAAAGAAGACCCGGGCAATCAAATAAAAAAAATAGGAAAGGAGAAGAGGTCCTTTTGAAGGGGATAGCCTGTTGAAAAAAAAGTCGTTCGTGAGGAGCGAATCATTAGGAAGGGAAAAAGTTTGAGCTTGGGGAAAAGCGGAGGGCATGTTGGGGGAACAGGTCGGCGAGAAGCCAGAAGGGTTCCCCTAGGGGCTCCTTCAACCGCAGGTTAAAAGCGAAGTGCGCCTAAAAAAGTCATGTGGAAAAGTTATGAAACGGGCGGATTTTGGTGGAAAAGGTTTTCGGAAGGGTTGAAGTTTTCCAGACGCGAAGGGGGTTCGTCCAAGGGAAAAACCGACAAACCGAGTCTGATCATCAAGATGAAGAACTGCTACGGCGTCGAATCGGAGAGTCAGCCCGGGGTCAGAGTTGCAAAAAAGAGGAGCCGTTGGTTCTGAGAAGGCTTGACGACAAGGTTTTCCCTAGAAAGTTATAGTCAAAAAAGAGCCACGGCGGTCAGAAAAAAAAACTACCGAAAAAAAACGGGCCATATTCGAAAGGAGGGGGGTGCTTTCAGAAGGGACGCGGGTCCAGGGCAAAAGGGAGCCCCTTCGAAAAACAAGAATGCAAGGGGATGAAAAAGAATCCATGGGCCAAAGGGAGACCCGACTATACTCAGGAAAGGGGGAGAAAACTGAACGCGGGAGGTGGAAGAACTCGTGGGGGAGTACGAGGAAGTGCCAGAACAAAGGTGTCCGAAGGTGATTTCTTCTCCCGGGGGAAAATCCCGTGACGCCGCCCTGGACCTCAAAAAAGACCGAGGGTTCAAAGGGAGGTACGGGCTCAATTAATGAAACTGATCGACAATCGAAGGGGAAAAAAGCGTAGAAAAGGGAAAGTCACTCCGGAAAGCATAAAAACAGAGGGTGGGGATCGTCCCAGATGATGGGGGCGTGAGAAAAATGGGGGGGGGGGAAGGGAAAAAACCGGAGGGAGGACGACATAAAAGCGGGGCGGCAAAACAGGGCAATGGGAGCGGCTGGCTCGAAACAGAAAAAAATTCATAACTAGACCAAATGACAGGTGGGTGGAACCAAAAAATCGAGAAGAAGAGGAAAAGAAAAAGCGAATGATCGGCCGAACGGAAATCTGTCCCACTAAACAAGAGCAAGAAAAACGGAACTTGGGGAAACTGGGGGAGGGGGGGGCATTGATCAAAAAAAAAAAAACCGAGGGGGAGGTTTGGGGAAGAACGCGAGTGCTGCTCCGGGGGGGAAAGCGGGGAGTCAAAAAAGAAGCAAAAAACCGCAATGCTGTCTAAGACCCGTCTACCAACCGGGCTCCCAGGTCACAGCGCGAGCGCGAGGCCCCCTCTTTCTAACAAGCAGAGGAAACGGAGAACGGAAAACAGGCTAGCTTTGGTACGACCGGTGGGAGAGTAAATGGAAAAAAGCGCAAAGGCCGCTTTGACAAAAAAAAAAGGAAAAGACCCACCATGAAAATTCGAGCGAGGGGGGAGGTTGCACAACAAACAGAGGGGACGCGCGCCCCGAAAAAGTCCACCACCGAAAAAGGAAAAAAAAAAAGGGAAAAGACCCCTAAAACGAAACAAGATGATCTGGAGGCCGGGGAGAAGGCACGGAGCCAAAAAGCCTGCATTTACGGAACCCCATCAAAAAAAAAGGGAAGAAAGGTTTCACCGTCGGAAACCAACACAAAGAAGAAATAAGAGCCACATCAAAACCGGCTGGGGGCCAGGGGGGGGGGGGAAAACAAAACAGCAAACAAGGTCAAACAGAGGCCCCTAGCTTGGGAGAAGTCAGAAAAAACCAAGGGGGTAGGGAGGAAAAAGAAAAAAGATTCCGCTTTTGACCGTTGAAAAGCCCCCCAGCGGAAGACGAGAAGTTGAGCGGGGGGGCCACCTCGTAAAAAGAAATTTGTGATGGGACCTTGGTGGAGGGGGACCAAGGGCGGGGACAAGAGTGCAGCCATCGGAAAGAAAGATGTTTTGCCGAAAAAAAAAATCAAAGGCGAGGGTATCTCTCGGGCCAGAAGGAAAAAGCAGGCGCCAAAAGAGAAGGCAGCTCGAAGCGAGGGGGTTTCTTCAGGAAAAAAAACATCTGAAATGAAGGTTGGCGAGAGGGGACGCCTATGGACAAAAGGGACCAATCAGAAGTGGAGCAAAGCCAAAGGTCAGGGGAAGGAGGGGGGTTGTACAGGAGCGTGGCCGGCGCGAGGAAGGGTTGAAAGATTGCGGGGTTTATGGAATCGGCCAGCACTCGCGTCAAAGCTGCGGTAGCGCAACATGGAAAAACTGCCCCGGGTGGGGGCCAGTAAAAAAAAAGCTCTGTGGAAAGGGGGGACATTGTTCTACTGGAGCCCTAGCAGTCAAAAAGGGAAAAGGCCCGCTCGGAAAGGTGCCATCCAATTGCGTGTCACACACACCGTGATTGGGGGCCGCGGGCGTTATGCGGGTGCCGAAAAGGAGTAACATTAGGGGAAGGGGAGTGCCTTTTAACCCAAAAAAAACGGAAGTCAATCCCCAGGGTAAAAGGGGTGTGTTTGGGGTGACATCCAAGGGAAAAGAAGGGGGCCACCTCGGGGGAGGGGGACCGCCCTTCGTTGGACGACTCTAGACGATGGCGATCAGGTTAATTGAAGCCCGTAAGAAAACTGAACGCGCTTTTTTTAGGGGTGCCGGGGGTGGAAAAAAAAAACGGTCCAAGCCCGGATAATCAAGGAAAAAACTGTTGAAATCGGCGGGGGGGAATCTAAAGGCCCCGGGACTCTGAACAACACGCCAAAACGTCTTCCCTTGAAAGAAACAGACATCGATAGAGGAGGGAAAGCTTGCAAAAGGATACGGGGGGGAGGAAGGAACCGAACCCGGGAAAACATTACTTCGGGAAAAGGTACCGCTAATTCGGAACCGTTGGGAACAAAGAAAAAAAAAAGTCCAGCAAAAAACCCGCCACAAACAACGCGAAATACTTTGGAAGGGGGGGGAAAAAAATCGAGTGGTCGCGGTCCACCGAAAGAAACAGAAGAAAGTAGATTGGGAGGGGGGGGAAACCTTGTTCGGGGAAGATCGAGCGAAAAAAAAAAGATAGGGGAAAAAAAACCTCCATGACAAAAAGGACTCTCGAGGCCGTAGCAGTAAACGCAGGAACCAATCAAGGAGGGTAGCTCGGGGTCAAAGGCCGGCCCGAAGGAAAGAACGGCAAAAAAAAAAAGAGAACTCCCGAAATTCAGAAAAAGAAGAGTCCACTACCCTTAATTGAAAGGATGGAGGGACGGGATCCGCCATTGGCTCGAGTTGAAGAAAAAAAAGGACTCTGAAAAAAAGAAACATCATGATCAAGAAAGAAACCGCCTAAGCCTCAAACCTAGGAGGGGTCAGGGATATCACGAAATGGGGGGGATCGGAAAAAGAAGAGGGGAAAAGGATTATATTATGGGGAAGGGGCTAATGCGCCGTAATAAGTCCATGGGGTTGGGGGGGAAAAAAGAACGGATCAAGGAACCAAAATTATCGAAGTGGAATCAAAGAACGGGACCGGCAACTCTGAACGCCAAGAGAGAAAAGAAAACCTAGGAGTGGGGACGACATCTCCGAAAGAAAGAAGGGGAATGTAAGCGCAAAACAGAATCCCCACCCAAAAAGATAAGGCGCGAAACACGCGGAGCAAGGTCCGATCTATTACGGGCAAAAACCCACGGGTAGGGGAAAGCGAAAAGATTTCCACCTAGTAAAAAGGACGACTTGCCGAGAAAAAGTCAGGGAAAAAGGTCAACAACTCGAAACCGGCGGGGCGCTTCCCTTAAAAAGACGGCAAACGGACGATGAAAGGCCATCACGGGGGGACGTCAATCAAAAAAAAAAGGGACAAAAAAAAGGAGTAAGGGGTGCCAAAAGAAAAGAAAAGGGGGGCGGCGCCCCCACGTGACGAGACTCGCGGGAAAGATCTGACGGTGAAAAGTGGGGAGGCGGGGAAAAAGGTAAAAAAAGGGAGGGGTGAATGGGGGGAGAAAGATCCCTAAATCTCCGGAAGGAGAACAGGGGGTGGGAAGAGGGGAAAAAAGGGGGGGGCCGCAAGAGCGGGGCCCGGCGGGATAGGGGATCACCAGTCCGCGGGAAAAAAAAAAGGGTTCCGATCATCATCGGGAGGACGGGACA
>Ga0179593_1735627_pt1 | contig 12387 bp, 16 predicted proteins | sample CZODoug2_1_08_16_FD_185931 | JGI IMG/M metagenome (GOLD analysis project Ga0179593, IMG submission 185931) | Vadose zone soil fungal communities from Angelo Coast Range Reserve, California, USA - CZODoug2_1_08_16fungal (PacBio error correction) | ecosystem: Environmental > Terrestrial > Soil >...
GAGCACCCAAGATTGCTTTTACCAGAATTAAAGGCTAGGGGGTGAGACATCGGGAAACCTCAGGAATGGGTTCTAAGGGACTCTTATTTCGATGACTTGGCGCCTGGGACTGTAAACCGCGCCGAACGTAGGCTCAGTTCGAATGTCGCGCTAAGGTGGCTTTGGAAAAGGAAAGCGATGGGAGGCGCTGGGGATACCTATTCACGTAACGGGAGCTGCGCTGCGAGTGGGCTAAAAAAAACAGAAGCTGCGCTATCGGGAAAAGCCTTTAAGATGAGGCAAAGAACCAGGGAATGAGGGCAGGACCAAAGACCCCCAAAACAAAGGGCGGAGGATGAGAGACCGCTGCTATGCGGAAAAGGAAGGGGCGGAAAGGGGTTGGATCGATACCGAAAAAAAAGGAGAGGTACGGAACGCGTGCGCCTAAGCGGCAGCAGAGGCGGGGGAAGGATCAAGCGACTGAAGAACGAACAAGGTGTCAAAGCATCCATGCAGGCTCTGATCACGAAGGGAAAGGATACTGACCCGGGTAAGCAGGGAAGGATGCAAAAAAGCCATCCTCTAGAGAGTCGGGCTTCTTGAGCGCGAAAAAACCCGAGCAGTAATGGAAACATAAAGATCCCATCGAACTTGGCGGAGAGGGGAAGGGAAAGGACCTATTGGGAAGGGATTTTGGAGGTGTCACGGCTAAAAAGCGCCAGGGGGGGGTAAAAAAAGAGCGGACCTGTGCTAAAACCGGGATACAGACTGACAGAAGAAAAGACGGGGGAAGTGGGAATAAAAAAAAAAGCACGTATTCAAAAGCGTGTTTAGGGCAGGAAGACGAGGGGTTGATAAGAAGTGCGTCAAACGTCAGGGGAAGCACGTCCACCGCGAAAAAGAGACTGGGATCGCTGGGGGAAATAGATACCGTATGGTGCTTCTAGGAAAAATCTCTCACAGGATGACTAACGCGGTTGAAAAGGGAGAAACCGGCCGCTGAAGGCTTGTGAAGGCAACGGATGGGTGAAAAGGAGGCGAAAGGCCTACCCTCAAGACCCCGGATGAGACTAGATGGGTTACGTGTACTGTAAAAGAGCCACGAAAATCTCACATTGGAAAAAAGTCAAGTGGACTGGAGAAAAGAGGAAAAAAATATTTGTGAACAATACATTAGGTGCGAGCAACAAGAACGGGGGCAAATTTCTTTGGGGGCGAGGAATTGTCGCTAGTGCATGTAGACTCATCCACTGGAGTCATGAGTCAAGAAAAGCCTTATAGCGACAAGGGTGGCCTAAGGTCCTTCCCAAAAAAAGGAAACTCGTATCTAAAATATCTCAGGATCATTCCTCAAAAACTCTCTGAGGTACCAAGGGTAAAGAAAATAAGCAACGAAGGATGGATGATGGTGTAACCATGGGGGAAAGTCTTTCGTAAGGAAGGAGGAAGACAAAGGTGGGGCTAGAGCAGCCAACAGGGAAAGCTTAGTCCACTAAGAGAATCTAAAAAGAAGGGGATTTCATGGGCTGGGGGGGCCTGAGTTAAAGGAATCCACGATGCGGCCACAAATCCAAACCACTGGGGATAAACTCACGCACATGGTCACGGCTAACGAAGGAGAGGTTTGACGAAGGCACCTAATGGGTGCTGTCCCGGTAATGCTAGAATGGGGCGCTACTGAAAATCGTAATGGCGGACACAGAACGACCCGCTAGTATGCGTCAACCATTGGCGATTCTTGGGAGGAGATTGCCCGCGACTCGAATTGGAAAAAGAAGTCGGCAGTAAAAAATCCAGCAAAATGGGACCTTATAGGGGGGCTAACAAGGGGCGGCGTATGGTAGAGGACTAGGGTTGAAACTCAATTGAGAACCAATGGATATAACTGGGGGGGTGGGGAGCAGAGAATTGTTTAAGGGGCTTACTCACGGAGGACGATTGCGCAAACAATCGCGCGGACCGATATGCTCACCGAGGAAATTGAGAAGGGGGGCCACCGGGGGGAGAATGTAAAAAAATGAACCACTTCACTCTTGCAAAAATGCGGACAAACAGAAAAGTATGTCTGGGACAAAGCCCGCTGAAGGAGGGGTACGGGGAGGAAGGTATACATAAGCAGCCTGTTACGTTCCAGAGGCAAGCGGAAATGAAATGCGAGAAAACCAGTCTAGAGAAGGAGAAATGCCTTGGCTACGGCGCTACCAGTTCCGAGAGTTAAAAAAATTCAAGAAATCTGGTATCCCTTCTTAAAACACGCTGGCTCGAGAGGATGGGGGGAAATGCTATGCCGGATAACCGGGAGGAGATGATCTAACTTAAGCATTCTCCACGCTTAGACACGAGAGAGATCAAAAACAGGGGGGACCACCATCGGGGGGAATGGGGTTCAAAAGGGGAAAAACAAAGGCTCAGGGGAAGCAAAATGATAAACATAATGGCAAGCAATTGAAAAAACCTTAGCACAAGAGGAAGGGCTAAACAGGGAGGAATTAATGTGGTGAGATTCAAGAGCTGAGGGCAAAGAAAAACCGGAAAAACTTGAAAATGAAGGGAGAAGACAACGAAAATGGGGGTTCGTGCGAGCAAAGGGGAGATTGTCAGCTTAAGAAAATGGAGACTAAGTAGGGAAGTTGAAGGAAATCTTACAGGAAAAACATAAGGAAAAAAGGTACGAAATCCAAATTGAGGCCGGGCGCGATGTACGTGGGAGCCAAGAATTCCCTGAGAAAGGGGGATAATCTTTTGGAAAGAGAACACCAAATAAAGGTAGGACAAACTCCATCGTTACAACAAGAAACCGTGCATGAGGGAACGGTATCAATCGCACAAAGGCCCTGTGAAGGAGGAAAAACCGGAGAAAGAAGGGGCGCAAAGAAAGGGGCCGTGCAGAAAGCTGAAGTAAAGCATGACAGCGTTGATCTGAGGAGGGCCTGGGAGGGGCTGGTGCGTAAAAGAAAAGGCGCAAAACATTTAGATAGGGAGAAGTGCCCGAATTTTAAGAATCAAGTTTCGAAGCCTGACTTAAAGAGTATCAGGGAAATTCATCAGTAGGGCCGAAAGGCCAGAAAGGGGCACGGCATCAAGGCAACAAAGAGTCTTTAATTTTGATATAAGGACTGAAGGGTGAAAAAGGAGACAGAGAGACCATAAGAGGCCGGAAAGAACTGGGGGTATCAGGGGGCCATTCCATGCAGGGTGTAAAAAGGTCGCAGGGGGGGTTCGAAAAAGCCAGGGTTCGTAACCTTGTTGGACGGGATAGGTACAAACTCCTCACCGAAGGGGGAAAAAAGGAGATGAGGGGAAGAAAAAATTAGAAAAGCAGTAGGGGGTTAAAGAAGCCGAATGAGCTCACCAGTTCAAGCGATAATGTGCTACCTTGCAAGAATGGGTGTATGGACGCCTTGGGACGCCAACAGCAAAGTCGCCGAAAAATTTTATACACTCTGGGCAACAATCCAGACGAAGATTAAAAAAACCGAACTCTGCGGAAGACGGTAGCTAGGATGAACTCAGAACGAAACTGGCACTTAAAGTGATAACTCAAGAAGAAAGTCTGTAGAAAACTATGGCCCGGCAAAAGAAATCCTCTCCAGATTCTATAAAAACTTTCTAGGGCTAAGGAAAAAACGCAAGCTGGATAGAAATCACGGCAAGAAAGTGGGGGAGCATGGGAAAGTCAAAAAAGGGGGAGTGCAAGCTACTCGTCGACTATCAACGGCTGCAGGGCAGAGTCAAGTCTAAGCAAAGCCTTTAAAAAGGCGAACAAATCCCATGTAATGGCCTCTGGAGACAAAACAAAAAAGCTAATCTGACCCCGAAAGGGCTGGTCTATGTTTGGGGAAGATTTAATACTCCCCGCACAAAAGGCATCTTTAGCTAACCAAAAGTCTCAAGAGAGAAATAACAAGGGACATAAAATCAACTCAAAACCCTTTTCACCTGGCGCATAAGTAATGGCTGGAAAAAAAATATGGGATAAAAGGGGTCCCAACTATGAATCAAAATAAACTAATGACAGGGCTTTGCGGGCAGCTGACGACGGGGGGTTGGTGACCTGTTATCAGAAGAAAGGGAGGCAAGCGGAGAGCTACGAAGTGGGGGGTATGTGTCGAGGGAAACAACCGGCGGAGTGATGGCGCGACCAGGAGGTGAAGAAAACCGACTGGCCAAATTACGAGTACCAGGGTGAGACCACACCTCATAAAATCCAAATAAATCGAGGGGACTCGCGGCTGCCTAAAATCTGGAAGGAAAGTGGGCGAAAAAAAGGCGAAGACTCTAAAAGAGCATTCTACGTCATGCAAGGCTGAAATCTGTAGTCTCGGCTAGCTGGAATAAAAAAAAAATTGGGGTGCTCATCGCGCATTAAACGAGGGTGGTCTGAAGAACTTCAAAACTTGTTGGAAGGGGGCTAAAAAAAGAAGCCTTCCAAAGAGGAAAGTTTTCCAGCAAAGGGGGCACGGAGTCCAAAGAATGAAAGAAAAGCCCTACTGTATCTGAAGAGGACTTGCGAGGAAAATTCCGAGGGAGAATGTTGTCGTCCGAAAAATACAGACTTGAAAAGGGTCTCAAAAAGGGAAAAAATTTCCGGGCTGCAAAGAAACCACCCCAAACCTTCGGAAATTCTAGAGGGGAACGCCGGGGGGAAATTTTGAACGAAGCAAATGGAAGCGATGCTGATAACGACGGCCTTCACTTCCTAAGCGTCCAAAAGAGTAGACAGGAAGGTGCGAAAGGGGGGGAACGGCTGAAAAGTTCAGACACTCAGAAAACCGGCGCCAAGGGTGCTATAAATAAGCTGACTTCGCCCGTCAAAAAAAAAGCATCCAAGGGAAATGCCAGCACGCAAAAAACGACGCGGCGGAGGAGGGAAGTAGCAGAGGTGGGGGTACACCTCCTGAGGTTAAAAGAATATGTAAGGGGTGACGCAAGCGTCGCCATGAAATATTCAAGAATAAAAAGAATTTTCTAATCTCAAAAAAAACCACAATAGTGGGAAAGATGTAGGAAGGAGTTGAATTAAAGGGGAGAGTTACGACTTGAAAGAAAGGTGACGAAAGAGGCCATTTGTAAACTTGTGACAACAGAGTCGATCGGGAAATGTGTAAAAAAATAAAGATTGGGAGGAGCTTAAATGATTGCCTATAGGAAAAAACATTCGTAGAAAAAGGGATGGGTTCCAGAAGAAGATCAAGGACGGGTCTTGAAGAACTCGAGGGGAATGTCAAAATTGTACTTCAAAACAGCAGCGGTTCCTAAAGGATCTGTCGTACGGAAGATGGGACGCTTCAAAAATTTTCAGGTTTCTGCGTGTCTATTGCTCGCGCCAAGGGTGAGTCAAACGAAATTCTTAGTCACGATAATTGTTTAAAAATAGGTTAAGTCGTAATCTGCGCCCAATGCGCGGCGGGAAAAGACATATTTTTGTGTAGAACTAATGGCAACATTGCCAAAATCAAGGAGGAGAAGGGAAACGCAGTGAAAACTTAAAGGGGAAGAATAGAAAAACCTCAGGGGGCACAGCGTTCACCGGAGCCATGGAAAAATTTCAAGGTCAGGCGTACTAAGAATCTGGCCCTGGCAAGACGGGCATACGAGCGGCGGCGGGGGAAAAGTAGACGGACACTTCCAAGAGGGAGACCGTCGGTGAAGCAATACCGTGTAATAAAAAAAAAAGGAAACCCGGAGAGGGACAGAGAGGACCCACCGAAGAGTGCTGCATCGCGCGTTGCAACAAGGTGAAAAATAAACGTGAGATCCTCGGAGATAAGATCTAACCTATCTGTGAGGCATGAGGAAGCTTTTGAAGGCTTTAGATGTCACTGCCATCTCTGGAGGGCCAAAGGCTGCTCCGCGGCAGAGAATCGGAGGGCAAAATCCCGTGATGGGAAAACGGGAAAAAACAAAAAATAACAGAAGTGCAAGGGGAAAATCCGGCCACGCAAAAGAGGGGGTGGCTGACTAAAGGAAGAACAGCGCTGAAGAGTCGGGACCGACAAGCAGTTTCTTAGATACCCGAGGAAGTCCTCTTGTATTTCCAAAACCCAGAAAAAAGTCGAGAGGCTTTTCCGAATTCCTTGATGCAACGACCTGAAAACTGGAGGATAGAAGTCTTATAAGGACCTCGGGGAAAAAAGAGTCCGCCGGAATGCCTGTTAGGGGAGAAATAGGCGGACTATAAAGACCATAGCCAAATTTCCGCAAAGCCAGCGGGAGAGAGAAAAAACTCTGGGGGGTGGGGGCTTTCAAGGCCATGGCGGCCCAATTCATGGCGCGAATCATCGAATTCCGAAAAAAGAGCAGAGAGGGAGGGGGGTCGCCACCGAAATCGTTCCGACCCAGAAGGCCGTTCTAGCGAGGGGGACGACTAAAACGCTGGAAGGGCACCTGAAAGGAAAGCACCCGCGAAGATCTGCTGCGAAAGGGGAGAAATCATGGCACTAGGTCAGGGCGACCAAGAAAATCGGGTTCAAGGGATCGATCTGGGGGAGGGGATTGTTTGCACTCTGCCGTCCTCCGGGCCTCAAAGGGTGCGATAGGAAATGTTTAAAAAAGGAGTTCGAACCTGGAAGGAGGTCAAAAACGGCCCGGTAGGGGGAAGCGCGCAATTATCACGGGGGGAGAGAAAAGCAGACGGACGACTTTTCTTACTGAAAGAAGGAGCGAATTTCGGAGGTATACTGATCATGGGAGCCAGGAAGGAAAACGCGAAAAAAGCCGTGATGACAGTGAGCAAATTCATAGCCGGTGTTAAAAAGACACGGCAGGGGGGCCCTCTGAAGGAGACCCCGGGAAGATGCCTTGCGAGGTCGGAGAAAGAGAAAAAAAACGGAGGATGGGAAAAGCGATTAGGAGGCAGCGCAGATTCTAAAAAAGCGGCCGAGCTCTAAAAAAGGGAAAGACCAACCTCGGATTGAAAGGATAAAGTCCATCACTAAGGCGGCGAGCTCCGGCCGGAAGTGTTAAAAATGGAAATACTAAAGGAGATCCGCGCTTGAGGGAAAAGTCGCCTTTTAGACTGCTTTCAGCGGAGGCACGGCGCAAAAAAGCTCCGGAGCTCGGGGAGGGGACGCCGACGCAGCTCATGGACGGAACTTTATTGGCTGCAACGTCCGTGCGCCGTGAGAAGGCGAATGAAAAGCTTAGAAAAAAAGAACCGAGAAACTGGTTTCGAAGAACGGGGAAATGTTCAGGTCTTACGAAAGACCTTCGACTAAAAAGCGACACTTAGAAGGAGAGGGGCTGCTCGTCCTCAAAGTTGCAGCATTCCCGGAGGACCTCGGGATTCTAAGAGTCTAGGAAATGCTAACGGGGAGGTGCGAACAAGCCGGATCTATCTTTAAAAAGAGACTGAGATTGGGAAGAAGGGGGAGGAAAGCAAAGCAAAACAAGCGGCGGGATACCAGCCCGGCTTACTTCAAGGCCGGAGAATGGTCTGGGAAAGAGTAAGCTCAAAGGGTCTTCGGACGCCCGTTAGGAAGGGGAAAGCCACGAATAGCGGGTACCTTTCTAGGGGAGAGGAGAGCTACGAACAGAAGAATTCCGCGCTCCAGGCGAGCTCGGGGAAAAGGGCAAGGTTTTGTCGCAAGAAAAATATGAATCGGGATGAACATCATCGAAGGCAGGGATTAAAGCAGAGCGACTAATTTAGAAGGTCTCTGAAAAGCTTAAGCTAAATTGAGGAGTAGACAGGAGCAACGGAAGGCGGTCGGTGGGCCGTTTCACCCCGAAACCAGGTGTAAAGGGGGGGGTGAGCATGTAACCAACCTGCGCCCGGTGGAGGTGCCAATCGCGCAAGTCAGCCAAAGTCAGAGCTGAAGAACTCAGAAATGGCCATAACTTCTCATACTACTAAGCAATAGGAGACCACGTCCTCAACTGATCTCGCACAGCTGTCCGAAAAAAGAAAGCTAGGTTACCAGGAGAGAGAGAAGAAAGGATCGACGTTAGAGCCGCTATGCAAAAAGAGGGAGGCGGGACGAGAGATGGAAGAAATGAATTTCGCCGGCCCTGATAAAGTTTATCAAGAAATGTACCTCTGAAAGGTACTACGCGAAAAGCTTCATTTCTGGGAAAAAAAAGAACGTAGTTGTTCCTCTTGGCATAGTAATTAAGCCTGAGAAGGGACTCCAAGGGAAACCGAAGGAAGAGGGTCTTGACGGTCGTTTCCACAAAACCGCGCCCACGAAATTCATACGGGGAAATTGATTGACTAGTTCAAAAAAGGACTTGCGCAAAAAGTGGGAAAAAAAAAGAAAAAAAGGAAGCGAGGAAGCAAGGCAGTCCACGTTTTGGAGGAAAAGACGAGATGCTGGGCGCAGGACTGCGAACACGGGAGGGGGCAAACCGCAGCAAGGACCGCCATGCATGAACATCGAGTGGCAACCCTATGCGAGAGGAGAGGACGAGATAGGTCAGGCCAACGCGACTTTCCGAAAGGCAAGAAGGAGCTGCCCCGGCTCCCCCATCGGGCTGCGGAACCTCCGCGAGGGGAAGGAGACAAAAAGGGGTTTCGAAAAAGAAAAGATCATGTGAATGAGAAGAAAAAAGCCCTGATCGCCAGGGGAAAGGACACCTTCTCAGTTTCATCAGCGAAAAACAACAACGGATTGGGAAGAGGAGTAATTGAGCTGAGGAGGGAAGGTTTTTTTGTTCAGACCTGTACCTGCACCAGAAGAAAGATCGAAGGAATTTCGACATTCAAAAAAAGTGTTGAGATCGGAAGAGAAACGTCTCAGAGGGAGAGGGCATATCGGGGAGGGGAAGGAGGAGAGCGATGGGGAGAAAAAAGAGGAGACGCCTCGGGCAGGCGGGAGGCCAATGATTCTCGGAGACCGGTGGTCGGAAGGCTTGCAAGGGTGGCGTAAGGACAGGAGAGCATCTAGAAAGTGAAAAAAAAAATTTAAGGGATTCTAAAGGAATCGCAGAAGGGCATGATCCAAAAATAGAGACTGCCTTGGGTTCTAAAAGAAGAAACTACAACGGAGAAAAAAATTGAGCACTGTCGGGGAGCGTACGACCGGAACCGAAAATTACATGGACCTCAAGCAAGGGGGGGAAACATATCCAGGGAAGGATATGTCATGAAAGGCGGACTTAATGGAAGAGGAAATGCGGGACAAAGGGAAGGGCTTTAAGCAGAAGGGGGGGGAAAAAGCGTCAGCTTGAGTGTAACTTCGTCCGAATCTTGAAAAAAAGAATCCCTGGTAAGAGGAAAAACTTAAAAGGGAAGTCTCCCGACATCGACATCGAATCCGTCCAACCAGAGAAAGAATGAGATCGAGCCGTGCGTCCGTCTCGAAAAAGTCTAAATGAGAAAGATCCATGCGGAGGGGACCTGCTCAAAACGAGCGAAGCATAGTTGCCCAAGAAAAAGAGAGTGTCCCATGCCTGGACCGTCGGTCCAGCAGAGGGGAAGCTTACGAGTGCGGGGGGAAAAAGCAGGAGGGAATCCACCGTGCCGTCGTTATAAAAAAAACAAAGACCCAGAACTCACGGACCTTTAGAAATCCTGCACGAAAGGAAGTCAAGGGGCTAATGAAAACAAAAAGGAGGCGCGAAGCATCCTCTCGAGAAATTCTCGCGCCGACGAGCGAAGCGATGAAAAACGCTTCAGGGAAAATAAGGGGGGGATTGGGGAGCAAAGCTACAAAGCCCAAGCTCGAGCTTCAGCAGATCGGATGCCGGGAAGTTTGTGAGGAGCCAGCAAAAAGTATACTCAATGGGGGGAGGAAAGGGGAACGGCGCAGGGCAGTCGACATCATCCATATTGCTGGGAGGGGGGAGATTTCCAGCGTGATGAATAAAAAAGAAAATTCGCCTGGGGGGAGGAAAAAAGGACTCGAAGCTTTGAGCTTAAAGGGGCATTCCATTAGGAATTTCCCTGGAGCGAGGCCGCATCATAGGGGAGGCTCCGACCGGGCTCGTGACCGACCGAGACTCCAGAGGGGAAAAGAAAGTCGATAAACACATCCCTCCAACCTTCGAAAGCGCGGGCACCGGTGAAAATGATTCCTTAGCGCTAAGAAGCCGGGGGAAAAGAGGAACATGTTCACAGCAAGTTTGGAAGCAAGAAAAACATCGGAAAAGGAAGATCTAAAAGCGGGGGGTCGAGGAAATCCAGAAGGAGGAGGGTCATGAGAAGCCGGTGACATCCAACGTGTTGGGAAACCGAAAGAAAAAAAGGCAATGCAAGGCAACTACTTGAGGAGAAAAAATCCACGCGGCGGGTAGAGGGTTCACAAGAATCTCAAGTTATCAAGAACTTAGAGGGTTATTAGAGGGGGAGGGGGAGAAGGAAAAAAGCGGCTGCCAGCACCAGCCGCTGCGGTCCTTTCAAAGCGGGATATTGGAAAATGGAGTTCATGCATCGACTGCCGTTAACCTCTAAAACAACTGCGTGAGAAATTGAGCATTAAGCCGGTGGTGCAAGAAAGGGGAAAGCCCAAAAAAAAAAAATCGACGATTTCTCTCACCAGGGAAGACGGCTTGGAACCCGGCCTTTCAACTCGACAAAAACTGGAGGGAGATAGAAGGGAAAGAGCCGTAAAAAAGAATACTTTGGAGCGAAAGATCCTCTGCTAGGGCGAGCGCAAATCTCAAATGCGTGCACAGGAAAAAAAAATGGGGAGTCACGCACAGGTAGGGTCGGTGACCGCATGTAGCTACTTGAGAATCCCCGGAAAAATACATAAAAACGAGAAGATGATAAGAAAAGAGAAGGGGCTGGAGACTCTTCTTCTCAAACATCAAAACTTTATCAAGAGGAAGACGAAAAATTTGAAGAAAAAAAGGGAGGGCAGGCGTTAAATTATTTTCTGCAATTTTTTTCCGGGATATCTAACCATCACGGCGGAGGGACAAAGCTGAGGGAGGCCCGCGGGAAGAAAACGACGCAGGAAAGGGGAAGGGTTGGTCGACGACAGGACGAGACTTCTCAAAAGGACGAAGGAAACGGCAATGCGAGGGTGCGGAGGCTCCGACAAAAGAAGTCAAACAGGGGGGGGAGCTTGAGGGGCTATCGCGAAAACTTCTGGAGAGGAAAAGGTGGCAACCCAGCCGCGATAGAACGGGAGTTCGCATCAGGACAGCGATGCTACGGCCGAATGGGCGCCACAACAGAGAGGAGAAGACCCTCGCCATGGGACGCTGGCGGATGACAAGAAAATGGTCTTTTATCGTCAAACCGATGAAGCTCCAGAAAAGAACCAAAAACGTCAAAAACGCAAAACCCAAATCGTGGGGCTGTCTACTGAGAAGCCAGGGGGAGACGTCCGCGGCAGCCGAAGCAGGCGAAAAGACATGGGTCGGCTGCCGAGGAGACCCGATGTCGAAAGAAACTCTTACGAGGAACGCGAGATTCAATGGGGGAGAATTGGCTCAATCCAACGACCTGAAATCAGGAGGTAGACGCAGAAGAGGAGAGTCTCAGAAGGACTGCAATCGGAAAGCTCTAGAAAGTGGGGGGGCGCTGATTCGATCACAAATGAAACTGGGGCGACCTTCCGGGAAAGTGCAAGTGTAGCTAGAAAGAAAACCAGAAAAGGGGTGTTGCCCAGCGCGCGCCAGGTGTGTGCAGAGCCGTAGCAAGACTGGACCAAAAAGAATGTAAAGAAGCTGGAAAAAAAAAAGCCATGAAAAAAACGGCTCGAAAGCGGCATTGGCGACCGACGAGTCTCTTTAGTACCGGGGGTCGCATCGCGAAAAACGTAAAACGTTCGCCGGAAGATAAAAGAGGGTGAAGAAGAAAGGCCGGGGGGGAAGGAAGAAAAGGACGCAATTGGAAAAAGAAGACTCTTAACAGTGGGCGGGGTGATCACGACGGGCAAACGATGGAAGGTGAAGACTGAGCCTGCCGATAAAACTGGGACAGCAATGCAGGGGCCTCACTGTCAAGAGGGAAGGAAAGAATAATTGACCAATTAAATGGAAAGGCCGCCCGGGAGAGGAGGATGGAGGTTCCCATAAAAAGCCCACGAACTGGCGCAGAAAATGGAGGCCAGCCCGTGAAAAAAGGGGAAAAAAAGTTTGCGAAATATTTACTTGCGCAGAATCGCTTACGTTTGGAAAGGCTAAGAACAGGCACGGGGGGATTCCAGCGATGAGGGGAAAGAGGATCCGGCCCACTCCAAACCGGTCCCTTCCAAAGGGAAAAGAACATCCACCTAGCTCCTAACGAGGTTTCCAGCCGGAAGAAAGGGAAAAAAGAAAGCGAGAAACAAATCTCCTTCATAAGAAAAAAGGAACTCTTCGAAGAAAAGGAACCCCCATCTTGAGAGGCGGCAGAACACAAAAGTCCTCGCTGCCTAGCTAGGCCGGGATGGAAACAACAAGTGTTGGGAAAGAGCGAAACTCTCCGGAGCCTCAACGGGAAAGAGAAGGAAAGGATCAAGACAAGGACAGAAAGTT
>Ga0179593_1424277_pt1 | contig 12386 bp, 12 predicted proteins | sample CZODoug2_1_08_16_FD_185931 | JGI IMG/M metagenome (GOLD analysis project Ga0179593, IMG submission 185931) | Vadose zone soil fungal communities from Angelo Coast Range Reserve, California, USA - CZODoug2_1_08_16fungal (PacBio error correction) | ecosystem: Environmental > Terrestrial > Soil >...
AAAGATCGTGCAAGCGAAGAAGTGAAAGATCAGTGTAGGGTACAGGCTATACAGAATAAAGGAAGCAGTTACATAACCGCTCAACAGGGGGCTGAAAGAAAAAGGGATGTTGAAGGGAAACTAAAAGGACATTTTTCTAGAAGAGAAAATGTGGGGAAATGGGACGAATGGGGAAATCCGTACAGAGAACAGAAGGGGGAGCGGGGAAGGAAACTCTAGCCCGGACATCACGCGATTGTTCTTCTAGAAGAATAGAAGAGGAAAAAGATGAAGACAGAGAGGAGAGAACGAAGTAGTAAAGGATAGGGACGCGCCTTAAATCAAGGAGAGCGAAGTCGCTTGACGTGAAAGTGAAAAAAAAAAAGAAAAAAGGGGCGGACCTGGATCATGAACGCCGCCAACAATCCGGTCAGTCAAAAAGGTGGACGCTATCAGCGAGGGCCGGGAAAGAAAAGAAGGAGGAAAAGAGGGAGTTAATCTACGAAGGAAAGGGAAGGTCGTATCTCTTGAGAAAAGCTGGTGAGGTAGGACGACTTTGGGGGAGGGACCAAAATTGGGGGGAGGAGTTCTAAAATCCCAAGAAAGATGCGAGCTGAAAGGGATAAAAACTAAGAAAGGAGGGCAAATGGGGGGGGTCTCTAACTGTTATTGGGGCCGGAATGGGAATGAAATGGAAAAAAAACCAACCCGAAAGGAATGGCATTTTTCTGAGGGGGGGGTCACATTCTACGAGGGAAACGCCCATACTTTCAGGGGTGACACCCAACAGTGCTCAAACGAGTGGGCTAAGAATATGGACAGGAACTTTCAAAGCATATGAAAATACCGGTGAGCATGAGTCCCAGGGCGGTCAACACGGAAGAAGGACGTAGCAATGAAAGGGGAGAAAGAGGAAGTTGAGGAACGCGGAAGCAAGCACTCAGGGGGGCGACGGAGGTCAACCTTTAAAAAACAGGGACGGGAGGGGGGAAGGGAAAATAAATATCCACATGCTCGACACGTGAATAAAAAAGCATTTGCTGGTACACACAAACAAAAAACAAAAAAATATAAACAAAAAACAAAGAGAAAAGTCGGCTGAATATCGGGGGAGGGGGAACGATTACGAAAAAAAAATGGACGAAAAACAAACAGGCTCTTTCTCCACACAGAAGCGCTGGCTCGGTTGGCGTGGGGGAAGAGCGTGTTGTCTGGTGATCCTGGGAGAGAGTGGGGGGAGGGGGAGGGGTGCGTCGTGTAAAGTTGGGTGGGTGGGTGGGACGAGGGAAGACAAAGTAGCCGTGTTGGGACAGAGACGGGGATACTAGGAGAGCGAAATGGCGTCGGAATTGGGGGTAGGCGTGCTTAGGGTTCTTGGGCCAAGGTAAAGGACTCTTGGAAAAATTAATCGTTTGGAGTTTATGAGAGGGCAACCATAGTTAGAGCAGTTGAAGACTTGTCTTTTGATTTAATTAGAGTAATTGTGGAGTAGGAAATGGAAAACGAAAAAAAATTTACTGAAAGAAAAATCGCTACGCCAGGTGACTGCTCGGCTCGATAAAAGGAAAGGGGGAAGTTTACCGTCAAGCGAGCCGGGCGGGTGAAGCAGCCCAAGAACAAGAACTGCATCCTCGAAAAAGAGGAGGGGCTGTAAAAGACAAAGTGGAAAAGGTGAGACCGGAAGTTGCAAAAAAGGTCTGGGAGGTAACAGAAATCTAAGGAGGCAATGGGCATTCCCCCCCGACGCATCCAAATTCATTTAAAATTCCGCGAGTTTCGCAAGCAGAGTCAGAAAGAAGGAAAGAAGCGCGAGGACCCCTAGTCCAAATGCTGGGGGGAAGGGTTGGGCTGACCCAGAAGCGGCGAGCTTATAGGCTTGCAATTCTCTTACGGGGGGGCACAAAATGGAGAAGCGGTCCGCGACACGTGGTCACAGTGGGGACCGGAGTCCTTTTGGGGGGTCGTGGCAGCTCGACAACCCTATGCGAGGAGAGCCGGGCCCAGGGAAAACCGTAACATTGCTAAAAAAGTACATCTTCTCGGTTAAGGAGGAAATAAAACTTATGAGAGGAGGAATAGGGGGATTTACGGTCATAAATCTGACAAAAGAGGAAAAGGAGCGAAACAAGGGGGAAAAGTAATCTTGAGGTACGGCCTAAATCTTTGAATTCGGCCAGAAGGTAGGATAGATAATCAAGGCATATGGGCGTTGAAGGGGAAAGGACGAGATTCGGTGTGGTGAAGTCCTAAAAAAAAAGATGGGAACCGGCGAAACTCCGTACAAGGGAATTAAGATAAAGACGGGCATGGCCGGATTCGGTCTTCACGCCGTTGGATGACTGACAGCGGACGAGAAATTTGTCCAAGAATGCCATGGGACAATTTCCATGGGGATAGCCAACTAGTAAAAGAGACAAAGACCGCTCGACTTTGGACGTTTTTTCTCAACAGCCTACCCCAAAAAAGCAATGTCCAAATTGCACCAAGAGTGGTGAAAGAAAGACTGGATCCAAACAAAAGGGGGGGGGAAAATAGGAGATGACAGATGAGGCAAAAATACATCGGTAGTGTAATGGGATTTCGGTTGGACTGGGGGTGCCAACTGGACGCCAAACTCAAAGGTAGAAGATCGGCTCCTCTTGCTCAGGAAGAAACGGAATTTGACAACTGGGGGGAATGACTTTCCCAGGGGCTCTCCTCTTCGTAGAAAACACGGCAGGGAAAAAACCCCGGGCCGGAGGAATGTGGAAAATGGTATTTGGTGGGAAGAAAGGCATAAAGCATTGTTCTCAAGGGAACATATGACCAACCAGCGGTAGTGTATGGAAAGAACACTGAGTGATCTTGAGAGGATTAAAATCTTAAGCTGTATAGAGTAGCAAATGAACCAACTTTCCAGGTCCTTGTTGCGAGGAATGGGACATCGTTGAGGAGGGGTAATGACAGTGAAACATATAAAGTCTTCTGAAGGAGAAGTTTGATTTTTCCTTGACAAAGAGAAGAGGTAAGTTGGGGTCCTGGAGGGGAGACAGATAAGGAATAGGAAGAATCGGGTAGTCGAGCTGAAAAGACCCCCCATCCAGAAAAAACAGGTGGAGTGAGGAAGACCTTGAGATCCTTTTGTCGATTCCTTGATTCTGCAAGACGGAGAAAGAGAGACGTACTAGGGAAAAACGAGGGCGTTTGGAGCGGGGGAAAACTCGGGTCATGATTTGAAGGGAAAAATGCTTGAAAACGCTTGCGTCAATGCACTGTCGGCAGTCGTTTGGGAAAGGAAACCAATGAAGAAGTACGGCACTATGTGTGCTCAAAGTTAATTCTCACCTGGGAAACGGTCCCAGGGAAGAAAAGGCGCCGGCTGCAGGATGGTTTCTTGGGGAGAGGGAAGTATCAAAAAAGCATCGCTGCCCGGAAAAGTAACAAAAGAAACGTAAGGGCTATCGGCCGATCACCACGGTCCGTACGAGATGTCGGGGAAAGGGGGACGGGCCTTTATTATTATTTCGACGAAAAAACGCACAAGGAGAAATGAAGACAAAAACGGCCCGAAAGCCCGAGGGGGCCGCAGAGAGAACGTACGCTTATTTTTTGGACAGGAATGTGGGGAAAGGGCCCCCGCGACTAATCTCCTAAAAAAAAAATGGATACCGAGACCATTGAAACCCTGCGAATGAACTCCACATAACTGACAGGCGATGGGAAAAACAAGAGCTGGGGCCCGCGAACCGTCAGACACCTCGTCGGCAGCAGAGAAAACCGACGCGAAAGAGATAGTGTCGGCGTAAAGGACTCTGGGGTTTCAGCACGAGACGGTGTTGGGTTGCGTCATACTAATAGTGAAACGAAGGAGAGAGGAAGGCCTATTGGACGAAACGGGGTAACAAAAAGCATCAGGGCTAGGACAATCAAAAAGGGGGTGAGAAACGACGACCAGTTGGGGAAGTTGCAAGGAGTCGCCCCCGAGGGCGGGCCGCCGAAGCTTTACAAAACTTATCGATATCTGGACGAAGAAGTGAGGAAAAATTCGCACGACGGGTATCAATTTTGAAAAGGGGCAATCTCAAACTTGTGCGGGGCTGATGGTTGAAAGTCACGGATTGAATGAGCACAACCGATGGAAGTCTCCTTCCTTGGTGGCACATGAGAGGAACAAAAGGGTTCTTCAAAAGGAACCGCCGGCATGGTGAGAAGTTTTGGGTAACGTTTTGGTGACGCCCAGAGAAAAATAAAGTCCAAGGAACCTTAGAGCACCAAGGGTGTCTACTCTTCCGGGGACCGTCACACGGGAAGAGAGATGTGGAGGACAGCGTATAATAGACCAAGCCGTCCTCAGGAACGTCCAACGTGAAGGTATAAGACTCACATCTTTGAGAGACGAGCGACGTCAAATCAAAGCTTGGATACGGCCATCAACCAAACTTTTTCTCGTATGGGCGGAACAAAGGGAGTAGACTCCAACGGGCTTGAACTACGTATGTGTGGAGGGGATAACTCGATAAAGAAGCCCCTGGGGAACTGCGAAACGTCACTCAGAGCAAGAGTCCCCTTGCGGAGAGATCTCCAGCTGTGAAGATCTCCTTTCTCCTCTATCTGGCCGTAAAGGGGGGAAAGTCGCAAAGAAGTAAAAACAATCTCGTTGGCTCTTGAAGAGGTTGCTAGAAAAGCGCCTTCCTATAAGATATTGCGACGGCAAAGGAAGCAATGTTGCAAACATTTCCACCCAAATAGATTGAAGTTAAATTCGCAAAGGGGTAGCAAACCAGCAAAATTTGGTCGTGACACCAAAGTTGGGTAGATTTTACTTTGCACTTGAGCCGGAAAGACTCACGCGTATGAAGTTTCGTTCAGAGGAAACGGGTTCGTAATGATTCTGAGGGAAGTCAGGCTGGCCGTGCAAAAGGGATGTGGAAGATCTGCAAGGGAAGAAGAAACAGGGGGAAAAAAGCTGGGAGGAGGGTAGCCCTTCGGACAATAGGGAGGGGGAGAGAGGGAGGAGAACTGCCAATACAGAACTTCATCGCAATCTGGGGAGCGCCGGTCATTAAGGCATATTACAGGGGAGGGGGAGGGAATGCGCGCTGCAGCGGGACTGACCATTGATTGCTGATCAGGGCACGAGGGGGGGGAGACGGTGAAGTGGAAGCCGACGTGTGGGGTCACGATCAATCAGGCCTCGGGCCACAAATGAGGAGACTTCCCAGGAATTCCATCTATCCAGACGTTCGCGGGAATCTATCTGTTGAAACCGTTTTTGAAGAGGGGGCAGGGGCGGGACGATTATTGATATCATTTCTGTTGGAAAAGCCGGATTAGGAAGGAACTTGAGCTGGATCTGGTAAAGAGCGGGGGGGGGGGGGGGTAATTGAAGGTCTCTCGTCGCCTCTAACGGGGGAAACATTGCTATTAATAATACACGGCATAGGGCAACGCACAGGGCACGGGGCCGAAGGCGTGCAGGTGGTGAACAATCTCCCTTTCGGGGAAAAGAAGTCAGCGAGATAGACAAAAAAAAAAAAAAGGAAATATGAGGAGAGTGAAACGCTTCAGAGGGGTAAAATTGGAAAACCCCCAGGCACTGAAGTAGGCCCCGGGTCCCAGGCCGCAAAGCACGCGAACCCAACCATATCCGTCGCCGCAAGTCCTCGAGGTTAGCGGCTAAAAAAGAGAACCTACACCGAACCTCCAAGGACAAATCAGAGAAGGTCATAACTGAAGACATCGCGGCGGCATGCACCCCTACAAAAACATACCGATCTTCTCCAGGAAAAAAGCGTCGGAAACCGCCCGCAAGATCGACGCTTAGAGGGGAACTACGGATGGATTCCTGAAGTCTCCAGGGTTGGCAGGAGGACGTCAGAGGAAGATCGTGGACACCCCTGTCTTCTTTGGGGGAAAATCCGAAGGGCCACAATAGTGAAGATCCACAAAAAAACGCTGGCGGCCCGACGAACGCCACTGAAACGTGGAAAAATGTGTCTAATCCGGTAAATAGGGGGTCGCTCGATTCGTCGATGTAAATTCCGGATCGGTGACAGCGATTTCGCAGGGAGATTGAACCAAAAGTAAAGGGGGAAGGAAGCGGAACGTCGCCATTCACGGGAGCTACATGACCGTCCTGCAAGAGACTCGACGTGCCTAAGATCTTGAGAAATAGAACGACGGTTGAGAATCTGCAATCTCTAAAAAAATAATCGGGGGGCCGAATTCCACGTCAAAAAGCGAAACGAGGGGGGGCGGGACTACCAACGACTGGGGGGGGGGGACGAAACCCGAAGACAAATCTTTAAAACTATCAGAATCCTATGGTGGAATTGTCTGGGTTGGAAAACAGGGCAAGGGGGGGGACCAGACGGAAGCAGTAGGGAGACCACTGGAAGATCTGGTCTAGCAATCGATAAGAGACAGAAATCTTGGGTGCTGGAGTACACTGCAGTCAATGGTCCATCAACGGGAAGCATCGAGGGGCAATTCTCCAAAGGCAGGAAGGTCCTTTTCGTCAATTTAAAAAACAACCTCGGGAGGAGTGGGCATTATGGGTCAGCCTTGGCATTTTAAGCATTTAGGAGAGTAAGAAGCAAGTCAAGGGCAAGCACCTTGTAAGAGATATCAGCTGTTGGAGCAAAATAAAATAAAAAAATCTTTGTTAGGCCTCTAAATAACTAATCCACTTGGTGAATCGGAATTCTCAATCGGTGAGTTCTGAAAAAATGAAGGATTTACGGTCCTAGAACTTGAGATTTGATAAGATTAAGAACCAAGAGGGAGGCTGGAAAAACCAATGGACGGCAAATCGCAGGGTTCGAGAACGGTGCCGATGACTTGGGGGTTCTAGGGTTAGGTAAACGATTAGACATTCACACGTCAAAACGGAAAACCGTAAAAGAAATCTAATTGAAGGGGAAGTTGACCAAAGGCAGGGGGGTCCACAGACGTTAAGCTATGGGGGACCCACGGCCGCCATAGAGGCAGAAATAGCGTCCCCGGGCGGTAAAACAGAAGTGAAAGCCCGGGGAACACTCGCACAACTTAAACGACGGCGGCTGCTGTTAGCATTGGCCTGTTAAGAGACGAGAATTGAATCAAGGCGCGAAAAGAAGAGTTGGGTCAGAACTCTGCAACGGGAAAACACCTGGCAAGTAGGGGAAAAGGGTGTAAGGGAGCAGATGCGGTCGGGAAAACTCGTGTTAAAAGAGGACTGATCCGGCCGTCTGTCAAGGAAAGGAGGAACCAAAAAAAAAAACAAAACTTATCTGTGCAACAAACAAAGCGAATCGGACGAGACTACAAGGCTCAGCAAGCTGAAGCGAAGTTTGGAGGAACCCTTCGATAGGAGGTGTTAATAGGTCAGCGTGGGGGGCCTTTCTCAGGGAAGGGACGTGGTGCCATCTCGGCGTATACTGATTGGTGAGGCTATATTGAAGGGGGGAAGGTCCGAATTTGGGGGGGGGGGGGTAGGCGTGCTGTCGTTGAGGGGGGCAATCGGGAGAAATCGGACCGAAACAAGTACGCGTTAACTTCACATTAGTCTCTATCGGCCCCAGAAAGGGGTGGGAAGACACCTGCAATCCGGTAAGGGGCGTCATTAGATCGCATTCGGAGGGGGAAAATCCCTGATGGAATATGTTCAAGGCCATAGAGCGGACGGCGTGGTAGGGAACTCTCTGAACTGAGATGCCAGAAAGTGCTTTGTATTCCGGGGGGCAGCGATGGCGCGTGTTTGCGACTGAGCGCCAGACCGAACGAGGACTACGAAAAAGTCGGTTTCAGTTAGTGGGACCCCGTAAAGGGAGAAACTGACGGTGGCAGCCCAATGGGGAGGTTACTCCCGACGTAGGAGGAAGGGGAATGTCCAAGAGACGAAGCCCATCTATTAAGAGAGATGGTAAGGAAAAGGCAGTTGAAACGAACATCATAAAAAAAAAAGAGCGCGAGTTGCCCCTCAAATATGGAAAGGGTGGTTCTTGAAACGCGTACGAGGAGAGCTTCGTTATACTGTCTTGCAAGGCTCGGGAAGGCAAATGGATACGCGAGGAACTAAAATCAAAAGGGGGAGGCTGTAGGCGGTTGTGGTGGTGGAGTCGACTACAAGATTATCTAGTCTAGACGGCCGACGAAAGGGGGAATTGGCTACAAAAAAAAGTAAAATAAGCGGGAAGCGACACTCACCGATACGTGTCTAAGAAAAAAGGAGGGGAACGGGGGCCATGAAAAGAGCAAGAATGCAATGAATGCAGACACAATGAAGGAACTGAGGGGGAGGACTACGCTTCCGTTCGACAGGAGGAAGATTCAGATGGGATTCCTCTATATCAAGAAGATTTCTGAATGGAAAAAATGGGCTGATCTTTATATTGGCAGGGGGCTCCAATACAAGACGGTAAAGGACGGTCTTACAACATCTAAGTACAAAGGGATCAGGAGAGAAGGATCGGGATTACTCCTGGGGATGTGAAAGCTAATCGGGGAGAGAATTTTCAAGGAGGAAGGGGGGGGGAAAATGTCCGGATCCTTAGAAGAGGCCTATCTCTAATGCGGATTGTGGGGGAAAGAATCCAGACAGAAGCAGGGCATCCCCCAACGATGGAGTTTTAAAGCAGCTGTCATAGTCGAACACAAACCTGGAGGGAAGAGGAAATCTGATGACAGCGTGAGGGACCCCTAAATCGAGTTAATGGCAAGTTGTCTTTTGGGGAGGCAGTGCAAGGAAAAAAGAGAATTCGTCATCATCAGAAAAGGGAAGTATAAAAGGGGGGGTGGGGGGGGAAGGTATCCTTGAGAAATGCTCGCCGGCACCATTCAACCCACCCGGAGGGAAGTCAAAAAAGTTCTGAACATCACTTAATCCGGGGGGGCTTTGTACGCCCGTATGTCCTAGTTAAAGGAGCATGAACATCAAATCGCCTCGGTCCTTGTTAAGAAACGAAAGATGAGGAGGGTTGAAAAAGGGGGGATACCAAGGCATCGCTGACGAACTGATACGTCTGGAAAGTTTAACCGCTAACTGCAGTCAGTTGGTTGGGGCGATCATCTCGTGTACATTTGGGGCAATGACCTTTAACAGCAATTTGGTCACTTATATGAGGGTCGCCTCTGAACAGTTACGATAAATTGGTGTCTGGGACCACTGGTAGGGCGTAGGGCCCGTCAACTAGAGAGAATCTTGTATGTCGATCTACAAAAAAAAACCGCCCTCAGAAAGGAAAAGACTGGAACTCTCCTTGGGTCGCAAGGAGGAAAAATAAAAGAAGGAAGAAGCCTAAGGACAGAGGGGGCATCCAACAGAAAAGGTGGGGGGAGTGCTAACTAGAAGTGGTAGATGGAATGGGAAAGAAGAGGGGGATCATTCAAATGCAAAATGGGACTTGCTCGGATGGGGAGGAACAATAAAAAATCAGGGAGGGTACACGAGAATTTTTCTTCCAGTGGGGTCCGACTTTTTCACTGGTGTCCAAGAAAAAAAGGGGAGCAAGCTGCAGGATAGGCTTGATGGGCTAAGGTAAGTAGAAAAAGAGACAGCGATGATGGGGGACAAAGTGCAAAAAAACATGTCAGGGGATATCTATCAAGCATCCCGGGGCCTTAAAATTGGAGGCATGACCTTCAGGAAGGGGGATACAATAAATTAGGCTAATTCACTCACAAAGAAAAGGATTTGCAAGAAGGGCAGACACAACCGATGGTGAAGATCGAGAACTAAAGTCTTAACGGGGTTCGTTCAATATTTTGACGCTGGCACCCCGCAAGATAAGCACACCAAAAGGGCCATGACAGGACATTTACACCAAACAGCTAAAAGGATCCACCTTCCCTCCGGGATTCACCACGACCGGATGAATTTGAACCTGACCTCAGGGCAGGCTAACAAGGGAAGGCGAAGCCACCAAACTCGCAAGGGAATTTGTAGAGAGGAGAAAGGAGAGCTTTTTTGAGAAAGAAAAAACGTTTTGTTTGGGGTCGGAGACGTAATCGAAACGAGAGCGAGATAGGCTAAGTGCTCGGGCCACGGTTTTCAAAATCAGCAATTAGGAAAAGCCTACACTTCCAAAGCAAACAGGGGGTTGCCCGGTGTTCATCGTACTCCACGCTTCTGGGGTCCGGACCGTCAGCGTACGCAGTGCGGGAGCTTCTACAGGCAGGCAAAATGCGCTCAAAGGTGGTAAAGGAACGATTAAGCTCACAAGTTCTCGTCACATCGGCGGGGGGAAGGCATGCAAAAGGAAGGCTATCGAGAGCAGCGCTGGAAATGAAACCGGCAAGTGGAAAAGAGGTCAACGGAGGGGGCGGAAGACGGACAAGCAAGGCGATGCCTGACGGTGAACGGTGGGGAAGTTTTTAACTACAAAGGCACAGACCTAGGAAAAGAGAGAAACTGGGATCCTCTTCCGGGAAGTAAAGGGGCAGATAGTCGGGGGGGCAAGAGTGAAATGATCCCAAGAAAGAAAAATGGGACGTCCATAAAGCAAAGGTCCGAACTCACACTGTGCGGGGTAGAAAGTAGAGGGGACCGTCCTTGCGAATATGACGCAGAAAAATCGGGGGGATCACAAAGGGGTAAGCGCGGGAATATCTTCAAACGGTTCTTTTGACACGATAGGAGAAACTATCACCTTTAAAAACGGAAAATGGAGCTGAAGGCAATGCAACCAGAAGGAATTAGGGGGTGAGAGCACAAAATGTCCGACTTCAAGCGGCGAACCCTGAGGAGGCAAGCGGGATGGCCACAAAGCTGAAGAGAAGACAAATCTCAAGTGATTTGACGAATAGAGGGACTCGCCCAGCTAATTAGGGGAAAAATCTGGGAGGGACGCATGGCACACAGTGCCCAAAGGGACCCGAGGTATGGGAATGATAGGGAAAAGCGGGAGGCCTGGGGACCATGGGTCTAAACACAGCCCGTTGGGGGCGTTCAGCACTCTCTTGAGAATGTGGGGCGGCAAGATGATTCTCGTCTGTATTGAAGAAGTTCTGAGGTAAAACGGGAGGGAGATCGGGGGACATGAAGGAACGTCAAGGAGGAGTCCTCATCTGGGAAGGAATCGTGAGCTTCTTACCTTGAAGAGTCGCTGAGAAAAAAACTGGAGTCGGGTCGCCCATCACTGAAAACTCAAAAAAGGGGTCGAAATCAGGGAGGAGTAACCTTTACCATAGAAAGGAACATTCAGGAAGATAGGAGGAGCCAGGTTCTGGACGGCAAGATACAGAGCTTGGGACAAAGGGCAGTTCGCTTTCACGGGAAAAAGAAAAGACGTGTTGCGGTTTGCTCTGTCGTGGTGGGGAGAACGTTATGGGGAAAAAACCCATCCGAACGGGTGGTGGGGAACAGATCGACCGATGAGCCGAAGTGCAAAAGAAAAAAAAGCTGCAAACCCATTAAACAGTAGTAAGGCTGCCGGAGGGGGCCGGATCGTTGGTCCTCGTTGGCGTTATTACGCTTTTGCCAGGGAGGGAATAGGATTTTTGGATGGCATGGTCTTGTGAAGGAGGGAAGTCCGAAAAGAGAGGGGACGACCGTGGAACGATAAAGATTGAAACGGATTCTATTTAATTGACTGGCGAGTTTCGAACGAACGAAGAGCGGTTAACCGGTGCCGGGAACGACCGCATAGGGTGGGGGCAAAGCGTGCCGAAAAGACCGTCAAAAATGGTGGGGCCAAAGAGACAGTATTAGTTCCCCGGAGGGAGGCAGAGTCAGAAAACAAAGGGACTGAAAGGAAGATGCCGAATTCGGGGGGGAAAGTACGGCGAGGGGACATCAAAAAAAAAACAAAAAAGGCATGGCGCGGGGTAACTCGCTCTGCATTCCAACCATTTCTCGGAAAGGAGGAATCGAAGGTTTGGGGGGGGGTCAAAAAGCTTCTCGACGCGGATGAGACAAGCATCCGGCCAAAAGGAAAGAGCCTAGGAAATGGGGGACAGACACTTCAGAGCGGCTTCAAAGGAATGCAAAAAACAGAAAGAACGCAATCACCTCATCTCTCCGGGGGAAAACGGGAGCAGCACGCAAATAAAAAGATAGCCCGTCTCAAGGGAACGGCTCTAAACTTGCATTGACCTGGGAAAAGGAAGAATCTTGGGAAAGGGAAGTCATCGAATCAAGGGGGGACAACCACATTCTCTGGGGCCACATGAAAACGGAAACCACATCGTTCAGAGCACGCAACGCGGAAAAAGATGACAAAAATACGACGGGGGGGGACAACGCTATCGTCCGTCCTGAAAAAAAACTTGCGCGACGAGCGTCTCATGAGGTTCCTGGTCGAGGGGAGAAACCGCGATTTAGAAAAGAGAGTTGGGGACGAGGGCAGGAAAAAAGCAGGTAGATCCCATTAGGGGGGGACAAGAAAGAAGACGTCGGACTCCTTGCCTTCGTCATATACACTGAAGAAGGGTTGAGAGGGGGGAGCTAG
>Ga0179593_1546689_pt1 | contig 12386 bp, 9 predicted proteins | sample CZODoug2_1_08_16_FD_185931 | JGI IMG/M metagenome (GOLD analysis project Ga0179593, IMG submission 185931) | Vadose zone soil fungal communities from Angelo Coast Range Reserve, California, USA - CZODoug2_1_08_16fungal (PacBio error correction) | ecosystem: Environmental > Terrestrial > Soil >...
AGGCAAAGGGACCAATCCTGCATCCTACCCATCCCTTAACGGCCACGGCCGCTCGACGAGGGAAGGTATGAGCGGCACGGACAAAACCAGCGAAAAAAAACTTCGCGATGCAACCAAGGCCATATAAGGACGGCGGAAATGGACCCTCAGCACGGGGAGTCGACGGACTAACCTGGGATTTAAAGAGGAAGGAAGGGAAAGCTAGGGGGGAATCCGCTCCAGACCACAATCTCGGTACTGTAAGGAAAGAAGAAGAAAAGCATCTTCTTCATAAAGTCCTCGCGACACGTCAAACCTCACAACGCAGTGAGGAAAAAAAACAAAAAAGATCGGACGGAGCGCGCCTAAGCGACCCGTTAGGAAAGCAAGGAGGGAAAAAGATACGAGCAACTTGTACAGAATTCCAGACATCCCTACCAGTTTCTGGCGCCGTCAAGGTGTTCTCATCACTCAAGGGAGGAGGGTTGCAAGAAAATTAGGCGGGGGGCGGGGGAGGGGGGAAAAAATATCGAGAGGGGCCGGGTCCGGGCCGTACACCTAAGAAACTGGGGGTGCGCGCAGTCCACCCTGACCCGAAAAGAAAGACGTGGCGCGAGCTAAGCACTTCTGGGACACCAGAGACTTGGGCTCCATTTGGGAAAAAAAAGAGGCCAGAGGACGGCCTTGCCAGAGATCTCCTTCTATGAATCTGTGGTCAAAGGAACTCTCGAGACGCAGAAGAAACGCTGTCATCGTTGTATCACCAAGGAAACGAAAGGCATTAAAATGACTTAAGAGCTGCCGAGAACGGACACCGGGGGTCCGGCGGTTCATTGGGTTAGGAAAAAAGGCCCGCATGTCCGGGGACCAACAGTGCCGGGGGGACACGGAGGTCCAGTGGGGGGCGAAACGGCCAGCCAAAGATAGACGATTCCTCGCCCAAGACGTGAAGAAAAAAAAAAGCGAAGAATGCACGCACCTGCAGGAGTCCAGACACGTCGACTGGGGTTAAAAGTCGAGCCGAATCGCTGGCGCGTCGGGGAATGACGGACGTAAAAGATTCCGGCGCTCAGTGGAATGAAAAAAAAGGCCAGCCTCCTTCGGCCATCCAACAAAGGTAAGAAAATGAAAAATGGAAAGAGAGGCCCGCGGTCAGCTTGACGCGATCTGTATCGACGTTATCAAAGCATCGGGGTTAAAAAAGGTCTGCATCAGCGTGAAAACTTTGTAAAGGCGGGTCCCGGCCTTCTCCACCGGCGCGCCCGGAAAAGAAGCGGCCAAGTTGGGGGGGAGCGCGCGCGCTCCAAAGGGGGGATCTTGAAAAGGGAAAAAAAACGCGCGGATGTCAATGGCCTGACGAGTAAAGCCAAAGGCACCAGCAGCAGATCGAATTCTAGGAAAAAAAAAGGCGAAGACGAGTAATAGCGCAAGAGTAGGCCACAGCATCTCGTAGGCCTCGGGCAGGGAAAGAAAGGCGGCGCGGCGGAGGAAAAAGCCGCCCTTCCTATCTCTCCGAAAAAAAAAAAAAAAGAAGAGGGGGAAGGACGGGCGGGGAGCCGCCGAACTTGGAGAAGCCAAGAGCATCTGGCAGTCTGTGCCGCCTGCGGGGTAGAAAAGAGAAAGGGCTGGAGAGGGGAGCGAGAGTAACTGACTCTAGAAGAATACAGAGCTATCGATGCTGGGTGGGTGTCCGTAATTGGCTGAGAAAAACGGTTGAATCCCGCGCGGGGATTCTCTGGCAAACAGTCAGTCACAGCGGATCACAATCCTAGCTTAGCTTCCAGGTGCGAGGGCGACTCAGGTTTCCCGCGCGATGGGGGCCGGCAAAAAAAGGGGAGACCTGAGCGTATAGGGAATCCGGGAAACAGGTCAGATTCTTTTCTCCAGCGAGAAAACCCAACGTGCACGCTTACCTAGGGGGACTGCCTCGAGAAGAAGAAAACCGTGGCTTCAATTCAGGACGGCGAAAACTGGCATTAAGCCGGCCCGATGGGTCCGCAGGGGAACGAAGGGGCCTCTAGGCCATTCAGCTGGGAAAAAAGTAGGTGAACGACATGTTTCGCGGAGATCAGGAGAGGGCGTGAGCCCGTCTGGGGACAGACTGAAGCGAAGCCGTAGTCAGAAAACAAAAAGAAAACGGTGCTTAAGCTTACTGGTCCACCGTCAAATCCGGGACCCCACGCGAGTGAAGAGGAAATGAATGAGTCGGGAAGTCGTCTTAATCGACTGGGGAACGAGGGGCAGCGGTCCGGAGGCATTCGAACTTAGTATGCGAGAGGAAAGGGTCAGGAAACACCGGATAATCGCCGTATCTGGGACATGCCAATAAAGAGGAGCCGATGGTTCCCCTGGCCGGAACAAAAAGAACGGGGGGTGCTTGCATCCACCGAGACCGTTGTTGGTATTGGGCATGAAGGAGGAAAATGCTCAGCAGGTGCTGAAGAGGACGGTAGTCCCAGATCCGTGAGGCGCTTCTCGAAGTATTATAAACACAGGCACCGTAACTTATCGAAGGGTGCTAAAAAGAAACCTGGAGGGGCCGTCGGAAAAAAAAGACTGGCTCCCGAGGTAGAAGTAAGAAGGAGAACCACCATCGCGAACAGTCCTCTTACGCAGAAGAAAACGAGTCGTGTCGAGACTCGCTACCAAAGCTAGCGAGCGCCTCGGTTTCATAAGAAGAAAAAAAAGGAGAGAGGGAACAGGGCCGTCTCTCGAAAAATCGGGAAAGGTCTGCGTATGATCGAAAGCACTTAAAGTAAAAAACTTTGGTTGGTCGACTGCGTGCAAGGCCTAGTGGTAAACGACCTTGGGGGGAAAAACTAGAATGAATATCTGCAATCAATCGAAAGGCTATCTTGACTCCTATGGCCAGGTGCATCATGGGGTGGTCGAAGTCGGTTGCGAGTGGTTCAAGCTGGGGTAGAATTCACCGACGGGTCCGGTTACCGGCTTAGGTTAATTGATGTCGGTCGTTTCAGGGATGCCTGAAAACTTAGAAACAGTGGCTTCTAAATCATCCACCAAACGGAGGGGAGAAAAGATACAAGGCGCCCAGCATCTTTGGCACAGCAACCACCTGAGACCTCAGTCACAGAGAGAATCGGGATGCGCGACTCCCGGAAGAGGAAGCGCAAAAAACGTCAAAAACGGGGACAGAGGAAATGGCAGCACGGCGGGGACCACCCGGAGTATGAAATCCCGATCTAGCGCCGGGTCGCCCGAAGCACTAGGGGGGGCAAAGGCGTGCCTGGATTACAAACAGTAGAAATACGTTCCTTCCAGAGATGCGGATGCTCCAGAAACACGAGGTACTTTAAGCAGAAGAGAGTAAGAGAGCTGTCGGCAAAAAAAAAAAAACTCAAGGGAGCCAGGACGAAATGTATTTCCCCTCCGTTAAAACCCGATGCGTCTCGCGAAGCCCTGCGGGAGCCACCGCCGGGATACCCTAATTACCAGACGTTTCCCTACGCATAGTGATGCAACTGTGACATCTGGTGGGAACTTGTCATAAATCCAAACTGTCGGGCTAATACTCTGGAGCCGTTTACAGGGGGGAGCAAGCTTCATTCAGTCACGTGGGACTAAATACAGTAAGGACTGAACAAAGCTCTGTTCCGGGCCTCGTCCGGGCAAAAAGCTGCTGTGAAGCGGGTCCAAAGGGAAGAGGGAAAACCAAACAAAGAAGAACAGCGCAGCAATCAGCTGGGAGACGTTACTAAACAGCGGCACAAATGACTCTGCAATGGCATGCCAGATTCTAAATCTCATGAATCACGGTTGTTGGGCCCAATGGCACGAAAAGAAGTCAGCCTGCCGCCTTCCGGGCCAGCACTTCGTTGGTATTCACCAGAAAGGACTGACTACCGAGCCCTGGGGAACTCCTTCTCGAGAGCACGGTTCAGGGAGAAAAAGTGAAGACGGGGAAACATCCGCCTTCTCCATATGACGGGGCACGAGGGAGACTTGCTGACCTTCGGTCGCGACAGATTTCAAGTCCTCGAAGAACGGCTCAAGCCCTCTCCGAACGAACGCGCAGACAAAGTCGTCTGTTCGGACCATAGGTCGAGCCATGCCCGAGGCAAATGAGAGAGATCAGAAACGGCCCTCAAGACCACGGCTGCAAAAAGGGCATGTGGGACAATGCGCCGCATGCTGCACGACATCAGTCATCCGTTAACGAGAAGCGCTCTTGAGCGATCCGGTCTTGTCGGGAAGACTCGTCGGTGAATAAAAGGGGGTCCAGTCCGGATGCCTCTTGCAATCAGCTTTAAAAAATTTTAAAGGCGAAGGACGACTAACAATATAAAAAAGAAAAAAGCAACCAGGAACCGGGCGCCACCGTGGAAAGCAGGGGGTTAGGGTGGGATAGAGACCCACGGCAGTGCTCCGCATCGAAGGGATTAGAGCACCAGTCCAAAAGGAATCAGCCCTTAAGACCACAAAGCAGAAGATCTGGCAACCAAAACGGGGGCTATCTCAAATTTGCACGGCCTCAGAGAAAAACGCTCCGCCCGATCAGGCTCAAAACAGAAAGTCCCACAGCAAGAGGAGATTCCTCAAACGGAAAAAAGCAGGGGAACCGTCTTGCGCGGCGGCTTCAGGGTACCGGACGCCGGCCAATCGTGAGTAGTGGAAAAGAGATAGTTTCCGGCCAGAAAGAATCAGAGACACGTCTTTCATGAGGCTAAAAACAAGAGGTCAAGATGCTGTTGCCCTCCTTGTTCGACGGAAAGAAGCGGAACGGGGAGAGAAGGGACGTTTAAAAATCTCTGGCTCACTGGGGAACTGCTGGTGGGCTTACTGTCTGATCGGCACAACTTCCTGATCATACATCAGCGAAAAGAGGACAGTGGAAGAGGCTAATCAACCCGAAGGGTCGCTCGGATCCACCCCAGAAAACCCAAACCACCACAAAAAAAAAAAAACAAAAGAAAAACTCCCAAACCCAAAGAAAGAAGCAACCCAGAAAGAAAAAAAAAAAAAAATTAGAAAACCCAAAACCAAAAAAAAAGAAAATGACAGACAAACAGAAAAAAAAAACAAAAAAAAAGAAAAAAAAAACCTGTCGTCCTCTCATTTTTCACAGATATCTGTGGATCACGAACTGGGGGGGGGCTTCCTATTTAGATCAGTTAATAAAGAGTTTTCTCCTAAGGGTATCTATCTATTCTACCTCACTCAATTACAAAACATCTCTCATCCTTTTCATCTTACAAGATGGTCATTCGAAGGGCCCGGGGGGAATTACACTGTCTCCTCAGAACATTACAAGGGAAAGCTCGAGAGCCCGCCGTGAGAGAAAATTTCTCGACTTTAGACTCGCCTGCTTTCGTTCTCCATGGTCTTTCGAAAAGATAATGGACCGTATTTTACTAATCATCTTGGTGAAATCTGTCGGACCAGGAAAGAGAAGGAAACCCGCACGACTCCTTCGAAGGCGGAAGCAACCGATGAAACGCCCCCCTGTGCCTCGTAGAAGGCACGTCCAATTAGATTTGGAAAATAAGGGGGGCTTGTTATACCACTAGTTTGCATCGAAGCCTTACAAGTGCGAGTGAAAGGTTAGGGGAAAACACCGTGCTAATCGATAAACTTCGAGGATCGCGGTCGAAGCCTCTTTGAAGGGGAATTGCGCAAAGCTCAGAGAAATATAAGCAGCAAAGAAAAGAATAAACAGCCGGAAAAAACCCAAAAAAAAACTAGGAAAGAAAAAGAAGAAAAAAAAAAAAAAAAAAAAAAAAGAAAAAAAAAAAAGAGAGAAGGAGGGATTAGTATTAGGCAAGACCATGGTAGGGACAAAAACAGAAAAAACATAAAAAAGGCTTTTACGTACGTCAAATAACAGAACTAGAAAAAAACAGTTGCACGAAAGCTGCCAAAATAAACATAAGTTTAGGCTTCAAAATGACCAGGAGGACGGCGCCCGCGAGGCTGCGGGCCGTCATTAAATTTCAAGCGCTTATCGGCGAGCCTGTTTGACGAGGGTCATGCGGCCGCTCTCACCGGCAATGCTCGATGCCTCGTTTTTCAATTCTGTTCCACCTATGAACTAACGCTCGCTCGTTTGCCAGAGCGAGCCTCGATTCTAAGACGGGAACGAGGGGGGTCTTGAAAATCTTATTCGGAAAAAAAGAAATTTTGACGCGAAAAGGTGGTGCGGACCGTCGACCAGGGAAAGCGTATGTAGAAAGCTCTGCTATCTGGACGAAGCCACGGTGCACTCTCCTGAGTGAGGGTAAAAGTCGTCGGTGGACTCGGGAAAAAGGACGACGTGTCCTTTCGGGCGGGGCCCTGCGGCGGAAGTTCTCGTTGGGTGATCCGGGACAGATGTGCGGCGCCTTGGAAAAAAAAAACACGGAGGAGTGGAAAGATATAGAATATCACAAAAAAAAATGCAAGGCAAGCCTCACAGAGAATCCCTTCCGCGGAACAGTGGCGCCGCGACGTAATTGTTAAGAGAAAAAAGAGGACGCCGGGCGCTACTGGAAGCTAAAAGAAAAAAAGAAAGGGTACGCCAGATAGGCGTAATCGCAGGCGCTCATGCCCGAAGAACGAAGTCGGTTCCTACGGCCTCAGAGGCAGAAAGGTTGAAAATGTAGCGTACTCGCCTGGGGAAAAACATCGCGTACTTATCGTCTTCTCATGTTGAATCTGTCTGCACAATATAGGGCCGGGTCAGGGGTAAAACTCATCACACGAAATTGTGAAATAAATACGCGCTGCATCAACAGGAGAGACTAATCCGAGTTTCTACCAGGGAAATGGGGGCAGAAAGCTATAAAAAAGAGTCGAGTGCACTTGTACACGACTTGCCAGCAGCCGATACAGCAAAGCTCAAGGTGGGGGCTAAGAAACTCGTTAAATGGCCAGGGAAAGAGCAGAGACAAGCGCTCGCATCGTCAAACTGGGGGGAGTAACGGCCTTCAGCTCAGCCCCTGCTGAGAAAATCGGAAAGAATGGTCAGGGACGCATACACGAACCAAGCATCAGGGTAAACTTCTTCTATCGGTTCGCCTTTCCAATCAAGAGCAGGAAACCGGCTGTTGGACAGGGAACAAAAAGAAAAAAAAAAAGTAATGGAAAGACAAGACTCTCGGCTCACGACGCGGCCCGTACTGCAAGCGAACGTGGAACACAAATAAAGCGCATCAAGAAGAAGCGAATTCTTCCTACTTCCTAGGAAAAACTTCGGTTTCCCGGTTTCTTCTGTTACCATGACCGCAGAAGCACCGTGCCGTGCTGCTGAAAGGGGATCCGAAAGGAGGCCGACAAAACTTCACGATGCCATCCCAGATTCCTAAAAAGCAACACTCGGATGGAATAACTCACCCCGCGAAAACGTGAGGGGAGGGTAGGGAAATCTGAGCAGACCGCGAAGTGAAGGAGCTTCCGGGACTCCCACGGTACTGGCATTGCGCCACAGGCCCAAAATGGGGAACGAAAAAAAGGTCATCCGTCCGACTGGCGACGTCAGCGTCGCATTCGGTCCCGTACTAGGGCCAGGGGCAAAGAGCTGCCCTTGTCCAGCCATAGAAAGCATGCGTGAATCCCGTGAGGACTTTCCTCCGGGATAAGGTGACCACACCGAGGGCGGCAAAGCAAAAACTGGGTTGGAAGACTCTGGATATCTCTAAATCATCCACTCCTGCGCCAAACCGAAGTGTCTCTTGTGGTCTAAAGCTGAGGCAGGCCCGTAAGCGTATAAAACCATCAGTCAGAGTTCGCGCAGTAAGAGCGGTCACTTCCGAACTCCTCCTCTCAACTAGTGACCTCACGAGGAGGTCCACATCATCACACAGCCAAAAATTGAAAGGGAAGGGAATTACATATCTTAAGGTCGAGAGTCAGAAACGCCGAGGACCATCTCTCGAAAACAACACACGGGGAAAAGTCCGAAGGGCTGTGTAAATTTAAAGCCTGCGGACAATCTCTAAAAAGAAACAAAAGGGGAGGGAAGCGAGCTGTGGCCGCCTTCGGGGTGAGGAAGGGTCGGACGCGACGGCAGGTGCACGCTCTGAGTTCTCTACGTCAGCCTAGCAGGGTAGGAGGACGTCTGATCCTCAGTGAAAGCGAAAAGGACGGCGTAGTGAAAAGAATCGGCGTGGACTGTCGGAAAAGCCACAGGGCCCACTCTGCTCCGCGCCGGGGGGACCGAAAATCGGGAAGGGCTGAAAAAAAGGGGAAAACGGTGAAAGATTTAAAAAAGGGGGAAAAAGGGAAAATCTTTGCTCCGAGCATACCCTCGGAGACCGACACTACCGGCAGCTGACTCTCTCAAAGCGAGAAAGGACTGGGGGAAAACGTCGGAAAAGGGAAAGTGGTGAAATTGGGGGTTCAGTGAAAGGAAATGAGTCCGAGGGCCGCAAGCGGCTCGCAATATCCTAAAAGAAATTCATCTAAACTGTGAGGAAAACCCTCTGGATTCTCAGAAAGTTTCTGGCTTCTAAACTTATCCCGGGGGGGAGGAACACCTGGTCGACGGATCTTGTCGGCGCAGAAGGAGAAAGACGACCACAACTTTAAGAAAGGAGAAAGGCGCTGTGAACCTAATCCTTCAAGGAAAAGCAAAAGAGAATTCTCTCGATTCGTACTTAGTCCGGGTCCTGCGGGAACTATGGAAGGGACAAAGGGATCTCCTCTAACCTTCGCCAGGAGCGGTCATGGCGGGAACACGAATCTCCTTCTCGCCATGGGGCAGTCAGGGGAAAGAGTGAGGCTATCCGCTTTATTTCCAGGAAAAAGTTAAGGGGGACGGAAATTTGTGTGCGTGTAATTCCGGAAAGAACTGACCAGCTGACAGCTCAGGTTGTGCTTCAGGCTGACGGATGCTCAGGGCGCTGCGGCGAATGTCACAAAAATCAGAGGGGGGCCATTAAATAGTTCTGTCTTCAACAAAAAGGGGTGGGGACGCGCTCCTCGCCCCGCATTTCTGCTGGCCGTTCGCGAGGAACACGACATGCGAAGGGGCCACTTTCTTTTAAAACCAGGCAAGGGGGGCGGGGGGGGAGCCGCCGACCAATCTCCTAGCGGACTCTCAATGAGGTGGGCGGATCCTGAAAAAAAACCGGAACGGGCGGAGTGTTTCCGAGCTGAGGAACGAGCCTGTAAAACTACAAGACGGGATACCCGGCGCAACTTGCCAAAATTGAAACAGGACCCGTCGACAAGAGGAACTCGGTTCGGGCGGGGGAAAATCACAGGTGTAATTCGCGGAAGATCTGGCCCGGGAATCTAGCGTACTCAGCTGGAATGTGAGAGGGCCTGCAAGGGGATGAAGGTGCTAAAGACAGGGGACTTCGCGGAGTGGACTACGTGCAGGTAGCCTCACAGTGAGGGGGCTCTTGGCTAGATCTAGGAAAAAAAAAAGGAAGGGGATGAGAATAATATATAAAAAAATCCCAGTCACCTTCAGCGCACCTATAAAAGGAGAGAAAAAAAGACGCCCGAGGAAGGATCGAAAGACATCGGTTCGTCAGTGAAGGGAACGAACCGACTGACAATAGGGGAAACTAAGGAGAAAATGAAATTCAGATACAATGCGGACAGAGAAGGGAGCGAAACCTTGTACCCGCCCACTATTCTGGTGAATGAAAATGAAACATGTCTTTCATCGAAAAAAGGGATAGGGGGTTCCTCTACATCCAAAAAGTGCAGGAGGTCGACATCATAGAGTCGAGCTGACCAGAGCCACGCATGAAAAATCGGGAATTGATGAAACCCTATGCGAAGAAGGGGAGCCGGGGGAGCCTCCTGAAAAACATGGCGTCCAAAGAAATGGTCTCAGAAAAGTATCACTTTGACAGGACAAGGCATCAAAAGGGACTCTGTGCAAACTTCGACCGGGCCATTTTGGGGGAAAGGGGAAGAAAGGAGGGACATGGCTTTTCCTTCTCTCGTACATAAAGAAAAAAAGGCGAACGTGATCGACTCCGTCTCATCCTCAGACCACTGTACGCGCGGTCCCCCTTAACGAAATCAATAAGGGAGGGAGGAAGGGGACGCGCACTTCACACGGATGAAGGGGACTCAACGCGGCTCTCACAGCTGCGCCTGTGAAACATCTAAGCCCGAGGGTTCCCGCCAACTCGAAATGCTAAAAGGGGCCGGCCCGCTTAACTCTTTGAGCAAAAAAACTCAGAGAAGTTCCAAACGCGAATGCCGTAACAGGTTAGAACGTCCTGAATGGGGGGAGTGCTGGGAATAATCCTCCTTCGCCTATAGCAAAGGCGGGAGTGGGTCCTTAGGCTAGGACTTCCGGCCGACCGTCCTTAAAAAACGCGAAAGAAGGGAACAACGTCTCCAGGGAGAATAAGTAACTGCGCCAGCACTAGAAAAGGGGGGGTTGAGCCGAGGCCTGCACGGCAAAGAAGGGCGTAAAAAATGTTGCGGAAGGGGCCAGCGAGACTTTCGTCATACTTTCCAATTCACAATCAAGCAGCTGAAACGAAAGGTCAGAAAAAGAACTAAACGAGCTCGAGACAGCGTGCCGTTCGTGTCACTATAGGGTCGCGGGGCTGTGATGCAACGCATCGCCCTGTTGGGAACCATAGCAAGATGCATCAGCATTTATAAATGCGGGAAAAAAGGGACTAGATCTCTCTGCCACAGGGCGAGGAAGCCGGGTGCAAGAAGCTTGGGATTGGTCGCGGGAGAAACGAACGCTTCAGGGGACCCGCGACAGAGGGATGTATTGAAAAAAGATCAAAAGAAAAAAAAGCATAAAGAAAAACGGGCGCCGCCGAGAAATCTTTACCCTCGCGCTCCGCCTTCTCCAGCAAACGGAGAGGGGAAACAGCAGAAAAAAGGAGGAAGCCATTTTTCGGAGAAATGGCTTCGTCTCTCGGAGGAGTTCACAGCCCAGACACCAACAACAACTTTTAAAGGAAAGAGAGAGATTGCCGGCGGTCTGCTGAAGCAGGAAAAAAAAGGGGGGGTCGGGGACGAAAGGAAAGAAGTAAGAGTCTTGCTTTGGTCCGCCTTTTCTCGAGAAGAAAGTGAAGCTACTATACGTGCAACCGCTCATCTCTACGGCGCCGAGAGCTGGGTGGGTAGGAGGAGAATTTCCGCAGGCTGTTCAAGAATCAAGAAAAGCTGATGGAGGGCTCGAGGGATCAAACGACCCTCGTCAGAAATCTTGCAAAAGGAGGAGCACAACCACCGGGGGCCCGGCGGCCGGTGGACGCATAGAGGGGAAAGACCGAAGAACCGGGATCACCGGAATTCAGATGGAAGGGACAAGGGGGAGTGCTCAAAATCGAGCCCGAGTCACAAAGGCGACAGCACGCTGACGCGCACTCCCAGCGGGAAATGGGCAAGGCTGACCGGTCTAAAAGCGAAGGGGGGGGGAGCAATTTCGCATACTGAATGGGATCTCATCGCGCAATATCGACCCGAAGTCATGGCTCAGACTGTTCAACCAGAAAGAGCGTAGGGCTGCCAGGGAGAATACTGGAGAAAACTTTTTAAGGGAAAGGTGGGGAAATCGTGAGAATTGTTCTTCCTGAAGCCGAAGGCAAGCCGGGACCCCAACTTGGAGAGGGATTCGGCTGGGGGTTCCACCTAATCCACCGAAACCAGGACAAAGGTCGTCTCTGCTGTCTATTCTTTGTCCTGGCGAATTGATTAGGGGGGAAACGGTCGGGAGGTGGAAGCTAGGCAGCTTGACTTCTAGTCCTGGCTAACCATATAATCTCGCGATTGTGTGTCCTTGGCGATCTGACTTGCGGGGCTCGGGGAAAATTCGACTCATCTCCGAATAGAAAATCTTGAAACAAAAAAACACGAGAAAAAATGGAGGGAAATGACTGTTATTCTTCAAAAAAGAAAAAAAAAACATGATAACCGCGTCGAAGGTCACATAAAGAGGGGAAAGGAAAGAATGATCGCTGCGCTAGGGTTCCGGCGCGACGAGGCCCGGAATAGGAAGTTCTGAGAAACCGCCCAGAGGAGGAAAAGGATGGAAGATTGATGGAACTTGCCGCGCGACTATGGGATAGCGGACGTTATCGCTATCAACGGCGTCTACCAGGGGGAGGACGGGCGCGCGACCGACAATCGGAGCGTGGCAGAGGGCTGTGAGGAGATGCTTGGTCCTGGGCGCCGTTCGGAAGATGCATCAAAGAGGCGACGATGATCAAACTCTCTGAAAGTAACTCTGAGCGAGCAGCGCGTACGGGTGCCGGACGTTGTTAACAAAAGCGGGAATAAGAAGCGGGGGGAGGGCGGGTAAAGGGACTGAAGTCTGTCTGGCTGAGGGAAGATATGCGACATGTTGAATCGAAGGTGCGCTCGCTGGGCACAAGTCGGTCGGGAAGAGGTTCGCCGACCCCACAAAGTGTAGACAACACTGAGGGCTTCGAGAAGTTCTGGGTTAGTCAGAAGGGAAACAGATGGCTGGGCCCGCCTTT
>Ga0179593_1550897_pt1 | contig 12386 bp, 15 predicted proteins | sample CZODoug2_1_08_16_FD_185931 | JGI IMG/M metagenome (GOLD analysis project Ga0179593, IMG submission 185931) | Vadose zone soil fungal communities from Angelo Coast Range Reserve, California, USA - CZODoug2_1_08_16fungal (PacBio error correction) | ecosystem: Environmental > Terrestrial > Soil >...
AAGGAGGGAAAAAGGAACAAGTGACGCAGAGGACTAAAAAGGAGGTGGTAGACCCCTCGAAGAATTAAGGTCCAACAGCTCTGGTCCAAGAGGGCGCGAAGGAGCGACTGAGAGGGATGGGGGGAAAATCACTAAAGAAACCTGTCCGATAAAAGAGAATGGAACATTGGAAAATCTGTTGTAGAGAAGCGTGAGGGGAAACACTCATTGGTTCGCTTCACCCGAGGGAGGGTGTCATACCAGGGAAAAAGGTATATGAAGGCGGTCGACAGGGGCGGAAGGCAATACAGATTAAAACAAGGAAGACAGCGGAGGTATAAAAACCCGCTGGGGAGGGCAGCAGCAAAAGAACATTTGTGGGGTTTGGGGGGGGGGGTGGGGTGGTTTTTTTGAGAATGGGAGCCGGAGACGAGGGTATTAGCGAGCCGGTCTTACCCGCAATCAATCCGGAACTTACTCGTCGAGTAGTGGGGGACTAGAGAGAGATAGGGACGGGCTGCCACGAGCAGCACAAAAGCCAAAAATCGCTCGCGGGTCGGATACCAAAAACAGTCTGAACGCATGCAAGTATGGGGAGGGGAATAAAAAAACGGCTCGGAAATCCCGGAGAAGAAAGGCCAGCAAGTTGCCGGAGAATCCGTCGTGAACCACCTTCAATGGAGACTAATGCACCCAAGCGAATGTAGATAAAAGAAGCGGGGGACGCCGCCTCCAGCTCATAGAAGGTTACCCATCCTTTCGGTAAAAGGGGAAGGGGTCTTGCACTAAAGCCGGGGTCGTAAAAGTGAAAAGAGCAAAAAGCGAAAAAAAGACCCCCGGTCACTCAAAGCGTCTTAAGTCGTGGGAGGCTGTCAGTTAGCTAAGGGGAAAAAAGAGCGTGGATCAATCCAGGAAAGCCAAGACGCGCATACGATGGCGTCCGCGGAGCGAGATACCCAGGGTGGGGGGGGGGGGGGGGGGGGGGGGGGGGGGGGTGTGTGGGGGGGGGGGGGGGGGGGTTCAGATGCTTGAGAGTAAGACCTTGAACGACTGGAGACAGAAGGAGTCCTCGGATAATTGACGTGAAGAAGTAGCAACGGCATAAATTACATCACTCAGCTATTAGCTTTCAAAAAAACAGGGCAGACGTGCTGGTTGTTGGACGAGAAGATATAGAGATTACCAAAGAGAGCCCAAGTAGGAGCATCATCGATTTGGAGAGGGTCAAAGTGTCTCGGGGGGCCTCACCGGGGCTTTAACTCATCCTGATTTCTACTACTCTACCGATTCTGAAAAGTTTCAGTAACGGGGAAGGGCGCTATAGGTCTACAAGAAGAGAAGAAGCGCCGGGAAAGGGGAAATCCCTAGACAGAAAGAGTTCCAAGCCAAGGCGGCTGGAATCGGACTCAAAAAAGATTCCGCCCGAATGGCGCGCAACAAAAAAGCGAAGGGATTGCTTTTACAGAAAAGAAAGCGATCCCTCCTTCGGTATAAAGACGAAAAGGGGGAAAAGGTACTCTAAATAAAAAGAGTCGTTACATCCGGAAGCTGGACAAAATTCAGAAGCTCTCAACACCTGCGCACCTCGATGATGATCTTCAGCAAAGGGGAAGGTGGTCAGACGATAGGCGCGGGACCAACCCCCAACATCCTTTCAATGCGACAAAACCCGTAACAGCTCAAGAGGGCGGCTCTGTCGTGTCGTACAGGCGGGGGAAGGATGCTGAAACAGCAAAGACCGAAAAAAATTGGCGAAAAAGCGGAAGAAAATGCCGGAGGAGGAAGGCCTTGTCAGCGACTCCAGCATCCGCGAGCGGGTAAAAACAATGTCGCTCAGAAAGAGGGCTCAGAAGCTGCGCGCAGCCTCAAGGGAAAAAAAGGAAAGAGAAAGCTAGATCGTCACAGGACATGTAGACGGAAAGGAGTTATGACCTGATCCCGCCGAATGACCGGGGCAGAGTTTTTACGCTACTTCAGTAAGTAGAATCAAGTGAAAACCGAAGAAAGGGGCAACCACTCATGAGTGCTGTAGGCGGAAGGGACTCGCGCCGCTCCGGCATACTGCGCCACTCAAGTGTAAGGGAAGAAAAGGAAAGTTCGCCTGGATCAGGCAAGGAAAGGTAAAATGGGGACTTAGCGAGCGCGGGGGAGAAAAAAAGGGTGGAAGGCCTGCAAAGAGTGAGTGCAGCCGACTCGTGGTTTGGTGGGGCGGGGTCATATCTGACGAGGGGGGGGGAGCTACGCAAGTTCGCCATCCCCAAGAAGATAGTCACTATCTGGCTCTACACGTCACTGAGTCTTAGGGATTACCTCGAATGAATAGGATAGAGCTCTTCAGACGGGGAAACAGTTCCAATTGAGGGCTGTCCTCTAGGGACCCTGGCAATGATGGTCCTTGTAAAAAGATAAAGAAATAGGCCCGGTCCTCCAGTTTTTAAAATAGTCTTAAAAGGAGGAGGGAGGGATCCTTCCGAATTTTGGTCCGCCCTGAAGGAAGTCAATGTGGACTCGAACCACTGTCAGGAGTGAGGAGCACGAAAAGAAAAAGTCGCAGAACATCTCCTATTTAATTGGAAATGAGGGGAGGGACAATAGACCGGAGGACTCCGGGGACGAAAAGACAGATCAAAGGGAGCCCATGCTCGCTCCCGGAAACGGAAAGCTCAGGATGCTGCATGAAAGGGGAAAAACTATGGTAAGTGGACAAACCTGTTGGGGGGGAAATCAGGGGACGCGGAGGAACCATTGGGAACTGTGGGGGGAGAGTCTCCCGGGGATGCATCTCTCTCAACCGAAGGAAAAGAAAGAAAGAGGGTCATAAGAGGGGCGACCTTAAGGGGAAGGCCATTAAGAACAGCGCCAATGGGACAAGACCCCATAAACATCAGGAAGAAAAAAAACCAGAGTCTGGTCCGCGGGCGCGGAATACGAGTCTCGAACCTTAATCATTTAAGGGGGAACGTCCTCTACACAGTTATTTGAAAAGTGGTAACGTGAGGAAAAGCGAAAAGAAAATGTTAGGGGGTCTCACATCATCCAGAGTGGTGATCGACTTCAGGTCCGACAACAGCAGAAAAGGGGGGGATTCTATGCTGCATAGAACCAGGAGAAATGAAATGACTCAAAGAATAATGGGGCAGGGAAACGAAACGGGAGGGCATTTTCGCGAAAGAAAGAGAATTGTCATCATGAACTGGAAGGAAGGAGATGGACTCTAAACTGGCAGGCCTTCAGAGGAATAGATCTCCTTAATTCGTAAGAAAGTAGAGGTAGTGTCCTAGAAAAAGGGAGAATACCGCGAAGGCTGCCCCGGGTCTAGAACAGAGGAAATCTCCGAGACCACCTCTAGAAGAAGCAATGAGTGCTTCTGGAAGAAGGGGCGCTTTAAAACTCAGAAGGCGATCAAAAACCAGTGCCGCAAGGGCTTACACCTTCATGTCAGAAAGAAAAATGAATTGGAGTGGCGCAGTCAAGGAAGAGGAGGAAGACGCCCTCAATGCGAGGAAAAGGGAGAAAGCCGGTCCCGAAAAGGGACGCTGCGAACCTCGCCCAAGTCAGCAAGGGGACTTCAACTTCCGCCATCTCGTATCAGCGAAGTTGAGACTAGACAGGCAGTTGACGCAGAGGGAGGAGAGCCGCCTTGCGAAACTTCGCGGCAGCTAGGTGAGAGAGAAAGAGAGCGACAGCTCGGGAGCAAGAGGAAAAGGGGGAAAGCAGGTAGCGCCCCTGCCTGTATAGGGAAAGCAGGAAGTCTGTCGCTCAAAGGAGGCCGTTTTGCTTGGGGGGAATAAGGAAAACGCCTTACGAACAAGATCAGATCAAGGAGAAAGCAACTAGGCTGGGAATGCGTCCCAGGGCAGAAAAAAAGAAAGATGAGTTGAAGGAAAACGAGATCTGAAACGCAGTCATCATCGAGTTGCGCGAAAAGGAAGGGGTGCCATTAAGAAGGGGGGATGGTCAAGGATCATACCGGATGGGCCGACGCGAGAGAAGGAAGGAAAACGGGGGAATTAACGTCCCATGTTCGGAGGAGAGAACAGAAGGCGCCGGTCTCGAACGATGGGACCAGCCAAAAACTTCTCAATGGAGAGGGGCCGGGGGAAAGGGGAGTGTTGAAGAAGAGAGACAACCCAACAAGAAGGAGGAGAGAGGGAAAAAAGGTAAAAGAACTATGGGGAGGGCCGGAAAGGGAATGCACGGGAAAGAGAATGCGGCGGTCCCTGATTAGCCTGCAAACCAAAAGGGAGGTTGACGTACTGAAAAGGCTAATAGGAAAAGTCGCCCATGATGGAGGGGAGAAACTCAGCAACACCTAACCAAAAACATATATTGAATCTGCTAAAGGTGAAGCTTCAATCAAGCTGACGGCTTCGATTCAAAAAAAATCAGTCCTTGCCCAGAGAACCAAACACTCCAGCTATTCGTTGATGAATTTAGGGAGGAAGGAAGGACAAGTTACCGGAGGATGAAAAATCCGACTTGTTGCGAACTGTAGAATCCTGAAGCAAGGGAGGGAGGGGACAGAAAGAGAATAATCAAAAAAGCCTCCATCGTCAACCCGCTCCTCAAGTCCCTCGACGCCTTCAACGCCTTAGTCGGAAGAGAGTGGAGGATTATAACTCAGGAGGAAAAACCAGGAAAGCAAGCATCTTCGACCTTGAGAAGGGAAGGCGAAACGTATAAACAAAGGTGGTACGACGACTTGACCGGCCGAGAAAAAAAACGGAACCTGTCAGTTGAATCAAAGGGGAGCAACCGAAACGGTGTGGGGAGTCTGACAGACTTAGGGAAAAAAGGGGGGAGAAGTCGGGACCTAAAGGACTCCTCCTCGCTGACGAAAAAAAGAATCTAAGGCCCGCGTCTCAAGGGAAAAGGTTCGTCTACGAAAAAAGAGTTGGGAAATATCCGTCCTGCCAGTTGACAAAATAAATTGCCTGAGGCAAGACTTTTTTTGGGAAAAACGATAGGCTTCTGACGGGCTTGCGCGAAAGAACTCCTGTTACCATCTCTCTGAGATACCGCAAATATAGAGAAGGAAAAATTCCGTGAAATGAAAAAAGAAGGACTCAGGAGATAGGAAATTCAACTCTCAAAGCATGCAAAAGAAGGGCGGGCCGCGCCGGAAAAAGAAATACCCTTGTAAACCGGCTACCTCTAAGCTTGCCGGGGGGAAGAGGGTGGGCTTGGGCCTGCTCTTCTGTGAAGAAAAAATTCAGTTCGTATTCCTGAAAAGGAGAGTTTAAAGAGGAACCACTGATGACGTTATTTCTCAAAACCAGAAAGAGGCAGAGGCTCATCGCCGGGGAAAACCTCAATGAAGCTTCTTTAAGAGAGGCGGAGAAAGTCAAATACATGGCTTCAAGGAAAAAAAACGGCTACCATGCTCGCAAAGAGAGGGAAAAGCGTGGAAAGGGCAAGAGGGGGGTTCTGCGATGTGTCAATTGGGACACTGGAGAAAAAAATAGGTCACCTTCCTTTTGGCGCGCTCAGGAGCATCTCTGCCTCAAAAAAAAACCAACGGAGGAGGAGATATAGTCATCCTCAAGCACAGAAGGGAACGAAGAGGGAGAGGAGCGCTGAGGTGGGCAAGGAAAAAAAACATCATGCAGTAATCGAACTTTTAAAAAAGCGAGGGTGCGAAGGGGAAAGGGTCGTCGAGAAAAAAATAAAAGTTGGGGGACGTACACTCTATACCCGGATATTTAAATGGGCAGTGTTAAAAGGGGGGGGGGGGATATTTACGGAGGAAAGCGATCGTTGGGGGGGCGCCTAGCTTGTTCGAGGGGAAAAAACATCGACGGACGGGGATAACTTTAACAGGCACTAGGAAGGGGGGGCTTAAGGAAAACTGGCCCCTACTGTTAAACGCTTGCCAGTAAACGCGGTCTTGAGGCAGTACCAGCATGATCAGGGGGGGAGTAGCTTCAAGAAGCAAGAAAACAGGGAAAATTTATTTCAGGAAAAAGAGGTCAATCTATGCAAGGGGGGATCCAAGAAGAGGTGACGAAAGGGAGAAAGGTAATCTGTGTCTAAGCGTCGAGGTTATTACCTATCCAGGAGAGGAAATTGAAATGAGGGCCCTGCGTTATGAAAAAAAAGAAGATCTCCTCTCTGGGACGTAACAACCGAGCGCTGCCAAAATGAAAATGGTCTTCCATTGAGGAAGATAGGAAAGCGCCCGGTAAAGGGGGGACTGAGCCGAGCCTAAAAAAGGGAGGAAATGCAACTAATTCAAAAAGGGGGGGGACGATCAGGTAGGAGCGGAAGCCGGCTTGTCCAGCGCTCTAGGGTTTTCTCCAGCCGGGCTTTCAAAAAGTGGGAACCGCTGCCGCTCGTCCGGAGCAGTCTATCGCGAGAACTGGAGGGAAAAAAGGTCCGACAGCGAGTCTTATAGCAGAAAATGCGGGCAGTTCGGCGACCCGGAATCGGCGTTATAGCCTTGAAAAGAAGAAGCGCGGGACAAACGTCACGCGGGAGAAAAGAAGATTTAAAGGGTTTGCCCGCATGGCGCAGGGGGATGGAAAGGCGCCCGCCTGCTTCGAACAGCATTATTCTGCCGCTGTCAACAAGGAGGCGTCTTGCTGGGTGGCAAAATCCCTGTACGACCCGAAAGACACAAGGAAAAGTCGCTCGATGAAAAAGGTCAGAAGGACTTGTGCGGTGTTGGAGCTCTAGGAAAGGAAACGAAATCTGGAAGGGAGACAGCACGAGGGCGCGGGGGCGGCATGGAGTTGTTTTCCAGCATCCACCCACCACCCACCCAAAAAAGGACATAGTGGTCCATCTCAGACTGGAAAGACGCCTCTCCTAAGGAGGATGGAAATGGGTCAAAGGGCGCTCTAGGTCCCAGAAAAGGAAGGGGAGAGAAGGGGAGTCTGTACCTTCAAGAACTCGCAGGTTGAAAAGCAGACATTCGGGCTGGGAGACGGGGAAAACAAAGGGAGGAGGGCAAATATAGAGAGGAAAAAAATGGTTAGAGTGCAAAACCGTAGCCTAGAAGGGAGGGATAGAAGCAGGAATGCTGACGCTTCTTTTATAAGAGCCACAGGTGACGATTCCAGAAGATTCAAAAAAGGGCGAGCGCTTCGTCGGAAACTAGGGGAGACACCCTCGGAAGAAAGAAAGCAAAGATCCCCCTCTATTGATGTCTTGCTCCAACAATAGAGGGGGGCGCCCGATAAGAATTAAACGGCAATCGAAAAACACACGCTCTGGGAAAAGGGAAAAAGGACAGAAGCCAGCTAAACGACAACAAAAAAAAACCGAGAGCGGATGTACTGGAAAAGTGGGGGTACAGTCGCCGGGAAAGGAGACAAAAAGAAGACCGTCCTCCTTGTGGCGAACAGGGAGGAAGGAGGCTCCAGGTGGACAGGCCGGGCGATCCGAGAAAAAAAAGAAAAAGGGCGTCCACCCTAATCAAGAAGAGTCCACTCTCACGAGACGCCCTGCAAGAAAGCAGAAGCTCTCCACCGACTGATTTCCAGAGGACTAACTGAAGGCAGCTCAAGGTCTCCATAAAAAGAGGAAGGCACGAGGAAGCTATGGACTTGCGAGGTCGTAAGGAAAGGAGGAACTCAATTCTGGAGGGACCAAGAGGACTTGCTGGAGTGGGTCTTACAATCTAGGAGGTACAGTCGCGGAGAATGCTCGGCCACTCCAAGTTTTGGAGGACGGCCTCCATGCGGCCGTCCCTTGCAACGGGGGCCGCGGCTGGTCCTCTGAAGGCTCGGTAGTCCCTATCTGCCGCCTTTCCGACATACTGGGAGGTCAGCGGCCGGGGGTGTGGTGTATCCTACCTCAGATAAGGAGGGGGTGGTGAAGGGGAAAGACCGACCAGGGAAAGACATCTGGAGACTACCTCAGAGCTCTACGAAAGGGATTGATCAGGGAAAGGAATCGTAAGAAGGTCCAAAAACACCCGAAGGGAGCGCGAAAAGCAGATTGCAGGACTTCTTTGAGCCAATACCTTAGTTTCCTAAAGAGGATGAATTCGCAGGGGGGGGGGCTTAGGGGGGACGAGTCTGCTGTAAAAAAAAGAACGAGGGGAAAGTTCCGGATTGTCAAATTGCCTTAGAGGTGGGAAGAGAAAAGGGGCGCCCGACTCCTCTTCTCTCAAGGACGATTTCCGGAAACTTGACGATTGGGGGCAATTACCGGATCTAGTAACTTCAAAGAAGGAAGGAAAAAAAAGTCGCGATCGCCAACATTCTACGGAGGACCGCCCATCTGAAACCTCTCCGTATGTGTGAAGGAATGATGGAGGCAGGGGACTTCGCACACGGGAACGATCAAAAGCGTCCACTTTCAATGGGGAGGGAGAAAAAAACTTGATACTCGAAGAAAATTGAGAGAAAGAGAGAGAGGATCCTCAGGGCACCAGGGTGGACGCTCTTAAAAGAGGGACCAGACGCTCGCGAACACAGGCCAAAGAAGGTCCGCGAGGGCGCGACCATTTAAAAAAAAGATCGAGAAGCACTGGGGGTCAGGGGGGGAAAAAAGGGGGGAAAAACCGGTCAGTCCGAAGCAATGTAGGGCGAAAGGGGGACAAGATCTTCAGGGGGCCAAAAAAAAAAGAAGTGTTTAGATCCCCTCGACGCCGTCAGACGACCTCATCGAGGAAGGCGTATCAGGAAAAAAGGGCAAAAGACTAGAAACCAAGGAGGACCACTAACAGCGGGGAGGCTCGGACAAGCAGTGGGGGAGAAAAAGCCGGCCCATAAGGATTTGAGGGAGTGAGCGTATACAGGGAGAGGATAGACGGGTGACAGCGAGTCCGGAAAAAAAAAAAAAGCGTAGGGGTCGAGTCTCTCGATTTATGGAACGAGAACAAAGAGATCGGTCAAGGGCCGCAGAGGGGACCAGCACTCATATAAGAGATAGGAGACACCACCGTCGATGCCAAAGGGGGGAAGGCCTAGGCAAGGCGGCCTTCGAAAAAAGAAGGCGTCAGCAAAAAAGGGTGGGGAACGGACACGCCGGAGCAGCGGACAAAAAAAATTCAAAAAGTTCTGGGTCAGGAGAGGAAAGCTGTTCAAACCGTCCTCCAGCAGAAATGCGTTTTCAAACAGGGAAAAGGAAGGGGCCAAACTTTGATGGAGTGCGCCCTCGAGGAAGGCAAACCAACTGGAAACCAGTTAACCCTCGCGGGAGGAAATGGAGGAAGCTGCTTAGGGGAAACAACGAAAAGAAATCATCGAGCCGCAATTGCTCCCGTTCAGTTATAGCAGACAGCTCAGAAGGGTATCGGTTTGAAGGGAGGGGAGGGGGGAGAGTATCTCCCGGACTGTCATCTAAAAAGGACTGCCGCGTCTAAAAAAAAAATCTGGGTAAGAATGAGGGAAAAGGGGGTCGGACCTGTTACAAAAAGCGAGAGCAAGTAACGCTGGGGCTGAGCTTCGTTATTCAGGATGAGGGTTTTTTACGCAATAGCGGATAAGTACCCCAAGGAAAGTCTGGCGCAGATCAGAATCGGGGGGGGGAAAAAAAGGAAGGCGTTTCCGCCTTCAAGGGGAGGGCCAGACACTAACTAACGAAGAGCGAGAATTCTTGAAGACAAAGGTTCTCGACAACCAGCATTAAGGGGGAGAGAAGTAGGTGACCGTTTCAAGAAGATCGAGAGTTGGTGCCGCGCAATGCTTGGGGAGGGAGAGAGGAAAACAACCGGATTGGTAGGAAAAAAAAAAAGGGAAGACACACCAGGAAATTCTCGGAAAAAAGGAAATGCGAAGGGGGGGAGAGACTTCTCTCCCTCTTCTCCTCGGGTAAAGAGAGACCTGGTGGGGGGGGAAAAAAAAAACGTTAAAAAAAAAAAATGGAAAACGGAGAAAGGGGCGGGACTCGGATTCTCCCATCAAGGGCTGAAAAACGCAGCCTAAAAAAAGAAGAACCCGCCCCTGAGAGGAATATCTTCTCCATCAGGGAGGGGGTGTCAGATCCTCTCCGAGTAGGAGAAAAAAGCACGTCCCTTGTCCACCTGCTCGAAAAGACCAGCTCCTCGACGGTGGGTACTTTTCTCTGGCTCGTGTCGTAAAGATCAGGGGGTTGCCAAATTCTCAAAAGCAGCAGGACGGCATAAGGCTGCTGCGACGCAGGGAAAAAGGCCGGCGCCTCTCCAGCATCCGCGCCATGAGGTCAAAAAACGAGCTCCCTCGAGCAGGTCAAAAAAAAAAAAAAAAATACGGCATGCGAGCCAGACCAGGCTGGCCGCGAGCTGCAGTCCCGAACGGACGAATCTTCTGAATGAAGCTCAATCGCTTGAAGATTGGTCGCGAACGAGGCGAGGCGGGGGCTCATCCACGGCACACCGGGAACGGTCGGCTAAACCACTCAAGGAGGAGCTTCTCAAGCTCGGCTTCCGCTCCCACAAGACGGCCACTCCATGGGGGTCCCAGAGAAAGAAGCCGATTTCGAAGTCAGAGGGGGGGAGAACTACATCTAATTTAGAAGGAGGGATTTCAAAAGAGGAATCCCATCCTGTGATGACTGGGAAAGAGACAGTTTGGGGGGTGGTAAGGGGACAAGTCTGCGGAGGGGGGAAAAAAACGCAGCCCTTACGGAAGGATCTAGTGTGGAGAAACTACCGAGACAGACTGAACTGAGCGGTCCCTTACCTCGAAGAAGGGGAAGACAGGACTCGTAAAAAAAATCATGCGAACCAATTGGCTGTGAATCCATTACCATACCTCTTTCCGCTCATAAACCAGGGGAGGGCGCCGTGGTTTCTCGTCGGTTAACTCTGAGGGGACGAAAAGAAGGCCCACTAGGGAGGGCGGCGGTTGAAGAACCACTTATTGAGTGATTTGGGGGAGAAAAACTTCGCTGGATCGGGGGACGATTTCCTCACTTGAAAGGCGGACGGAAAAAAAAAACAGGAGGACCTAGAGGTGAACAAGACCTTCTCTGCTAAAAGGTCTCCCATTGAGACAGAGACCAGCTCTATTACGGGCAGGGTCTTGCTATGGGTCCTTGGCCACAGGGTCAGATCTGTACAACTTCCAGGTGGTACTCTCCTTGGATCCGCGCTCTAAACAAAAAAAAACGGGGGAGGGAAAAGGATAGAAAAAATTGTAAAGAGGGAGAGTACAAATGAAGGTGGCGAGTCGGTAACCTCGTTCCCTTGAAAGTACCCACAATCATAACATCAATGCCCGTCACCATCGGGGGTTAAAGAAGCGAGCAGGGGAGACTTCGTAGGAAGTAATCTACTGAAGTCTTGGTAAGGAGCGAGAGAAGATATTTAAAAAATCTTAGTCTATTGCTAGAGAGATCGTGGAACGAAATCAAGAAGTGTTTTCGCTCAAAGAGGGGACTAAAGGGGGGGGAAGACAGAACGCATCGAGGAATCGGAAAGCAGAGGGGGAGGCCCACTCCTAAGAAACAGTCTCCCGGAAGAGGGGCGGAGGGGACCAGTGAAAAGGTCCATTTTCATAGGAAAAAGCAGAGAGGTCATCCTGGCTTGGGGAAAGGAAAAATCCGACGATCACGGCTTCCTTCAGGGGAGAACGCAGACGTGAAATTCTTCTAGCTGTCAAGAGGTAGGGCTAGATCGGACAGGGCTGATTAAAAGGAGTCTCGCACCAGCCCTCTAGGAAGAAGAAAAGTCAAACCAAATACGAGTAGAGGATCAGAAGGATTGCACAGGCAAAGTACGGGATCTCCCGCGCCAGACGATAACAGGTGCCTACCTCGGCGACAGGGGGGGAGAACAAAGGAGACGAAGGCACCCATGGAGGTGGTAAAAGGGAAGTCAAAAGGGAAATTAGTGGTCCAAGCCCCAAAGTCATCGGAGTGGGTAGCGTGAGGTTCCCCTCCCTTTTCCGCTTAGCAAAAGAGGAAAGGGGAGAGGCGATCGCACAACCCTTTAAAAGAGGCGGAGATGAAGAAAAAAGGAAAAAGAGATGTCTGCTAAAAGGGGGACGCAAGGAGAGCCTGTCCCTGCTCTCACTCTTTGATCGTCCGGAGACAGAGCGAGGGGAACTCGGGTTTGAGGGGAGGGGCGAGAGTAGCGCCCGGCCGTCAAGACTGGAGGGCAGCAGGGGAAAGTTGAGGTCGCAACAATGTATTCGGGTTCTGGCTAAGTATGCAACAAGGCGCTGGGAGGATAAGAAGGGGGTTAAGGAAACGGCATGGCAAGGGGGGGGAAGGGGGGGGTGGACGCAGAAAAAGGAGGAAGTAGTTGACTCCCGCGAAGCGGTCTCAAGATTCAAACAAAAAAAAAAAAAAAAAAGATCTAGGCGCGGTGCGGCGCGGAGTTGGGAAACTTAAGGAGGATGAAATACTAATGAAGAAGGTAAATCCTACTCTCTGCCTAATTCGGCGGGCAGTAACAGAGCTATGTCTCCAGAAGGAACTGATTTCGCGAAGGGGAAAAGGGAAAATCGTCGGCAGGCTACAAGGGGGGAAGGGAG
>Ga0179593_1740585_pt1 | contig 12385 bp, 12 predicted proteins | sample CZODoug2_1_08_16_FD_185931 | JGI IMG/M metagenome (GOLD analysis project Ga0179593, IMG submission 185931) | Vadose zone soil fungal communities from Angelo Coast Range Reserve, California, USA - CZODoug2_1_08_16fungal (PacBio error correction) | ecosystem: Environmental > Terrestrial > Soil >...
TCGGACATTGGGGGGAGGGGGGACTCCGGTAAGTACAGGGGGGACCGGTGGGGGGGGGGGAGGGAAGTTTATGCTACGGGAGGGATAAGATGGCGGATTTAAGGAGAGCCTCGCTGGAAACGTGATTGGGTTTATATCACGGAGCGGAGGGAGGGGGAAGTCGTCTTTTGGGGGGGTTGGTTCGGGAAAGAAAAGGGAAGAAGGGACCAATCCGGTGAGTTCAGGCAAGGACCTCTGCGGCGGTTGGACTTGGCGGAACGATTATGTGAAGGTAGCGCCGCGGGCGGTGAGGGAACCTGGTTGAAGGAAAGGGCGGGAAAAGTCCCTCATAAAAGGGGGTTAGGACTGAGGAGAAATAGGGAGTATTGGCCGGGGGGATGTGTTTATTGCGTTGGTTGAAGAGGTGAGATGGAGAGACGAAGAGTGGCGGAAGAGGGGACCAGCAGGGACGGAAATATGTTTGATTAGGTGAGATGTTCTCCGTCAAGGTATAGGGTAACACCACTCGGGGACCTCGGGAAAGGCAAGGAAGGGGGGAGATCTAGCTCAGGGGGGGGGATTAAATCTTCGGGGGGGAATCGCTCAGAAGCTTGAGACCGACAGGTCTACCGGTAATAGGAGGGAAATTAAAAGAAGAAAAGACCACAAATCGCAATGAAGATGAGGGGCCGCGTTTCCTGCTGGAAAACAGGACCAGGAAGCCGGAAGAAGGAGGTGACTTCTATTTACACGCACTTCGGGGGAAGAGTCCTCACTTTTCGGGGAGCTGCGGAGAGGCTAAAAGAAGCTGAGAAGATTGGACGATCTATCTCACTTGCTGCCGAGCGCAACTGCCGTAAACTTCGGAGAGAAGGGAGAGAGATCTGGAAAAGAAAGGAGGGGAGACCAACTATTTTGTGATACGAGAGGGCAAGGCCAAGGCGGCAGAGGGGGAACACGAGGTTTCAGGAGAAATGCGCGTGGTTGCGAAGAAAGAAAGTGTTCTGTTTAGTAAGGGGGAGCGGAAGGGGAAAGAAACTTGCAAGATCAAAAAAGTCCGGAATCATTCGAGGCGCGGGTGATACACACACGCGACTGAAAATTTCGCAGCTTCTTGTCGGGAGGGGGTTTGAGCAAAGGGGGGCCTTTCGGGGGGGGGAGAAATCCAGGAGGGATTGGGGCGCCGCCTCTTTTTCTGGGAAGAATGATCAAAAGGCGGGAAAGGAGGAGGACCTCCTTTTCTGTAGTACAGAGGAGGCCAAACAGGCGGATCGGTCGGGTAAGGAATTTTGCTGTTGCGCAAGGAGGAGCAAAATTCAAAGGAGCCGGGAGAGGGGGAGGGAAATTCTCTTTACAAGGGAGGGAACTGGATTAAAGGTGTTTGGGTTTAAACTATCGTTAACATGGAAGGTGTAATTGCGGGCAAGGCTGCCGGAAGGAGAGAAATCGCTCCTCAAAGGAAAAGAAGCAGTGGATCGCGGCGGGGGGCTTCGATCTTTTCTCCGATCGGTTCGCAGACCCAAAAGTCTAACAGGAAATAGAGGCGGAGATTTTGAAGCGCGGGAGGGGTTCGGCGAAAGCAGGTTTGATAAAGACAATCACGGTCAGCGAAGATCCCGATGGTGAAGCTCAAGAAAAAAAAAAAGGTGGGGGGGGGGCACTCGCTTCCGTAATTTCGGAAAATGCGAAGTATGAAAGTACAAGTAATCTAGGGGTGTTTTGTCCAAAAGGGGTTCAGGCACAGGAAAGCGGCGCTAAGTTCAGATATCGAGAAAAAAAAACAACGGAGGAGATACGGCCCTTCACTCCCGCTTCCGTTGAGATGCGAAAACCGTTAAGAAAAAAAAAAACGTTTGAAGGGGCGCATACTCTCGGGAGAAGCAAACCGATTTTCCGAAGAAAAGGGCTGAACTTTCTCGATGAAAAAATCACGCAGTAACATGTAAAAAAAAATTAGGGGGAGTCTCCATAGCACCACAAAAGGTCAGACGCTCCATACTTAAAGGATCAAACGCCGGAGTACCGTCCATTTCCGTTTTGGGGAGCCTTCGCTGCTGATAATGCGGACCGTAGGGGAAAAGAGGAAATCATCGAGAGAGGATGAACGCTGCGAGACCCGCCGAGAACGTTCCGCCGCAAGGTTCTTTTCCATCCATCCACCGAGGGGAAAAAGGCGTTCCACACGCCTGCACAAAAAAACTAAGAAAAAAGCGAACGTGAATTCTCGAGGAAGAAATCGGCGTGATGTTGATGGGTGGCGCAGACTCCTTCAACCCATCTTTCTGAACCAACTATCCGCCGGGAAAGGATGTAAGCACAGGAGAAGAGCAATCGAATCCGAGAAAGAATCACGGTTGAAAAGGCACAAACGACTCGGGGTCCACCCGAATAAGGGGCACAGGATATTCCTAAGTAAAAAGAAATGCCTCAAAAAAAACTAAGAAGCATAACCAAAGATTTCGAACGTTCGTGGGGACTCAAAACCGCGCCATTCGCAAAACTCTCCTATGAAAAGAGTTGGGGGGTTCAACAAAAAAGGAAGCTTTAGGGCACCTTCTGCCCAAAACCCCGCAGCAAGGACTATCGGGAAAAGAAGTCCTGCCGCCTTGGCAGAGGAGAGCCACAAATCGTGGGGGGAAAAAAAATGCTGGGACCCAGAGACGAGAAAATCGTTCCATAGGATTCCGCCAGGAAGGCAGGGCGGCACCGGAGAAAAAAAATCGTAAAGTTTGCCGCGCTTTGGGAAGCTGCCCATAAAGCATCTAAAAGACATCGGGGGCCTAGCACCTGACGAGTTCGTGAAGCGCCGCAGCAAAGGGAGGAATGGTCTGTCTCTGTGGACAAAGCCATCAAGGCCTTTGCGAGGGGGGGGGTTTGGGACGGTGTGTCCGTTCAGGGACCTGCCATCAAGGTCGAAGGCGCCAGATTGCGAAAAGACGAGGGAATACCCTGCTCTATATCTAAGGGGCCTCACGCGGAAAAGGCCGCCCATGGGCGTTTCCCACAAAGAAGAGACATCTGGAAAGAAAGATATATACGCCAGTAGAATGTCAGAGTCCCTCCGAAAACTGACTTGGAGGTTTCCATCGCTCCACACTCGCTCTCAAGGAACCATCATCAAAAGAATCCTAGGTTGAAAGCACCCCGGAACACTCTGCTGCGGGAGCGTGGCGCCCCGGTTGCTGGACTCCTTCACAGGTAGAAAACTAGAGAGAAGGAGAGAGTCAGCCGCCCCGCAAAAGGAAACGACCGCGCGATGCAAGAACGGGTCCAAAGGTGAGGTACCGAATCAGAAAAATCGCGTCTCAACAAGGAAAGAAAAAAAAAGGCTCCGTCCTCCTTGCGAGAACAATCACGTTCGCCAGCGAGGACCCTGTCACTCACTTTTTTCGCACAATTCCGTCGCATAGTCCCCCCGCCCCCACCAGGGGAAGTGTACGGAAAGAAAAAGGTCCTCATCTCTCTCAAAAGGGAGGAGAAACAATAAGCTAGGGCGAAAGTCGCCTGAAGTACAAGTGGGGAGGGGGAACGTTTGGGGGCGGCGAATATTTGAGAAATCCTTGCGGATTGAAGGAGGGGGTCCACGCAAGCTGTCGAACGGAACAAGGATGTCGTAGAAGAAATGGCCGGCGGCGTGTTGAAAAGGACGGCGATTTTTCTTAGAACTGACCAAGAAGGGGGAGGTAGGAGACCTCGCGCGGGAAGGAAGGCTTGGGCGGCTGGGAAGGCGCCAGCACTTGTGGGAGGGTAATGGAAGGGGGGGGGGGGAGGTCCCTAGCAACCGGGTGAGGGGAAAAAGGATCCCGATAGAGGGGATGAAGGGGGGTCTGGGTTGCTTAGTATAAAATAGTGAATGATTTCAGGGGGGGTTGTTTATTGCTGGGGAAAAAAAAGGTGAGAAAGAGAAGGAAACATGAACGAAGAGAGTGAGGGGGGGCTTAGCCACGGGAAAATGTCTTTTGGGAGGAGTTGAATATTTCTACGGTCAAAGGTATGCCTTCGGGAAACATCCAAGGCCAAAGCAATGACGAGGGGGGAAAAGGTTTAAACTGAAGAGCATCAAAGGGGGGGGATGAAATCGAGAACTAGGGGCTGAGGCGCTTTAGAATGCTTCATTGGGGGAAGATTTCGAAATGAAAAAACAAAACAAAAACAAAGGACTTCTGCTTTAGAGAGGGGGGAAGGATGGACACCAACATCTGTAGCCGGAAATGCGCGAATTTAGTCACTTCGTCAGGGATATTGAAAGGTGTGATTACGTTTGGGGCGCGAAAAAAAAAAGAGGGAGAAAGAAAATTCTTTGAGGGGGGGAAAGAGCTCGCTGTCACGTCGTAAAATTCCTGTAGCGGAGGAATCCTATGGAACGAATTCGCGCGGAGAAAAAAGAAGGAGAATGAATCGGGAACAAGGGGGGCATGCCCAAGGCGCAGGGGGATTTTTTAACTAAGAAAAGAGTTCGTGGTGGAAGGACAGAACTTTGCTTTTAAGGAACAAATCCTTTTCTTAAAGGAAGAAGAATCAAAATAGCGAAGCAGAAAGGTACTGCCTGACTGGCGCGGTTTTGAAGAACTACGCTACGACGGCGGGTTCCGCGGGCTTTCAATTATTGGTGGGAAGCGGGTGGGGGGAAAGGGGGGCCTGCAAGAATTAAAGGAAGGAGGATTCGGAGTTGACTTGGTCAGTTCCTCCATGCCGAGGCATTTTCCAACGGCGGCGCGGGAGCAGAAGGGAATTGCGTCTGGAAAAGCGGCAAAAAAAAGGAGGGGGGGGGGAACTAAAAGGAGGATTCATATGTGGACGGAAGAATCCGCTCAAATTCAACATCAAAAAAGGGGAGCCGTTAGCTAGCATTTCCAAGGGGAGTAACCTGAGGAAAGGCGGGAAAGTGCGGCTTGTGGAACGATAGGGGAAGGGGGATGTCGTGAAGACAAAAGGTTCGAGTATGCGGGAGCGCACGCAGCTTTCAGCAAGCAGGAAGCTATTTTCTTGCAAAAAAGAAGGGGGGTTCGAAGAGGGAGAATAGCCCGCAGCGAAGGATTCGAAAACAAAACATGAAAGGGAAGTGCAGGGCTCTTTTCGGGAGTAGGCTTTCGAAAATCATGGGGGGAATCTGGAGAACAAGAGATCCCATTTGGAAGGATACATCGAGAAAAAGAGAATGTCTGGCACGCGAGGATCAAAGGGAGTCGAATGAACGATTATTCGTACAAAGAAGGAATCGAGGGATTTTAAAACTGGTGAGGACGAGGGGAAGAAACTGGGGAAACGTCTTCAGCAAACAAAAAAAATCAGGGAGGATTACAAGAGAGAGGGGACCCTTCTCTCAAAGGGGGGATTTCAAAGGGGAAGAAAGGAACGCGTGTCAACTCCCCAGAGTTGTACGAAGACTCTTCGTAAATGACAAAAAAGTTCAGCGCGGGCATCCATTCGCTGTTCACAGGGGATGAGCTTCACCAGTAAAAGTTTTCGGCTAGACAGATGCACCACAATGCTTGAGAAACGCCATACTCCGCAACAGGCTAAGAATTCCGGTAAGCATTGTTTCGATCCTTCGGGGCGGGCTATTCTTGGTAAAGAAAAGGGCGCCGAAGCAGATAGAGGCTTTTCTGAACGCTTCTGCTCTCAGAACGGGAAACCCAGCCGCCAAGGGCAACGAAAATGTTAAGAGCGTTCCACCCGAAACGACTCCCCTCAGCTCCTCCATGTGAAAAAAAACTTAACTGGAGAGAAAAGGGCTCAATCTTCTTGAGGGGGGAAGGTTTGCGCTGACGGTGAATCTCAGCTCTTGCCTATAGATCCCCAGGTTTGGCCGGGGGGAGGGAACCAAAATGGGGGAAAAAGAAACGGATACGCCGAACGCAGGGGAACTGCCTCTGCGGCATGGGGAACAGGAACGCGGCCGGCGAAAATGATCGAGGGCCACACGCCTGCGCAAGAAGTCAGCACGGCCAGAAAGGGGCGTCTCGTCGTGTGTCAAACGCCAGTCTAGCAGACTCGCCTGATAAATGAGGCGGCCAGGGGAAAGGAAAAAAGACTGATTTTGGATTATTCGAAAAAAAAAGGAGGGCACCTTCAAACAAAACACCAGCGTGTGCTACCATCACAGTCCAAGAACGCCTTGCATTCGAAAAAGGGTTTCAGAGAGGAAGAGTTCCAGCTCCGCGCGAATAGGAGGGAGTCCGCCGCCGTGGACACCCGCGCACGATCTCTTCAAAACAAAAAAATTTTCCCCAAAAGGGGTTGGGTTTTTCCCCCCCAACAAAAGTGGCGAGGGGGGAGAGTTTTCGCCGCGCATAAGCAAAAGTATCTAAATGGAGGAAGGACGGCCGAAGTTGCGTGAAAGAACAAAAAAAAAAAAAAAAAAAAAAAAAAGAACTTCTTCCGGATATTGGGGAAAAATACAGATGTTGGTGTCCATCAGGAGGAGGGCTCCATCAAGGCCTGGTGGTTTGGGAGGAGGAAAGGGAATTTCTAAATCTTACGAGAACAGCAGGTCAAAGTCAGCGGAACCCGCAATACGATAAGACAACCCCTTGGAAGGGTTTGGGAACGGAATTGCTGTGGGACTCCGCAAAGGGATTCCCGCCCGGCATTCGAATTCCTTTCCCCAACCCTCCTCCCAATGTAGAGAACCAAGTCTACAAAGGAGAGACTTAACGAAAAAGAGAGGAATGGTTCCATCGCGCCACAGAGACTCACCTCTTCCAAACAAAACAAAGAACAAGATTAAAGATTGGAACTCGACCCGCAACAAAAAAGTCCGCTCAATCTTCTGAGGGAAGAAGACCGCCCCGGTTGCTCAGGGAAAACGGAAAAGTTCCAGCCCCGCCCGCAGAGATAACGCAGCAAGATCACAGAGAAACGACCTCGTCGATGCTCGCATCTAACACTTGTCAGGTGATGTTAAAAAAGCGTCGCAAAAAAAAAAAGGGCACCTTCGTCTCCGCAGGAAGAAAAAAACTCCACCAACAATCACGTTTCAAATTCCGCAACTACCAGGAAGCTTTTTCGCATCAAAGTCGCGTACACTTTCCCCGCCAAAAAACACGAAGAAAAAGGGGGACGTCGCCCGCCCCAATGGGAAAAGGATCTCAACTAAACAAAAGGAGAATGCGGAAAAGGGGGGGCGGTCCGACGGAAGTACACAGAAGGAGGTGGAACTGTGTGGGCGGGGGGTATATGGGAAGGCAGAGGATTTGAGGAGGAAGACAAGGCCAAGAGGGTTGTTGACTCAAAGGCGGAGACTAATTTGCCGGCGAAGGGGAGGGGAACGCGATTTTTTCTGCGGCAATGAAGGTGTATTTCGATGCGGAGGAAAGAAAGGGTCGTTTAAGAGTTGGACATTATTGAGGGGCTCGGCCTCTTGCGGGCGATGTGGAAGTAGTCCCGAGAAAAAGGGAAAATCATAAGATCGTGATGGGGGGAGATAGGTCGTGGGAGTTTGAAAAAGTTAATGATCCTTATTATTGTTAGGCCGTTTTGTTTTGAGGAGAAAAGAGGGCGCGGGGAACAATAGAGAAAGGGAAGTTCTTAGCCAAGCGGAACGAGGTTATACTTTTCAGGAGAAAGGGAGATAGGCCGAAAAGGTATTCCGTCTGGTACAACAAACGGTTGCGGCTTCCACAGCAGGAAAAGGATCCAAAGAGAGATCTCGCGCGGGAAGGAAAATCGGCTTGAAGGGGGAAAGTCTCGAGCGTCGACCTTCTGAGACCGGAAGATTTTCGAAATAAAAAGAAAAGACAAACCAAAGAAGAGATGTAGCCGAAGGGAAGAGGGACACCAACAGAATGCTGGCTTGCGGCGATTGGAATTCACGCACTTCTGCAGGGGGGAAAACAATTCTGTGATTACTTTGGGGTGGCTCGGAGAAAAAAAAAAAATGCTTTGATACATATTGGAAGAGCTCGGGGAGTGACTGCCGGTGCTCGCCCTTCCGGAAACGATTCGAGCGACATGGGGGGGGAAGGGGGGAAAGGGATAACTTATCGGGACAACGATGGGGATACGCCTCCATGAAAAAAAAGGAGTTAACAGAACGAGAGGTATTTCCGGGGAAGCGGGTTCCGTTTGAAAAAGGATAAGAAAAGAGGGCTTCCTGTGACGGTGACGGCAAAGAAACAAGCCGAGAGACTGGAGCGGGGGGCAAACTCACGAAGGAAAAATTGTATGGAGGGAGAGGGGGTCGGCTGGCGGGGGGGGTTTGCGCATGCGAAGGACGAATATAAAAAGGGGCGGCGGATCGGGGGGACGGCCGCGTTTTCAAGGGGACTCCCTTCCATGCAGAAAGGGGCCTGGGCGGAGGGGAAGATGGGCGGGGAAAGCCGTTTCGGGAGTACAAGAGGGCAGCCAAACAGGGTTTGTCCCTCTCAATATGGATTTTTAAGGAGTTTGCGGGGAAACTCAGCTCACAGGGGCAAAGAAAGTGGAGAAAGGCACGTTCGCTGACAAGGAGGAAGGGGGAGCTGCGGGCGGCTGGGGAGTGGGTCTTGAACATGGAGGTGGATTGCGAAAAGGATGCGGCCTTACAAAAGCGCGCCTAGCGGAGGAAAGAGAGCTATGCGGCGAAGGGGAGCGGTTCGCCGATCGGACAAGGATTCGAAACGGACCTTTGGAAAGAGGCGGAGGAGTTTGGAGAGCGGCGAAAAGAGGGGGTGCAATCTGAGAACGACAAGAAAAAGAAGAAACCCGTTTTAATGGGAGTAACAGGAAATGGCGGGGAACGCGCTGGCCTGAGGGAATTCGTGGCTGGCAAAGTACAAGGAAGAGGGGGGGGGGGGTTTTTTCCACGCGTAGATTTCGCACGGGGAGGCGAAAAAGATATAGAGAGCAACACAACACCGGAGAGGAGGAAAAAAATTCTTGCCCAAAAAAAAGTAAGTTTAGGGGGATGCGAAAGGTAAGCGTGGCCAAACCCTTGTACGAAGAAGAAGGGAATTGCGCCGCCACCGGAATTGAGAACGGCAGCGCTTGAAAAAGCAGTGAGAGAGAAAAGCACACCCTTAAAAGGGATCTGAGAGAAAAATTTCTTGAGAACTAGCCGAGAAAACGCCACTCGCAAAAAAATCTCCTCCAGGGGTCCGGTGAGGGGGAAGTCGCTTGCTGGATCTAATTCCGCACGCCAGGCCCGCGCAGAGAAACTGCTTTCTTAGGGGCTGAAAGGGACGTCGAGAGAAGGGAAGGAAGTCGGTGGCCCTACAAAAAGCAATGGGGTCAAACCAATGCACCAAAGAAAACGCAGCTCCTCCAGGTAAGAAAAAGCGACGGAAAAAAAAATCTGAGGGGGGCGCTTACGTGCGCAAAACTCCGTCAACTCCAGAGAAACACCAGGGAGGAGCCTGTTTGGCCTCGCCCAAGATGAAAAGACGGATACGACGCAATCGCAAGGGGAAAAAAGAAAAAACTTGCATAGAGGAAGGAAGAAACGCTGCCGTAAAGAAAAAGACCCGACGCCAGGATTGCCGCCAAACGCCATGACAAACAACTACTAAGAACGCCGAACCATCAGCAGTCGGCGCGGGGGGGAGAAAAAGAGACCATTCTATCATACTCGCCGGAGAAAAAGAGGGGATTGTTGAACCAAAGGAAGACTATTTGGTATTCCTAAACAGCCCATTTCGGGGGAGGCCCGCGCAACGCAGATCTCGGAGGGACAGCACCAGTCCTGAAAAAAAGTTGGGCATGAGCGGGCGAAAAGTTGTTCAAAAGGGGATCAGTTCACCTGTGCTTTCCAGCTCCTCTCGATGAGGGGACGATAGGATTCCTGGAAGAGGGGGGGGGGAGGCACCGGCAGCAAGGGATAGACTGTCCATCGTCTCAAAGCCTTGGAAAGGGGGAGAGCTTTTCGCCCCGCTCATAGGAACCGTCCTTCGGAAGATCCTTCCGAGTGCCGGGAGGAAGCAAGACTTCGGAAGGTTTGAGAAAAGGGGGCCATCAGGAACTGCGGCGAAAAGAATCCTTGGGGGGGGGTTGTGGATGTTCGGGGGGAATTTCGAATCAAAGGAAAGCATGTCGAAGAGCCAGAAACATATTTCCACGCTTTGGAACAAGACGATTTCAACGACTTCCCTGGGTTCCGGGGGATTCACGCGGAATTGCAGCCGCCACCGCTGGCTGTGAAGGTCGCCATCAGTACAACAGAAGCAAAGGATACTCCAAGTTACGAAAAGAGTCCAAGCTCGAGAACTCCCGCCAAGAGAGGATACATCGAGCCAAGCAGAGAGCACCTCTTCACAACGCAATAACCATCCTCCGGCGAAAGATTGAGAACGCAACCCCGCCCGCTCGCTCCAAGGAGGCCTTAGTACCAGCCAAACGGTTGAGAGGGCCTTCCACTGTTCCAGCCCCGGAGAGGAGACGAATCATCATCGTAAAAAGTCAACAAAGGAGAGAGGAGAGAACTCCACCGGATGGGTGATGGTAAACGTGAAGAAAAATCCACCACCAATTGACCGTCGCCCTCCTTTCTCTCCACCACAATCAGGGGGCGTTTTCTCCAATTAAAAGGAACTCCGCACAGTGAAAACAATCTCCGTCCATACACATGAAAAGGAAGCCAAAACCGCTCAAACGTGTACGGAAAGAAAAGCCCGCCCCATGTCCGAAGAGGAGGAAAAGAAGGGGAAAAATGGGGCGGGGCGCGGAAGTAAAAAAGTGGGAGGCGGTGGGAACGTGTTGGGGAATGAACGACGGAGAAAGTGATATGCGAAAAAGGGAGAGTTTGAAGGAGTAAGTTGAGGAGAACGGGATGGGGGGGAGGAAAAAAGGAGGCGGAGACGAATTGGGAAAGGGGGGCGGCTTCGATGGGGGGCTTAGCCACTTTTTACCATATGACCCAAGCCGTTGGGCTCGGGAGGGGGAGGGAAAAGGTCTGCTGACGATTGGGGGGTCATCGACGAAACTGGAGTATTCCGAGAACCTTTCTTCAAGTATCTGATGGAGGAGAAGGAAGGAAAGCTTGGTTGCGGGGGAAAAAAATAGTGAATGATTGGGGTGGGGAGGGTTGGTTTGTTGAAGAGTGGGAAAAAATGTGGCGCGATGGGAGGCAGGGAAGTTAGGGACAGCGGGAAAAAGAAGAACATTTTTATACTTGGGAAGGGGGGAGTATGGTGCAAGTAGAATTAGGGGAAAAGCCAAGCGTTTCTGCTTAAAAAGCAATTCCTCTTTAATGCAGGAAGGGAGAAGCAGGTGGAGGAGAGAGGGGGGAAGGGAAAAGCTTTGTAAATCTGCTGTAGAAAAGAAAGGGAGACCCGTGTAAGGAATAGGGGGAAATTCCCCCTGGAGAAAAGACAAACCACCAAAGAAAGGAGTCCGCAGGTGAAGAGGGAACTTTATCCACACCGAAAAAAGGAGAAGTCTTGCATCGGCAGGAGAGGAAGGGGTGATTAATGGGGGGGGGGGCTGCTTTAAAAAAAGGCGAAAGCCGCACGCCCGGAGATTTGATGGAAAAAGAACTGCTGCAAAACGAGTGCTAAAGGGAAACGGCGGAAAACGGCGGCGGAGAACTATGGACGATTTCGAGGACTAAGTGAAAAATCATTGAACAACGAGGGTCGCCGCAAGTGCGGCAGGACTGGGGGGAAACAAACGAAAATTGGGGGCGAGGGAGGGTTGAATTGCAGAGGATTTAGGATAATCCAAATCAGGAAAAAGGGGACGGTGAAAAGGAAAGAAGAGGACGGAATCATCGAGTCTGCAAGGAGTGTTATCAAAAACGACTCGACGAAGTCTGGGGGGAAGGGATGCTGCTGGTGAGAGGGGAAGGTATTTGTTTTCTCAGGCAGTAGACTGATAAGAGGGAGGAGTCGGGAAGTTGACTAAAGTGTCCTGGTACTAAGGACAGTTTCAAAAGAAGAGGGGGGGCGCGGATTGCTATTGCAGAGGGAAGTGTCGGGATAAGCTGGCCCAGGTCGATCGGGTACTGTACTCGGCATATGGAGGTCGTCACTTCAGCGCAAAAAAAAAGGAAGATAAGATTGAGAAAGGGGCAAGCATTTTCTTCGAGGACCTTTAGTATCTTCTGGGGCGTGGTAAAGACTTTTGAAAAATGGAAGGAGGTCGGGCACAGCCAAGGAGAGGAGGAAGGGCGGGCGCAGCATCCGTCAGCAAGCGACGATGCGGCTGGAATCTCAGGGAGGTCGCACGGGACCAAGCAATCTAAGGGAGTTGAACTGAGGTGTGTAGATTTGTTTGAATCTCGTGGAGTATTGATCAAAAGTGTTGAAGAGAACGTACAATCCGGTCAAGGAAATTTTTTTCTAGAGTGAAAGCGAAAGGAAAAACTGCACGCTCTTGGGACTGCCGATTTCAAGGGGGGGAGGGAGCATTACGAAGAGGGGAAGGGCGTGACAAATGAATCTATTTGATTGGAGAAAACCTAATTGAAGAAATGAAGCGTGCGAATTGCAAT
>Ga0179593_1758666_pt1 | contig 12385 bp, 14 predicted proteins | sample CZODoug2_1_08_16_FD_185931 | JGI IMG/M metagenome (GOLD analysis project Ga0179593, IMG submission 185931) | Vadose zone soil fungal communities from Angelo Coast Range Reserve, California, USA - CZODoug2_1_08_16fungal (PacBio error correction) | ecosystem: Environmental > Terrestrial > Soil >...
AAAAAGACACCTTGTCCAGAAGGAAAAAAGGTTCACTACAGGAGGAAGGCTCGAAAGAAAGAAAAAGTACGAAATAAGGGAACGATGGTCGTCTCAAAAGAGACACCCGCCTATATCCTTCAAACGATTTCGGGACTGCACGCAGGATTTGGAAGGAAAGAGAAAGAATGCGGGGAGAAAACCCGAAGGAGGGAGTCGGGAGGGGATCCGTAAGCGACTGCAGCAGAGGGAAGGGAGACACGCAGCCAATTTCATACCGCCTAGGAGGGCGTGACGTCGAAAACCGGAACCGTAAGGAAGGGAACTTAGGAGGCTGGAGAAGGGGGAAGCGTAGGGAAAGCCCATGCATAACAGGCTTAGGCATCAAGGGGTTCTCTAAACCGTCCGCTCGTGGCCGCGACGAACAAGGGCACTGAGAGAGGTCTTGCGGGGTCCAGGAGGAGGGAAAAAAGAGAAAAGTGGGGAGGGCTCGTTACGTTCACAGTCCCATCGTACTAACTCTCAAAGACGGCCCCGATGTCTGGAAAGTACGAGGGGGTGGATAACTGACCAGCGACGGGTCGTGGGGTTTTGCGAGAGAAAGGCCGAGGAATTGCGCATAGGAGAGACACCCAGCGAGGAAGCATTAGGAGAGTTTTTCTTGCCATTAAATACAGGCTTAAAAAGTGGGGAAGTCAGCAAAAAGGAACTTCTATTGGGAGGAAACCCCAGGAGGGGAAAGAAACAAAAAACCCTTAACAGCGGAGGCGGCCCTACCGCGTCAAGGATTAAAAGGAAAGGGGTCTAGTGGGGGGGAAGGGTGAGGTCCTGAATTAGACTAAGGAACCCTTGGGAAGGGGGATTCGAAGCCAGAATCAATTAGCTTTGAGAATCATACCTGAAAATGAGCTCTATAAAGTTCTCACTTGTGAGAAGCCCCAGCAGCTTAACGGAAGGGAGCACTTCTTCTAAAACTCGGGTGGCGGTAGAGGGTGCGGCGATCGAGGAGATGTTCTCAAGAAACGCCAGAGTGAAGTGTAAACCACTGGACTTGACTGGAAAGGATATAAGGGGATCAAGGAGCAAGAAACAACCCACCGAGTGGATCCTCTTTAGACCTTATATAGAAAGGGAATGTACGAGGAGATAATACCTCTAGGGACCCATAGCAAGGTCAAGGCAAGTCTCTGCTCCACCTTCATGACGGAAGGCACAAGAGGAGAAAGAAAGGGGGTTCATTGAAAGGGGAAGGACCCTCTAAAAGAAGAAAAGAAAGAGAAATGAAACGCAGGGGAGTCGGCAGGCCTTAGCTTTGTCAAAGCGTAATCCCTGCTCCTTTCATGGGAGGTCAAGCACCCGGGAGGGCGTGGAGGGGAGGAAGAGGGATCAGGAAGGGAGGAAAACGCAAGGGCCCGTAAGGATCATCTGGGAAGGCTAACAGGGTTGGGACGGGATATATGGGTCCCAAACATGTCCGAGATGAGAGGGGATTATGCTCCGAACGTTCTACAGAGAAAAGGGAGTCCCAAGAAACCGAAAAAGAAAAGACCGGGAGGGGCATGGGCACCGTTCGCTCAGACGGGAATGGGGTAAAAGATATAGAAGTGATGTACTCTTCCCATTTGAACTTGCAAGGATGGGGGGGGCGGTCCCTTGGAAGTGAAAGGGAAGCTGGGAACATGGAAAGAATTCGACGCGAGCATCAAAACGGCAAAGAAATACGACATGGTCGGCCAATACTCGAAAACATTTTTTTCAATTATTCCTGTACGGGAAATCTTACAGACGAAGATGGACCAAAGGGAAATAAAAAGCCGAAAAGGCTCAGAGAGAGGGCTTCGAGGGCCAAGGGGTCTAACAGGGTCTATTTCCCGTAGGGATGCGCCTGTGCATGATTATGGGGATTCCAGCCCCATCAGAAGGGCAACAATCGAAAGGCAAAAAGGAAGGCGCTATGACTTTGGGGAGGGATGTGCCGAGAAAGAAAAATGGCGTGTCCTTCCGGGGTAACACGTTATGATTCTCTGCAATATCTGAAAAATGAGGACGGAGAATCCCGAAAAGAAGAGTCACGAAGTTCGAGGGTAGGCAAGGCTATGACCAGAAAGGCAGGGGAAAATATCATCTCTGGGAACTGTTATAACATAAAAGGTTATGTAGAGTTGCCAATCCAGAGGAACGCAGTGTCGCACTAATGGACAGGGAAAGAGAGAACCCATTGCTCAGGTCGATCTCAGTCTCTGGGGAGCGACATCCGACAGGAGGAAGACTTTGGAGGGGGGATTGGACAATGTCCAGCAGAGGGAAGGAGAGTCGGGGTTCAAAGGACTCATTAAATTCCTCTTGATAATATGGCTAAGGCCGAGAAGGCCTGGTGCGGAGGAAAGACAGCTAAGGGGAGGGAAAGGGAAGGATTGGAGAATGGGAACTAGACATGGGTTTTTTTGCCTTTCACTTCAAATTGACATCATTAGCCAGGAATGCAAAAAAACTCTCCACGAGAAGGCGCATACCCTCAGAGGACGAGGGGGGGGCGCTACAGAAATCTGGTAAAGAACTCAAGAAAAGAGGGGGAATTCTCACAACAAACGACGAGTCCAATTGGGGAGGGAGGGTATTTCTACTAGTAAAAAGTGGGACACGGAACGCCCTTCAAAAAAGATGTCAACAAGAAGCATCACATAAAGGGGGATAGCCGGGAAGTGCGTCCTCTTCAATTAGAAGTGAGTCTCCAAATAAATTTTTGACTGGGGGCTACTCCGACATTGGGGAAAGACGTCACAGAAAGGAACCTTTTAAAGTGGAATAAAAAAGGTCTCGAAGGAGAAAAAAGGAATGGATTGGGTGAAAAGGGCGTGGAAAATGAGGAACGAAGTCCTCTGTCATTCTGGACTTTCTGCACGGATCAAGTCACCCCCTCGAGGCACCTACGGCGGTCCGGGATTCCTAGAAGAACCTTGGCCGGAAGAAAAAAGGGCTGGAAACTAAGAAGATATGTGCGTGTGTTCATCGATGGTTGCGAGAGGGCGATGAAAAGGTTCGGTCGGCTCGTCCAGTGTGAAGTCATAGAGCAGTTGGCTGAGGGAGGAATTTCTTACGAGAGAAATATTTACAAGAGGGGGGTCCTGGGAAAAGAAAAAGTAAACAAAGGTAAAGATATAACCAAGAAACCTGGACGAAGAGGGTCTGGGCACTACCTTCTCTAGACAAGGCCCTTATGCCCTACTTACGAACGACGCCAATCTCTGGGAAAAAAGAGTCGCAAAGAAGAAAATATATAAGGGGCGGGGACTCCAAAAAGCTGGCGATTTTGCAACGGGGAGCAAATGAAGCAAGTCGAACATGCCCTTTCCGTCTTTGCTAGGGCGGTTTAGATGATAAGTGAAAATAAAGAGACGCGAAGAGGGAGAAAAAAACCCCAATGGCAAAGGGCGTCCGCCTTAAGCAAGGGAGAGGGGCGACAGAAGAAAAGTAGCTCCGGGCGAATGCACTGTTCAACCGGGTTTAATGCCTCGAGTAGAACCTCGAGGGCCCCCATGAAGGGGAAGCCATCATGTCTCAGGCAAAGGGTTAATCTGGCCGCGAAAAGGGCACTGCATAATCCCTTTGTCCACCTGGGTGAAATAAAGGGGACGTCATCGGGGGGCTAAAAGGAGCTGTTGCGAGGGTACAGGGGGCCAAAAAGTGGTTCCTCTTAAACTCCCCCTATAGAAGACGCCTATTTCTGGCACAATCCGAGGGGGTATAACTTCAAAAGGAGAAGGTCTGAGGGGGGGGGTCGTAGGAAAAATTCAGAATCGAAGGGAGGGGGATGCAGCAAGTGCGGCGTTTGTCTTTTTTTCGGGCATGAAAATGTGGCTATGAGGGGGAGTTTCATTAACCTAGGGAAAAATGGGAGAGGTTTTAGAAGCGGAAAGAAATGCTCAAGACGACCAAGGCAAGAAAACCCAATCTGCGGTATCGATGCTGAATCCGCGGCTATGCAACTTCTCCTCTTCAAACAAGAGGAATGGAGGGGAGGGTTTACTGTGGAGGAAGAGAAGCGATAAAAAAATTGGGAGGGTTCAGGATCCCGGGGAAAAAAGAAAGACTCATGGCGCTGGGGAATCTTATAAAGGCCTTGGCGCAAGGAGCGCTCGGGAATAATGCCAAGAGGAACACCTCTACCGGGATGTCGGTAATTGAGGAGATACCTCAAAGAGGGGTAGGTAGATGGGGGAGACCTAGAGTGAAAATTGGAGGGATGGATCTAAACCCCCATAATCTCATGGCGAACCACCCACCTAGGTAAGTAATGAGATGGGAATGCCTCTGGAGGCCCGTAAAGTGGGACCGGCGAAGCCCATGTCGACCAACAAAACAGGACATCTCTTTAGGCCACCTTCAGGCATTCTGCCCCATCATACGCACTCAAGCTTGATAGAGGGAACTCGGAAGGAATGAGGGAGGCAGCATAACGAACGTTGCCCTAGAATCGGTCAGAAGGGAACATGGGTGGAAGACACGCCGCATTAACGGGGCACAGTACTTGATGTTCTTCGGAGGGAGGCGTCATATAAGAAGAGGTGGAGGCTATGGAGCTCTTCCATTATCCTACCGAACCATGGGAAAGGCGGGAAAAATTGGGAAGTCCTAAAGAAAAAGGGTGAAAAAGGAAGGAGCGGGAGTGCGAAGTTTTCCAATCGGCACCTGAAGTGCAAGCAAAAAAGAAGGGGTCAGTACAGGAAATCCCATATGAACAAGGGGGAGGATCAGATCTGGTAAACCGGACAATTCAACTTCATTTGTTGGCTTTCCAGGGACTGGGGGTCCGCTGTACGCTGACCCTGTATGAATCAGGCTCTTCTGAAGGGAGAAAGGACGCTGGGAAAAGGGGGTCGACTCTGCGTCCCCAAATTCCAGATATCAAGGACTCCTGCCCTCCAGTCCATCGCCCTAAGGGGGTTCAAAGAAAGGGGCGAAGAGGCCGGGGGGCCCCTACACCAAGAAGTGCTGGAACAGCCATGAACGCTTTCTTCTGGTGACCCATGTCTACGAAGGACCTATGGTCCTATGGCACTGAGAATGCTCCTGGGAAGCGGGCAAAGGCGCATAAGATCTCAATTCCCCTCACTTTCTACTAGGGGGTTTTGCAGAGGAATAGGTTGTCAGAAACGAAAAAAGAAGCCTGTGGGTGGGGGGGGAAGGGGGTTATTAAAAACAATACATTAAAGTGGCGATAAAAAGAACTCAGGATCGGACTATGAAGAAAGATGCCTCTGTGGGGGTTCAACCGAGAACCTTACGGCGTTAAAAGGGCCAATTACATATATCTGTTTCTTTTATAAAATCTCCTCGATTGATGTATAACTACCATAAAGCCAGAGGGGGGAGCTGGGAAAGACAAGAAGGTAAAGAGCGGGGGGCCGGCACTTTCAGACAGGCTCTTTTATGAGCAAGCGCCATTTATATCATTGATTTGAGGAATATCAAATCGGAAAAACTCTACAATAACGAAAGCACGGAAGGAAGCATAGGTTTCCCACTGACGTCAAAAATTCATAAATTCCCGCTTGGAGAAGAGGTAGTCAAAGAAACCTCAGCACAGAAGAGTGTGTCCTGATTGGCAGTCGGACTTTAAGGGTCCATGGGGGGGGAATAAATCCCAGGGGGAAGGGAAAAACTTGAAGAAGCAGTAGGCCAGAAACCGAAAACGGACGCAATACAAGCTTCCTATTGTTTCTCTAAAAAGACTCATGGTCCATAAGGGCCTTTACGATAGCCGACCCTCAAGAGCGAATTGAGTGAGACACCCTAGAAAAAGGGATGAAATTTAGGGAGAAGTTTTCACAGCCAGGGGGTCCAAAGCAACTCCTTGGAACGCTGTCAACCCTGTTTTTGTTCAAAGAACCCCACTGGGGGTCGTCAGCACCCCCCTAGTGTTTGGCGAGTTTTTGTATTGGGAAGGAACATATGAGTGGTAGGTGGGGGAAGAGTACCAGAGGGGGATAGTGGTCAAGTCAAATATTTAGGGGGCGCATCACATTCTACGCGAAGAGCTTTCCCCTTGGGTCGTCGGGACCTATGAAGGGGAAGAGCAATGGGGGGGGACAGAAGGGGGGGGGGGAGGGAAGGACGAGGGACTTAAAAAATGACCGGATTTCTCTCATCTACGTTCTCTCCGGGGGCGACGTCCAAAACAAAGCACTAATTCGGAGGAATTGGGAGGCGTTCGAAAGGGGGGGGGGGGGGGGGGGGGGGGGGGGGGGTGGTGGGGGGGGGGGGTGGGGGGGGGGGGGGGGGGGGACGGCTTACGTCCGACGGGTCTCTGGAAGTATCGCAAAAAAGGGGGAGGGGCCTACTATGGGAAGTGAATGGGGTATCAATGAAAATAGCATGGGTCTCTCCTTTAAAATCCTCCCGACTCAGTTTCAACTAAATCTAATCAGGTATGCATTCTAGACTGGGGGGGAAAGGGCTCCATGAAAGGTCGTCATAAAGGGGGATGAGTTGGGCCCTCCATAGGTTTGTGGGGGGGGCTCTCTCAACAACAACACCTATTAGGAAAATATATTATACCTCCCAGCATTGTCGATATTTCGAAGATGAGGGGGGGGAAAAGGCTCGGAGAGAAAGGAGAAGCCCTTGACCAAATGGCTCCGAATGGGCCAAGAAACTCAAGGTCGTAGGAATATCTTCTTTTACCTCCCCCGTCGTTCTGTATTTTTCAAAGTAACGGCATTCTCAGGGCGGTTGAAAGAAAAGAATTGCCGGAGCGGAGGGGAATGATAAAAGGCTAAGTAGGACGGCGCCGAACAATTGAAGCGGAGGGACGTCTAAACCGGTAGAAAACCTTATCTGGGACGGTGATGACACTTCCGGAGGGGGGAGACTCTGAAGGGACGGTCAGGGCCGTAGCCCAGAAATTTCTTCTTTCCCTCAGGATCTCCCAGTTTGGGTTCAGACATCTTGAAGGTCAAAGAATGAAAAAAAAGCTTGCATAACTGGTGTCCGGGTTGGGGGAGTCCCGACCTTATTTCTTTTGAGGAAGTGTACCGTCAACGTTTCGGAATACCTCCCCGAGAGGAAAAAAAAAGGGCAATCGTGGGGGGAAAAATCGACGGGTAGCCGAGATTGCTCCATGATAGTTCGGAAAGAAACATCGTCAAATCTGATGATGCATCGACGGCTTTGGCATCTTTTTTCGGGCATTCCTGATACTTCGGTAAAAAGGGGCAGTGAAAGTCCATAAGAAAGGAAAAAAACCTGAGGAAAAACACTCAAAACCCGGGGGGAAAGGAATTCGGCCTCCTCGGCGGGCTCTTCTCCTCTGACTCAAGAGGAATTTCTGAAGTTGCCGGGTGAGGAAGGGGGCTCTGGCGAAAAAGGAGGTGGGGCTATGTGCAACCATACAATGAGTCAGCACTGAGAAGACCGATACCTGTAGGCTCAGGGGGAAAGGCTCAATTGTTCTCGCCCCAGGGGGAATGAAGTCCGTCAGTGCGACAAACTTGAGGCGAACCCAACCAGGTAAAAGGAGAAAAGAATCAGAGAGGTCTCACCGAGTGATGTAAACTTGGTGTCTTTATCTGGATATAAAACTTCGGGTGGTTACAGGCTGTGAGAAAAAAAAAGCGAAGAAAGGGAAAACGCCTCGAGCCTGAGATAACCCTGAATACGAGAGCATAACTCGGGTGTCTAACCCATAAGGGCAGTCCCTGCAGCCAGTCTTTGATGGCCACCGTTGCAAAGAAAGCAATAAACCTCAAAAAAGAAGGAAAAATTTCGACCTCGGTAGTAAATGGGGTCCCATTCCGAAATGCCATAAGACCACCTCCGGAAAATCAGGTGAAAAAAAAAAGGGGGTCGAATCGGGGGGATTCAACACCTCTTAGGGGAGGCGTTTTCTTCTTCTTAAATCATTCTCACTGATGGGAAAGAAGTCTGAGATGGGGGAAGAAAGCGTCGTCCAAGGGGGGACATACAATAGAGGTCCGAAGGGGGCGAAAAAAAAAGAGTCTTCTTAGATCTCTCCGTCTACGAAGGGAAAGAGGGACCAGGAAAATTAAAAGCAAAAAGCCTTGCATGAAAATTGGTTCCGAAAGGATAGAAGAGCAACAACAACACTTAAGAAGTAGTAAAATATATATCTCTTGACGCTTGCCCAGGGTTCACGTGGTGCAATATCCCTGTGGGGAAAAAGGGGGCCGCGGGTCTCAATCATGGCGCGATAGAAATCCCGCAGAATCGCTTCCCAAAGTTAGGTACCCATCTCGCGGCGCCCTTTTTAGGCGGAGGGAAAGGGACTCTCGAAAAAAATCCCGATGAGAAATTATAAGACCGCCCCGCCGTCCCAATCGGGGTTGCCACAGGGGGAAGCGGTCTTCTATTTTGAATGTCTACTGCCTGAACGAGTCGACGCTGTGTTGACTGCATGAGGGGGGGACGGAAAAAGGTCCAGGGAAGGAGAAGGCGTGAGAGTGAAGAAAAGGTGCACGAACGAGGCTGAGAGGGACTATGGGGATACCTTTCGAGATGATTGCTCGCAATATCGGAAGGGCTACTAAGGGATACATGCGAACAGGGGAGAAGCCATCCTCGGACCGGCGAACACCAAGTATATCCCTCTGAAATGAAAGAATCATCTCTGGACGGGTTAAAACTCGATTGATTTCTAAAGCCCTCTACCTCCATAAAGTCGCAGAGAAAGACCGGACGAAAAAACCTGAGCCAAGGTCTATTTAGAAAATCGGACAAAATAATTTATTTCTCGTGATAACATCGCCCGCTAAAGGTGCTCGAACAGAGAATTTTCAGAAAAAAAAATTCGGGAAAGACTCTCAGAAGCAGGATCGCCAAGGGGGTATGAAGCCTAAAACGCCTCTTCGGGGGGCGTCTTCCTGGGAGGGATCAGTTGGTGGATGGACTGAAGAGAAGAGCACATGGTTTCTGCAACAAAATGAATAAAAAAGAAAAAAGACGAAGTGCTTTAGAGATGACGAAATGGAGCAAGAAGTAGGAAAGACCTCTAATTTAATTGCCAACCCTCTATTGGAAGGGGGCCATATCGGGGAGGGAAATTCCGAAGGAGCACTCTGAGGCATCCGAATATATGAAAGCATCCACATGCAGACGCTAGGGGAATAATCAGTTACTGAGTCCCTATCTTACGGAAACCAACTGGGAGGAGGGAGAATAATAAAATTTATGCTCCGCAACCAGAAAATGTTAGAGCACGAAGGAAGCTAAGGGGTTCGACTTCACGCCGCAGCGGCCGAATTGTGAGTAGGGAACCGTCTTACAGTCCCGACGGCGCAAGGGATTCTGTAGGAACGATCCAAAAGATATCACTAAAAACTGCCTGAAGGGTCATACGCAAAAAAAGCGCTATCGAAAAACAGAAAGCGAGCAGATATAGTGTTCCTCGACTGTTTCGACAGATAGCAAGGCGATGAAAGAGATTCTTCGAGGCAGGGAAAGGAAGCCTTTGAGAGACAAAAAAGTTGATGGGAGACGATTAGGTAAAATCGAATCAACGGGTACCATCTTTCAGATATGGGGGAAACGTCAAAGGACTCGAAAAAAAACAAAGGGAACCCAACGAAAATAGGTCCGGGGCGAGCTTTCGCACCAGTCGAGACCGCACTTCTATCCTTCTTCGGGGAACGCCAAGGGAATTGCTTGTGGGAGGAACGAAAGAAACATAAGGATGCACCGTACATGTTGGAGGGTGAGATGAGAAGTACCTCTGCATCAAAGGTCGTTACTTTAATCCTTTGACACCTCAGCAAATTCGGGGGGCATTAGCTGAGGAGGGTCGAAAAGGGGAGAGGGTAAGTCGAAGCAGGGTTTTTAAATCTCGGCGTCAGGCCCTCGGTAGCCCCAGGAGAAAATTTATTCTGGCCGGAGGGCCCTTGGGGGCGAAGAGCGCAAAACGAACCAAGGCAGAACTTGTGTAAGACCTTTGTCCGCATCTAAGGGACAGCGTCGAACTGAGGCTGCTCGGTACGGTGCCACACTAGGGGTTTTTGTTCAGAGGAAAAGAAAGGCCCCGAAAGAGGGGGTTTGAAAAAGCAGGCGCGGAACTACTGCCTCTTCTTTCTCAAGGAGTCGTCTTTAGGAAGGGGGACCTCTGAAGGCGAGGATGCCAATTCGGCGGGGGCGAGTTGTCCTGGAAGTTTCAAAGTGGAAAGTAGGTACTTTATTGATCGGCAAAAAAAAAAAAACTGGCTCCCTCCTAAGGGACGCCCACTTAGCAAGTATCTGATGGGCGGCCTCGAAAAGAAATATTCTCTGGAGCAAGAATCGGAGGGTTGAACTTAAGAAAAAGAGGGAAGTGTGTCGGACGCCTGCATAAATAAATGAGCTCCCTTTCGCTGGCTCTCATAGAGCCTTAGGCTAGAAAGTGGTGCGGAGACAGAGAGAGGGATCGACCGGGGAAAGGGGGGCTTTAGATTTCTTCTACCTCAATCTTAGGGGTGTCTACCCGACACTATATGGGTAATGCCTTGGGAAGTGACAAAAAAGGGGTTGTCAAAATGCCGGTTCCAAAAGAATGTTCTCTTTCTCCTAGGGGGGGACCTGAGATAGCCCTGGTACGATAGTGGCCGCTCAGGAAAAAATAAGAACGCTCCAAGAGTTCAGGAACGGGATTACGGATCGTCACCGGCATGCCTTCCTGCACCTACATTCCCTTGAGGATTGCCTTGAAAGACCCATTCGAAGAAAAAAAGACATTAGGTAAGGAACAGTGAACCCGCCGAGGCATGGCTGCAAGCACCGCGGACGGCGGCGTCAGGCGGTCGATCGCAGCTGATGGAATCGTGCGATGGGCCGGAGAATCTGCGGAAAATCAATGGGTAAGACACAAGGATTTCTCTATTCATGCCGCCAAAAGTCTACGCGCCGGAGGCAAACCATTTGACCCAGAGAAAGTCACCGGGGAAAAGAGCACCATTGCAGGAGGGCATGAGGGTAGCATCAAACAACAACCCACTTAGTATGATGAAAAGATATCCCCAAAGGTTTGACGCGGGCCATCCCTGCAATGGCGTTCTTTACGAGGAAAAGGGAGAGTACAGACGTCACTCCATCAGACAAAACATGTCTTTACCCGCTGCTCTCGCCCATTGTTATAGAACAGATGTCAGCTCGCCGGTACATCCTACAGAAAAGGCGAATGATGAATCCCCGAACGCACCAGAGGGGGGGGCCGTCATGGCTCTGATTAAAGAGTCTCGGCCTTACCTTGAGAGTGTCCCTTCGTTTGTATGCGCATGGCATGAGGAACCTTCAAGAAAGAGGGGACAAGGAAAATCAATCGAAAAAACATCGGAAGGAGGGGAAAGGATCCACGAGTGGTCGGCAAAACAGAGGGGAGACCCTGTGCGCGTTTATTGAGGGAATATCGTTCATGAGGGCTATCTAGATCCCTAGGCGACCGAGAACCATCCGCTTGGGGGGGGGTTTACCGTTCTATCGGGAAGCTCTACCAGCAGGGGAACTCTTGCGGGGTCGTAACGCGAGAGAAAGAGAAAAAACGATTGTCGCGTTCTCCGGGTCTCCATTCCTTACAAGGCTAGAACCCTTGCGCCTTAGCGATCTAAGGAGGAGAAAAAAAAGCCATCGATAGGAAAAAAAATAAATGTGAAAGGCGATCGTCCTTCGAGAGTCAACCTGATCAGAGGACGATGGATCTAATAGTCGAAACGCCTCGCGAGGAGAAGCCTCTATACGTAATTGGCGTCGGCGTGGGGGGAGGACCATGGGGGAAACTAGAAGAAGAGTCACCAGGGTGAGGAGAGGAACGGAAAACGCGCAAAAAGCTGAAGAGGGGGTCGCTACATCCTTACTCAGGGGAAAATACGAGTCAAAGCTCGCCACCCTAAAAGACCCTCAAAATTTTCGCCAAAAAGAGGACATACAGAATCGGGATAGAAGTACAAGGGGGCACAGTACCTGGAACTGAAAACCAAATAAACCCTTATATTCCGCACAAATGTCGCATCACTTCAGAAAGAGGATAGCCGTGCCAGGGGGGGAAATTCGCGAAAGAGGAACAAGCGCCTAAAAGGGGAAAAGGTTAAGAATAGAATAGATTAGGGGGGGCAAATCTCCCGGCGAGAGTCTCTCCGTGGAAGGTCACAAAAAAGCCGCCTAAGGGAGGACATTTAAGAAAAGATACGTCCAAAAAAGTTAGGGGGCGCAACGGATCAATATCCCCAAGAAAGCACAGAAGAAAGCTGTTTCGACTAAAAGGGCATGTTCCTTCGCGAAGTCCATCCGCCCGGGAAAGGGGGGTCCCCTAGAGCCAAGATGAAGTTCGTGGAACCAGATTGAAAAGAACCTATTGAGGCGGTAGGGTAAAGGGCATCGAGCGTTCAGGGAGTTGAAATACGAATGCTCCTCATATGGACAAGTTTCGGGT
>Ga0179593_1274958_pt1 | contig 12384 bp, 17 predicted proteins | sample CZODoug2_1_08_16_FD_185931 | JGI IMG/M metagenome (GOLD analysis project Ga0179593, IMG submission 185931) | Vadose zone soil fungal communities from Angelo Coast Range Reserve, California, USA - CZODoug2_1_08_16fungal (PacBio error correction) | ecosystem: Environmental > Terrestrial > Soil >...
ATTAATAGGAAACGCACCCCACGAGGTTTCAGGGGAAAACGAAGGGAGGACAAAATTAAGAGAAAAAGAAACTTGGGAAGTTATTGTCAAACCACAAAAAAGCAAGCGGAGGGGGCAAGGAAGTTGTTGAATAAAGTGATGAGCAGTAACGCGCCGATAAAAAGCACCTAATCACTCAGTCCACGATAGGAAACCGGGATAGGAAGAGAAGTCTTGTCATTCACTCACAGCTCAGGACGTGCTACTTTTCGGAGGGCAAAAAAGACGTGTGCCGCCCGCTTAAGAAAACTCACAAGGACAACGGCGGCGGGGCCTTATGGGTAACCGTTAGCAAGAATGGCGAAATAGAAGGAGTAGAGGGAGCGACACTAACCCCTGACACCCTTGTCGGCAGGGCGTTCCGCTGATGGAAGGGGACCAATTGGTCAACAGTCAGCACTTGCTGATTGAAAAAACGTCCTTCGGGATACATAGAAGGGAGAGAAGGGTGAAAAGGAGGGGTCAGTGAACTTCTGTGATCCCGTGAAAAAAATTTTCAAGAATGAGAAAAAAAAATCAGCGGCGGCATTCCGTCAATGCCATCTAGGGAATGCAGAGGGTAGGGGGGAATCGAACCAAAAAGAAACCTGAAAACAAGAGTTGCCGGAAACGACGAAAATCAAAGGCGTTGAGGAGTGACGGTGGACTTGGCGGGGAAGGAAACGGGGTATCGGACTTGAACTTGGAAGAGAAGGAGGAAAAAAAAGTTAAGGCCTCATGCCGGAAAAGGATCAGGAGGTGGTATTTTGCGAAAAGGTTGAAAATGTGAAAAGCGACGGTTTGCGAAAAAAAAAAGGAAAGAAGAATCAAAGTAGAGGACCGACGGTTCCCCATCTGCTGCGGCGGACTACTCTCGGAGGGAAAAGTAAGGAAAAAAAATCAGGTGCAGGAAAAGAAGGGACATACAGGTAAGGAAAGAATGCATTTAGCCGATTAGTGCGAGTGGAGCGAGAAAAGAGAGGACCCGCAGGGAAGACCGTGTAGGATTTAGAAATCCAGGGAGAGAAAAAAAGCCTCGACTCTCGCGAGAGGGACACAAGAAAAGCAAACCCTGTGAGGAGGGGGGAAGGGGGGTGCAGGGGGAATGAGGAGATCTCCGGCCGTTGCTTTCAGTCAGCTTGAAAATCAAAAAGTCCAAAGGGACTACGGGGGAGAAACTAAAAGCAACCGCTAAGCCGGAAGAGAGGAATGCACCAAGGGAAAAAAAAAGGAAAGCGCTAAGCACGTCTTCCTTTACTCACACTGGGAAGGGAACCTAACTTCTCGGGGGGGGGTTTTGGTGGGGGATTTAAACTCTAATGCCATGTGGTACAAACTGACGCAAGGGAAGGGAAGGCATTTGGCAGCAGTTGACCTGGAAAGGAGTGGGACCAACTCGACGGGGGAGGGTCCAGTAAACAGAGATGTCGGTTGTTCGAAAAAAAACGCCGATCATACTAGAAAGGGGAAAGCTACTCCTAGGAGAGGGGGAAAAAACGATTTGGTGGTTGCACTTGGGTACCGGGGGAAGAGGAGCAAAATCTATCGATAGAGGGGGTCTTTAGTGGTTTTTCCGAAGAAAAAACTAACCGAGGAGGGAGAAGAAAAAAAGTGCTGCCTTGGGCGCAAACTCCGCCCCATCAACACTTTAAGAGAGGGAAGGTGTTCTGTTCTGAAGACATTCAAGTCAAGAAGCCTCATCGGCTTCAAAGAAAAAAATGTCGATGAGAGAAGGGAAAAGGGGGATCGTCCCGTCCCCAAGCACAAAGAAAAAGAAAGGGAAAGAGAAGAAATAATAGAGGAACACAATCCTGCGAATTCAGAAAAAAGGTTAAAAACAAGGGGCGTATTCTGACGGTTGACTTTCATTAAAATGGGGGAGAAAAAGAAAAAAGACAAGGTGAAAAGGGGACGGTCATTGCGGCAAGAACAAAGTACCCACGGCCAAGAATGAGAAAGTCGTCAGTCGTTTTACTGAAAAAAAAAAGGGGAAAAAGGAACCCTGCGGGCGGATTCATCGGCATCCTGAAGGGGGGAACGAGATCTTGTTGGAGCCTAGTGCGAAAGAGACCAGAAGTGTGCGACAACGGTCCTTTCAAACAACACGCGGGGAACATGGAATGGGAGGGAGATCAATGCCCGAGAAAGAGAGGTGACTGGTGGCCTGTCCCGACGAAAAAAAGGAGAAAAAGTAATCTTTGGGGGGGGGGCCAAAATCAAAGCATCATTGCCACGTGCGGTTAAGGGCCTCAAGAGGGGAAGGTTGCTGCCTTTTCGCACGTGGGAGCCGCCTCACGAAAAAAAGGGCGGTTTTCCAAGATGAAGGAAGAAAGGAAAAAACCAAAAATACTCTCCGGAAAGTCGCCATATTATTTTCCTAAAGTGAGGGGGGAAAAGAACAGTATTCACAAGGTGAATTAGATCACAGAAGCGGAAGCCCTCAAGAATACACGTTCCCCCCCAACACCTCCACAATAGGGACAGAAACCGTTAAGGTACAAGCCTTTCGTTCCCACTCCGGGGGAAAAAAGGAAGAAAGGAAGCACTTGAAAATCATCTGACTCGGGAGACTAATCTATCTCGGGGGAGCCGGCAAATACGTGTGTCGTGGAAAAGCGTGTCGCTCCAGGGGGTAAGAAGTTCCATCAAGAGGCAGTCTAAAGAAAGGAAATCCGCTCAGAAACAGGACGAACCTTGGGGTTGGAAAGGAAAGGGGCTTGGGGGGAGGCCGTATTACCACCGCACGCTCCAAAAAGATCCGACGGGGCTAAAAGACAGACTCGAATCAAAGGAACAAACTATGCAAGACGCCGAAGACGTCATCAAAATAAAGAATATGTTCAGGAAGGTAAGGCTCGGCCAGACCCAGTGAACAGAGTGAAAGAATGACTACGGGAAGAGGAGTAAAAAGGGTCCCTCGAAAGTTGCGCTTTGGCGTGCTAAACGAAAGTGAGGAAAGCTACTCGAAGGGGAGCAGAACCTACAGGACGACTGGGCGCTGTCTGGGAATGGAGATAAGCTCCGCATGGAGACTAGGGGCGGCAGCCGCGAAGGTTCGAAATGGCAGAAAAGCGTACTGAATGGCCCTTAAAGGGCCGTAGCGCGGGATCGCGGCGTCAGACCGAAAGAGAGAAACTTGTGGAGGAATGAGAGGAAGATAAATGTAAGGGAAAAGAGGTTAGAGGGGCGGAGTACTAACGATAGGTCAGAGAAAAAGATCGGGGAATTATTAGCCCGCTTGACCTATTCTATCTTCAAAAATGTGGGGGGGTCCGAAACGAGCGTCAAGGAAGCTGTGAACCTGTTTGGCCCTAATGACGGGACGCTAAAAAAAAAAAGGAGGCACTGAGAGGCGGATCGGAGGGAAAAGAAGATGGTCGCCTCTCATAGAAAAACAGAGACTTCCCCGGGTTCAAGGAAAAAAAAAAGAACTGGATCTGAAGCGGTAAAAGGCTAGCAAGAAAAGGAGGAGTTTGTCGACTGGAGGAAAAATTTACTAGTATCCTTGGAGGCGGCATTGGAAAAACTCTCTCAAAAACCAAAGGAGAAGGGACTAGAGAATTGTTCCAGCCGGCCCGAACGGCAGAAGGAAGTGCAACCATAAACGAAAGACCAGCTAAATGGAGGTCTGCTCGCATTGAGGAAGAAAAAATGCGTGGCTCAAAATCGTCTGAGAAGGGTACGTTCGATGGAGGGGGAAGAGAGGAGGCTCGAATTCTAAAGAAAAGCTGGACCCGGGAAAAAAGAGGGAAAGTGCTCGGTCAGACTACCCCGGCACAATGCCGAGGAGAGAAAGCCCAAAAAAGGTAGATCTGATGTCAACCATCGCTCAAGTCGAGAAAGCTACGGAAAGAGGACGATTCAAGAAAAAGAGAGGCTGATAGCACCGAAATCACGATACGTCCAGAGATCTAACAGAAAGAAAAAGAGAGAAAAAAAGGAGAAGTCCAACAGCAAAAGGACTAAAGGGGAACCATAGAAAGTGAATACAGATCGGCTGCCATGTAACAAAAAAAAAACTCACAGAAGAAGAACTGCCGTGCCACCTGATTTATCCGAGGAAAAAAAAAAAAAAATGAAGAAGGGGAGGATAGAAAAAGGATTCACCCTGAAGGACGACCTCCTCAGGTGTAAGCACGCCAAAAGCGCATGACTTCCAAGGGCATACTCTCAATAAACAGGGGGAGCAAGAAACCTGGAAGACTGGGAAGGGGAGTCAAGCTGTGGTCGAAGAACCCTCATTAGCGGAAGGAAAGAAGAGAACCAAGTTCTTAGGAATAGATCTGTGAGAAGGGTGGGGGGAATGGCCTATAGCGAATCTTGAGCCCAGGCTGATGAGTTGGGTTCAGATGGGAGAACGGCCCAGACCATTAACTACGTGACCCCCAAGTGTCGGCCGAATGTGAGAGTCGAAGACTTAGAAACAGGTCAGCTGGCCGATCAATCAGCCGCTGATTCTAAAGAAAAAAAAATCTTTGGGGAAACAAAAAAATTTGCAGGGATGCTTCACGAGCATCCTTCTTAGACAACAGGGCAGAGAGAGAACAGTTATAAGTTGAAGAAAGGTAAAACAGCAGTTTTGGTAACTCACGAAGACTTACGTTGGACCGCTGGTTCGACCAGAAGGAAAGACGTCGTAAGGAGAAAAAGAGGAAGTTATCGCCTGACAATATGGATGACACCGGCGGAGAACTAGGACCAAAAAAAAGATAGAGGAGCAAGGCGTTCGGAAAAACGGAGGGGGTTTTTTGGAAGAGTCATAGGGTCAACTAAGATTCTATTCTAGGGGTGAAAGGGGGTAGGCTGCGCACGCGAGCAAAGGCAGCAAGATAAAGCCCTAACCACGGGAAAAGGGTGGGAGGGGCTTTTGCCCACCACGCGAGAAATGGAGTCGGTGAAAAAACAAATCTATGGAGAGAGGAAAAAATCAAGGAAGGGACCGAGTTCTTGTTTGAGCAACGTTGTAGCACAACAAGTAAGGAAGAGGCGAAAAAGGGGGAAAAACCAAAATAATCAGAAACAAAAGAAGCTTTTCCTCACTTGGCGAAAAGGCATGGGAAAGAGGGGGGCAAAAACCTCCTTACACGACTTCGGATTCTTTCCTGTATAGGAAGGAAAAGAGGGACCATAACCAGCACCTCATGAAAAAAAAACTTTTTCTAGGATGGGGGGGAATTAGTCCTGAAAGTCAACAGCTTCAGGGACCGGGAGGGACTTTTTTTTCAGCGTTCGCAGTCTTGCAAAGAAAAGAAGGAACCGCAGAGGCCAGGCTTGTGACAATTCCTTGGGAACTGGGACGCGGAAGAGAATCCTCCTGAATGCATGATCCCCAACTGGTCGTTCGCTGATAAGGAAGGGTGGGGGAGAGACGTGAAGGGGAGGAGGAAAATACAAAAGAAGGAGCCCGTGGGGAAAGAGTATTGGTTGGCCGGGCGGGGAAGCAAAGTAAGAAACTGTAGTCGGGCGGACGGCGAGGTGCGTAAAGGGAGCGGGGGCCACGGACCACAAAAAAAAAAATAAAGACAAGTTCTTGCAATATGTCCAGCACCAAAAAAAAAAACAAATATTGGGGAGTAGAGGTCGGCGAAGTCCACGCTCAGCCGATGGTCGAGTGGAGAAAACACCGAGAGTCGGCAGTAGTCAAAAAAAACCAAAAAGCGTCCGAGGGCGTCCCCTCCAACAACGGAAAGGGACAGAGGACTACATTGCGAAATATGTGGTGGGCATTACGCAGCGCGGTAAAAAAGAAAAAGGCACAAAGAGGTCGAGGGGAAAACCTAAGGGGCTTACCGGAATCGCAAGCGGGCTTAGCGGAACCGAGGGACCGTTGTGGAGAGAGGAAAAATTTTTCGCGATGGTGGCCTCTAGTTCGACGCAAGTAGAAGGGGCCGGTTGGGGAGGAAAAAAGAGAAAAAAAGTGCAACGGAGCGCAAAAATTAAAAGGGAACAACTACTCCAGAATTTTTTAGCTTGGAGTTAACTCTAGCAGAGAGGCCGAGGCAGAGATAGACGAAAAAATGTCAAGGGAGAACCAAGGAAGTTCGCGCATAGAGGTAGTCTCTCCACTGCGAAGAAGAGAGGAAAATGCAACTTAAGCGGTCAGGAAAATGCAAAGGGTCTTGTCACACCTAGCTTCTGACACGGGAACGCAACGCTCAGACAGAAAAGGGGTACCGAGTCGAGCCACGCGTTGCGGGTGTGGCAGAAAAAAGGACGAAGAAAGGAGAAACATAACACTCCCTGACTCAGAAGGGCAGAAAACCTTCCCGCAAAGATCATGCAGGACCTTAAGGGAGGATTTCCAAAGAGTCAAAACGGGGAGAGAAAGAAGCCAACGAATCGAACCACCAGGATCTGGTTCGTCAGTTGAACCAAGAAGGGGGTTTCAAGTATGGAAAAGGAAATCCAAATTTAAAGGGAATAGAACATTGCCGGACTGGCGCAAAGGAGAAAGGGGAAGGGTGAAAGGAACGAATAGACATCAGAAGTTCGAGATGACAGCAGGAGACGTAGCCTTCGCCTGGCAAAGAAATGAAGAAGGGGAAAAATGGAAGGTGAAAGGGGTCCCCGTAATGAAGTGAATGCCCCTCAAAATGGTGGTCGTTCTCGTATAACGACGTTGTGCTCAAAAGGGAAGGGAAGAAAGGGGGCCCCGAAATGACCCTCAGCCGTTGGAAGAAATGGCGGGGGTTAACCCGGGAAGAGAAAGAACAAAGGGAAGGGGACCAGAGAAACCCAAACGCCTAAAAAACGGGGGGAATGGAAAAAACGAACTTGCCCTAAAAGGAGAGAGTGGGCCGAGAGGTGGCTGGTATCGCAGTCAAAAGAAAAAAGATCACTGCAGTCAGACGGGAAAAACCTAAATGGTGCAGCACAATGATGGCGGGGCAAGGGAAAAGATGGGCATTTGAAAACCTAAAAAAAAAAAAATCAATCGAAAAACGAGAAAACTCGGGTTTTTTGACGTCATTAATAGAGATACAACAAAAAGAAAAAGAGAGGCAAGGAAATAAAAAAAAAACCAATTTGGTCAAGGTTTTACGAAAGGAGGATCAAAATGATCCCATAGAGGGGGGGAAGTGGACAAAAAGAAATGGGGGGACTGAGGAAAGGTTCGCGGGTTAAAAATGACGCAAACCAAAGTTGCGATGAGAAGAAAACGCCGAGAAAAACAGCCCCCAGAAAAGAAAAAGAGGAAAAAATATCTTTTTAACTGTTAAGCTGGGATGGTGCATTCACGACGAGAAAAAAGGAGGGGTTAGGCGAATGGTAACAAGGAAGGTAAAAAAGTCATGGAAACTCATCGTGCCACGGCGGCGATTTCGGGGGAACCAGTTCGATCAATCAAGGAAAAAGAAAGTCGTCGTGGTGATGAAAGGGGGAACGCCCAACATTAAACTCATTGTCGGAAAGGAGGTCCGCTGAATGACGGGGCACTGTAAAAAAGAAGCAAGGGGAGATTGGGAACAGTCAAGGCAGTTTGCGGACAGGCGCAGGGAAGAATGGTAAGGGAGCAGACGAAAATGGTTATAAGGGAGGGAAAGGTTGACAGAACCTGATAAATATCTCGGGAAAAGGACGTCGGCATAAGAAATGGCACGAGGTACAGAGAGTTTGTAATCAAGAACTGAAAAAGAAGACGAAAAACAATCCCCGGCGGGTCATGTCGGCTGGGAGAGGAAACGGTCGGTCTAAAGGGAAGGGGAAAAAGAAAATTAATGCATGAAACAAAAAGGAAGCAGGGTGGGAGCACTGAAGGAAGACACGTGGTAGGTGTTCGACGTTGGGAGTCCAGCTTTCCGGGGTATGAAAAAAGGACCGCGGCCTAGGAAGACAGACCGAAGCCCATCCCTCTACGTCTGCGAAGAAAATAACGGGAAGAAGCCTAATCCGACGCGTACGGAACCCGAAAGGTTCAAAAAATACGGATCCTGGAACCCGAGAGGAGGGAAATGTGGGAGAGACCATAGAACCCTCCGAAGAAATGGTATCCCTTGGAGTCCAATTGAAGAAAACGACGGACGAACAAAAAGCAGCTAGCAAAACACAAAGAAAAGGGAAGCAGGTTAGGTTGGGGCTTTTTCGAGGATAAAGATAATGGGAGTAACGTCCACCAAGCAATGCTGAAAGGAGGGGAAAACGTCGCAGAAACCTCTGGCGGGCATTGCAACAACTGAAACAAATAAAGACAGCACGATAACGGAGAAGTTAACAAAAATGTTCTCCCAGAATCGGAATTTGTTTTTGAGGGTAAAGATGATTAAGTTTCAAAAAACATCGCAAGGAGGGATTATTCAATTTCGGCATGAAGCTGTCTGGCAAGATGGGTGAAAAAGAGCTGCGAGGGTGAGGGGGGTCTAAAAAAAAAAGCTCAGTGATTCGGAAACGCCACGATTCTATTACTCGTGGGAAGAGGATCCTCGCCGTGATAACACTATTTTTGTTGCAAAGGGGAAAGGGGGACAAGTCTAAGCACCTAAAAGGAGGGGACTCGCTTGTGAGGGGAGGTTTGCTTGCCTGTCAAGCCTCCGGGAAACAGCAACCCATCCAAGAAGCCGAGGCCCCAGTTCAAACTCCGCAAGCCCTGGGCCTAAACGGAAAGGAAAGGGAGGGGGGGAGGAACCTAATTCCCACGTGAAGAAAAAAAATCTAGAAAGAAAAAGGGGGGAAAGAATTCATCAGGAGGTCTCTCACGGTCCCGCGGAAGAGAGACGTAATTTCAAGCGTACCGGGCGTCTACCGCTTTAAAAACAAAAGGAGGAAGGCTGAAAAGTAAAGTCAATATTCTTACAGGTTGATATGGCATGACGAATGAAACCAGCCACCAGAAAAAGAATGAGAGGGTCGGCATATGCCCAGCTCCCGGCAAGAAGAAGACGGGAAAAAGGGGACTACAGACGGGGAAAGAAAGAAAAGGAAGGGCTTGTAAGGGGATGAGCAAAAATTCCTTGGTTGTTTTGATCTCCGAAAGCTCAACTTTCGCACTAGAACAGGGGGGAACAAAAACAGGGACGCTTGAAAAACACGGAGCGTTCCTTCCTGGGGCGGAAGAAGAAAAGGGAGGGGAGTTGTTGAGAAACTACTCACCGAGCCTCAACACACAAACGTTTGTGGGTTACCACACCCTCCCCACCTGGCCCAATCTTTCTGGCCCATCTCCTCAACTAAGGGAAGTCGACTCGGAGTGACGGGCACGCCTCAACCGAAAACAGAGGCATGCTTTAGTTACAAAAAAGATTAGGTCTTCCTTCAAAAAAAAAAAACATACGGAGCAAGCATTATAGATAGTCATGGGGAGGGGATTATGGGGGAGCCGCCGGATTGAATCCATATGGTAGGCGATCAATCGACCTTCCTAGAACAAAACGTAAGGTTCCCGCCATCGGTCAAGAGCAAAAAAAAAAAAAAATAAGGCCAAGACTGGGAAAAAGGGACAAAGAAGGGTTGAAAATTACGGAAAAAGTATCGAAAAGCAGCATCTGCGCAAAGAAAAAAGGAAGGAAAAGGAGCCAGATGACAAATAGAGGTGGCAGTTCTAAAACTCTTGGGGGAGGAGACCGATGGAAACATGTCCTGAAAGGCGAGAGGCTGGGCATAACGGTTCACTCCTTCAACTAGGACTAAGAGGAAAGACGGTCAGTGTAAGGGGTAGGGAGAGGAACAACAAACGCACCTGGAAACAATCTCCGCCGGGCTCAACGGCTAGAGAAACTCGTCCTACGGGGAGCCGAAGCTTGAGCCAAAGCATGCGATAGACTATGTGCGTCAATAAAGGGAGGGAGGACGCAAACAGCGTGGGACAACAAAGGAAAAGACATTACCAAAATATTCCTAAGGGGGTATCTTCTGCACTTGAACGCGAAGCAGGCCAGGGGGGGGCTTCCTCCGACATCATTCGGCTGAGGCGAAGAAAAAAAAAAGGGGTGCACCGGACGGTGAACTCATTCTTTTAAAATAGAGGGACAGGTGGCCGCCAGGCGTCGCAGGAGAAAAGGAAGGTCCTCAGGGCAAAGGAGAGGGAATTGGGGCGGTAAGGGGAAAAAGGCTGAGCTTGCGTCGATTCTTACACGAGCTTTGGTGCCTTATTGCTCGTTCGGAGATGGGAGGAAAAGGAAGGGAGCTAGGGGGATGGAAAAGAAGAGAGCGGGCGCGATAGTACCCTGGGGGACCAAGAGGAAGGAGCTGGGAACGGATGGGGGTCAAACATCATCGGACTAATCTTCATGGTGGCCGCTGACTCTACTAGACTGGAAAGAGGGATTCAGGGGACTCCGGAGGGTCCCGCCGGGTCGAGAAAGTAGGGACAAAGAAGTCCCGGAAAAGACGTACCCGAGTATCGATGATAGCAATCCGCGATCGAGCTTTAAAAAGGAGAAGGTGCCAGAATTACGCCTGTTGGATGCGTGTAAAGGAGAATGGTACAGAGGGAAGTCCAAGAAAGGTAACATCTCAGAACCAAAACTAGTAGGTAGTAAAATGAAGAAGGGTCCACTTCCGCCAAGAAGGGAGAAAGGCAAAGTTCCCATCAGAAGCGAACAGAAAGTGATGGAGGAGAGAATCGGTATTAAAGGGAATCGTCGAGGATACCAGGAGCCCGGAATCGGGGACGGGCGCGCAAAGGAAAAAAAGTCCGGGCAAGTCGCGAAACGCTTGAAAAGAAGAAAGCCGATCGAATTGCAAGACTGCGAATGAACACAGAAGTGCAAGGACGGAGATTGTGGGGGAACCAAAAGCCGCTTAATCGATCGGTCAACCAGCGGAGAATAAAAGACAAGGAACTGCTAGAGGACCGACCTAGCTTTGAGAGGACGAAAAAATAAATCTCCGGTCCAAAAAAAGAGCAGCTAAAAAAGGGGGCTAGAAGGACGCAGGAAACGCCGAAGAAGCCCAAGGGCGCAAGCTCAAGGCCTACGCCGCCGGGACGAACAAGAGAGTCAGCGAGAAGGAAAAAGAGTGAATAAATGTCAAGAACCACATTCTTCTATCGAAAACAAGTCGGCGTAGGAAGTGGATGCGAAACGGATAAGACAGAAGAAGAGAGCGGAGCACCCAAAGCGGCAGGAAAAAAGGAGAAGTACCAGCACTCATCACCAACTGAAGAGGGAAGGGAAGACTGGGACATTTTGAGAAAGCTGTGCGAAAAAAGACGCCCATCTTCTAGAAAGAGGGGAAGAAATTCGGACTTTAGGAGAGGGCCTTTCTTACGAGCGGAGCAGGGAGGAAAAGTGGGAGGTTGAGGGGAGTGGAGGGTCTTTCATACAATTAACAAAGGGCACACCCAGCGTTCGGCCTTGAAAGGTCCGAATCACCGTAAGGAAGAGAAAGGGATTAGCGAAGCAGGAGGTATGGAAATCGACTCTGACCGACCATAGGCGAGAAAAAAAAAAGATAGGGAAGGAATGCTTAGAGCATCGAGGCGGATCAACCTGCGCAAGAGGTCTTAAGGAATCGGTAACAAAGGTGACCAGGAGAATGGGGGAAGCTTTGGACAAAGTGGAGGCGCTTGGGGCTAAAAGGGAGGGAAAGTTCCGGAGAATAGGAAACTGCGGGAAGGGATCCTTGAACAAGATGGATTCCCTCCGGAAGAAAGGGAAAAAAAAAAGCTCTAGCAGGGGAAAGAAAGCGCACTTTGGTTTTTTGGGGGAAAAGGAAAGTCATCGTTGGGCAAACATAAAGAAACACGAACCCGGTGACAACAAAAAAAAAAGCAGCAACGATATCAGGAGAGACGACAGCACGGGCCAATGGGGAAGGAGGGGGAAACAACCAGATCTATCGGAATTCAGAGGGGGAGATGGAACCGCCATAACCAGAAATTTTCGGCAAGAACCAGCAGGCGGAGGTGAGAGACACGAAAAAAAATTATCGGGGAGGACCGCTAAGAGGAAAAAAATAACCAGAGACGAGAAAGGGGAATCCGCCACAAGTAGGAGGTAAAAAGGAAGGGAGGGCCACCTCCTAAAACTTCTTGACTCAGGCTTGCCGAGAGGTTGCAACGGCAGAACCCCAGGACGGCCAAAGGGGGGGGGGAGTGGATGTACCAGGGACAGTCCTGAAAATCAACAGCTCGTCAGCATCTAAAAGAAAGGGGGGGGGACAAGCGTTCTAAATGGATGAGGGAAAAACCAGAGTAAGGGGACTAACGAATCCGCTTGCCCATGTGCGGGAATCAAAAGGGAGACAAAAGACACATTCTAAAAAAAAAAAAACAGGCCAAACAAAATTGAAGCAGTCAGAAAAGAGGGGCCGTTCTGGCTAAAGTTGGGGTTGATGCGCAAAAGAAAAAAAACATCGGAAGAAGGGAAGCCCAGTTAATGGGCGGGGCTGGTGGGTGCAAGGGCTCCTCCAAAGCCCTGGAAAGCACGG
>Ga0179593_1419164_pt1 | contig 12384 bp, 13 predicted proteins | sample CZODoug2_1_08_16_FD_185931 | JGI IMG/M metagenome (GOLD analysis project Ga0179593, IMG submission 185931) | Vadose zone soil fungal communities from Angelo Coast Range Reserve, California, USA - CZODoug2_1_08_16fungal (PacBio error correction) | ecosystem: Environmental > Terrestrial > Soil >...
GAATTCTTTTGACATTGGACTGTCCACTAGACGGATTTCCGTGGGCGATTTTTTCTACTGGGGGTAAGATCCTAATCTGGGAAGTCTGCACCTCTTCCGGCTTAATCCTTGGGGGCAGAGAAAAGGGTCCTCCCGGGGAAAAACAAAACCGTGACGGCAAGAATCGTGCCTGTTACCAGGACGGCAGGACCGTGATCCATTCGTAAACAGCGAGATGAAAAGCTAAAACGGGTAGGGTGGGCAAGGGGGGGCATCGGAAAACTTAAGGGTTAGGGAACCATCTATACACGATCCACAAGAAGCAATCAGCCGTACGCAAAAAGACTCCCGCAATTGACCTGAGAGGCTGGTAGGGTCGGCGCCGGGAGAATCGATCTCGAAGAAGAAAGGCCCGCGCGTTGAGCGAAGAGCCATTTATAAATCAGAAAAATGAATAGCGGACACTGAGTTCCCGGCCACGAGACCGTCATGAAGGGAAAATGCCGGGGCGGGCAGGGAGAAAGTCAATCTACTCGACAAAACCCACCCATACTAGACAGCCATCAATTTACAATAACTAAAATGAACACTGGAGAGCGCAATCACCATCGGTGGGCAGAAAAAAGACGGGTGCTGCCACCCGAGGGAAAGATCAGGGCGTAGACTCGAAACAGGAAGAATTGCCAATGGCATCACCAAGCAAAGGAAGTAATGACCGCTCTTCACGATCTGGCCAGGAAGCGAGCGCCGAAGAGAGAGTTACGGAAGGGGAAAACAAGCGCGACGCGTAGACGCTTCTACTTAGAAACCGACGACTAAATCAACGAAAGAGGAGGACATGGCGAAGACGCCAAACCATGGGTACTTCTCGGGCTGCAATACGCCATCACCGGCAAGGGGAAAAGGGATCTGGGACGAACGCCGGGTCTTTTCACACCGCAAAATTGGGAGAACGCCAGTCGATCAATTTGAAGGGAAACGCCGCCTCTGAAAGAGGCTAGGTTATATTGCCAAAGCCGAAGAAGCTGCAAGAAAGCAAGTGGGGACTTCCCGGCAGACGGAGTAACACAATCAAAAAGAAAAAGAGTCCCGAAAGAGAAGATACCACACTCTCGACTGTCCGAGGAGGGAAACTCTGCGCGGGTGCGAATCTCAAAACTTAATGGCGCCTGAGGCAAAAGCAGATCTGCAGAAAAGGAGTAAAAAGCCTAACCCTCCGTTTGAACCGGGGAGGTCCACGACAGAGGAGTGCACAGGATATTGAGATCAATTACTTGTAGGAAAGTTGGAGGATGGGGCTGCAGGCTCCATTGATCGTAGAGCCAATGAAAAGGGAGCTGGGTGTACGAGATCATGGGGGGTAGGAAGGGGCTATCGAAAGGCTACAGTCCAATGGCCCTAAGTTTCACGGAGCTGGCGAAGGTGAGAAGGAGAAGAAAACGAAGCTGCGACCGCGTAGCAAGAGGAAAGGGTGGGATTGAGAGAGACCTCCAATTACAACACGAACATCGAAGGAGTGTGAAAAAAGTTCAAGAGTGAAACAAAGACCACCCATGGAATGTAACGGCAGAAAGACTGGCAGGCTGTTAGTAGAAGAAAAAGTTAGTTCATCAATGGAATAATTCTGGAGGGTCTTGGGTTGGGCCTCGAAGAGGAACAGGAGAGGAAGGTATCTGAAGATGGCCCCGGCCCATTAGAGAATGTAAAAATATGGATTATACAATTCTCGATTAGGGGTCAGAGAAGGGTAAGGGAGGCCGAGAAGAACCATATAGCCGGATCGGGTGAGGAAAAGACTAAAAATACTAAACAAGAAAACGAACTTATGAAATGAGTTAGATTCCTAGAGTATCGTCTGGACTCATGTGAGATGCGGGGGGATGCGCGCATGACAGTGGCTCAGGAACTGCTAAAGAAGCCGGGGAGAACTATGGGCAGGAGTCTGCATGGGCAAGGGAAGGGAGCGAAAAAGGCGTCTGGGATTACTGAAAAAAGCCAAGTCAAAACCGGGCTTCGAACGAGGTCAAGTCCCACCGCCCTTGGGTGGGGCCAAGGCCTTCGGCCTCTCGGACTGAGAGCTAAAGAGACTATGGCAGGCGGCAGCTGGGTCTTGGTTCTGTTGTAGGGTTAAATGGTGAAACAGGACTTGAGGTACTCCGGGGTGGGTCATGGCGGGGGAAATGACGAACATAAGGATGCTTATTCGGACACTGAAACTGCGCTGCTGACCGGTGGGAAATTAGGGGGTCCTTTCTTTGAGATAAAAAGGGTAGAGAGGCAACTAACATTGAAGGAGAAAGGCAAGAAGCTATGGGAGGAGAAGAAGAGAATGAAAGCAGGGGGACAAGTCAAGAACTATAAAAGCTTTAGTTGACCCTGCCGTAAGCGTCAAAAAAAAAGGGTGAAAAGTTTGATTAAAAAAACTAAGGCTGGCCACGGCGGCGCAAAAGATGTCAACATAACCAAAAAAAAAAGAACCCACGGTCATGAAAAAGTGGGGGGAGGCTGATCAAGCAGGGACTGTTAGACGAATGGGGGGGAAATCACCCGTATCAGGGCAAGAAAAGGAGGTGGGACAAAGTCCAAAGGTGTGACAAAAACGTTCTAAAGCGTTGGTTTCACCACATGAGGTCGGGGTCCGATCTCTTGGCGGGGAAAGAAACGGGCGCGACCAGAGGGAGAGCCTGTCGGTTGCGGTTAGAGGGGGAAGTTTGGGAAGAAAAAAACATTGAGTCGTCAAACCAAAAGGGGATGATTCGTGATGTGGAAGGGCGCAAAAACGCGCGAGGGGGGTTGACGAAAAGAAAACACTGAATCTTCGGGAGGAAGCAAATAGAAAGAACCTGTCAAGGACTGTAAGGCGGTGATAGTGAAACTTCTGGAAAAAGTTCTGAAAAAAAGGACGAACCTTTCTTTAGAACGGTCGAGCGAAAAGACTCGGAGAAGTTGTAATTGGGCTCGCTGACTGTGAAAAAGCCTTGGAAGATGGGTCCGAAGATGTGAGTTTTAAAAAGATTACGCTCGAAAGGCCCTGTCCGACAGAAAATTATCGGAGTGAAAAGGGAGAAGCAGCAATCTGGGCCGAAGTGCTGTGAGAGTGTATCGGATGGCCCGAAACTGGGAGGAGGGAGAGAGGACGTCGTTGAAGAGAAGGTCGACGAAACGACGCTTAGGTAAATGGGCGGGAGTGCTGCGAAGAAATTGTCGGGGGGAGAAAAAGGCGTGGGGGATATTATTTGGCCACGAAGCTTGCCGAAACTCCCGAATCGGGATCAAAAGTCGCTGTATAAATGCGCCAGGAAAGGGGGGGCGAGCCCGCATTGGGAGGAACGGTTACAGCAAACTAAGGGGCAAATCGGCCAGACCTGGAAAGGAAGGATGGCAAAAAAAACGGCGGCAACAGGGCGGGTCATCTAAGTGGTCAAAAAAACTTGGGAGAGAGAGATGCCTACGCGGCCGCAAAAAAGGGACAGCCAAGGATTGGGCGACCGGCCAGAACAAGAACGCGGAGGCTGCAAATGGAAAAGGGACGAAGCACGGCATATCGTCGCATCAGCGGGGGTTAAACGGTGGGGGAAAGTGAAGAAATATCAGGCAATTCGGAGTAGCTAATGAAAGTGGGTGAGCCCGGGTTTCGAAGAACCAAGGAAGAGCGGACATCGCGGCGAAAGCGGTATGGCAGATCTCTGAGATCCGAGCGAGCGCTGGCAACAACAAAAATAAGGGTCGGGCTGAAAAGCCCCGAAAAGGCGTCAGCCACATGACTGGGCCCATCGATACAGCCGGTTTCACAGCGTCCTCTGGCGACCAAGGGGTTCGCGACCGCCGCATGAAAAAGGAAGAAACAGAAGAGCTGCGACCATTGATCGTAATTGAAAAGAACGGAGGGAAGAAAATACCAGACAGAATATCGGCAATGGGTGGAGCAAAACATGGTGGCCGATACAGCAATAGGTAACATTGAAGGTCCATCTTACAATCAGGAGAGGGACCTTAGTCAAACCACATGGGGGGCGATGTTTGTCTGGGCTATTATAAAAGTTCCGGGAGAACCATACGAAGCTGTGCAGCGGAGGGGGATTCAGGAAAGAAATCCGAAACAGCAAAAATCTAGGGAGTCCATGGCTTTTAACGTGGCGGTAGAGCTGTACAACAGAGTGCGCGCGCGCAACACGTAAAGGAAGCCGGAAGCCAGGTAAAAGGATCAGAAAAACTTTGTCTTTGAGGCGGCAGAGTTCACCATTCGGAAGGGGGCATGACCATGCACAAGAGATTGCTACACTAAAAAGTTCCGACTCCTACGGAAGGCGCCTAATTTCCACGTATAGTAAAGCAAACGAGAGATTTAGGTGGAAAAACTAAAAAAAAACAGACTCTACGAGATTGCCGGGGATGGGAGTTGACTAATTCACACATGGGTCTCATCCGATAGCTCGGAGTGGGCATAGACAAAACCAATGCGAATGGGCCTAGAGTCCACTAAACATTTAATTTTAGAGGGCAAACTACGGGAAGTGGATAGGGAGGGATCCCCCAAATACTCGAAGAGATGGTGTTCGGAGGAAAACCGCAGGTCCACTATATAAGTGGTCCTTTCGCGATCTTCATGGGAGCACGTAGAAAAGCAGGAAAGATTTTGAAAAGGATTGAAAGGTAGGGAGTAACCCAGAAGCACTACAGTAACTAAAAAAAATTATGGAGCGAACAGGAGGAATTTGCAAGGTTCACAAATTGGGTGGGCCCAAAAAAGAACTCATTCCTGGAAATCTCAAGTTAAAAAAAGGAAACAATAAGAACTCTTCGGAGGTCACGGGAACTCACCAATCACTTGAAGAAGGCCCAGTTGGAGCGGAAGACCCGAGAAAAGCGCTCTCACACACCAAAAGGGGGGGGAAGGGGGGGGGAAAGAGGGGGGAGAGATTGCGGCGGGCTCATTTGAGAATTGAACGTAAAGGCTTGGGGGGTCAAAAATCATTAACCCACAAAAATGGAAGTCAGGGGGGGGTTTCCAAAAGCCGCTACTGGGGCAATATGTCAGGTTCGATACCTAAGAGACGGACCATGGACGTCGGGGCCGTAAAATTAAGTCGCCGGAAGAAGGGGCAAGAATGTTCCTCGGATGGAAGTTTGGTACACATTCACAAAGGAACACCTAGGAACAAATCGTGAGATGGACCGGTAAAACAAGAAGGAAAGGCGAGAAGAAAAGAAATCTGCTTGCAAGTAAAAACTGGAAATCGCCGAGCCCGAGTAGCAATGCGAAAGCAGAAAAGGTCTACCAAAAGGGACAGGGAAGGGGTCTGGCAGAGGGGATCAGCGCAAGACGGGGTTGAAGGATGATAGGGGCCCAAGGTCTCCGTGGGGGACGGTAAGCAAGAGGGAACACGAAAAAGGATCGATTGAGATAATTGACCTCAGCCAAAAATCGAAAAGTCCAGAATAAAGGGGTCGGCAGCACGGCCTGAACGGCCGAAAGTCGAGCTAGTTGGAGGGAAGGAGAGTATATCTGGGGCTCTGAAAAGGGATCAATCTGCGCCGTAAATGAAAAGGCCTTTTGGAGGATCTCCGATCATTGTGTAGGAGGACGACAAAAAAAAGTCTTAGCCACGGAAGGTCTGTGACTTCCAATCATGGCCTTGCGCGAGGGATGGGGAAAAACAAAGGCGCAATGAGGGAGCCATCTCCCGAGCTACGCGGGAAAAACGTCCGTGAAGAGGGCACCACACTGATGGTTATCTTGGGAAGAAGGGGTCGGCCGGTTAAAAAAACCTGAAAAAGCAGGCTGGAACCGGATCAAAGGCTGGGGAAAAAGCAATAGTCCGGATACGAAAAAAAAAGACTCGGGTGTTTGCACAGAACTTCCATCGTCAGGATGGTCAAGCCTGAAGAAGCAGACCCATGCAAAGTCCAAGTAAGGGGGGGGGGCGATAGGATAGCACACTTCGGCAGGTCGGGCACACTCATTGCAGGGAAAGGATCTGGGGGGGGGAGGGCTCAGGTCTAAAGGGGGGGGTGGGTTCGCCACATTACGGAAATAGGTGTGCGCTCGAAAATAGAATGTCTTCAGGAGAGGAAATTCGGAAGGAGAGCAGGGGAAATACAAACTTTTAACCAAAAAAGGGAACGTCTTGACCCTGTGTTCCCGTGATTGGGGGGCATATGGAGAAGCTAGGGGAGTCGAAGTGACCTATAGATAGGGGTCTACGCAGAAGCTGAGCTCTCTACAGGAATCCGCGAAAAGATGAGGGGGGGAAGGGTGGTAGGGTTGTGTAGGGTGGTGTGGGGGGTTTGCTTACTAGAGGACGATATGGCATCTCCTCAGGGGCAATGGGACTAAGAAGGGTACAAGGTTCGGAAACAAAGGAAACAGAGAAGAACTTGACAATGAAAAGATCGTCTCACTAAGAGATGAGGGTTCTTGTCACTGGCGCAAAAAAGGGGGGAGTCAGGCGTACAGATGAGACGGATGACAGGGCGCTGAAAAGAATAAGAAAGCCCAAGGGAGAGCATATAGTGGGATATTATACCATTACTCTCCTGCTCTTGACAAGGGAGAGGTGAGGTCAACCTGCTAACGGCATAGGAGGGAAGGAGTTGGGCGCCAAAGGAGGGGAGGGGGAACACTGAAAAGTGGGAAATCCTTCGTTTCTAGGTCCAACGATAGTGATATTCCGCGACAGTCCTATGAAATTATAATGAAAGTCCTGGTGCAACAAAAAAGGTGATGACATCATGAGGTGCCTGGAACAAGGAAGGAAGGCAGGGACAGAGGTAGTCAGAAGGAACGGCTTTATCTCCGATTTCTGTCAATAAGGGGCATCTCGGAAAAACTTCGGAGGAACAATAATCGAACAAGACAGCCAAGAGGTGAAAAGAAAGACATTACCGCACTTACATGAAGATCGGGAGGAACGACCGTCTATCATAGCAGAAAGACGTACTTCAAAAAGATGCGCGAGAAGAACACGCGAAGGGAGGGCTCTCCGTATCCATATCACAATCACAGCGGCCGTCCAGTCAACGAATGACCCCGGCATCAGAAGAGAGCCGGGGAAAGGGCGGGGTTTCTTGATAACGGAAAGCTCTCGAAAAAACTTGGCACCCATCTAAAGAGCACTATCGTTCCATCAGGAGAGGAACAAGGGCCGAGCACATAAAAGAGCGAGGGAAGTGTACGAAGGGGGGGGCGTCCATTCCCGGATTCCGGGGAAAATGAGCCTTACGAACTGGATCAACAATCCAAGAAGGGTCAAGGGTACTGAGATCAGTTGGATCAGAGACACTCTTAACAGGATCGTCGGAGACACAAGCGCGGAGCGGAGGAGAAGGGAAACAGTGGGACTACAGGCACCTCTCCGCTTCTGGCAATAACTCCAACAACAATGTTCCGGAAAGAAGGGACGAAAAGCATCAAACCGAAAAAGACGCAAGGAGCAGGGGGGGAAAAAGACTTTGCATGCCGAAAAAGCCCGATGGAGAGAAAAGACCATCGATCATCTTGGGAAGGCCAACCTCTGCCCAAAAGAGCTATTGCCACCAGCCGAGGAAAGGCACAATCTGGCTTCTGAACCGAGACGAGGAGTCACCTCGCGGCTTCAAGCACAATTCAAAAAAAGGCCTAAGGGTACGGGAGTACGCACTCCGAGGTGGAATCTGTAGTAGAAGGAGCATCTTTCCAGGCAACGGCTCGGGGAATCCTTAGGGGAGAACCGAGAAAACCTAAAGGGGTGTCAGACTTAAAGTCCCTAGGGTCCAGATTATAAATAGAAGGAGACGAGACTTGTACGGAGTTGGGGGCTTCTTAATCCAGGAGACGGAGGAGAACTACATCTCTCTTCTCAGTTCGAGTAAGGGTGGGGAAATTCAGGGGTAGCGCGGAACAGGCTAAAGGGAAAGGAAGGGCCCAAAACAAAACACTGGGCTACTAAGCGCAATTTAGACTAGGAGCAACATCAAACTTCCAAATAAGAAAAAGAAATTGTTCGGGGATCGGAATCAATGAACACGCACTCGCCTAGGAGTTGTTCAATCTCAACCTAACCAGACCCATCGAAAGGGAAGACATAATGGCAGGGGGGCGGGAGGACTAAAAAAGAGCAAAGAGAGATTCGTAAAGAAACTGTTTTCAGCAGAGGGGGGCAGGGAAAACTGGAACGCCGTCGCTGACAGGAAAAGGAATTCGACGCAGGCCATCCAATACTGGTCGACTTGCGAGTAAGAGAGCCGGAAAAAACTAAATTATATACCAGACAAGATAAATTGAGGAATATCTCTCAACAACAGAGGATAAAGAGGAAGAGGGAGACAAGATAGGGGGAGTGGCGCGTCAGAGCTTGGTATGTCTCGTCATCGACAAGGGCGAGAGAGGTCTCCCTTGGAAAAAAGCGACTGACTACTGAGGCGTCGGCAGGCGGACCGGAAAAGGGGCTCAGGGGGTAGAGGCGCTGAACACCAAAAAACTCCGCCTTCTTGACAAGGCGCGACCACGGGCAGTAAGGGGCAGATGGGAGACGCGGCGTGGCGTCCCAGTCTCCCAGGAGAAGGCAGAAGCCGGGGGTCTGCTGATGATGGGGGAACGGGGGGAGAGAACGATAGGATGTGTGTGGGGGGGGGGGTAGGGGGGTGTGTAGGCAACGGGAAGGGCCGGTCTGGGTCGGAGAGGCGGGGAGGCGGGCGGATGCACACGAGGGGGGAAAGGGGAGGATGGGCGGAGGGGGAGTGGCGTTAGTGGGGGGGGGACGAGCGGATAACGAGGCGGATGGGGCTAAGGGACCGGCGGGACCGGGGGGGTGTGAGGCGGTAGGGGGGGAAAGTCGGGAGGAGAGTAGTAGATAAGATAAGAGGCTCGGAGAGGGGGGTCCGGGGAGGGTTGGGGCGAGAGAGGCCGGAACGGGGGGGGTGGGCGGGGCCTAAGGAGAAGGGGGAGGGGGGGGTGGAAAGAGGACGGGGGCCAGGGGCGGTGGGGGGCCCCGTATCGCTTCGGCTTAGGTCGTCTCAGTACCGCCAGTCCGAAGGAAGGGATGGCTTAAGTAGTCGTGAGGGGGCATTGTTTCGGTGAACTGAAAAACGCCGTCGAGGTACTAGGGGTGGTAAGGGGCCGGAGCGCTCCCAAAGCTGGCGCCAATGCGCTGTGAACGCCGACAACATGTGCGACGTGCGTCGACCATCAGAATGGGAAGTCCTCAGGGTCTCTGAGCACGTCCGAAAAACTCCAGGAGCTAAAGAGAAAAGGAAAAATTTAGATCCTAAGAAAATGGGAGAAAAGACAAAACATTCTCCAACTTAGGGGAAAAGTCGGGAGTTCGACTTTGAGTTATCAGAAGGGCCGGGCAGGCGGGGCCGGACTAATCCGAGCACCACGGAGGTGGGGTGGAGTTACTTAGGAAACGGGGACGGGGCTCCATCGTGAAGCTTGCCTGACGCCTCAAGGAAGGGGACGAAACCGCGCTAGGAACAGAAGGATTGAGGCGCAGTCGGCTGGCTTGGTGCGGAAAGAGAAAAGGGTTTAGACCTCTACCGGGCCACGGAAGACTGGAAAAGATGGTGTGGCATCTTCTCTAGTTGGAATAAAGGAAAGGTCTAGGCACCCCGTGAATGTTGGAACCTTCCCAGAAATGATCGACGGGTATTGTAAAACTGACGCCCATTGCTGGGGGGAGGGTGGAAAGAATAACGGCTATTAAAGAGAAGAGAGGATCAGGGGGCCGGTGAGGTCGGAGGGAACTTCTCGAGCAGAACAGGGTAGGAGGAAACTGCCCACTAGGCAGTAGGCGTATTTTCCTGACTGAGCAAACGCGCGGTGTTGAACGAATAAGAGATCTATCGGGACGCGAGCTCATGGAGTGCGGCTGGACAGAGGCGTCACGTGACGTAAGGTTTCTTTGAGATGGACGTCCTTCTTGTCAGATGATATTCTAACGTCACAGGAGGGGGAAGAAGGAGAGGAGCAAATGAGTCCAGGGGGGTGAAGGCTCTCAGCAAGTTGTCATAAGGGTCAGAGGGTAAATGTAGTGTTAGGGGACGGAGGGGGGGGGGCCTGGTGGGTCGAGAGATTGAGGGAATAGACCGTGCCACGCCAGGCCGGGAAAAGGGGTCCTGACATGGTATTCTCAGGGGGGAAGAAGCTGCGATCTGGCCGGCACAGAGAAAGCCTTCTCCGGAAGTGATATGGAAGGCGCCAACGGCGAGAAAGAGGAAGTAAGGAAGGTGCGACGAGATAGATCGAAGGTCGACGAACACGCAAATCAGTTCAATCGTATAGGTTCGCCGGCAATTGAACTGACATCGTGGAGAAGATGGGTCCGCAGAAGCTGCGTCATGAACTTCTGCAAAGAAATCGGGGGGAGATAAGGAAGGACGGGGTTTACTCACTTGTAGTACTGAATGCAGACAGTGGGAACAAAAATAGGGTCAAGCGGTGGAAAGGACCGGCGCCTTCTAATTGGCACGTCAGGCATGACGCGGGAAGTGAAGAGTCGTGTCGTCTGGGTCGGGCATAGGGAAACGAAGAGGACGGGAACACATGGGAGAGGTTCATAAAGCAAAGGAAGTGGGGGGAGCACAAGAGACTGCCGATAGAGAAAAGTCCGGCCGCGCAGGCGGGAAGAAAATGATCAGAGTCACTGCGAATGGAGCGGATTGGGGCCGACACTGACAGGAAAAAGAATTGCCGAAAAGGGGAGAAAACGGCTGAATCTTCGGATTTAAATCGCAATCATACTAGGCAGGGGGGAAAACTGGAAGCCGTGCCCTGTGGAGACTGGGATTGGCAAAGACCTGCATCTCCGATTTCGAGCCATGACGTCAATTTTACCGGTTCTCGAAGCGGGGGGGGGTTTTGCCCGGAGAATCACCTTTGGGAGACGACGATCCAAGCGCGATGCAGAATCTTCCGACTCTCCGACCACTGGAAGGGGGAAAGGAATCTAGAGAGTATTTCCAAGTACGACAGCGCCGGGGGCGAGGAAAAAAAACACCTTCAGCTAAAGGCGGAAAGAGCGGACACCAGAGAAGCAGCGGCCACGGACTGAACCAAAAAGGAGACAAGGAACGGTTCACGCACAGAGTCCTCGAGGGCCTTGCCCAGTGGGTGGAAAAGGGCCGCGACATAGGCCACACCCGCTGACGGGAAAAGATCATAATACCGCGATCTCAAATCAGAATCTGACACGACAAGAAGATTGGAGTGAGGTTGCGCGACAAAAGACTGCGCACTGAGGACAGAAAATACAAATAGTGAAAGGAAGGGTTAGAAGGCACCTCGATGGGGAGACGTAATATTACGCAACCAGGAAGGGGTTCATGGGGAGGAAGGCAACAGCATGGGGGAAAAGACGCGATGGCCCTGAAAAAACAGCAGGATGGAGGAATGGGGGTGGCTTGGAAGGAGAGGTGGTCTCCTGGCAAAGGGGAAAAGGAGAAGCTGTTTCCAGAGGGATTTGTTAGTTCCAGGAACCCAATGCGATAAAGGCCAGAACAGAGAGAGAGGACACCAAAAAAGCTGTGGAAAGGCGGTCCCACCCACCAAAAAAGTTGAGGAAAAAAGGGAGTAAGGCGACCACAAGGCATTTGAACATCTTCGCAAAATAAAATCCTACCTGAAAGGCCATGGGAGTGGGAAAAAAAAGTAAATACGGTGTTTTTCCGTGGAGCAGAAGATTCAGGAGTTGTGGCATTTCAGACCGGCATACACGTCCAATGAGAGGGAATCACGGCCAACGGTCCGAAACGCAAGAAGGAACGCAGAAAGAAGTTTAATAAAGAAAAAAAGCAGGAAGAATATAGAGCTGGCAGCCCGTCGAGATTGACTTGGGGGCTTATTGACATCAAAAGAAGAGGATGGCCTTTTAGGTATGTTGGGCCGATTCCAAAGAGATGCCATCCATAGATCAGCGCCTGTTAAGAGGTTCGAGACTGAACGAAACCCAGGCGACCTTGTGCCGGAAGGGAGACGACAACAGGTTGCGCGACGTAAACTACAAAAACTGCGGGGAAAAATGGCGTTCTGCTTCAGAAACCCGCCCGCGAGAGGCAAAAGACATGATGCGGAAGAGAAGACCGCGGGGGTGCCCGAGATGAAGTAAAAGAGTTCGGTGCGTCTCGGAGAATGGACCGGTATCACGCAAGGTCAGCCAGAGACCGAGTTGTTCGTGATGTGATCGGGAATATAACAACAAAGCGCCAACCCAGCGTAAAAGGTCGAGCCAGGTCAAATGTTCGAGGAAGACGGAATCGAGGAAGGGGCAGAAGCCATGGTCCCGCCTTGGTACCCATACGAGCGCTAGGCCTACGCTCGGAGAGGGAGGTAACCAGGAAAACGACAGCGCTGATTCGGTAAGGGCATGTCTGGCATAACCCATAACTTGAAGTGAAAAAAAAAGGGGAAACAAACTTGGCGGCCCAAGC
>Ga0179593_1555998_pt1 | contig 12384 bp, 21 predicted proteins | sample CZODoug2_1_08_16_FD_185931 | JGI IMG/M metagenome (GOLD analysis project Ga0179593, IMG submission 185931) | Vadose zone soil fungal communities from Angelo Coast Range Reserve, California, USA - CZODoug2_1_08_16fungal (PacBio error correction) | ecosystem: Environmental > Terrestrial > Soil >...
GAAAACGACCAAAGGGCGGGCCTCCAAAAGATGCCGCCAAGAGACCCCGGACCCTAAAAAAAAAAATACACGTGCAAGTGGATGAGTGCAAGGGGGGGGATCGGGAATAAAAAGGGGGATGGGTACACTGTCTGGCGTCGGTTACAGGAAATGCATCAGTGTGGGATATTGACGATGAAAAAAGGGAGGAGGGAACGTGACACTTCTTCTCGCTTACCAAAGCCCTTTGCGGGACAAAACTGTGGGGGGGGGGGACGGGGGGTCTGTTTGGGGTGACTGAGGGATCCCGCTTGAACGCCCAGCTCTTTCGAGAAAAGGGCCGGCTAAATATGGGGGGGGCTTGAAAAAAAGATCTGGGGGGGGGGGGGGGGGGGGGGGGGGGGGGGGGGGGGGGGGGGGGGGGGGGGGGGGGGGGGTGTGGTGTGGGGTGGGTTGAGGGGGGGGGAGGGGGGGGAAGGGGGCGGGGGGGGGGGGGGGGGGGGAGGGTGGGGGGGGGGGGGGGGGGTGGGGGAGGAGAGGGGGGGAGGTGGGGGGGGGGGGGGGGGTTGGTGGGGGGGGGGGGGAGGGGGGGGGGGGGGGGGGGGGGGGGGGGGGGGGTGGGACACAACAATCAAGAATTGAAAACGCTTCAGACAAAGACATCGATCGCGATGGGTCACGCCATTACCACTAAGACAGCGGTCGGAAATTTAAGGCAAAGGCCGAGCAAGAGAGGGTGTGGAAAAAAGCCTGGCCGGAAAGACCTGCTAGTGAACCTCGACGAGATGACACGGTAATTAAATCGCGGTCTGAAGTCCACGGGGGGGACAGTCCGGGAAACCCAGAAAAAGGGGTAATCAAAGGAAAAGAGGGGGGCAAAAAGTTTTGGGGCACTCACCAAACGCAGTCTTGGTCCACAGGCACTAAAGGCAAGGGGCGAAAAACGCAAAAAAAGGAAAAGGGGGACGAAGTGGATTGAGACAAAAAAAGCTAAAAGCCCACGGCCAGCCCGATAAAGGTAGGTCTGAATCTTATTGGAAACCAAAAAGAAAAAATTGAAAAAACGGAAAGAAAAAAGGAAAGTGGGTGCTCCCTAAAAGGGAATATGTTCGCGACACCGCCCGTGGATAATGGTTGGAAAAGGCCTCCGAGAGGAGTATTACAGGGGGGACCAAGGAAGGGAAACAAAAGAAGTGTGAAGGGGGGCAGGGGGGGGAGGTTTACGCAGGGGTGACTCCCTGTTACGTCAGCTGAAAAAAAAATGCAGTGCAAAAAAAGGGTCAAAATTCCGAATCAAGAAAGGAACCGCAAACGTGAGCGAAGAAAAGGGAAATCGTCGGGCCTAAGGCACCGGAATCGAAAGGCGGGTTGAAAGGAAAAGGTAAGGTGTGAAAAAAAAGGGGAGGGAGGGGGAAAAAACGGACAAAAAATTCAAAATGAGAAGAGGTCTTTGCAGGGCAAAAATTGGCGCAAGGGACGGCGGGAGGAAAAAAAAGAAGAACCTCCCAGGGAAAGAAATCCACGAAGGAGACCAAAACCGGCCAAGGTACCCGAGCGCCCCGTGCCAAATGGGGGGGGACCTCCATGTGACACAGGAGCGCCCGGTCCTTGGGGAAGAGCCCAGGAATGCGAAAGAGAGAAAAATCTCAAGGAAAAAAAAGGAAACGAAAGGGGGCATTTTCGCGGAAAAAAGGGGAGGGTTTAGTCTACACAAGTTGGGGGTCAACGTCCACGATTACCTGGGTCGAACTTCCCGAAGAAAGGGGACCCGAAGCAACTTCTTCATGAGGGTTCTGGCAGGAAAGGGGTCATCCTTTTAGGCCTTGGGGACGAACCATGGGGCACGGGTTACAGCGCCATTAGAAACGCAGGAAAAAGGCAGGCGTTAAAAAGGAAGTATCCAAAAAAGAGGGGGGAATGTGTTTTCCAACACGAGGGGTTGGTTTCGTCAAAAGGTGAGGGGACCACGGAAAAAACGGGAAAAAAAGACCCAAACAATAGGGGACCGGGAATTCCGGGGGGGGGAACAAAGAACGGAGGGGATCAGGGGGAAATGCCTGTGCCGTAAAGAAAAGAAGAGAAAAAAACCGAACAACCGGCCGGAGGAACCCCCTAAGAGAAAGGTGAAACGACAAGGAATTAAACACTTTGGGGAGGGAAAATCCTCACAACAACACATGGGCGGAAAGAGGATCCACGCGGATTGAGGAGTTTGGAAGGGGCGCAATAGAGTCCCCGGAAAAAGAAGAAACGATCGACCAAAATCAATTGGGTGAGGGGGTGCGGAGCCGAAGAGGGGGGAGAAGGCAGTCCGGGGGGGGCAAATCCCAATGAATCCCCGCCAAAAAAAGGGGGACAACGAAAGGGAAGTGAAGATGAAGGGAGGTCCGAAAGAAAGGACGAAAGAAAAACTCAAGAAACCCAAGTTTCCCAACACTCTGGGAGAACTCGTGCTAAGGGAAACTTGTGGCGGCCGATTACAAATGTAAAGGGGTTAAAAGGCACGAACCAAGAAAGGGCCAGGAAGAACCTAAAAAGGGAAAAAGGTCAACTGGAGGAACGACTCGAGTGATGGGGAACAGTTGTAAAGGGGGGAAAAAAAATTGACGGGGGAGAAGCCAGTCCGGGAATTGAAAAGGTGGGGGAGGGGCTGTCACAAGGCGCGAGGTCGCCAACAAAAACCTCGCAACAAAGAATCGTGACCATGGGGGGGCAACACACAGGGGCAAAACTAATGGGATGGTGAAAAGCCACTGGAGCCCCCCCATTGGGGCAACGGAGAAAGTAAGGTTTCCCTCAAAAGGGCCGAGGGACAACGGTGGAAAGGGAAAACAGGCGGCAGGGCAGAGTAAAAAGGGAATCCCGCACCGAGTGCGCACATTGTCGCCACGAAAACTTTTAAAAAAGAAGGAACGGCAACGCAAAAGTAAAAAAAACGAGCGAATTGGAAGAACCGGTAAAGGGTGGCAACCAACGTACCTAGGCAACACGCTTGGGGCGTCGCGGGAAGAAATTGCACGACCACAGGGAAGCGGGGGGGGGCCAAATGAAAAAAAACGGGAGACCGGCGTTGGCCGCTCAGGGGGGAACCTCCAGACAAACGGGACCCAGGAACGGAAGGGGGCAAAAAAAAATTTGGGGTCTTTGGGAAAAAAAAAAAGAGTCAGAAGGAAAAGATAAAAATTGCGGGAAGAAGGGGGGGGGGCGGGACAAGATTAGGAACCAGGTGGAAAAATGGAGAGAAGTAAGAAAAGAAATGCCAACTGGTCTCGGGGCAACAGACCTTTAAGCAATAATAGCTCGCAAGAAAAAGAACTGTAGGGGGGAAGAGTTCCTGGGAAAAAGAAACCAGAAACGTTGGACAGGGGGGAGGAAATGGCTTTTCCGGGGGAAAGTGGAAAAAAATCCGCATGAGGAAAACCCAAAATTTCAAAAAAAACGGAGCGTCGGGGGGAAAAAAAATGGAGGGGGGGGGGTTGGGAGGGGAGGGAAAAAAAACGTCCGGGGAAAAAAAAAAAAAAACTCAACAGGGAAAAGAAGAAAAAGGAAGGGGAACAAGGAAGTAGGTGCAATTGTGTAAAGGGGGACGGCAAAGGAAAAGAAATTCATTCAAAAAGGTCTGAGTCAGGAAAAGAAACATTTGCAAGGGGGACCGGGGGTGTACCACAAAAAATCAAAGAGGAAGAAATGGAGACGAAAGAAAATCTGGCCTGTCCGAAAGGGGGAGGGGGAAGGGGTTTCAGGAAATCCTTCTATATCAAAAAAAGAAAAGTTCGGAAAATGAAATGCACTGCCGTCGGGATTTGCGGGGGACCAAGCGACAACGGAGGCGAAATCGATTCGGAAGGAAAGAAAGAGCCCGTCCAATGGAAAAAAAAGAAGCCGGGGCGCTGGGCAAAAGCCCACAAGGGGGGGAAGAGGAGCGGAAATGGTCAAAACGAAAAAAAGGGGGGTTTTGTGAGCAAGCAAGGGAAAGGGGAAGTCCTCACGGCAGGGGATAGGGCGGATTGAATAAGAAAAAACAGAAGGAAAAAATGAATGCACCGATAAGAACTTTCTCCCCCAGGCTGAACAGCCAGGGGGCCCCAGACTGAAACATGTTGAAGAAGAAGGGGTTTCGGCAGCGGAAAGGGCACCCGGAAAAACCGGCCGCTTTAAAAGAGATACCGAAACGGAAAAGGGAGGGTTCGGGCTCCAACAAGTTGAAACAACGTGTAGGACAACATAGCCAGCAAACACGATAGGGAGAAGGGAGTGCGGATCTAAGGAAAAGGAAAAAGTTGGAGGACAACGCAGAACGGAAAGGTTGTCAGGGGAAGGCCTACCATGCCTTGGGGAACCAATCAAGGGGGAAGGGGATGCCAGGGGGGGGGAGAGCAGGAACGTCAAAGAAAGAGGCTTTGACCGAAGGAAACCGATCGAAAAAGAAACCCAAACAGAATCAAAGATTCTCAACTATTGGAAAAAAAAACTCAGCGCTGGGGTTGGGAAAAGGGACCAGCCATGTCGAGCCGAGAACGAAGTGGAGAAAAAAAAAAAAAAAAAAAAAAAAGGTCCCAAGGCAGGAAAGAGGAGGGGAAGAGCCACTGGGAAAAAGGGCGCTCGACCAGGGAGTAGGCCCCTGTTTGAAAAGGGTGGGAAATCATCCTACGAGGGGAGGCGCCTGCCTGGAAATCTAAAAAAAAAAAAAGGATGGAGGGAGTTGAAGAAAAAAAGAGTTGTAAGGGGGGACTGATTACGAGGCGAAGGTCACAAGAAAAAGGACGACAACGGTGAAAAAAAGGGAGGTGAAATCCAAAAATGAAAAGGATCGCATAGAGGAAAGGTGCCGGTCAGACCCGAGCACACCCCACCGCGCAGGGAACGTAAGGACGGGGGGAAAAAAGGGTCGGGGGAAGGCAAAAAAAGTGGACCAACAGAGAAAACGACAAGGGCGTTGCCTGGAGAAGCACACCGGCAAGGGGAAATGGCGAAAAAAATACATAAAAGTATAAAAGAAGACAGGGGGGGGTGCGTAGGAAATTATCAAGGGCCAGCTTAGGGGGGGGGTCCAGTGCCAAAGAAGGAGGAACCATCGAGTGGGGACTTTGGATCACCACGGAAACGAAATGGGGCGCTACAAAAAGGACAGGGACTTCTCAAGAGGGAAAAGCGGAAAGGAAGGGCACAAAGGAAGCAAAAAAAAAGGACGGAGAAAAGGACCACGTTGGAATGGACAGCCAGGGGGACGGAGGAATTACAGAAAGGAGGCAGGTACAAAAAGAAGTCGGGGAAAACATCCACGAAAGAAACTGTGAAAAAAAAAAAAGGGAGGAAGGGGAAGGTACCAAAAAACCCCTTGGAAAAAAGGGGTGAGCTGAAAGTCAACGGGGAAGGAGAACCTTAAAAAAGCTGAAAAAAGCACTAATAGGGGGGGAAGAAGAACTGACTTCCCAAAAACTCCTTCCAAAACGGGGACAGACGGGGCCACGACAAAGCCACGAAAGGGATACTTTGAGGGAGGAACACTATCTCAAAACGATAAAAAACGAAAGCTGAAATATGACGTTCCCGAGCTCAGGGGAGAAACTTGGGGGGTGCCAAGCCTTGACGGGAACTAGGTAATGCATGACTCAAATAACGGGGGGAACCGGAAAAAGGTCGGGGGAGAAAATAAAACTTGACGAATCCCCCAGGGGGGACGCCAAAAAGAGGCGCGATGAGTAGACGGCAATGCGGGGGTCAGGTGGGGGAGGTGAAAGGTGAAAAAAAAAAAAAAACAAAAAAAAAGGGATTGGCCAAAAATAGGGCCCAATTTCAAGTGTGTCTGAACACACTCCCGAGTTGGAGGGGGGATAGAAGAGAAACAACAAAATAAACATCCTAAAGCCAAAGTTTCCCGGTCTGTAAATTCGTCGTGGAAAAAAGAAAAGGAGCCTCAACCAGGGGAAAAGTTGAGGAATCGAGGGGTTGGCAAAATATGGGGAACGACGCCGCACGTGAAAATGGGGTTTGGGTTCATTCCGGGGACCTACAGGCCGAAAAACAGGTAGTAAAAAGGTTCTCAAGAAAAGAGTCGGTAAAAAAAAGGGGAAGTGACAATAAGGGTTTCGCCATGGTGACTCCGGTGACGTCCGCTTGCGGGTAGTTTCTGCAGGGACCGGCAGGGGAAAGGTCCTTTAAAGGCAGCGAAAGGAAAAAAGGGCCCGTAGCTAAAAGGGGACAATCGGCGCTACCAACGGAATCCACGCCGTTTGGACAGAAGAGTGGGGGGGGGGGGAAAAAAAAAACGTCTAAACTCCAAAGAAAAGACGGAGTCAGTAGATCGTAAGAGAAGGTTTGGGGGGGGGGGGCCTGTAAAGGGGGGAGCAACCGGAGTAAAAACCGGGGCCAAGAAAAAAAAACTTCCAGAAAAAAAACCAGCCGTTGAGAGTCCCAAGCACGCCCTTGAGAAGAAAAGGGGGGGGGGAATGAAGAAAGGCCATGAAGAGGCCAAAAAGCAAAAAAAAAAAACAAAAGTTCCCGTTGCACAGAACTGAAAAAAATTGGCCCGATCCTCCATGGAGACAGGGGGGGAAGAGCACAAGGGAAAAAAACTCACGGGAGACAAAGCAAAAAAAAAGTGCAGGTCAAATGAAATAGGGAAAAAAAAACAATTTTTTCACAAAGTAAACTACCCTGCACCAAGGAAAAGAAAGAGGGAGGGGAGGGGAAAATCGCAAAAAAATCTGGGAAAAAAAAAATGCTGGGGGAAGGGCGTGCTATTGGGTGCCTATATTGGGAAGCCCGGCCCCCAAAGCATTCCCATTAGAAAGGAAAAAAAAAAAGAACCTACAAGTAGAGCACGAGAGGGGGGAAGAAAAGTGTTAACACCAACAGGGGGGGGTGGGGGGGAATCAAGGACGTGGGAAGCTGCAATGGAAAAGAATCCGTGGGGGAACTTCCTCCGCAACAAGAGGTGCTCAACATAGAAAAAAAAAAGGAGGGGGGGGAGGGAAAATCGCATGAGGGAAAAAATTTCCGGACCAGAAACGAGAAGCGGGCCAGGGAAGGGGGAGAAAAAACCCCTCAGACTCGGCAAGAGTTCAAAACCCTTGGGAGAGGTCCCCAAGGAAGGAAGGGAGACCGGAGAGGGGGGGCTCTCAACAACAAAGGAGGAAAAAAAACACAGAAAAAAGGAATATTGGGGGAAAAAAAATTTTGGAAACTGTGCGCAGAGGTCCTATGGTAGGGGGGGGGAAACCAACCCAAAGGAGGCCGATCGAAAAATGTGAAAGGGGTTGCATGGGGGAGTAACGGGGCAAAAACGGAATGCCATTTCCAAAAAAGAGGTGGCGTAACAAAAAAAGAAGTTGGGGGGGGGGAAGAAAAAAAAAAAATGAGCAAAAGAGGGGGAGGGAAGTTGACAGAGAAGCCCAGGAGTGCAACATTGCAGAGTAGAAGAAACAGGGACAGAAAAAAAAAAAAAAAAAAAAGAGGGGGAACCCAAAGAAAAAAGGTTGGAGAAAAAATTAAGGGGGGGGGGACGCAAAATTTTAAAAAAGGAGAAATGAATTTCGCCGGGCTTTTACAAATCTTAACCCATGGGGGAAAAATAGAAAAAGGGCCAAAAAGAACCCCGAAAGGGAGGAAGAAGAAAGTGGAGTTTGAGAAAGGGTTAAGTTTTTTCAGGGACGTGGGGGAAAAGGAAAAACTGAAAATCCGAAGAAAGAGGGGAGGGTAGAAGTTGCGGAGAAATTTGCGCGCGGGGCACTCGGAAAAGGAGGGGAGAAGTGCCAAACAGGGGGAGGGTTCTGAAAAAACGCCAAAAGGAAAAATTGAGAAAGAGCCAACCAAAAGGACCAGGTCCCCTCGAGGGGGCCGTCGTGGGAAAAGGGCCAGAAAAGGGGAGTGGAGGGGGGAGAGTCCTGGACCGGAAAAAAGAAGGAATGAAAACTGCGAAAAAATTGGACCGCCACGAACTCTTCCCGCTAGGAAACGGGTGGGAAAAATATGAAAATAAAACCCGACCTAGAAAGCGATGGCAGAAGGGAAACGTGGGGTTGCAAAGACCACAAGAAAGAAAAAAAGAAGTATTAATCGCGAATGGTGCACGAAAGTCTCACGCGAACGGGTAACGTGATTGAGGGGCTGTTTGATAGAGAACGTGAAAAGGGGAAAAAAGGGGCGTAAAAAAGCCAAAACGGCAAATAAGCCCCCTCCGCAAAGGGGGAACGGAAACGAAGGAGGAAACAGGTCAAAAAAAGAAAAGGGGGGGAGTCCGTAAAAAGAAAAAAATTTTCGTTTGCAGCAGAACCGCCAGCGGTGGATCCGGGAAAAGGTGCAGAAAAAAAAAAGCTGGGAAAAACAGGGGAAAGGGCTGGGACTTCGATTAAAAAACATTATAAAAAAAAGGGGACGGAAATCGACCATGAAAAATGAGGGCAAAAAAGGGGCAGAAAAAGGAAACGCTCAACTAAAAATCAAGGTAGGATCCCTCTGGGGGGGATCAAAAGGGAAAAGGGAACAGACGAAATCAGGAAGGGGACCAGGTAGGGAAGTGGATCTACTCCAAAGCGATCCGAAAAAAAGAGGGCGTTTGGGTAAGCTCAAAAAAAAAAAAAGTTGGAAGACCCCAAGAAGGCGCAAAAAAAATACCAGCAGTCTACCAGATACGCCAGGGGGCGCCCGGAACAAGAGTCGCGCACGTGGTGGGGGGAAGGAAAAAGCCCCTAAGGGGAAAAGGAAAGAAGGTTTCAACAGGTGGAAAAAGGGTAAAGGAGAAAGGGAAAGGAAGTCCCAAACAACATACCAGCTTTAAACTTCAGAAATCGAAGACGGGGTCAAAAAAAAAAAAATTCAGATAGGTTGAAAGGTTGGATCTCCGCTCGAAAAGCACAGAAGGGAAAAGAGGTCATAGGAAGGGGATGAAATTGGCGTTCCAGAGCTACAACTGAAGGCACCGAAGGACCTTGCACAGAAAGATTAATCCGGAAAAAAATCGGGGACCAAAAAGCAGAAAAGGTAAACAAGCAAGAACGGACTAACGTTGGGGTCATTCAGCGTCCAAAAAGGTGACAAGGGAAAGGTTGGTAAAAAAAGCAGGACCAGACCTCACCGGGGGGGAGGCGATAAAGTATGCATGAAACCCCTAGGCCGAAAAATACTACAATAAAAGGGGCAAAAATCAAAAGACCCAGGAAATCACAAAACAGTCACGTAACGGTTGAAACGAATTGCAAAGAAAAGACTTGTCCGGAACGGAAAAAACGGGGGGTAGGGCAAAAAAAATTTGGTCCCGCTTAAAAGACCGCGACGGGGACAACAGGCGGAGGGTCCCAGGCACCCCTTCAAAAAAAAAAGATGAGGCGATCCGAGGAGGAAAAAAGAGTCCAACTAATGGGGCAAGGGAAAAATCGAAAGGGAGTGCACTTGGGGAGAAAGAACGACCTACTATATCTCAAAAACCCCGGAAAAAGGGGGAAGAGGGGTATTGAAAAGGGTAAAAACCCGATTCGAATGTAACTGTGGCGGGGAGCAAACAGTCCAGAAAAGGTCGGGGGAGTGGCCGAGAAAAACGAGGAAAAAAAAAAAAGATTGAAAAACCATCGCCGGACATCGGAACACTGGGGGAAAGAACGAGAAAAAGAAATCCGAACCTCTGGGAAAACCCAGAAAGGCAGATTGAAAAAACCCGCCCAAGACCGGGCTTTTTTAGGGGGGATACAGGGTACAACCATGGAGAAAGGGGGTAGGTTCATTCCTAGAGAGTGAAGGTTAAGAAATGTCCAAAAATCGGGGCGGGAGAGTAGTGGGGGCACATTCAAATGGGGAAGAAAAACCAGGGGTAGTGAAAAAAGAATCAGCACAGCGTCGGCGGGGAGGGCTAAAAAAAAAAAAGGTAGGAAACAAGACAAACAAACAGGATCGGCATCCAACGCTAACGCTTACGGGGGCCTGAATTAAGAGAGACCTGAAAAAAAGGTGGGAGGTCCGTAAAGAAAAGTTGCCATTCAGACGCGCCAAGACTTGCCGAAGACCCACCGCCCGCAAAATCTTAGTAGGGCCTAGAGAGGTGGGGCGGAAACAAAAAGACAACCCAAAGCTCTAATTTTCGAAATCGACTCTGGGAGGGCAATATGGGGGGCCGTCAGTTAGAGGGGGAGACTATTCCGGAAAGCGAAGAGTGGTAGGAAAAAGATAAGACGCGACTTCTCCGCCAACAAAAGAGGTACAAATCGAGCGGGGGCATGGGAGTAAACAATGGAAAAGGAAATTAAGGGAAGACTTGGAAAAGAGGTCATCCGGATTTGACCAGTAAAAGTGGAAAAGGGAAAATACGAAAGGGGGGATAGAAAACGGCTCGTTTTTCAGGGCCACGGGTTGGGGCCGAAAAGGGTGAGAAAAAAGAAAAACTGGAAAGAAAGCTGAAAACAAAAATCTGCGGGCCGCCGGTGAGCCGCATCAAGCCACCGAAGTCCGAAACAAGGAAAAAGTGTCGAGCAGGGGGGAAAAAGGGGGGGTCGCCATTATCGCCGAAGAAGGAAAGGTAGAACAGCATAAGGATTCGAAATCTGTCGAGACAAGCCGGGTGAGAAGGAAAGGGGAAAAGCTAACGGAAAAGCCCCCCACAAAAAGAAGGACCTGAGATCCCACCTGTCGATTCGTCCGGCACCTTTCAGGACCACAGCGGGGGATGAACCCGAAAGGGAATCTGGGAGACTTAAAAAAGGGTCGCTAAAAAAAAAAAACCAAACAAAAATCAAGAACATTCCCAGACTCACTATAAAGGCGTCCGGCGAGCATATATCAAAGAGGGAAAAGGCAAAGTAAAAAAGGGGAGTTAAGGGAAAAAAAAAGACCTAATGAGAAGGGGGGAAAATAAACGAAGGGGGAAAAAGACCTAGCTAAAACCTGCTAGGGGGAAAAAAGACTACTATACGTTGAAAACGGAGGCTGGGAGAGCCAGAAAAAAAAGGCTCAAGCCGCTTGGGGGGGGGGCAAAAAAAAAAAAAAAAAAAGGCATGGAAAATGAGAGAATGATGGCTGGCAACTGTTTTGGGACGCTCACAAAAAAAAAGGAGGGCCAAAGCAAGGGAAAGGGTTTGGCACGGAAAAAAAGTGAGGGGCAATAGCAAAACTTTGTCACCGTAAATGCGCACATAACCTTCATGACAAACCAAAGCAAGGAGAAAAGGAGGAAAGGGAGGAGAAGGTCGTGAGACTCGTCACTTTGTAAAGGTGGTGCACTCAAAAAAGCCTGGGAAGAGGGTACGTAAGAAAGGGAGCACAAGTGGAAAAAAGGGGGGGTTTTCAATAGGAAAACGATCAAAAGGTAGTCACCAAAACCGCGGGGGGGGTGAAGCTCGGGGTACGGATGGAAAACGTGGCGGTTTGGAAGGGGGGGGTGGCTTGAAACGAAAGGGGGGGACGTGGAAGCGGGCCGGGCCTCAAGGGGGGAACTTTGGTAGTCGTTGCCGCGGAGCAAGGCAAAAAAGGGAAGGGTAGACGGAAGGGGGGGGCAAAAAGGCAAACATAAAAGGAAGGGAAAAGGTCGAAAGAGACAACCTCGGGAGGAACGAAAAACGGAATCCACGTCTTGTTGCCTAGGGGTAATGGGTTGAAAAAAAAAAAACTTCAGAAAAAAGAGGACCCTCAAGAGCTAAAAACTGCAAAAGGCTAGGTTCAGCGCTTAAGAGTCTTGCGTCCCCAGGGAGAGACGCGGAGGAAAAAAAAGGACGCAAACTTCAACACCGCAGGACCCACGCAAAGGGAGATCGAGGACCATGGGAAAAAAGAGAGCCGTTGGACATGGTGCTTCAAAAAGGAAAAAGAAAATCAAAAAATGCCGAAAAAGGGGGCACCCAGGCACGATCCTCCATTCTAGTGAAAAGGCGCGGAACCAAAAAGGGAACGAAAGACGCGAAAATTTCCAACGAGGGGGGGAGTTCGGGGGGAAAATTTGTCGGATCAATTGAAAAAAAAAACGTGGTGTTGGTGGGGGGGAAAAGAGAAACAAACAAACTTTCGTAAAGAGAAAAGCCCAAGCGACAAAGGCGGAACAGGAAGCTGGCTTTCCGCATAACTGCCTTGGGAGAACAGGGACCTCTAGGGGGGGGGGGGGGGAGCCCGAGAAATTAAAGGGAATAAACGTCCAGAAAAAAGGGCCACGAGGAAGGTTTTTGAAAGTCACAAAAGGGGTTTTGGGGGGGTGGGTAACTTGAGGGGGAGGAAAAGCAATGGAAAAGGGAGTCGGGAAACTGAAGAAACATCTTAATTAGGGGGGAAGGGTGACAACCCAAGACTGATGGGGGGAGACCAATAGTGGAAAAAAAAAGGCCGTTCCGTGAAAGAAGAAGAGGTCAACAAAAAAGGATCCAAAGGGGGGGGGGGCCAAAAAACACCCTAGTGGAAAGTCAAAAACGAAATTTCGCTCGGTGGTTGGTG
>Ga0179593_1631334_pt1 | contig 12384 bp, 13 predicted proteins | sample CZODoug2_1_08_16_FD_185931 | JGI IMG/M metagenome (GOLD analysis project Ga0179593, IMG submission 185931) | Vadose zone soil fungal communities from Angelo Coast Range Reserve, California, USA - CZODoug2_1_08_16fungal (PacBio error correction) | ecosystem: Environmental > Terrestrial > Soil >...
TGATTTAAAAAGAGGTCCGGAACTCGGACAGAAGGCGGACGGCTGAAGGGTTTATTTATCCAGTCGCAGGACGAAAAAGAAGAAAAGGAAGCAGGGAAAGGCCGTGCCGTCGAATCTTCCAGGCCTACTCATCTTGAAATCGAGCCGGGGAGGGAAACGACAGTCCACCGTGTTATTCAAAACCGGCTCGAGCGAAGAGGTTCGCAACTAAAAGAGAGGGGGGGGGGGTGGAGGGGGAAATTTTACCAACTGCAGAGGCCATGTCAGGGTGAACCCCCTAAGGCCGACGCCCGGGGTACCAATGCCCCGGCACCGTCCCGGTGGTCCTCAATTCCTGAAAAGAGGAAAGGAACCTTTTTGAAAAAGAACCCGGCATCGCGGGGAAAGCGCAACGCAGAAGCTTGCAAGGAAACCGAGAGGCCTTCTAAGCTCCTACAGATTCTCCGAAGGGAACCGGGGGGAAGTCTGGGCCGGTATAGAGGATTGATGTGTTGGGAACTTTCATGGGAGGGACAGTGTCTGAGCTTATCATGCTGTGGGGCTCAACCAAGGAGTACTTCCGCCCCCGTGGCTTCGCAATGAAGGGAGAGGATCGCCGTCTCTGCGCTCCTTTTCTAGGGAAAAACGCATAATGTGGAGATTATATAGCTGAACAACTACAGTGCTTTATGGGAATAAAGAAAACTCGATGTACCAGGGTGATGGAATGGGGCGAGCTCCTCGCCTCGAGAAAAGAAACGTTCGGTGGTGCTTTCATGACTAGCTGCGCTTCGGAGGGAAAAAAAGCTGCGTGAAGGCCTAGCCTTTCGTGAAAAGGTTGAAAAAACAGAAAAAAGACGATTTCCAGTCTGGCCGTCGAGCCTCGAGCGGAAAGAAGGAAAGCGCGGGGGATGTGCGCGTGGGGTCTCTACTGGAACTTCATCACTAAAGAACTCTGAACGAACTCTTTCATTTAGGGGGCACCACGATAAGAATATGGAGGGAGGGCGGTGACCGGGAGGACAAGTTGGGTTCAGTCCCACTTTCGGGGGGGGAAGGAGAGCGGGAAGGTCGAGCCTGTTAGGAAGATTTCAGGTCAAACATGTCGTTCCCAAAGTATCCCTGAAAGCGTCGCTTCTAAAGGACAGAAAAGAATCTTCCTAAACTGTAAAAATGACGTAGGAATCCCATCGACCATCGAAGGACCGACCGGCAGTCGGGTCACCTAAGAGAAAGATTTAGGACGACGAGAGAAACAAGTCGGTATTTTGGTATCCTAGGGTGGGTTCACCAACATCGCCTAAGAAGCAAACTCGAACACAAGGAAAGGACTCAAAAGGGTTCTCGCTGACCGCAAAACGCAGCTATCCGCCCACAGGCAATACGGGCACCCTCCACACGCAAGTCAGCCTCGCAACACACTTGCAGACAAAAGAGGAAGAGGGGCCAAAAGTGCCAGCAAATCGACGAGACCTAGGGGCAAAGGTCGGCTCGACGGTTTTCAGAAATCAATTTCGCGCAACGGGGGTAGTGCACAACGAGTTCGAGCTGAGTTCCGCTATCAAATCGCAACAAGCTACGGGCAACCAGATAGAGGAGGGAAAAATGTTACACTAAGAAACGTTCTCCAATGCGAATTAAAGTCATGACTCGAGCTTGCAAACCACCTCAAAAAAGGCCGGCAGTAGTGAACAAAAAAATTCTCTTAAAAGGCGGGTCTCACAGATAGGAAGAGGGATCGTACTAAAGTACAAAACTGATGATCGCATAGACAAACCTCTGGAATTGCGCCTTGGTTGTGAGGACATGAGATTGGAGAATGTGGGGGTGTAAGAACACCCCATCCATGGGGGGAGGAAGACAGGCCAGAACGCCGGTGGAGAAGACAATTTCTTCTATTTAGAGGATAAAAAGAAAGTTTGTGGGTCGCTTCACGCGGTAAGGAAAAGGTGATCCTATGCCAGGGAGAGAAAAAGGGGGAAAGACTGGGGTGGGAGAGAGGTTGCAGAAAGGGGGAAGGGGAGGACACATCAGGACTTTATATAGGGGGGGAGATGGAAAGCAGGTACAGTGGAAGACCGCAAATAAAGGGCTTGCCCAGGAAAGGGAAGGAGGGATGGCTAAAAAAGAAAAACTGGATACCTTGCGCGGGGAGAGGAAACGGAGAGATTTACCGATCGGCTCGGATCGCACAATATACGGAAATGGGGAGTTGGGGCGAATGAAAATCACGACAGACCGGACTAAAAAATTTTGTGGCTATGAAAGGGGAGGAAGGGGGGGGGGTAGAACACGACGCTGTGCGCCCCTATCCTACGGATATCGCCATAGGGCAGAAAGTCGGACGTCCTACCGCATATATTTGCCGACTTGGCCGTCGTTTGGAGGGCACCGACTGGAACGGAAAAAATGGGCGTGAATCAAGGCAGGAGCCAGTCTATGGCTTAAAGCTGCCCAGGAAAGGATCTCTAACAGGATGTGATTAGGTGTACAAAGGTTCAAAAGCGGAGGGTGGAAAAAAAAGGGGGTTGTGTGGAACTCCCACTAGAAAAGGGGGGATAAGGATGGCCGCCGGTTCTGGGCCTCACAGGGTGGGAGGAATGCAAGTTGGGAGGTGTGCTTAAAGTGCAAAGAGTTGGGGGAGAAGGGCTTAAGGTACCATCCACGCCACAGGTCGTGTGACCCGGAAAAAAGAAACCTCGCGGCCACGTTAACGGGACTGTGCGGGGCTGGAGGGGAACATGAATCTTGTCAATGCGGTCCATCCCTAACGGAGAATTCTCGGGCCGGAGAAGAGGAGCGGAGATGCTCCACAGGCCGGAGGGGAAAAAAGTCCGAATGCTGCCACACGAAGTACTTCCGGAAGAGAAAGGAGGAAGGAATCTTTCTTGAGTAGTATGGTGGGGGAGGCGCACATAAGAACATCGTTTTCGGCGAGCATAAGGAGTTTGTGGGCGTTCCAAGGAAAGGTCAACAGAAGCGAGACAATACAACTTGTGCACGTCTGCTACAACAACGGATGGGGGGAGAAGAAGATAAGTCTGCTGGGGCCCAGTGCGGTAAAACGGGGGGCGGGATCCCTCGGGTCACACTCCAAACAGACAGGAAGATCACCTGGGGATTGACTGTGCCCAAACCTCAAATTACCAGAAAGTCGGAATCTTCCTCAGGAGAAGTGGGTTTCAGCAAACATCTGTTAGGGGAAGTAGAAAAACGACAGGGCTTTGGTGTCGAGTGATGCAGAGAATGGGATTGGCCGGGTTATATTACGAATGTTCCAAAGGGCATGTTCTAAAACCATCATGATCCCACGCCCCCCACAAGAATCGGGGGGGTCTAGGGTGGACAGACAGCGATGGACCTTAATTCCTTAATCGCCAAATCTTAACAAGTCTCATAAACCTCCTCTATCATCAAAGAGGAAAAGGGGAGGAATCACAAGAAGGCCGGGGGAGCCCAATCCTTAGGACGGGGACGCGCTTTAACAAAAATTTTTCACAACCAGCGCGAATTTCAACACATCCTAGAAACAGCATGTTGAGAGCCGATCGCGAAAAAAGAGGGGCGCATCGGGAAGGGGGCAGAGAAAATGTAAGAACTTCAGCATGGTGGGGGGGGCACCTTCACGTTGGTGGGGGCAGATCCAAAAAACTCAACGTGAAAGATTCCTTTGAGGCCTTAGAACAGAGGGTGATTAGAGATTGCGAGAGACATGGATGACATAGGCAAAGAAGATCGGGGGGCCAACCTAAGAAATAGATGCCAGAACAACAAACCTCCGTGGCGGGAGGGGAAAAGAGACTTCTATTACACCACCAAATTCTAAGGACAAGCAGTGACTTGCTAACAGGGAAGAAAATCTCAGGAAACTAGAAATAGCGTCTCCCGGGGGGGGGGGGAAGTCTGTGGAGACAGAAGATTGATTCAGAAAGACCGCGGGTTAGTAAAGCTTACAGTAACCGGCTACAGAAGGGCGACCACAGAGAGACGCAAGTGGCCTCCAGGGTTGCAACTTCTGAAAGGAAAAAAACCTTTTCCCAATGGTCGTGACGGTTGGGGCAATGAGGCAGGCGGACGACCCGGAGCGAGGGGTAGCCGAAAGAAAGTACAAACGGGGGGGTCTTTCTACCACTGGACTCGTCGCAGATGGCTGCGAGCTGGGAGGGGTTGGCGAGAAGACTGAATTCTTTGTAGTGAAAAATACGCAGTCCAGGGGGGAAAAAAAATTTATATGACGATCTTTCGGAATGTCCTGGCGTAGGTGGGAGAACTCGAAAAAAGGGGGGGGGGGAAGCAGAAAGGAAACAGTGGGGGTAGCAAATCACCGCAAGGGGGGGAGGCGGGTCAATCTCTATCTCAGGAGGTCGAAGAGAAGACGAGTAAGGTGATTATGAAATCCCTACGATTCTATGGTGGGGAATGGCAACTTGAAGGGGAGGGAATTTTCCGTAGAAAAAAGTCAGCTTGCGCAGGGGACCACACACCGTTGCTCCGTATCGGAATTGGGCGTTTCAGGAAACCTTCCGAGCCGACCTGGAAACGGGAGGTCGTTGACGAGGGCAATGAGGGAGCTCTGGGGTGCCGGGGGGGGGGGAGTGCGTTCCTTATGGGAGGTCTTTAACCCTCAAGGACAGTGGGCAGGAAGAATGCTCTTGCTGGAAAGCGATGGTGAGCGCATTTGCTAGTGGGGGTTGTCCATCAGCAGGATGTGAAAACCTCGTGGAAAAGCGTAAGCAAAGTCACTAAAATTTGCGCGGCGAGCGCAGTTCGGGGAACACCGGGCGAACGTTCTTTCAAAGAGAAAGAAAAGGGGTCGGGTATTGCCGAGGAGACAAAAGGTGGGCAAAAATATCGCAAACAGTCGGAAGATGCAAGAGGATTGGCTGGAAGGCGGGAAAACCGGCAAAGGCCGGGAGGGGGTTGGGTGGTAAAAGAGCAGAATCTCCTCCTCAATCTATCGGCAAAAGACATTGGGTCTACTGAAGGAACCGTTGGAAAGTCGGCCGAAAATGACCGAAGTTCTGGGGGGGCGTTTTCTGTACTCAGAGTCGTGTCGATGAAGGAGGCGAATAAGGGGGAATAAAACACACCGGAATGTCCCTAGTCGCTGTGAATAGTTCAAGATAGGGGGGAAAAAAAGAACAGGCCTGCTCAGCGTACACTTGACTCCTGCAGTCGGGAGGAAAACATAGCGTCGGGCACTCACGCCATAGGGGTGATCATGCGAGAGGCCCAATTAGGGGAGGGAAAAGAACAACCGGGAGGGGGGGGGGTTGGGACGCATCTTCTCTTCGCGAACGTGCCGAGCAAACCGCTACGGTGGATGACTCCGCTCTCAAACGACGGTTGGATATACCGAACGAACTGCAAAAAAAAGGGTCGCGAAACGCATCAGGACCTTCCAGGAGAACGGCCAGAAAGGCAAAAGTTTTTAAAAAAAATAAAAACCCTTCTCGTTCCAACTTTCAACAGCTGTCCTTGTCAAGAAAGCCCAGTGAGTAGCACGTGAGGTGTCGCAAGAGCAAAGGCCCAGACCGAACTTGCTGACCTTACTTGTCTGGGCGGCCTGGGGTCAGTCAGCTGGGGCGTATGAGAAATTCTGGAGGGGGGCAGGAAGGGCGGGCGGGGGTACTATTTCTTTGCAGTAACAAGGGTTCCTGAGTTACCACATAACCGGAGGAGCCTCGGGTGGAATAAGGACGATGCAGGGAGGGGATCAAAGTCTTCGTAATTTGAAGCGGGGGTGGGAACAAATCCGCCACGGCCGTCAGGGGGAATGTTCTTCACGGAGACAAAAGAGTAGCGGGATATCAAAAGAAAAGACACAAACAAAACAAGAAACACCCCAAAAAAAAAAAACCCGGGTTTAGTGCGGAGGGGTGAGGGGGGGGGGGGGGTGGGGGGGTGGGGGGGGTGGGTCAGGGCGGGGGGGGGGGGTGGGGGGGGGGGGTGGGAAAGGGGATCTGGTTTATTATTGTTTGAGTCGGAAAATGTGGCGACTGTCGACTGTCCAGATTTAAAAAGCTAGGGAGGAGGCGATAAAAAAAATCCGGGAAGACTCAAGGGGCAGGACTTTGGATGGGGATAAAGAACCAGCATCGGGAAGGACCTATGTCCGAGAAAGCTCGGCAAAAAAAAAAAAGGATACTCCTCAACAAAAACAAAGGAGTAGCCCTGTTCTTAATTCATTCGGGACTGCTGGCGCCAGAGGGTGCGAGTTCGTTTTCTGTCAAGGGGAAATCGGACACTTCAGAATGTATGCCGGGCGGGCGCGCCGATAAGTTTAATTAAAAACAGCCGGGCGTCGGGAGGAACAGAAAAAGTACGAGATCAACTGGCTACTTCAACCACACGCGAGGCTGAACTGCGAGAGATGATAACGAGAGGGGCAGCAGGGGAGGGGAAGGTGGAAAAAAGCGAAAAAAAAATGCGTCAGGGGGCGATTAGTAAAAACTGCACATCTCCGCCCCAGGACAAGAGAAACCGCTGAAAGGGTATGAGGGGGCGGACCGGTCTCTGGGGGGCCAAGCCCGTCGAATTCGCATTGACTGTCGCGTGGTACGACTAGCCAGAAGAGTAAAAATCAACGTCTGCCGCCTGCCCACGATCGAACCGGCCATGGGCAACCTGAAATGCTGGCGCCAGAGACGAAAGAAGGGGAGTGGGCTTTCGGGGCGTCGCTTGCGGGGGGGCATTCTACAGGCAGTCGGGGCTGGTTCAACGCAGATAAAGGGGCCTCTAACGTCTGGACAGTGTCAGGAAGTCAGGAATCTCTTACGCTGCTGGGGACGGGCACTTTCACTAAGCGAGCTGCGGAGCGTTATAGCTTTATAAAAAAGACAAACAGGGTCTCGACGGTGGGGGTCAACTGAACTAACTTGGTTCCGTGCCGCGAGAGCGGAAAACCGCGGGCGCCCAAAGGCGGGGTCCGGGCGCAGAGGTTTCGAGATCTCATATCAAAACCAGCCTGGGGGGCTTAAACCTGGAGGCAAGGAAAAAGAAGACGGCGCTAATTCAGGAATTGCAGTCAGCGAAGACTACCGGGGGCCAAGGCGAGACGATTGGGACGTGGTAGTTCAGGAGACTTCGTAACGAAAACTTTGCTCGATCACACGGAAGAGGGGACGAAACGACGCAATGAGGGCATATTAGAAGCGCCGACCGGGGAGAGAAAAATTGGAAGGGGGCGTCTCCCAAAAGGGGCGCAGGTTAGGGAGAACTAAGGCGTGATGTTCGTTCAAACGAAGTGAGGCAGGAAATGAAACGTGGCTTGTGGACCGCCGAACTATCTATCGATAACAAGGAGAACACCATCTTACGCTCCTAGATAGGGTGAACTGCGTCTAGCATCCGCAGAAAAAAAAAAGGGGGGGGAAAGGGGAAGGACCAGCGCGAGGGGGTGTAAAGAAACTGAAGAAGAGACTCGTCATACAACCCGTGTTTGGTTCAGGGGACCTGTTTCAAGAACAGCCGGAAAACAGGGACCGGGACCTCCCGCATACAGAAAGGGGAACCTCATGACCGCCGAAGGTCCTTGCCACCAAAAGGAATGGCGCTCTGGTCCAGACCACCGACAACCCTTCAGAAAACCAGCAATAGCAGACTCTCAAAAAAGACGAGGTTCGCCATTCTTGCCAAAGCTACAAGTACGTCACAGGAAAGGAGGAAGAAAAATAAAGGTTCACCTCGCAAAAAGCCGCCACGGCGGGGTCGTGGAACATCTGCGGGCACTGCGCAGGGGAATCAAGGAAAAAAGAATGGCCCGAGGCATCCCGGCGCAAACCCTAGACTAAGTCAAACATAAGGAAAAGGATGCATTTCAAATCCCCAACAGGGACCTAGCGAGAATTCGCACGGGAGGCTTTCGAAAGGGTAATACAAGGCTGGAAGGAAAAAACCTGGCGCTTCTAGGGAGGAGAAGGATTCGAGCCTCCTAAGAAGAAAGGGGAAACACAACGGGGAAAAATTGACGCAGAAGACCGGGGAGTGATTGTTGGGGGGGGAGATTACTTTTCATGAAAGGGAGAATGAAAAGGAAAACCAGATAACAGCCATGTCCGACTACCGCAAGACGTTCGGGGCCATTTCACTAGGAGAGTCTACTCTACGACTTTGGGGGGAGGGTGCTTCGACTCAATGCAGAATGATCCCATGGTGATACTATTGAAATGTGCCCACAGGGACGGATAGGTTTGGAAGGAGTGGTCAAACCAGACAAATGGCGAGATGTGGGAGGGAAGAGGAAAGCCACCAGTTACTTGAAGGACACGAGGACACGCCTAGTAGTTACGAACAAAGAACCGCCAGCGGGGGTCAGAAGAACAAACCGGGAGACCTAGAGGGATCGTGTGCAAGTGACGGTCTATGGTTACCTAAGTCGGAGAGCAGAAGAGCGGAGGGGGCAGAAAAAAATCGACATTGCAAAGGGTTGCCTATATGGTTTTGATCGAGAGTGTTGAAAGGCAAAAAGATCCTGCTGTGCCTAGGTTAAGACGCCATGGCTTAGGCCATCGGCGCATCACTAAATCTTTTAAGGTCCGAAAGCATATATGGCCACGCTGGCTCGGGGGATCTGAATAAACCAAGGTAAGGAAAACCTACAAAGGGGAAATGGCTGGGGGCAGCATGAATCCATGACCTAAAATTTCGGACAATCAGTGACAGCGCCGTGAAGAGAAGAGTCGGAGGAAGTGGACAATAAACATTCATCTCGTGTGGAAAAAGACTTTGGGAAGGGGAGGAATAACGAAGTTATGGGGGCCGTACGGGGCGGGTAAATCACCTTTTGAGGAGGTGATTTTATGAGGAGAGGGGTGAGGTTTGTTTCGGGGGTTAGTACGGAAGGGCATAAAGCTAATTCGCAAATAAATCTTTGTTAAAACCGACAATTCACGGTTCCTTAAAGTGGGGCATGATGGCGCGAAGGGGAAGAGGGGGGGGAACTGGAATCATTTTCCTTCGGATCCAGACCTAGAAAAAGAAGTGATCTCGTCGCATAATCAATCCAGGATTAACCAAGACTCAGACCGTGAAGGGACCGAAAAAAACAGAACCCAGATGTTGCCAAGCTCAGAAAATTAATAATGAATAAACATTACAGGTTCTTGCGTGGATAATGTGTGTGAGTGAGGAGACGGGTCAATCACAGCTGTGGAGGGAAAAGAGGGCAATCACTCGGTGGGGCGTGCCAAAGTCCAATGGTCAATAAATCAGAGAAATCTGTGGGGACGAGAGATCAACACCCACGGAAGGAGGATGAAAAGAAAGGAAATTCTGCCCACCAGGCATTAAGGGTTTGTCGATGATACCTTCTGAGGGGATGTTGGACCAAAAAAAAAAAAGTAAAAAGTGCCTAAGGTCATGATTAAAGTGGGACGCCCCTCAACAAAGCCAAGGTCATAAAGGGTTGACTTGATCTTCCGTAAAGATTGGGAAATTGTTAAAAACGTTGAAAGGTCAGAAGTGCAACGGGAGGTCGGCATAGAAAGGGGTAAGACCTGGACCAGAAATGAAGAAAGAGAACTTCCGTATATTTCTTGGGCGAAACGGATGAAAAAAATTTCGAACACGCACACGCAAGAAAAAAGAGGGAAGTGGGCACGGGCAGGCATGTTTTCTGATCCCATACTAGCGATAGTGGCCGTAGCCACTAATCGACTGCCACCCGACACGCTCGACACGCTCAACCGAGAATCCACTGCAATGTGAGGCCAGAAGGAAACAGGATACCGTCTCTGGGAAAGGACGTTCACAAAACGGGTTGTCACCAGCAGCCTGAACCTGGAAACATAGAAGAAAAAAAGCAGGTAGGAGACAGCGGGGGACGCCATTGGAGATTGAGGCTGAAGGAGCAAAACGGAAAAGGACGGGTCGGTTCCGGGGACCGTTTTGTGCATTCGAGAAAAGTCGGGAAACCATCGGGGGACATGAAAACAAGTTTCTTGAGAGAAAGGGGGGGAAGAAAGGGGACGGTCCGGAGGGAACATCATATCGGTTGAAATCACCCTCCATAGAGTCGCCCCACAGACCTTCGAGCCCTAATTGCGTCAGTGCACCGCGTTTCAAGAAAACGGAGAGGGTAAGGCCGTACTATGTAAAGAAAAAAAAGAATTAAGATACGTAGGGGAGACTTGTGATGCGGTGGGGGAGCCAACAGGGCAGTCTGCAGAATCGTTATTTTTTGGCGTCTAAAGGGGGAAGAAAAATAAAGTAGAATAGGGTAACTTGGAAACCAGGGTTCCCTGGGCCAAATCATTCCGCCCCGAACGGTCCGTACCCCCGGGTGGGGCAAGAGTGTCCATCGTTATCCCCGAACAGATTTTCGATCCACGCTGTACGAAAATGAGTCCACAACCAAAGGGAGAGGAGAGTGTGTAGAAAGTTCGTTTCTACCCCGGAGCTGGGATGGCACTCCTCTCCGGTCTATCTAGGCTGCTTACCAAGAAGAAATATACAGGTGTCAAGCGTCTGGCCGGTCTATAAGTCTGGCGCGTAGGAATGGGGTTTTCTGGGAAAACATCGCCTTCGACTGAAGGGTCAGACACGCTGTCATGGGCCAAGCTGCTATCCAAAGGGGGGGAATCGACAGGCTCGAGAAAATCGGCACTAAGAAAGGGAAGGGGGGAAGCTAACAGCCGGCTGTTTAGTGCTCAAGCTCGATCTCAGGACGGGCAGCGCGTACGAGCCAGGTTTTAGGAAAATTCAATCCAGTATATAGAGGGGGGGGGACAGTCGGGTTGCGAAACCAGGGCGGATGCGACTGGTAGGATCAAGGAGAGGGAGCATGGGGAGAAAAACTGTTTCTCCTGTAAATGGGGTATTTAACAGGTAAAAACGGACCTGTCAACTGGGGGAAGTAGGAGTCACGGCTTTGAAAGCTGGCGCACTTCTCAAGATTTTTAGCTTCCGAAGAGGAAGGTGGTGCGATTGGAGGACTTTGTGCCGCTGGGATCCAGCGAGGATGGGCCACGAAATTAAGCGAGTGGGCGGGGGCGGGCGTGAAAGGGAGGGAAGGGTGGTGTGAACAGGTCCCTGCACGGCGACTTTTTACACGGGGAAAAACAAGTGGGAAGAGAACAACGCCTAAGAAAGTTGGGCTCTTCTATTAGCGCAGTATTGACGCGACTCTTGCATCTTTGTCTGATTCCTACTCGGGGTGAAAGGAGAGCGAACGGCCGAGGGGTCCTTATAAGGACCCATCGCATATAGCTTCTTAAGGAAAAAAAACAAGGGACAGTAATGCCGTAACTCTTGCGAAATAATCCGACCGGAAGAACCAAAATCAGGGAGATGAACCATCCAGAAAACTGCGGAAAATTGGCGGGGGATCCGGTCTTCAAAAGAGGTATTACGGCCGCATTGAGTAGGGAGAGTGCTAATTAAGTCAGAGAGAAAGTCGAGGGGGGCAGAAATAACCACGCCCGCTTTCCAAAGGCAGAGGGGAAACGGTAGTTTATCCGGGAAGAAACCGACTGAAGAAAAAAGGGGAAAAAGGATCACGAGGGTGCGCCGAAGGGGGAGTGGGAAACAAGGGGGGGGGGAAGGCTACAATCTGCAAGTGCCCAATGGGATCTAAATTACCAAAGCGGAAGGGAAACGTCTGGGCGCTCTTCCGTCTTCGCGACCCCAAATCGGGGAGCGGGGAAAGCAGAGCACAGGACGGTTGGGATCTCGAAATAAGCTCGAACTCTCCGAACTCTTACGCGCAGCCGCAGGGGGGAGTCAGGACCTTAAGTAAAAACGTCGAGGAAGGAATTGGGTTGAACAAAAAAGCCTGCGAAAAGTCCTGGTCGTGCCACGACGGAGAGGGAAAGCAGGAAAAAAAGCCGATTGCGCTCGGCGGAGTAGACTCCGCAGGACTACTGTTGCCGGTGAGCCTCGAGGCAGGAGTCTGGGGAAGGCTTCAGGAGAGGGGGGTATGCGCACTTCTGGGGAGGGCGTGAAGGGTACGAAGGAAGAATTGAACTTCCTTCAGCGGACCAAAAAAAGGGAGTCGGCGCTTTGGGACATTCTCATGCACGGTGCAGGAAACAACATGCGGGAGGGGGAGGAAGTGCAGGCTGGTGTTCAACGAATCGAAAAACCGTCCAAGGGGAAAGGGCTGCGTCACGCTCTACACGCTTGCGTGACCGCGGGGGGGGAAAAGGAAATTGGCTCGTTAATCCTCGCGCGTTGTGAAATAGCGGGTGGGAAAGAGGAGAAAAAACGGCGAACTGGGCAGAAGACGCAGAATCTTATAGTCCTGCGAGAAAGAACCCGGCTTTCCATGCGAACAGGGGTCGACGGCTGAAGAGAAAAGAACCGATTCCTCATCGACTAGCGAGCAGGACCGAGGCGTCGGAACCGGGACGCCCAGCACCGTATCTAAGACAACAACACCACAGAGGGAAATAATAGATGAGGGGG